>Ga0182016_10000061_pt1 | contig 108183 bp, 92 predicted proteins | sample 712S2MmetaG_FD_120491 | JGI IMG/M metagenome (GOLD analysis project Ga0182016, IMG submission 120491) | Permafrost microbial communities from Stordalen Mire, Sweden - 712S2M metaG | ecosystem: Environmental > Terrestrial > Soil > Wetlands > Permafrost | place: Sweden: Stordalen | collected... | reverse complement strand
CTGACTCGGCAATGGTCTGCATCATAACCAGAGCTTCGTCGACGATCAAGCCGCCTTGCCTGGCAATCTCAACCGCGTTGCACGCCGAGTCAGAAGCACGGCTTGAATTGCCGGAGACATTCTGGACACTCCCAACCATCTCCTGCATTGAGTCGCCGATTTGCGCAATTCGATCGCGCTGGGTAACGGCTGCTTCAGCTGCCCGCCTGGCATGCGCCAGAATCTCATTGGTGGCGGTGGTGATTTTGTCGCTGCAGTAATCGATGCCCGATACGGTGCCGGTGAGCTGCTCCAGCGCGCCATTCATATATGCAGACATGCTCCCGATGTCGTCTGCGCTGAGAACATCCACTTTGCCGCGAAGCACGCCTTTACCAAGGGCGAGGATCGCTGCTTCGAGAGGCTCGATGGAACGGCGGATCGTACGCGCAAACCATATATCCCCTGCGGCTCCAACCATGATTGTGATGAGCAGAATGGCCCAGACCAACGGAATACCGCGTTGGACATTGTCGACTGCCCTTTGCGTAAGGGCGTCGCCGCGAACTTTATCGATCTCCGCCAGTTGCTCCTCGATCTGACGCCGAGCCAGAGTCGCATTCTTCAGCCTGGTGTTGTAAATATCCCATGCCTGCTGCTTTTTACCTGCGCGGCTCAAAACTTTGATCTCGGTCCACACCTCGTAGAAACTGGCTTGACGCGTTGCCAGCTCGCGAAGCTCGTCGCGGTCTTTTGGGTCGAACTTCGGATAGTTGCTTCGAATCTTGGCCAGGTCGGCCTCGGCCTTGTCCACCAGAACTTCGTTCTTAGCCATCTCCGCGTCGCTGGTGGCATTTAAATGGAGAATGATCGCGATTCTCTGATCCTTGGCCACGGCCTTCATTTGTCCGGCCAGGAAAAGCGTGGCATAGGTGTCGTTGTTCATCGCGTCCACTGCCTTCCTGGTTCGATACATCGATGACAGGGAGAGGAACCCTTGCGTTAGCGTCAACAATCCAAGGATTGTGCCGGCCAGCACAATTTTGCTGCTCAGCGTCAACTTCGGCTTATTCATCTTTGCTCCCTGACTGTCATGTCCACGAACACTGTTGACTTGGCTTTGAACGAAGCGAAGGCATCCGTAGCTCGGGCTGCTGAGTAACACTATCGGTCGGGAAGGAGAAAAGTTGAGAGGAAGCGTGGCCCGGGCGGGCCGGATGCGATGGTTCGTTGTGGACTGGATGAACTGTTCCGACTTGGTTTGAATAAGACCAGCAAATGCCTGCCGAGAGGCAGGCCGCGCACAGGACAAAACTTGAGCTGCTATGCCGTGATTGCCGAAGAATATCTATGGTTCCGCATCGACAGAGCGAAACTCATGCGCTACTTGATGAGCCCAAGTTCAAGCAATTCGCTGCGCAGTTTTCCGGTGTCGATCGGCTTCATCAAATAGGCATTGCACCCGCCAATCAAGGCATTGGCGATGCTGCTCATGTCGGTCTGACCGGTGGTGACGATGATTTTGGTTGTATTGAGCACCTCGGCCGCGGCATCCAGCTTGTGTATTTCGCGAATAGCCTGCTGCCCATCCATTACCGGCATTCCCAGATCCATGCAAACCAGGTCGTAGCCGCGATGCTTCAGATATGCATCCTTGACGGCCTCGACGGCCTGTCTCCCATCGACGGTTACGTCGCATTCACCGTATTGTGACAGGAACTTCTGCAAGATCGTCCGGCTTGTGACATCGTCTTCCGCAACCAGGCTCCTCATGAACATCCCCTCATCTTTCAGGCATCCGGATCGGCTCGTTTCGCACCGAGGTTGGCAACACAATTCGATCGGCGATCCAGCCTAGGTGATTCTTATTGGCTATCGGCAGAATTGGTTTTTTGATTACCAGACCGGGAATTAATGATGGTAAGAGGCCGAGTGTCAATATTGCGGATAGGCATTAGAGTCTGCCGGTGGCTCAGGGAATTGGGCAATTCCAAGGTTTGATGAATCGTTAACAAACACGCTGCTTGTCCTGGCCAATGCAAGATTGCAGGACTATGGTATGAATCAGTGGGGAGAGTGAGGGCCATGAGGATGGCGGCAAAGAGAAGGGCAATTTCGCGACGACGATTTCTTCAGACGGGTTCGTTGGCAGTGGTTGCGGGTGCCGGGATGCGGAGCTATCGGGCCTGGGGCTCTGAGCCAGCCATGCCTGCGATGCTCTCCGAATTTGGATATGGCGATGTGTCGATTGCCAGCGAGCTGCATGAAGCGCAGTTATTCAACACTCATGACGTGCTGATGGCGTTGAGCGAGGACAGCCTCTTGAAGCCGTTCCGGCAGATGGCCGGCATGACCGCGCCCGGCGAAGATCTGGGTGGGTGGTACCAATACAACCCCGACTACGACTATCGCAAGGACTTCGATAAGGGCTTCGCACCTGGCTGCACCTTCGGACAATGGGTGTCGGCCCTGGCGCGCACTTACGCTATTACCGGCGAAGCGGCGACACGCGAAAAGGTACTGCGGCTCAACCGTCTTTATGCCGAAACCATTTCTGCGAATTTCTACGAAAAGAGCCGCTTTCCCGCGTATACCTACGACAAACTGCTGCTGGGGCTGCTCGATTCGCACCTTTACGTAAAGGACCCCCAGGCGCTCGCCATTCTGGAGCAGACCACGAAAACAGCGCTGCCGATGTTGCCGGCGCACGCAGTGGAACACGACCATCAGTGGCGCATGGATAAGGACCCGCAAGACGCATCGTGGACCTGGGACGAGTCTTACACCATGCCGGAGAATCTGTTTCTGGCATACCAGCGCGGAGCTGGACGGCAGTATTACGATCTCGGCCTCGCGTATCTTGACGACAAACCCTGGTTCGATCCGTTATCGCGCAATGAGAACGTGCTGAATGGAAGACACGCGTACAGCCACGTGAACAGCCTGAGCTCGGCGATGATGGCTTACATGGTTGCGGGGAGCGAGAAGCATTTGCGCGCCGCCCGCAACGCTTTTGCCATGCTTGAGGCGCAGAGCTATGCGACCGGAGGGTGGGGTCCGGACGAGACGCTGCGCGCACCGGGAAGCAGCGACGTCTACGACAGCCTGACCAACACGCACCACACCTTCGAGACGCCGTGCGGCTCTTACGCACATTTCAAGCTCACACGCTACCTGCTGCGGGTGACCGGCGACGCGCACTACGGCGACAGCATGGAGCGGATGATGTACAACACCGTTCTGGGTGCGCTGCCGCTTGAGGAGAATGGCAAGAATTTTTATTACTCCGATTACAATTTCGACGCGGAGCGCGTTTACAAGGAAGCGCACTGGGCCTGCTGCTCGGGCACGCTGCCCCAGGTGGCGGCGGACTACCGCATTAACATCTATTTCCGCGCGCCGCAAGCGGTATATGTGAATCTCTACGTTCCTTCAACGTTGCAATGGAATGAGAATGGGGCGGCGCTCTCGCTGACGCAGGAGAGCGAGTATCCGCTTGAGGATCGAGTGGCGTTCACCTTGACCAGCTCTCAGGCCGCGGACCTGGCGCTCAATTTCCGTATCCCGGCATGGGCTGAGGGCGCGGAGATGCTTGTGAATGGAACTCGGCAAGTGGGAGTGGCGTCGCCGGGACAGTTTGCCGCGATACGGCGCACATGGAAGAGCGGAGATCGCGTGGAATTGGAGCTTCCGCTAAAGATGCGATTGGAGCCAATCGATGCGCAGCACACCGACACGGTGGCGCTGCTGCGTGGGCCGTTGGTGCTGATGGCGGTGAAAGAGAAAGAAGGCGTGCCGCTGCCGCAGGTAACGCGTGCCGGGTTGTTGGGGGCTAAACGCTTGAGCGAACGGCAGTGGCAAGTGACTACGGCAGACGGGCCGGTGGCGCTGCTGCCGTTTACATGGTTGGGATCGCGGCCTTACACCACCTATTTACGAGTGAGCTCGTGAGGAGCTCGATAGATAGAGATCATGGGTGCGGGCAGCGCAAAGAAAGTCGTGCGGAAAACACGAGCGGCGTGGACTTCTGGAGCCCACACCGCTTGTGTTTTGGATTTTCCTCGAGGGCTAGAACTCGAGCCTTGAAGCAACCTGCACGGTGCGGCCACCGCTGAAGTAACCGCTGTTCGTGCTGGTGATGAGGCCGAAGGTGGGCACGCTGAGGTTCATGGTTGGGTCGCCCAGGTTGGTGTGGTTGAGGACGTTGGTGAATGTGCCTTCGAGCTTGAAGTGTAACTGCTCGGTGATGGCGAAGGCCTTGCTGACGCCGGCGGAGAGGTTGAAGAGTCCGGGGCCTTCCGTTGAGCCGTTGGTTGCGTTGCCGAAGCGGCCAATGGGCAGCGGCGAGTTGGCGCCGGGGCCGGTGTAGCGTGGATTGCCGCTGGCGTCGTAGCCTGCGCCGGTGTAGCAGCCGTTACCGGGCTGCCAGCTGGGATCGCCGGGGCAGGTGAAGGCGCTGGGGTTGGCCCATAAGGTGCGGGTTTTGGCTCCGGTGCGCCAGCTGGCGCCGGAGACTTTGTCAGCGTACTGCGCGCGGTGCGAAGGATCCCAGCCTGCGAGCGAAGCGGTGAGGCCGGAACCGGTGCCTGAGGGGTCACCCTGACCAGAAGGGAAATACGGCATCAGGTAGTCGCCGGATTCGACGGTCAGGATGCCGGTGAGGCTCCATCCGCCGACAATGGAATCTGCGATGCGAGGCATGGAGGCGCCGAAGGACTTGCCGCGGCCAACGGGCAGATCGTAGAGGCCGGTGGTGTTCCACAGCAAGCGCCGGGTGCCGTAGACATCGCCGAAGTCGGCGGCACGGTCGAGGACAGAGCTGGCGCGGCTGCCGCCGCCTTCGCCGGCGAATGCGCCGTTGTCTGGACCCTGGTTATCGGCCAGATTCTTGGCCCAGGTAAAGGTGGAATTGAATTCAAGGCCGCGCTGGAAGCGGTGGCTGCCCTGAACCTGAAGCGAGCTGTAGCTGTCGTTGGCGCCGGTGGCGCGGGTGTTAATGCGGCCCCAGTTGGGAAACAGGCGCGCCGAGAAAGGCTGGTTGTAGGCCGAGACGGTGGTTGAGAAGGGCAGCGTGTTTTCATCCGGCGCCCAGACAAGCTGATGCGATTCGGAGGCAATGTAGGAGGCACGCAGCGCGTAACCCTGGCCGAGGTCGCGATCGATAGTCAGGTTCCACTGGTAGGTGTAAGGGTCTTTCCAGTTGGCGCTGTTGGCGGTGCCGAAGTAGTCGGTGCCGTAAGCGTTGGTTGGTCCGCCATTGCCGGAGCCGGCGTAGACCAGGGGCCACTGGTAGCCTGGCGTGCAGCTCGTGGCACTCGCGCAATTCAGGCTGTTGGAGTAGGTTTGCGTGGCAGCCTGGATGGTGCCGGTGAGGGAATAGAAGCTGGAACCCAGCATGTTGATGTTGTACATTCCGAAGCCGGCGCGGATGGCCGTTTTGTCATTGCCGAAGGGACGGAAGGCGAGACCGAAGCGGGGCATGAAGCGCAGGTGCGGGTACTTCTTCAGACCGATCGGAAAGCCTGCCTGCGTGTTGCTTTCCACGGGCATGCAGGGCGCGCCGTTGACAGCGGCAGGGTTTGAGTTGGTGACGCCATCTGGATCGCAGGCGTTGGCGGAGGCCAGAAAGTTCTGTGCGAGCAGATTCTGGTAGCCCTTCATGTAAATGACGACACCTGCTCCGGCGAGGCTGGGGTCGAAGTTGCCGATGTCGCCGCCTTTGTCGTAATAGCCGGGGTGGAGCTCGTAGCGGAGGCCGTAGGAAAGCGTCAACCGGTCGTTGACGCGCCACTCATCCTGGCCGAAGAAGTCGTAGTGGATGGAGTAGCCATCGTTGTCTTGATGGACAACGTCGTATTCAGTGGCGTTGGGGATGCCGAGGAGGAAGTCGGCGAAGTCGATGCCGGTGAAGCAGCCGCTGCTGCCGCCGCTGCCGCACTCGTCGAACGCGTAGGTGCCGTAGTTATCGGCGCCAAAAAAGCCGAGGGCGCTGACGGCTTCAAGGGTCATGATGTTTCCGCCGATTTTCACAGTGTGGCGGCCCTTGGTCCAGATAAGGGTGTCCTGGTAGACGTTTGTGAGCGAGTTACCGAGGCTGGTAAGGCGGTCGGCGCTCAGGCTCTGCAGGTTGGCGAAATCCATCTCTGGAATGCCGTTGTAGAAGAGGTTCTGGAGACCCTGGAAGTTCTGCGCGGTCGTCCAGGCATTGCCATTGAATGAATTGTTGGCGCCGTTCCAGACGCGTGTAAAGCCGTATCCGCCCTCATTGATGAGGCTGGGGTTGATGGTCCAGTTGGTGTCGACCCGGAGCACCTTGTTGCTGTTGACATTGGTGGAGGATGGAACGAGCAACTGCTCGGGCGAGACTGTGGGGAAGTTCTTATCAGTGAACTTGCCCCAGAGAAGAAACTTCTGGTTGGACCCGAAGTACTTATCGCCGCGGACATCGAACTGGTTTGAGCGCTTGCTGGCATTGACGTTCCTGGTCCAATTCGCAGTTTCGCCGTCCTGATAAGTAGCGGGGTTGCCGATGTTGGGCGTGGGGTAGAACTGCTTGAGGGCGTTGGTAGCGATTTGGCTGATGGAGCCGGTGGGAACCTGCGTTCCCCAGGATTGGGAGGGGTTGTAGGGATCGCGGAGAGTAATGGGATTGCCTTCCGAGTCAGAGTAGCCGGAAAAGTCACCTCCGATCATGCCCTGAGTGGGAACGACCTCTTGCAGCACGGACTGCGAGGGAAAACGCCAGCCTTCGTAATCGACGAAGAAGAAGCTCTTGTCCCGGCCGTTGTAATGGGGCAGCAGGACAGGTCCGCCGAAGGCGCCACCGAATGTAGTGCCATGGTAAGAAGGCTGCGTGTAAGGGGTGTAGCTGTATGCGTGTGCGTTCCAGTTATTGTCCTGATAGTAGATGAAAGCAGAGCCGTGGATCTGGTTGGTGCCACCTTTGGTGGTGACAATGACCTGACCAGGGTCGCCATACTCGGCGTTGGCGAGGATGCCGTCGGCGCGGATTTCGCTGATGGCCTCAGTGGATGGGAAGGAGTCGTTGATCCAGGTGCCGCCTCCCGCGTTTTTGACAGTGATTCCGTCGACAGTAACGTCCGTCTCGAAAGGCAGGGCTCCCTGGATGGAGATGCCGGACTGGTCAGACTGAGCACCTGGGAGAATGCCGAGGATTGCGGCAGCGGAGGTGCCGCTGGCACTGGCGCGGGTATTGACGGGCAGATTGTCTGCGTCCTGGGTGGTGAACGTTCCGCTGATGGTCGGCGAATCGGTTTCGATTGAACTCACCGTATCGGCGTTAACAATAACTTCCTGCTTTACGCTGCCCAGACCCAGGCTCGCGTCGACACGCAATTCCTGCCGAACCTGGAGATCGACACCGTTAACAGCCCATTCCTCAAATCCCTTTGCATTGATGGTGACTGTGTAATGTCCGGCCTTGACGTCCTGAAAGTGGTAGTCGCCCGATCCATTGGTGGTGGTGGTGCGCGCAATTCCCTCGTCGTTGTTGGTCAGCTTTACGTCGGCGCCTGCAACTACTGAGCCGCGGGGATCCTTGACGGTTCCAATCACTGAACCCTGTGTCGTCTGCGCCTGGCCTTTCACGCAGAGCAGCGCGATGAGCAATCCGAGGATTCGAAAGTTGCCGGGCACGTACCGCTGAAGGCTAAGAAATCCAGGTTTCTTCATGGTGCACTGTCTCCAAATAATTTGTTGGCTGCGGGAGGTTCGGCTTATAGGGACCGGCTAGGAAAAGCGCGATACCATCAACAGGTGCTGCTGTTGCGATGGGTGGAACTGCCGGATGCCGCCTACTCGTAGAAGAAGGGGTCATGCGTCGAGATTTCCGCTTTTGATTGCCTGAGCCCGAACTTGACGATCTGTTCAGAACTCTGCCGTTCTCGACTCCAATGTTGGGCGATTAGCCTCAGAGTAGTGGGGGATTGTTTCAGAATTTGCCGCATTTGATGAACGCGGCTTTAAAATCCTGTTGCGATGGATGTAGATATTCACAAGCGGGTAAAGGGCCTGCGGGCCGCCGTTGAGCCCCATGCTGCGATCTCTCACTGATCGTCGTTGTCGGGTTTGCTCAGCGTTCCGGCTGCCTTCTCCATCTGCTTGCGGATCTCCTGCGCATTGTCGACATCGCGCAGTTCGGCCGCTTCCTGCTTCGTCTTCGGTTTGGCGAACAGCGCCTTTGACGGGTCGAAGACGCGCCGATCAGAGTGTCGCAATTTGAAAGGTTCGGTATGCGGTTTGGTATCGAAAATGCCCGTCATTTCACCCGCCAAAGCATCTTCAAGATTCAAGGGCCCCAGGCCGAGCAGCTCGTCAATCGTACGTGTGATTGAACCCATGCTGGTATGCTGATGCGAAACTGAGCCGGGCTTTACCCACGGGCTGGCTACAAGCAGCACGCTGCGATGCGCATCGACGTGATCCACGCCTCCCTGCGCGTCGTCTTCAGTCATGAACAGAGCGGAGTCTTTCCAGATCGGGGTCTGGGATAGAAATGCGACAATCCGGCCCAGAGCCAGATCGTTATCGGCCACATACGAGGCGCGGTAGGGATATCCATCCGCCGGCCGCGCATCGGTGGTATGGTCGTCGGGCAGGCGAATTACGATGAGTGCCGGCACATCCCCTGTGGCGAGCCTGGCGCTGAAGTCCCGCTTAAACTCCCTGGCGCGAAACTGGTCCGGTATCCCGAGATTGAATGTCGGAAACCGGCGGTCGGTGTGCTCGAAGACAGGCAGTGGAAGAGGAGAATTGAGAAACAGTCGCTGGCCTTCGGGCCCAGCGCCATCCATCTCATCGTTCCCCTCGAGTTCGAGCCCTTCGCCGTAATTCAGAATCCCTTGCCCGCTGGCGGCAATGTGCTCCCACAACGAACCAAACTCCGGCTCATCTTCAGGCATGGGTGCGTCGGCGCCGCCGAACATGGCACGCCGGCCGGGCTGGGGCGCGCCGGGAAATTCGTGCCGCCGCTCGCCATATCCTGAAGTCCACGCGGTGTTGAAAAAGGGCGTGGGATCGATGCCCATCACCCAGCGATGGCCGTCGGCCGAGACATCTGAATCCACATAATAGTTGTCGCTGACGGCATACTGATGGGCGAGCGCATGCAGGTCGGGGGTGACTCTCAAATGCGTTGCTTCCGCATCCTCTTCGGCCCATCCGTCAAGCCCATAACGGGCCAGCGATGGATCGCCGTTGAGCCCTCGAATATCTCCGAGCATCTCGTCGAAGGTGCGGTTTTCGCGGATCACAAGAAAACAGTGCTTGAGGTGTGGAAGCTCCGGTTGACTCGCGATGGCTGCAAGATTTCCGTCGATCACCGTCTGCGTCAAGGTTTCCGGTGGCGCCAGTCTGGCGAGCCGGATCGCACTCAGGCTGCCGAATTCGAGCGAGCCCACGTAAGTTGGAGCGTTAGGATCGTGCCGCCTGCCCGCATTCGGGCCCGCACCTCTTCCCTTCGTATTGATCACATATAACCTAGCGCCATCTGCCGACAGTGCCACTGCCGAAGGATTCCAGCCGACCGGAATATGTTCGATGACTTTGCCGGTGCTGGTATCAATCACGCCTACCGCATCGATTCCGGATTCGGCCACATAGAGACGGCCACCGCCCAAGGCCAACCCGCTGGGCATCACGCCCCGCAGCGGTCGTCCGGCGCGATCCTCGAATCGGGACCCTTTAAACGGGGTGAGTCGAATTTCATCGAGCAGCTGGCTGCCGTCGGCGCTTACTTTAGCCACTTCGTCTTCGTGCGCCAGCGAAACGTATACAGCATCTTCGCCGGCGGCTACGCCGGTGGGCGCGGCTCCGCCTACAGCGGCTCCGGCACTTTCTGAAATTGTCGCGCCAAGCCTGAGCTTCGCTGTAATTGCGGGATGTTCGCGATGGCGCACGTCGTAGGTCCAAAGCGAGCTGCCGCGCGTCGAGTTCTCATCGCCCAGGCCCGGCACTCTCTTGCCCTCCGCCACCGTTCCCTCGCGCGCGGCTTGTGATGGATAGCCAAAGGGAGGGAAATGAAGTCCCGTTCCCAGCGGATTGTTCGTGGCAATTCCCCTAATTGGCTTGTACTCAAAAAGACCGCTGTTGGTGACATAGAGCCGTTTGCGATCGGGCGATAGCGCCAGACCAAACGGATAGCTTCCCGTGGGAATCTCGGCGAGAAGCTTAAGCGTTACGGCGTCCACAATCACCACCCGCCAATTGCCCTGGTCGAGGACATACAAGGTCGATCCATCAGCCGAAATGGTGAGCGTTGCGGCGAAGCTTCCATTGCGTTGCTTGCCGCGCAGCGGAGAATCCAGCGAAACTTCTCCGGCTGGAGTCCAATCGCTGGTCCGGTAAGCGCGCACCTTGCCGGAGTCGCCGGTCGCCACGTAAAGCAACGATCCATCGTGCGAGTAGACCAGCCCCGCGTGAACTTCGATTGCAGGATCGCGCTTCTCGCCTGCCGGCATCCGCTTCACCGCGGGATTTGAGCCGGCCGGATCGTCGATGACATTCAGAGCAAAAGGAAAACCGATGGAGGGCGCGGCAATCTGGTGGCCGCCTGGCCGCAGCGCCAGCGCAAATGGATATGGGGCCAACGGTATCCAGTTGCCGGCAGGGTGAATCACGCGGCCATTGGGCAGTGTGGCGACGATGCCGGTCTCAGCGCGGAGAACGGGATGGCCTGCCGGAGAGAACAAGGCAGGATAAAGAACGGTCAAGGAAAAGGTGACCCAGGAGGAGCGGGTCGGGCCGATCGTGCTTTTCATAGATTGAAGTATGCATCCTGATTATGAATGGCCGGTTGCTGCTTGGGGACAACTTGTTGTTTTGCGGTATTTCGGACCGGAGAGCTTACGAATTGATGGGTGAAGAACGCTGACATATAATTTCCGCGGCCCAACAATGCGTCTTGACAACGGCTTGTAACTAAAGCCTACGCCGCCACGCCGTGGCCGCGCCGAATCTTCATGCGTCTCAAAGAGCTGGAAAGTGCCGGCGGAAAAGGAGCGAGAAAGAATGCTCGATTGTCGGCTCGGCGCCGTGGTTCGGCTCATTACTGCTTTCGTTATCTTTACTGGAATTGCTGTTGCTCAGACTGCACAGCGGCCATGGATGGACAAATCAAACTCGCCGGAACAACGTGCGGCTCTGCTGGTGCGACGGATGACGCTCGACGAAAAGATCACCATGATGCACGGCGTGGAGCCCATTCCGATCAAGGGTTACGTGGGATATGTGCCTCCTATTACCCGGCTTGGGATTCCCGCTTTGACTGAAGCTGACGGTCGGGCGGGAGTGGGCAACGACGCGACCGGGGTAACGCTGTTACCTGCTCCGATTGCGGCCGCTTCAAGCTGGGACCCCGGACTGCTGTACATGTTTGGCCGCGTATTGGGGGAAGAGGAATGGAAGAAGGGGACCAATGTGGCGCTGTCGCCCTCAATTGACGTGGTGCGAGTGCCGGAATGGGGCCGGACATTTGAAAGCTACGGCGAAGACCCATACTTTAATGGGCAGATGGCGCAGTCGGAGATCAGGGGGATCCAGAGCCAGGGACCAATTGCCAACGCGAACATGTACGTGACGATGAACCAGGAGAGCAATCGCTTTGAAGAAGACTCGATTGTCGATGAGCGCACGTTGCACGAAATCTATCTGGCGCCTTTTGCCGCAGCCGTGGAGAAGGGGAACGTGGGCACGGTGATGTGTGCCTATGTGAAAACGAACAGCGTTTTCAGCTGTGAAAGCTCGGACGTGCTTACCGAAATGCTGCGCAAGGATCTGCACTTCGACGGATTTGTGATGAGCGACTGGGGCGCGACGCACTCGACCGTGGATGCGGTCGAGAATGGCCTGAATCAGGAGATGCCGGGAGACAAGTATTTTGGCGCGGCGCTGAAAGCGGCAGTTGAGGCTGGCCGCGTGAGCCAAAGCACGATCGACGAGCGGGTGGAGCAGATTCTTGTGCCGATGTTCCGGCAGGGCCTGTTTGACAAAGCGAATACCGGCAGCTGGTCCGCGGATGTTCGCACCCCGGAGCACACTTCGTTTTCGCTGCGGGCCGCGGAAGAAGGCACGGTTCTGTTGAAGAACGAGAACAAGCTGCTGCCGCTTGCGAAGAGCGTGTCGATTGCGGTGATTGGTGAAGCTGGCGGCGACAAACCCAAAGCGGAAGGCTCGGGCAGCTCGGGCGTAAAGCCGCCTTATATTGTCAGCCCGGTTGATGCGCTGCGCAAAGTTGCGGCAGCCGGAGCTTCGATTACTTTTTCGGATGGCAGCGATATTGCCGCGGCAGAAGAGACGGCGCGTAAGGCGACGGTTGCAATTGTTTTTGTGCACACCGATGAAACCGAGGGCCATGACCGGCCTAATTTGATGCTGCCGGGGCATCAGGACGCAATGATTGAAGCGGTGGCAAACGCGAATCTAAAAACCATCGTCGTTCTCGATACCGGGGGACCGGTGCTGATGCCGTGGGTGGACAAGGTGGCCGGCATTCTTGAGGCGTGGTATCCGGGCCAGGAAGATGGCAACGCAATCGCGGCTATCCTCTATGGCGATGTGAATCCCTCAGCCAAGTTGCCACTCACGTTTCCGCGTAGCGCGACGGCGATTCCTACGGCCAGCCAGCAGCAGTGGCCAGGAATTGATGGCCGGTCGGTGTACGCGGAAAAACTCAATGTTGGTTATCGCTGGTACGACGCGACCAATACACAGCCGCTCTTTCCCTTTGGATTTGGCCTGTCGTACACCAGCTTCCGCCTTGGCGATATGAAGGTTTCACCGGGACGAGTGCAGGCAGGGGCATCTTTCCGAAACGTCGTAGTGCGCGTGAATGTGACCAATACCGGCAAGCGCGCCGGCGCCGAGGTGGTGCAGGTCTATGTGGAGCAACCGGCGGCCAATGGCGAGCCTCCGCACCAGCTGCACGCGTTCAGCAAAGTGGAGCTGCGGCCCGGCGAAACAAAACCGGTCGTCCTCAATCTCGATCAACTTTCGTTCTCGATCTACGACGCGGATGCGCATCAGTGGAAGACTCCGGCCGGGACTTACCAGATCCTGGTGGGCACATCATCTCGGGATCTGCCGTTGCATGGCGATGTAACTATCAGCCGGTAAGTCATGGAAAGGTCAGGCTAGGAACAATCAATGAAATTGAGTGAGCGTGTTGAAGAAGATTCATCGGGCCGAGTAACGCGAATGCGCAGCGCGGTATTGGTTTTGCTGCTGTTCATTGCTGCATTTTGCGTGACAGGCTCCGCCGCATGGTGCCAGCAAACAACCGTTGTGCTCGACGGCAACAGCACCGGCAGAATCTTCGACGGCCTTGGCGCGGTGAGCGCAGGGGCTTCTTCGCGTCTGTTGATCGACTACCCAGAGCCCGAGCGCAGCCAGATTCTGGATTACCTCTTCAAGCCTGGCTATGGCGCCGCGCTGCAACATCTCAAAGTAGAGATAGGCGCAGACGTAAATTCGACCGACGGCTCGGAACCAAGCGCCATGCGCACGCCTGCGGACCACAATGCAACCCGCGGCTACGAATGGTGGCTGATGACAGAGGCGCACAAGCGCAATCCGCACATCAGTTTCGAAATACTGCCGTGGGGCGCTCCGGGATGGGTTGGAAACGGGACCCTGTATACGCCGAAGATGGCCGGGTATGTGGCGGAGTTCATCAAGATGGCCAAGACAAGCCACAACATCGACGTCGCTTACACAGGCGTGTGGAATGAAGCGGTGTATAACGCCGACTATGTGAAGGAGCTTCATCGCCGGCTTGAGGCCGAAGGCCTCGCCACCAAAATTGTCTGCTGCGATGAGTATCCCGGCCAGGGCGCAGGTCAGTGGGCTATCGCCGATGCTTTGCGCAGCGATCCTGAGCTCGCTGCCGCTGTTGCAGTGATCGGCGTGCATTATCCCCTGATCAACGGTCACATCACAACAACTGCTTCGGCGCGCGCGTCGGGCAAGCCGCTGTGGTCGACGGAAGATCAGCCCAACGGAGGCTCCGGTCCATTCTTGAGCCGCAATTGGCCAATCGGCGGCCGGATACTCGCGCATCTTTACAACCAGAACTATCTTGAGGGATCGCTGACCGCGACTGAAATATGGAGCCCGATTACGTCGTACTACGATAATCTCGCCGCTCCCAACTCCGGCCTGATGTATGCCAACACTCCATGGTCTGGCCATTACCAGGTGCAGGGAACGATCTGGGCTACAGCGCATACAACGCAATTCGCCCAGCCTGGATGGCAGTACCTCGATTCGAGCTCAGGGTACTTGCCGGAGAAAGGCAGTTATGTAGCGCTGCGCTCGCCCGACAAGAAGAATTGGAGCGTGGTGCTTGAGACCATCGACGCAAAGCAGGCGCAGACGGTCAGCTTCAATCTCACCGGCGGACTTGCTCGATCGGCAGTCGCGGTGTGGGAGACAAACAGCTCCCGCACCTTTGAGCGTGTCGCGATTTTGCATCCGGTTGGCGATTCGTTCACGTACACATTCGACGCTGATTCGCTCTACTCGCTGACCACGACAACCGGACAGGGCAGCGGCACTGCGCAGCCACCTCCGCCGGCGCCATTTCCTTTTCCCTACGCAGACGATTTTGAACATACCGATCTGAATCGTTCTCCGAAATATCTTTCCGATCAGGGTGGTGCGTTTGAGGTGCATCCGTGCGATGGCAGGCCGGGCAAATGCCTGGAGCAGGTGATCACCGAGAAGCCGATTGAATGGGGGCCGTTCCCTGATCCCTTCACGCTCGCGGGCGATGCAGCGTGGACCGATTACACTATCGCCGCCGATGTGCGTTTTCTTTCTTCCGCTCCCGCCAGCATCGCGGGGCGCATCGACTCCGCCGATGTGTTTCAGGATGCAAAAGCCCACTGGCCCAGCGGCTATATGTTGCTGGTGCACCCCGACGGCGCGTGGCAGCTTATCAGCACCCAGTTCAAGAAGCAGCCGGTAGTATTGGCGAAGGGAACAGCGGCTTTCGATCGCGATCGCTGGCATCATGTGGAGTTGAGTTTCAGCGGTACGAACATTTCCGCTTCTCTCGATGGCGCGGCCCTGATGAATGTGAGTGATTCCACGCACACGCACGGAATGTTCGCGCTGGGAACGGAGTGGGATCGGATTCAGTTCGACAACCTTCAAGTTGCACCGATTCGCTCATCGGTACGCTGAGATCGATTGATGGTGAGCGCTTTCAGAGGAGACGCAACGGCGCACGGCCTGCAGCCGGAGCAACTCGAACAAAGGAGCAGTATGCGCAGGAAACATTTCTTGATTCCGGTTGTTCTTGTTTTTAGTTTTTCGCTCACATTGCGTGCGCATTCTCAGGAATCCATCGTGGCCATGGACCTTGGCCCCGCCGCGCAGAAAGCTCCTGCCATTGAAACCGATTGGCTGGCTGGCCTCACAGTCGATCGCTTTCTGCTGGCAAACGGTGAGAACGTTCCAGTCACGCCCACTTCTGTCTCGCTGCTTTGGGACTCGTCCGCGCTTTATGTGCGGTTTCGCTGTGCGGACCCTGACCCGGTTTATCGGCAGGGTGTGCGTGTGCGCCGTTCCGATGAAGTCGAGGTGGGCTTTGTAGCTCCGGGCGGGCAAGAGAAGGATCTGTGGCAATTTGACGCCGACGAAAGCGACCGTGCTGTTGCTCGCCATGCAGGGCAGGAAACTCCGCTCTCGACCGCAAAGATTGTGGTCGATTCCGAAAGCTGGAGCGCCGAGCTGACGATTCCGTGGACGACGATCGGAGGGCTGCCGGCTCATCCCTTCCTGCTGCAGCTTTCGCGCACGCGCGGCATTACCGGCGAAGTGCTCAGCCCCGGTGCAGCCGATTTTCACGATGGCCCGGCCGATACCACGCGCGCACCCGCTGCCATCGATCAGTTTATTGAAGTCACACTAAACGGAAAGAAGGGCGCCAAGTCCGCCGGCCTGGGGCTCATTACACTTCCTTCGGGAACGCGGCGATGGGAGCGGCGCGCTCTTCTCGATCACATCGGCGTTGTCGAGCGGATAGAACTGGCTCGTTTGCAGCAGGAGCTGCCCACGCAGCCAACTACCGCTGCCAATCTTGCCGATCGCGTTCGCCTGGCCGAGCTTTGGTATGACTTGTTCGATCAGGAAGGAATGAGCTTCCACTTCGAGGGCGGCGCGTGGACGCTGGCGCCGGGAGAGCTTGACCCATGGACCGCGCGGCACGAATTCAACAATACTCTCGGTGCCGGCAATCTAGCCGAGGCATGCCGCATTCTTGACTCGCTTCTCGGCCACTTCAGCCGCCAGTCTGCGGTTTGGTTTGCTGACGGCACTCCGGGCGACGTGAATAACGCTGCGTGGTCATCGGTGACTGCGATACGATCTGCTGAACTCGAAAACGCTCAGCTCGTCATCCACGCGCTCGCCGGCGATAGTGACATCGACCTCTTTCTTTCTTTCCCCTCCATCGGCGGAATTCGTCTGCATGGATCGACTGCAGGATTCTTTGGACCCGCAGGCGAATCGGCCATCGAGCTCACGCGGCGAAATAACGGCGTGCGCGCCACGGCAAATGGCCTTACCGTTGACGTCACATTCGGAAGCTCGTGGCGCATCGGACTCTCGGCAGCTGGAAATCCGCAACAACTGTGGAGCCTCGTCCACGGAGATTTATCTATTCTTGAGCAGAACGGCCAGATCAAGGGCGTTGACGTGCGCGGCAATCTTAAGCCCGCTGACAAGATCGTCGGCCTGGGCGAGCGCTTTGACTCTCTCGATCAGCGCGGCAAAACATTGACGCTCTGGCAAACTGACGCGTGGGACTCAACAGCAATTGGCGGCTTGAGCAATCAGGCTTACAAACCAATTCCGTTCTGGCTCAACACTTCCGGCTACGGCGTTTTCTGGAACACGAGCTACGAGGTTCGGGCCGATTTCGGAAGCGACGTTCCGGACCGTTATCGAGTAACGGCGCATGGCCCGATTTTCGATCTCTATATATGGAGCGGCCAGGGCAGCGATCTGCTGCATCAATACACCGCTCTTACGGGACCGCCGCTGATGCCGCCGGCCTGGGCGTTTGAGCCATGGATGGGCGGAGGCGGCGGGCGCTGGGCCGAAGAGAAATGGGAATCTTCGACGCAAACCATGCTCGATGTGGTCGATCGTTTTCGCCAGCTCGACATTCCGCATTCAGCTATCTATGCCGAGGGCGATGCGAGCTACGATCCTCTTCTCTATCGCAAGCTCACGCCGATGAATATCCATATTTTGACGTGGGCTCGCAGCGAGGCCCTCGACTGGGACGCCAACTGGAGCATCGACAGAATCAAAGCTGCGCTCCCAGGTGTCCCGGCCGACAAACTGCCATTGATGCGCGTGCCCGATGGAGCCGGGTTCAGCATTTACCCACCCGACATGCCTAAAGACCAGTACCCCTACATCGACTTCACCGATGCTCGCGGCCTCGATGTTTACCGCGCCTTCTGGAAAGAACGCCAGGATCTCGGCGTCGCAGGCAGCATGGCTGATTTCTCCGATCTGGTGCCGCGCAACGCGGTCTTCCATGATGGATCGACCGGCGAAAAGATGCACAACTGGTACGTCCATTTCTATGACCACGCCGTTCACCAGGTGTTCGAAGAGCGGCACGGCGACGATTTTATTCTTTTTGCGCGGGCCGCAGCACCGGGAACGCAGGTGGATGCCGGACAGATGGCCGGAGACCACGCCAGCAACTTCCGCGGTTTCGATGAGTCACTCGCGGGCGGGCTCAGCCTGTCTACATCGGGATTTTCAAACTGGGGTTCGGATGTGGGCGGGTATTTTGGAAAAGGCGATGAAGAAGTGTATCTTCGCTGGGTTGAGTTCGGAACGTTTTCTCCGCTCATGCGCTTCCACGGAACTGAACCGCGGGAGCCGTGGTATTACAGCGATGCTTCGATCGTAACCTACAAGAAGTATGCGTGGGTGCGCGAGAATCTACTGCCCTACATTTACGGCTCGGCACAGGACGCGCATGCGAATGGGGATCCGCTGATGCGCTCAATGCCGACTGTTGCGCCGGACGAGTACATGTTTGGAAACGACCTGCTCGTAGCTCCGGTTCACGCGCCCGGAGATCATCGCACCGTCATTCTTCCTCAGGGGCATTGGACCGATCTATGGACCGGAGCTCCTATTGAGGCCGGCACGTCGGATCATTCTGTTTCGATCGACGACATTCCGGTTTACCTTCGCTCCGGCGCCCTGGTCCCTGTGGAATTAGCTCCGGACTTCACTCTCGGCGAATCCATGTCGAATGGCCAGGTGACCGCTTTGATTGTGACTCAACCCGATCAAGAAAAGTCAAGCCACGACTGGAAGCTGCCCGGGCATTCTGACGCTGCGCACCTTAGCTCAGTCGCTGATGGAAACAGCTTTGTTGTGACTGCGGAGAATTGGTATCAGCTTGAGTACGTGATTGTATCGGGATTGCGGTCGGAGCTCAAAAGCGTTACAGTCGACGGCGAGGCGTTGCCCAGGCTCAACGCTCAAGGCGCTCAGTCGCTGCCGCCGGGATGGGAAAAACTGGGCGCCAACCAGTTCCTGGTTCGACTGCCAATGGGCCTTAAGCACGTGATCCGCTTCAGCGAGGAGTGAGCGCGGAATTATGCGTGGTCAATTAGCATCGTGCTCAGCGACCGTGCACGAGTATTGCTGATGGAATGCCGGAGAGAGCCATAACTTTGTCGACGCCGTTGAGCTTGATAGCTTCTTTCGGCATGCCGAAGACGACCGAGGTCGCTTCGTCTTGTGCGATGTTGTATGCGCCCGCCTGCTTCATTTCAAGCATTCCTCGCGCTCCATCGTCGCCCATGCCGGTGAGGATGACTCCGACGGCGTTCGGTCCCGCGTAACGCGCGGCCGAGCGGAAGAGCACGTCGACCGAGGGGCGATGGCGGCAAACCAGCGGGCCATCCTTGATTTCGACAAAGTATCGCGCGCCGCTGCGGCGCAGCAGCATGTGGTGATTGCCGGGCGCGATGAGCGCGTGCCCGCGCAGCACGGTGTCGTTCGATTCCGCTTCCTTGACGGTAATCGCGCAAAGGCCGTTGAGACGATTGGCGAAGGCACGCGTGAACAGCTCCGGCATATGCTGCACAATCACGATGCCGGGCGCATCGGCCGGCAACGGCTCGAGCAGCGAACGCAAAGCCTCAGTGCCGCCAGTGGATGCGCCGACCGCAATAACTTTCTCAGTAGTCTCAGCCATGGCGTGCGTGGCTTGCGGCAGAATGGCGTCGGCGGTGAGTTTTGGCTCGACCACATGCTCGCGGTGAAGAGCGCCGACGCGTGCGCGGCCCGCGGCCTTGACTGCCTCGCAGATGGTGGTTCGCGATTCTTCAAGAAACTGGCGCGTGCCCAGCCGCGGCTTGGTGATGATTTCGACCGCGCCATATTCGAGCGCCTTGAGCGTGCTCTGCGCGCCTTCGTCTGCGAGGCTCGAGCAGATAACGACAGGGATGGGATGCTGAGTCATGATCTTGCGCAGGAAGGTGAGACCGTCCATGCGCGGCATCTCGATATCGAGAGTGATCACGTCAGGAATCTCGTCGTTCATCCGATCGGCGGCAACGAAAGGGTCGGCAGCCGTCGCCATTACTTCGATCTCGGGGTCGCTCTCGAGCAGGGAGCTCAGGGTCCGGCGAACGACAGCGGAGTCATCGACAATCAGAACGCGGATTTTTCTGGTCAGAGGCATGGAATACCTGATCCCCGTCACTTTCGCGCCAGTGCGGCGGCGTCCTGTTGTGCGAGCCTGCGCAAGAGCACCTCGCCGGTCCCGGTATGAAACTCGATAAAAACGCCGCGCGTTCCGCCCAGGCGAGTAACGGATGGACTGAAGCCCAGCTCTTCAAGGACGAGGATCGCGGCATTCGAATTCATTTTGCCGACGGTTGCACTTTTGCTTGAGGAGGCGAGCACATCGGCGCCGCCGAACAATTTCACTTCGATTTCGCTGCGGCGCGCACCCAGTGCGTCGAACTCGCAGGCGAGCTGGTTGATTACCGAATCGACATATCGGCCGGTGGTGGCATGTTTCAATTGCGCGCCGTGCCGCGCCGGAAAATGCGGCATCATGGCATGGCACATTGCGCCAGCCCCGATGCGTGGCGCCCTGAACGTGATGCCGACACATGAGCCCAGCAAGGTTTTGAGGACAGTAGGTTCGCGTACCAGCTTCCACTCGCCTGGCTGAAGGTAAATCACCGGAATCTCGAGCTCAGGCATCGGATTTCCTGTAAAGCGCGGGCGCCTCCGGCACAACCGGAAGGCTCATGTCGTGCAGCGACTCAGAGTGGCCGACAAAGAGATAGCCATCGGGCACCAGGTGTGCAATCAGCTTGCGGAGAATGGACTGCTGCGTGGGCCTGTCAAAGTAGATGAGCACGTTGCGGCAGAAGATGGCGTCGGCCTTTTCGGTCATGCCGTAGTCGGCATCCATGAAGTTGAGTCGCCGGAACTCGACCATGCGGCGCAGTTCGGGCACAATGCGCACGCGGCGCGGCTCCCCGCCGCGGCTGCGCAACAGGTACTTTTTGCGCAGCGCGTTTGGAATCGGCGAAGCGCACTCCTCTGTGTAAACGCCGAGGCTCGCTTTCTCAAGCACGGCGGTAGAGATGTCGGTGGCCAGTATGTTGAAGCGGAATCCTGGGTGAAGTGCGGCATGCTCGCTCAACACCATGGCGAGGGTATAGGGCTCCTCGCCGCTCGAACAGCCCGCGCTCCAAATCGTGAGTGGACGAGCGCTGGCGGCCCTGGCGCTCAGTTCGGGCAAGGCTTGCTGCTTAAGAAAGTCAAAGTGCGCCGGCTCACGAAAAAAGTCGGTCTTGTTGGTGGTGATTACATCGATCAGAGATACGAGCTCTTCTTCGCTGCCTTTTCGGCTGAAGATGAACTCGCAGTAGTTGCGGTACGAAGGCATGTTCAAGCTCCGCAGCCGGCGCTTGAGACGAGCCTCGACCATGGTCTTCTTTTCCGGACCCAGGCAAATGCCGGCCTGGGCATAAATGAGACCGCTCAAGCGCGCGAAATCGCGCGCCGTGAGCGACTCTTCGTCAATGCCGGTGTGATGAGGCACGGGGCCCTTCCTACAGCATTTTCGGAAATACTGTGAACTTTTGAGAATCGGGCAGGTGGGTTTTTCTTAAGGAAAAACCCACTCAGCGGTCGTGGCTTTGGCCTGCGACCTTTCCGAAAATGCGTCAGGCGGCTACTGCCTCGGCCTGGTTGCGGTCCTGGGCGCGGATCGCCGTCAGCTCGTCGGCCGAGAAGACGCGATCGATGTCCAGAATCATGATGAAATTGTTGTCGCGCTTTCCCATCCCCTTGATAAAGTCCACGCGAATCTGCGCGCCGATGCGCGGCGGCGGCTGTATCTGCTCAGGTTCGAGATCGATGACTTCCTCGACCGAGTCGGCCAGCGCTCCGATCACTGTTGGTTCATCGTCGAGCAGTACCTCGACAACCACAATGCAAGTGTTGCGCGTGCTCACGGTCTTCGACATTTCAAAACAAAGTCGCAGGTCGACGACAGGAACCACGCTGCCGCGCAGATTGATAACGCCGGCCATAAACTCCGGCGTGCGCGGCACCTGGGTAATGGTGGTCAGGTCCAGCACTTCGCGTACCTTCGCCACGTCGGTGGCAAACACTTCGTTGCCAAGCTTGAAGGTGAGATACTGGCGCGTTTCGGTAATTGCATTCACGCTCATTGGTCAAACTCCTTTCTGTTTCATGCGTGAGTGGTAGCGCCCGCATTAGCGGACGCTCCGCGCGCCTTAGTAACGCTCGAACTCTCCATCGAGTTCGTCGTGCTTGTCTTTCATCCGCAGCTGGAGGCCGTGTTTTGCACCCGGAGCCGCATGGCCGTTGGGTTTTCCCGGAGCCGGAGATTGCGCCGGACGAGCCTTGACCAATCTCGCGGACTGATGAGCCACCGGCCCGCGATCTTCATCGCCGGTCTGGAAGAACGACAATGCGCTCACCAGTTGCTCGGATTGGCCGGTCAGTTCCTCGGTTGTCGAAGCCATCTCTTCGGCCGCCGATGCGTTCTGCTGGATAACCTGCTCAAGCTGCTGCAGCGCCTTGTTGATCTGTTCGGCGCCGGTGTCCTGCTCCTTTGAAGCTGCCGAAATCTCCTGCACCAGTTCGGCGGTGCGCTGGATGTCGGGAACAAGTTTGTCAAGCATCTCGCCCGACTTCTCGCTCACGCGCAGCGTGGTTGAAGAGAGCTGATTGATTTCGCCCGCCGCCTTCTGGCTGCGCTCGGCCAGCTTGCGCACCTCGGCCGCTACCACCGCAAAGCCCTTGCCATGCTCGCCGGCGCGCGCCGCTTCAATAGCCGCATTGAGCGCCAGCAGGTTGGTCTGCCGCGCGATTTCTTCGATGATGGAGATTTTGTTGGCAATCTCCTTCATGGCCGCCACCGCTTCAAGCACGCTCTTGCCGCTCTCCTGCGCGTCCTTGGCGCTCTTGTTGGCAATCTTGTCGGTCTGTCCGGCGTTGTCGGCGTTCTGCTTGATGTTCGATACCATCTCCTCCATCGAAGACGATGCCTCTTCGGCTGCAGCCGCCTGCGCGCTGGCGCCCTTCGACACCTGTACTGAAGCGGTTGAAATCGACTGGCTGGCCGCCGAAACTTCGCCGGCGATGGAGCGAATGTCAGACACCGTGCGCGTGAGCCCGGAGACCATCGCGATCAACGCCTGCATCAGTTTGTCTTTTTGCGAACGCTCGCGCAGCGTGACCGTAAGATTGCCGCCAGCCACCTCCTCGGCCGCCGACGTGATTTCGGTCATAGCTTCAACCAGCGAGTTCAGATTGTTCTTGATGAGGTTGAAGTCACCATAATAGGTGTCGGTGATCGGCGGAGGCGTGTCGCCTTTGCTGATCAAATCCACATATTTTGCTGATACATTCAGCGGGTTGATCACGGCATCCAGAATGTCATTCACGCCGCGAACAATCTCCGCGTACGCGCCCTGGAATTGTTCATGATGCCCGCGCTCACTCAGTTTGCCGGCGTTGGAGGCTTCAGTCAGCCGTGCAAGTTCCTTATGCAGACTCTGTATCACCTGCGCTACATTGTTGATCGCCTGCTTCATCTTCTCGTGATCGCCCTTGTAGGTCTGGGCAATCAGTTCGTCGATTTTGCCATTGGATACTTGTGCCAGGATGCGATTGCCTTCGCCGATGGGCAGAAGAATCGCATCCAGCATAGTGTTCACGCCGGCGACAATCTCCGCAAACGCGCCCTTGAAGTGCTCGGGCTTGCCGCGATCGGAGAGCTGGCCTTCCTTGGAGGCTTCAATCAACCGCGCCAGTTCCTTTTGCAGACCCTGGGTCACGAGGGCCACGTTGTTGACCGCGACCTTCATCTTCTCGTGGTCGCCCTTGTAGGTCTGTGCGATCAGCTCGTCAATCTTGCCATTGGAGATTTGCGCCAGAATGCGGTTGCCTTCGCCGATGGGCAGCAGAATCGCATCGAGCATCGCGTTGACGCCGCGCACGATCTCGGCGTAGGCGCCCTGGAACTGCTCCGGCTTGCCGCGGTCCGAGAGCTGGCCTTCCTTCGATGCCTCGATCAGCCGCGCCAGTTCCTTTTGCAGGCCCTGGGTCACGAGGGCCACGTTGTTGACCGCGACTTTCATTTTCTCGTGGTCGCCTTTGTAGGTCTGGGCGATCAACTCGTCGATTTTGCCGTTTGAAATCTGCGCCAGAATTCGGTTGCCTTCGCCGATGGGCAGCAGGATCGCATCCAGCATTTCGTTGATGCCTTCGATTGCATTGCGCTCAACGCCTTCGAAGCTTCCAGCCTGGCCGCGCTCGCTCAAGCGGCCCTCTTTGGCTGCATCCACCAGCCGCATAATCTCGTTCAGCAGACGATCGCTCTTCACGTCGGCCGCTATGGAAAATCCGTTGCTTACGTGGCCGTGGGCCGATCCATTCGGCTTCCGGGCTGCACTTGCTACTGTCGTCGCCATCTCTTTCTTCCCTTCCTTTGTTTTCCGTGCCGGCCCATGCGGCCTGCGCGGGTTGATCCAATATGTTTCCGCCGGCGTGAGCATCGAACGATGAGGCAGGCGATTCGTTGTTTGGGCAGGCACCGCGGCTGGCAATTACGCGGGAACTGCGGCCGCACCGCTTTTTTCGAGAGCCCTCGGGTGCCCGCGCACCTGCGGATGCGCTGCGGAAATCGATTCCTCAACCAGTCGCTGCGGATCGAGAATCAGCGCCACCTTGCCGTTGCCCAGAATGGTGGCTCCCGAGATGGTCTGTACGTGCCGGTAAACGCGGCCCAGCGACTTGATCATGGTCTGGCAGTTGCCCAGCACGCTGTCTACCACCAGTCCGTAGCGGCCTTCCCCGGTATCGACCAGCATCACCTGCTCGAACGGCGGCGCGGCATTCTTTACCGCAAACCGTTCGCGCAGGCGGATGTACGGTACCACTTCGCCGCGAACGTTGATCAGGCGATTTCCGCCGGCAGCCGCAATCTGCTGTTGCGAAATCTCAATGCACTCGAGCGTGTTGGCGAGCGGCAAAACAAAATACCCTTCGCCTACGGTTACCAGCAGGCCGTCAATGATGGCCAGCGTAAGTGGCAGCCGCAGCGTGACCGTTGTGCCTTCGCCTGGCTTGCTGCTTACGTCAATCGCGCCGCGCAGCTTGTCAATGTTGCGGCGCACCACGTCAAGGCCCACGCCGCGCCCGGAAATATCTGAAACCTGTTTGGCCGTCGAGAACCCCGGCTGGAAGATGAGCGCGTAGATCTCCGACTCGGGGAGCTTGGCGTCGGGGGCGATGAGTCCTCGCTCGACTGCCTTGGCGAGCACCGCGTCGGTGTCGATTCCGCGGCCGTTGTCGGAGACGGAGATGAGCACGCTGGCTCCGGCATGGCGCGCGGCAAGGCGGATCGATGCGGTGCCGGGCTTGCCCTGCTCCAGGCGCTCCGCGGGCGTTCCGATGCCGTGGTCCATGCTGTTGCGGATCAGATGCATCAGCGGATCGTTCAGCTGATCGATCACCGATTTATCGAGCTCGGTCTCCGCGCCCTCGATGATGAGCTCCACATTTTTGCCCATGCTGCGCGCCAGGTCGTGCACCAGCCGGCGAAACTTCTCGAAGGTTCCGCGAATCGGCATCATGCGCATGTCCATCGAGTTTTCGCGCAGGGCCGAAGCCAGGCGCTCCATTTCTTCGGCCACCGCGCTCACTTCAACATCGTCACGGGTTTGAGCCAGCTCGCTCAGCCGCGCCTGCACCGTCACCAGTTCGCCCACAAGATTCACAAAGCAGTCAAGCTTTGCGGCTGCCACGCGAATGCTGCTGGCAACGTCGGGCGCGTCGTACTCGCGCCGCCCTCCACTGGAGCCACGGGGCTCGGTCAGGGCTTTTGCGGAAGCGTCGGAATCAACCTGAGCTGGGGCCGCAGGTCGTACTGCCGGCTCGATCTTCAGGTCGCAGCAGTCCTCGACAAAGATGAAGACGTCGCGAAGCTGATCGAGCGGGGCCGTGGTCTTCAGCCGAAGATCCCACGCGATATAGCAGCACTCGGCATCGAGAGCGTCGAGCGCGGGAATCGCGTCCATGCAGGCGGCTGCCTCAAGATCGCCCATCTGGCCAAGTTCGCGCATGAGCAGCAACGGGTCCGAGCCGTTGCGCATCAGTTGCGGCCCGGGTGCAAAGTGAATTGCCCACTCGCATTCCACTTGCTGGCCAGCGTCCGGCGCCGAAGCTGCCGCGGGCAGAGGGTCCGTTTCACTTGTATCTTTGTGGCCGAGATCGACGGTGCGGCGAAGCTCTTCAACTAGCGCAGCTCCCAGGCCGCCATCGTCGGGGTCGTCGCCGCCAAGCAACGCTCGGATGTGATCGAGAGAGCGGAGTGTCAGGTCGATCAGATCTTCGCTGGCGGCGAGGGTTCCGTTGCGGACCGCGTCGAAGGCATTTTCCAGTTTGTGCGCGAAGTCGGCCAGGCGATCGAAACCGAACATCGAGCCTGAGCCCTTGAGCGTGTGCAGAGCGCGGAATGCCTTGTTGACCAGGTCCAGGTCATCCCGGTTCCGGTTCAGTTCGAGGAGCGTCGACTCGAGATCGACGAGAATCTCGTGAGCCTCCTCGCGGAACGCCGCGCGAAATTGATCAGAGTTGGAAGCCACTGGTTCTCCCCATCTCTTCCTGTGGCATGGCGAAGAATCGGGATGGGGAAATCCCCGCCTGGTGCAAAAGCGATTCCAGCTCGGGAGTCCATGGCCCGTCGAAGCGGAATTCCCGGCCTGCAGCCTGGGCCTGGCGTCTGGCCGCCCAAAGCAGCTGAACAGCGGTCACATCAACGCTCTCCAGAGCGTTCACGTCGATACTCAAACCCCGCTCCGTTTCCGGACCCGACCCCAGGTCAGAATTGAGCGCCTCCATCAGCACGCGCTTCAATTCCGCGGCTGCTGAAATGTCCACACAACCGGTCAGCCTGATGGTCTGCATCTGTTCGCTTCGCTGGGCTGTGACTGTCACAAGAGACCCCTTTTCGAAAGAGCGTTTACGGTTTCCGCCGTGAAGTGTTCCCTGGTCAGCAAGTCAGCCGCCGCTTGGCACAGTGGTGCGCGTGGCGTGATGCATGACGCGGGGCTCGGGACGAAATCGGCCGCAAGGTCTGCTCGATTCGTTCTTCTCACTACATCGGCGCTTATGGGCACAAGTTGACCCATAAATGCGCGGGGCGTCTTGGAATCTCTTGAGAGTTTTGAGCGGGATTTTTCGAGACGCGCAAGACGCGCCGGCAGGGCCGCTATGTTGCGTCCTGACAATGTGTTGAAGATTGCCGCGTTGAATCGGAACCGTTCAGGGCTCAAGAAGAATGTGGGAATTGCCGCTTCAATTCGTCAAAGTGAGCCGCCGGAAGTGGCCGACGTGCGGCGGCCGTTTCTTAACAGACTCTAACCGAAACTCTAACCAGGGCCCATGGCGAACCCTGATCTTCGATCGCGGTCCACGAATCACGAGCCGCGATTGACGCTCGCACTTCAGCGCACGAGTTTTTGCACGACAACCAGCAATTGGTCGGTGTTAAATGGCTTGACGATCCAGCCCGTGGCGCCGGCCTTGCGTCCCGCATCTTTCTTTTCCGGCTGCGATTCGGTTGTCAGCATCAGGATGGGTACGAACGCATATCCCGCCAGGGCGCGCAACGCCGCTATCATCTGAATGCCGTCCATATTCGGCATGTTCAGATCGGTAATGATCATGTCGAACTTCGATGGGCCGGCTTTCGCCACACCATCCCGGCCGTCTGTCGCTTCCGTAACCTCATATCCAGCCTTACGCAGTGTGAACGAAACCATCTGCCGCACGCTCGCCGAATCATCCACGGTCAGGATCCGTTTCATTTTGAGTTCCTCCTGCCACGCATCGCCGGCACATCCGGCTCCGCATTTTTCCTGAATTCAGAACAGCTCCACATTGTTTCCCACCGCCGACTGTAATCTCGGCATGGCCTCGCCATACAGCGCCGCCCTCAACACCTGCCGCTCCAATGCACTGGTGTACGTGGCAGCACATTGCTGCTCAAACTGTTGCAAGTTAAAATCGCCGTGCGCGAGTTCCGCATCACTCTGCGGTTCGCTCTCGGCCTGCTCGATCTCTGCGATGGCCTGACTCATCAGCTCGAGCGAGTCCTTCAGACGGCGAGCGATTCCGTCCGCGGTTTCGATCTCCCGATGCAGGCCGCTGACCGCTGCTTCAACACGAACGCCTTGCTCGGCTGCGGCAGCAGCGCCGCTTTGCATCAGTTCGAGGCCCGTTCGGCTCTCCCGTCGCGACTGGGCCAGGCTCTCTTTTGTTGCCTGGGCAACGGCGCGGTTGGCCTGCTCGGCGCTCGACGATGCGGCCAGAAGATCGGCCATGGCCGTTCCGGAGCGATCGGTGAGCGTGCCCCAGGCCGACGATATCCTGCTGATGTTGCGCGCAATCTCAAGAACCGCCGCCGCACGCGATCCCAGGTTTCGCGCCTCGATCATGGAATTGAAGTTCAGCAGTTGCATCCGGTCGCGGGCGCTGCGCGATCGGGCCAGGCACTCTTCTACCAGCCGTGACAGGTTATTCAAATCCTTCAGACAGTGTTCGATGGCCTCGTAGTCGCCCTCGAAGTCCCGCTCGATGGATTCGAAACGTTCTAGTTGCGTCGCCAGGCTGCGCTGCTGTTCCAGAATCTCTGCTCCGATGGCCAGCACGTGGGAAGACGAGATGCTCATGATTCCCTCAAGGCACTGGTCGATCTGCGCAATCCAGTCCTCGGTGGAGGTGCGCGCACACTCCAACTGCATTCTCTGGATTTTGAGGGTCGCGGCTCGGCGAGCGTCTGCGAATGGTTCCGGCTTCTCGCCGCCTGGTTCCGATTCGCGCAGTGTCTCGAGTACTTCGCGGACGTGTTCGATCTGCTGGCGGCTGATGTCCTGCATTTGAACGGCGGACACGACGCGCGCGATTTTGTCGCCGATCGCGGAGACGCATTCGCGGAATTCCGATGGAATCCGGGCGAGTCCGGTGACTGCGCTGTCCATACTTCGTATCGCGTCATCCACTTCAGTTTCGATGCTCTGACGGTCTCTGCGCATGCGCTCAAGCGATCGCCCCAGCGCAAGCTTTCTGTCTGCCACACCGGCTTTGCGCGCGTCCGCCTGACGCCGGACCTCTTCGGCGCCGGAAAGAATCATGCGCGAAAAATCGTCGAGCTCGTGCGCCATGTAATCGAAACCCTCGCCGGCCTCGCCCAGCCGCGCCACCTCGATGCTGGCCACGATTCCGAGCGCCCTGCTCTCGCTCGCCATCGATTTCTGGTCGCGCGTGAGGCCGCCCAGCCTCTCAAGCATCACCGATTCGCTGGTGAAAATATCGGCGATTGTCGACACCGATTGAATGCGCTCAGTGATGAACTCGCGAGCTGCCGCACTGAGGCGTTCGACCATGGGAACGATCGCGCCGCCGCAGTCAGTCTCGAGGCAGCTCACGATGCCCGCGGTAAGATCGAGCACTACTCCTACCTGCGTTGCCAGGTTCTCGAATTGTTGCGCTGAAGCGCAGATTTCTTTATGCGAGATGAGCAGAGCCTGGTCGATGAGTTGCTGCGCGCGCAGGATCCCGGTGACCCGGTCGCTCTCGGATGCGCTCACGACTGGATTCAGGGCGGGAGGCATTGTCAGCACTTCTCCTGTGCGGCGAAGTATTCTCCGAATCGCTTGTCCGATTCCAGAATGTGATCGAAGAGCCAGTCCTTGAGGAAATTCATTACCTGCAGCGACGGCCCGGGCAGCGTTCCGCGGAGGAATTCCGCGCGCGCTTGAGTGAGCCAGTCCACCATCTTCGCGTGCTCGAAGGCATGATCGAGCGCGGCGGGATAGTTGCAACTTACGAACAATTTCTCCTCGCGGGCAAAGTGATATTCGGTGTAGTTCAGTAGCTCGTCGAAAAGACTTGACAGCAGGTCTCTGCCAATTCCGCATTGCGCCCCGTCGTACAGCGTATTCAGAATCTCCACCAGCTTGCGATGTTCCTTGTCCACGGCCTCAATTCCAACGACGAGGCGGTCGTTCCAGATCATGAATGGCATCGAATATCCTTTCGACATGGGCAGAAGGCGGGCCGCAGCAAACGCAGGCCGGGTCTGTCGCTATCTCATTCATCGTCGCGGCCGGCCCGATCATGAATGATGAGAATGTCTTAATTGAACCGGGGGGTTCAAGGCAGCGTGCGGATTGGATTTGTGGATCGCACTGCCGGGCGGCGCGGTCGCGGCGTGGGATTCTATAATTGGCGTTACTCGCGTTCAGGAGATCGCTTTTGCCGTCGAATGCCAGAAAATTGTCGAAGACCGCAGCGCGACAGCCGCGACGCGAGACTTACAGCCTGTCTGCGGCGGACCTTCGCACGCTGCGGGCGCTGAAGACGCCGGCACGCATCCAGAAGTTTATTGACGCGCTGGAGTACCAGTATGCCGACACGGCTGGGTCGCCGGCGCGCGTATTGCGCGAGCGCAAGGGCCACTGCATGGAGGGCGCGCTTGTGGCCGCCGCGGCCCTGCGCGTGAACGGGCATCCGCCGTTGCTGATGGATCTGGAGGGCGTGCGCGACGACGACCATGTGGTTGCTCTCTACCGTGAGCATGGCCTGTGGGGCGGAGTCGCCAAGTCAAACTTCGCGGGGCTGCGTTTCCGCGCGCCCGTTTACCGCACGCTGCGCGAGCTGGCGATGAGCTACTTTGAGCACTACTACAATCTTCGCGGCGAACGCACGCTGCGCAGCTATTCGGTGCCCGTGAGCCTGATGCGCCTTGACCGCCGGAATTGGATGACGGCCGAAGAGGACGTGTGGTGCGTGCCGGAACTGCTCATCGACGCGCGTCACTATCCGCTGTTTCCCGATAAGGTGGCACGGGCGCTGCCGCGGCTCGATCGCCGCAGCTTCGAAGCAGGACAATACGGATCGGTGAAGCACTAGGAGGATCGCAAGCGAATGCTTCTTGCGCCGAGTGTCTTACCAGAGACTTCTGGCCGGCGGAGCCTGAGCGGCATCAACTGCGCCAGCCTCTCTTGCGCTTGCGGGAGTTTCAGGAACAGGGCTTGATTGCTTCGGCCCTTCGGGGACGAGGCGGGCTACGGGAACGCCATTCCGATGTAAGACAAACGTAACACCCTGGTAGCGGGCGCGATTTACGCAGTCGGAGAAGTTTCGCGCCGCCTCGGTAACGCTGATCGAGCGGGTCTGCATAAAATCAGATTATATGATTTTATGTAGCTGCAAGCCACAGGGAATCAAATGAGTTAACGCGTCTGCGTTGAGAACCTACCCGCGCTCGCCTGCGCCCATCTGCTCCATGATCGCGTCAAAGTCTTCAAGTTTTGAGTACTCGATGATCACACGGCCGCGGCCGTTCTTGTCCTCGATTGTCACCTTCATGCCTAGCGCCCTTTGCAACCGCTCCTGGGCGTCGCGCACATTGGGGTCGACCTGCACCTCGGGCGCAGGCTCTTTCTTGGCTTTGCGTTCGGGGTGGAGCAGGCCCTGGACATAGCTCTCAATTTGGCGAACAGATAGCGAAAGATCGACTGTGCGCTTGGCTGCTTTCTCAATTTCTTCGGCGTGCTCGAAGGCCAGCAATGCTCTTGCGTGGCCAAAGGTCAGTTCGCCTAACTCGACCCGGGATTGCACGGACGTAGGCAATTTGAGCAGCCGCAAAAAATTTGCCACTGTCGCCCGGTCCTTGCCGGTACGTTGCGCCATCTGCTCCTGGGTCATGTGGAACTCACGGGAAAGCCGCTCAAAGGCTCGCGCCTGTTCCATTGGGTTCAGGTCGGCTCGCTGCAGGTTTTCGACGATGGTTATCTCCATCGCCTGCTCATCCGACACCTGGCGAAGGATAGCCGGGATCGTCTTTTTGCCTGCCAGCTCCGAGGCCTTCCACCGCCGTTCGCCGGCGATCAGCTGGAATCTGCCGTTTGCCTGCGGGCGAACCAGGACCGGCTGCACGACACCGTTTGCCGTGATCGAGGCCGCCAGCTCGGCAAGCTGATCCTGATTGATATGGCCGCGCGTTTGAAAGGGATTGCGGTCAATCAGTTCAAGGGGGATCTCTCTCGGCCGGCCGCCTTCAGTCTCAGGAGCGGGGGTGGGGCCAGAGAGTGTGCGTGGCAGCAGTGAATCAAGCCCTTTGCCCAGGGCGCGTCGTTTGGTGTCAATCGCTGCGGTAGTCATCGGATGTGTTCCTCTGAAATGCTGCCCAAATACGGCTGATGCGTTTCAATCTCTTTATGCTCGGGGGATTCTTGAATTGCGGGAGCGGTCCGTGCGGGAAGCGAATCGGATGCTCCTAAGAGTAAGGCCAGAAACGAACCTCGGCCACCGGCTTGACTGAGGCCGCAACCTTTCGTTCCCGGCTGCGGGGCGCCACAATATTGTTTCGCGCCATAAACTCGCCTGCAAGTTCGAAATAGGCCTCGGTGCCGCGCGACTTGCCATCGTATAGCGCGACCGGTTTGCCATGGCTTGGCGCCTCGGCCAGCCGGATATTGCGCGGAATCACCGTCCGGTAGAGCCTGTCGCGGAAGTGCTCGCGAAGCGTCTCGGTGACCTGTTGCGCGAGATTGGTGCGGTCGTCGTACATGGTAAGCAGGACGCCTTCGATCGTCAGCTCCGGATTAAATGCCGCGCGCACCCGTTCGAGGGTCGAAACCAGTTCGGACACGCCCTCGAGTGCGAAGTACTCGGCCTGCATGGGCACCATCAGGATCTCGGCCGCGCATAAGACGTTCAGGGTCAACAGATCGAGGGCCGGTGGACAATCGAGAATGATCAAGTCGTAGCTGTCGCGAACGGGATCGAGGGCATCGCGGAGCCGGGTAGCACGATCTTCCTGGCCGGCGAGTTCAATATTGGCTCCGGTCAGGTTTTTTGAGCCCGGCAAAAGCCACAGATGATCGAGTTCCGTGGGCAGAATCACCTGGTCGGCTGCGCTGTTGCCCACCAGCACGTCATAGATCGAGTGGCGGTTGTCGTCGCGCTGGAAGCCAAGGCCCGATGAGGCGTTTGCCTGGGGATCGCAGTCGGCAAGGAGAATTTTGAGGCCCTCAATTGCCAGGCAGGCCGACAAGTTTATCGCGGTTGTGGTCTTGCCGACCCCACCCTTTTGGTTCACCACACCGAGAATCCTGCCCATGGCAATCAAGACTAACGGGAGCGGCATAAAGAAGGTAGCCGTTTCCGCTGTGGAGAACTCGGACAAGCTGTGGAAAGTTGCCGGTCAACCAATTGCGGAATTGCTGCAATCCCCTGCCGGTCATGAACTTGCGGGAAAGACCGGAGCTGGGAGCACGGGGGCCGGGAAACGGGATGAAAGTGGAAAACTCGGCCGTTTTTCAGCGCGGGTCGCCTGTCGAGCGGGCGGCGAAAATCAATTCTCAAGTCAGGCCTTGTGCTGGCTTCGACCGTGATTTTAGGTAGGTATCCTGATGGGCGACGGCGATCAGTTTCCCTGTGTTCCACGTGGAACATGAGCAATCCGGCTAAATTAGCCGTTCCTATTTCTTCCCCACATGTTCCACGTGGAACAACCGCAAATCTGGGCGGCAGCCATCACATCCGCAAATGCCTCCGACGGCTACCATCGACTCGGCAACCAGGAGAACCCCAGCGTGAGCGTACTCACTTCAATCGATGGCCGCATTGGCACCATTACCATGAATCATCGCCGCGTCAATCCACTGAGCCGAAACCTGCTGAACGAAGTCTCTGCCGCAATCGACAAGCTGGAGCGGGAGAATGTTCGTGCCGTCATTCTCCGTGCGCCAAAAGGCACCTACGTATTCTCGGCCGGACACGATGTGAACGAACTCCCCACCAACGGCCGCGACCCACTCACCTATAACGACCCCCTCCGCCAACTCGTCCGCAAAATCGAAACCCTGCCCGTACCTGTAATCGCCATGGTCGAAGGGTCAGTCTGGGGTGGCGCATGCGAGCTTGTCTTTGGCTGCGACGTGATTATTGCGGCGCGAGACTCCACCTTTGCGATTACACCGGCCAAGCTCGGCGTTCCCTACAATCTGTACGGGACCCTGAACCTGGTGAAGGTGGCGGGAATCCATCTACTTAAGGAAATGCTCTTCACCGCACAGCCAGTTTCCGTCAATCGGCTCGAGGCTACCGGGGTCGTCAATCACGTTGTGCCGGCGGAAGAGCTCGAATCCTTCACCATGAACCTTGCCGCGCAAATCGCCCAGTCTTCTCCACTCGTATTGCGGGTTCTCAAGGAAGAGCTGCGGGTCCTAGCCAACGCCCATCCCTTGAATCCAGAAACCTATGAGAGACTGCAGGCGCTTCGCCGTGAGGTTTACGACAGCAACGACTACCAGGAGGGAATCCGGGCTTTTCTTGAGAAGCGCCAGCCCGAATTCAAGGGCAACTGATCGATCTCACCCATTTCATCGGAGCACTCCGCATCCAGACCCAACCAGAAAGATAGAGCCCATGGACCACCCAAATGCATTCATCGGTTGCAAGACTCCGCCCACGAAGATGGATCTAGCCCCTTGCCTCGGCCCGGCACTGCCGGTCTGGAATGAACTTCTCGCCTGGCTCGAATCGCAGGGCATCGCAGGCGGAGAATGGAAGTCGGTCTCTCCCAAATACGGCCGGGGCCTGCGGCCAGCCCTCGGCAAGCGCACCATTCTCTACCTCGGCCCGTGCCAGCAATGCTTCCGTGCCTCCTTCGTCCTTGGCGATAGGGCTGTAGCGGCCGGCGCGAACCAGCAACTTACCCAAAAGCCTGCAGAAGGAGATTGCGGAGGCGAAGCGATACGCGGAAGGAACCGGTGTGCGCATCCTGGTGCGCAAACCGGCAGATCTGGCTGCGGCCCGAAAACTAGTCGAGATCAAACTTGCGAACTGAGTTTCTGACCAAGCGCCAGGATCTTTGCGGTGTCTCCGGCAAGCGGCAGTTTGCGAGTCCAGTCAAATCCTGATCCTGCCGCGACCTCCAGTACCTCGAGGCCGGGCACCGTCGTCATCAACGCCAGCCATCCGCCGGGCGCGACCAGGTCTGCCGCAGAGCTGACCGCTGCGGACATTTTGTCTACGGCTCGCAGGGTTACGCAGTCAAACTTGGATTTCAGTTCTTCGGCACGCCCGGAGTGGACTCTGGCGCTGAGGCCAAGAACACGGACCGCCTCCATGAGGAATGCGGCCTTTTTGTTTTGTGACTCGGCGAGAGTCACGTCAATCTCAGGCCGGCAGATGGCGATCGGAATCCCAGGCAGACCCGCACCCGATCCAAAATCCAGCAAGGTGCGGATTCCGGCAGGAATGAGAGATATAACATTAATTGATTCAATAATATGCAAATCAATAATCTCATCTTCGCCGCGGATCGCGGTCAGGTTGATTCGAGAGTTCCAGCGAAGAATCAGCGAAACATAGGCGCTTAGTCGGCCGACGGCGGTCTCGTCCAGCGGTCCCAGACCCGCTCCCTCGACTGCGTCTCTGATCCTGTCGCTGACTGCTGAGCTCATTTTGCGATCACTGAATCTTCGACATGCGGCGGCTGCCATACATTGGCCGCCTCAACGAACGTCTTGAAGATCGACCTTGAAACCGCGCTCTCCGCGCGGGTGCGCTCGGGGTGCCACTGCACGGCTACGACAAAGTGCTCGGACGAATCCAGTTCCACCGCCTCGATTACTCCATCGACCGGCGAGACCGCTGTAACGCGAAGGCTATCACCGGGGACGCGGATGGCCTGATGGTGGCTTGAATTCACTTGCGTCTCTGAAACCGAGCCAACCGGCAGCATCGCCGCCAGCCGCGAGCCTTCGGCAATTTTCACCGGGTGCGCTTCAGCCACGCTGCGCCCCGGTTGATGGTTCACGGGAGTCTTAAGCTGACTTTCCAAATCCTGGATCAAAGAGCCGTTTCGCCAAACATTCAGCGTCTGTGCGCCGTGGCAGATGGCGAGGATTGGCTTCTTCGCATTGAACGCGTCGTTGAGCAGCAGCTCATCCATCGCGGTTCGGCCGGCGTCGGCGTCGCCGCACTCGGGCTCGCGCGCCTCACCGTAACGCCCGGGATCGACGTCGAAACGGCTGCCGGGCAATAGGATTCCCTGCACGCCCGCAAGCAGCTTGGTCACCTGATCCTGGGCATGGTTGAGATTGACGACTATCGCCGAAGCGCCAGCCGCCTCGACCGCCTCAACATACGCAGGCAATGTGCGGCTGTTGTATTCGTCGTCGCTGCTCGGTTCGGGAATGGCAATGCGAATGGTCATGGGCAATTCCAGTCTAGCGTGCACTTCTTCGAGGGCAAAACCGGCCCCCTATTCATCGGCTCGCAATTCCTGTTTGTTGAACAACTTGCTTCAACTGCACCGAGGCAACCCGCAGCCCGCATGGCCGCTCCTACCCGCTAGATAGATCTAGTTGGTTAAAGCACTTTAGTTAAAGCAGTGCCAGCCCACCCGCCGTAAACCGGCCAATTCTGAGGTCTCAAAATGCAACCCATAAATTACAGACGTTTCCATGTAGCGGCGGCTTGCGCGTTGTTGGCGCCCGTCTTTTCTTTTGCCCAAAACTCCGCCACTTTCAACATTGTTACCAGCAACGCCGAGCCCGATAACCCCGGAAATATCTACGCGGTCGACGTGAACAATGACGGCCTCACCGACATTGTTGAAGATAACGGGTATTCGCCCGGCAATTACATATACGTAAACATCAACACCGGCAATGGGACGTTTTCGGCGCCCGTCTCATACACACTCCCCGCGGGCTATTCGCCCGTGTGCATCGCCCCGAGTGACTACAACAACGATGGCAAAGTCGATCTCGCCGTGCCGTTGGACGGCACCGACCAGATCGCTGTTTACTTAGGCAGTGGCAACGGCACGTTCCAGACACCCATCGTCACTACGGTCACGTTGCCAAATGACGATACCTTCAACGATGCCGGCTGCGCGGCGGCGGATTTCAATGGCGATGGCAATAAAGACCTGGCGGCCTGGGGCAATGCCGGGCTCTATGTGATTCAAGGGGAAGGGACCGGCAGTTTTAATGCCACAGCTAATTCTGTGCCTGCGACCCTTAATGGATATTGGCCACAGCTGTTCGTGGGAGATTACAACGGTGACGGAAAAGCGGACATCGTCACAGCGCCGGGCCAGACCGGAGGTCCGAGCACAATTACCGTTTATTACGGGAACGGCGACTTTACGTTCAACCAGACCACGCCGTACACATCCAGCGGCATGATGATGATCGGTAGCGGCGATCTGAACAGCGATGGCATCACCGACCTGTATGCGATCGCCAACAACAACGGCACAACGCAACTTGGCGCGTTTTACGGAACCCAATCGAACACGTTCAACAGTTACTGGATCAATGCTCCCACCGGGTACAACATTGGCGCGGGATCGGCCGCTCCGCCATTTGCGGCCGTGCTGACAATGGGCGATTACAACGGGGACGGGAGAATGGATTTAGCGACCGCGGGAACTGATAGCAGTACGAATGACGTGGTTACCGTTTTGTTCCTGGCGGGCGCCAACCCGGGCGAGTTTACCACCCAGGAAGTTACGTTGCCCGTGACACCCTCATGGACCACTTCTCCCGTCGCTGGGCTTTTGAGCGGTGGCTACCTGAAACCCGACTTAACGACGAACGTGGGCAACCTGGGTAGCGACGATACGACACCCACCACACTGCCTGCGCTGCTGAACACAACCAACGGCTACTTTGGTTTGTGCCCTTATCCAAAGAGCGGCAAAGGAATCAACGTGTGCGCGTCCGGAATCTCACGCGGAAACCTGGCAGGCTTCAGCGCGGCGGCAGACTCTTTTGGCAAGTTGCGCAAGATTGAGTTGTGGGTGGATGGAGCCAAGGTTCACGAGCAGGACGACGCCTGGGACACGCACGCATACTTCGACTGGGCGGGAAAGTTCCCAAGCGGCGAGCACCATGGCACGTTCTACGCCTACGACATCGACAATGCCCGGCAGCAATATAACTTTACTTTCAACATCGGCGGCGGACGCTAACGTTCGCAGCTCAACCCACCACTCCACAGCCAGTGCTCAGCTAAAGCACTGGCTGCGGAAATCACCCACAGATCAAACCGCGAGTGATTGCGCTTCAACGGGCTCACAGACCTCAAGCATCGAGGCAATTGCGGTTTTCAGTCGCGCCGTCAGCTCCTCGGTCTGGCGCAACGTCATTCCTTTGGTGTCGATCGGCTCGCCCACACTCAGCGTCAGCTCGCTGGGATAAAAGTGGTGCGTGTGGATGGGCAGCAGATCGTACACGCCGCTCAGCGCTACCGGAATGAGCGGCACCTGGGCGCGAATGGCGAGAAACGCCGCGCCGGAAAGGAACGCCTGCAACTCCCCGTCGGGAGTGCGCGCGCCTTCAGGAAAGACAAACAGCGGCATGCCGCCACGGAGCGCCTTCACGCCCGCGCCCAGGCTGGCGAGTCCGGCATGTGCGTTGCCGCCAACGTCAATTGGAATTTGACCCGAGCGCTCCAGGTACCAGCCGATGAACGCAATCTTCCAAAGTTCCTTCTTGGCCAGAATCCTGAACTGGAAGGGCATTGAAGCGAAGACCACCGGCGTATCCATGTACGAGGTGTGATTCGAAGCGTAAACGGCCACGGGATGCTTGTTCAGGTTTTCAGCGCCGCGAATGGTGACATGCGAGCCTGAGACCCACACGCACATCCGCGCCCATTTTTGTGCGATGCGGTGCTGAATGCGTCCGCTTTTCTCAAACAGAGAAACCAGCAGGGCTAGGGAGCCCCAGAAACCGGTAACGATGCTCAGCGCCGGGGTCTGAATTACGTTTGTCCGCCAGCGATAGAAGCGTGGCACGGGATTGGGCCGGCGCACTTTCATGGCTGCCTCGGGTGCATCAGCAGCGCTCGCGCTTCGCCCACCAGGTACACCGAACCGGAGACAACAACCGCGCTGCCATCCGCTTTGTCTTTCGCGGCTTTCAGCGCCTGGCTTACGCTCTCTGCCGCAACCGCCGACGTGCCTGTGGCGCGGGCTGCCGAAAGAAGCTCATCGATGCATGCCGCGCGGCTCGAGTGAATCGGCGCCAGAATTACCTGCTCAAAAAGCGGAAACAGAATCTGCGCCATTTCAGCGACAGGCTTGTCGCGCAGGCAGCCGAAGACGAGTACTTTCGGGCTCCGATCGCCAAGCTGGCTGCGCAGCCCTGCGCGCAGCGCCCACGCTCCGGCTGGATTGTGGGCCACGTCGAGAATCCAATCGAGACCGCCGCTGCTGACACGCTCAAACCGGGCGGGCCAGCGCGTCAGCCTTATGCCCTCGGAAATCGCCGCCGGAGTCACGGGGAATCCGTGGCGCTCGGCGAGTTCGACCGCAGCCGCAATCGCCAGCGCCAGATTCCGGTGCTGATGTGCGCCTTTGAGCGGCGAGTTGACTTCAATTTGCGCGCCCAGGACTTCGACGGTGTACGCATCTGCTGCGTCGCCCATCGCAGGCATGTAGCGCGCGGCATTTACTCCACGCACGTTCAGCTCGGCTGCTACTTCGCCCAGCACCTGGTTGGCTTCAGAATGCTGCGGCAGCGTGATCAGCGTACCGTTCTGCCGCATGATCCCCGCTTTCTCGCGGGTAATGGCGCTGATGGTCGGCCCCAGCCACTCCATGTGGTCGAGCGAGATGTCGGTGATTACCGAGAAGAGCGGGTCGACAATGTTGGTGGCATCGAGGCGGCCGCCCATGCCAACTTCAAGCACGGCAATGTCAGCTCCGGCCTCGGCGAAGTAAAGGAAGGCCTGCGCGGTCAGGATCTCAAAGAAGCTGGGCAGCTGCGGGAGCTTCCCGGCGAGCACAAGCTGCTGGCCAACGTCGTGGACGCGGAAAAAATGCCGCGCAAAATCATCGTCCGCAATCTCGTTCCGGTCGATTCGGATGCGCTCGTTGACGCGCTCCAGGTGCGGCGAGGTGAAAAGGCCGGTGCGTACGCCTGCAGCGCTCAGGATTGACGCCAGCGTGGCTGCTGTAGAGCCTTTGCCGTTGGTTCCGGCAATCAAGATTGCAGGGAACTTGAGTTGCGGGTTGCCCAACTCGGCCAACAGTATTCCGATCTCATTGAGCGAGAACTTTCTGCGCGGCTGCCCGGCCTGTTGATACAGCTCGGGCGTCATGGTGTTGAGTTGTTCAATGGCCGCGGCGTAGGACATGGAAGCTTAAGTATAAAATCCGCGACTGGCCCGGTTCGGTGATCGCTGATTCCCGGCAATGTTTGTTGGATTCTCGCCCCGCGGCCTGATTGTCGTACGCGGGCGTTCTTTCGAGCTGAACCTGCGTGATTGAGGGTATTCTCCGGATTGGCGCCCTCGTTACACTTTCAGCTTGCGAAGGTAGGGAACGCTGCTCTGCATCAAATCCCAGTCCATTTCAACGAAGTAGTTCTTGATGCCCCCGGCTTTGGCCGCAACGAAGAGGTTCTTCCAGTCGATGGTGCCCGTTCCGATGGGAACCGCCTTTCTCTGCGCCGACCAGTCGGAGAGATGAAGAGAGATAAACCGGCCTGGATATTTGGCGAGGATGGCGACGGGGTCGTATTGGGGAGGGATGGCGTCCTGGAACTGCATTTTGATCAGCTCGGGATCGAACCTCTTCATCAACTCGTCGTAAACAAGCACGCCGTCGATTTCTCTGAACTCGAAGTGATGATTGTGATAGCCAAGCTGCAGTCCGGCTTTCTTGACCTTTGCGCCGATCTCGTTCATTTGATCGAATGCTTTCAACCAGGACGACATGGGCGCGTTGTCGGGAACCTCCAACGTGGCGCAGATCATTTGGTGCAGGCCGAGTTCCCTGGCAAACGCGATCCGGTCGTCCAACTGCTCCTTGAGCTCAGTGAACCTGAAGTGGCTGCTTATGCAACCCAGGCCGGCGTTCCTGATCATGGCGCGGATCCTGGCCGGCTTGATGTTCACCAGCGGACCAAAGCCATCCCGCGCAAAACTGGTTGGCGAGCAAAGCTCGATCATCTTGAATCCGCCGCCAGCGATCTGATTTAGGGTGCCCTCGAAATCCTTTGCGATTGACGCGCGAAGGGGATATGTCTGGCACCCGATGGGCAATCCCAACGGGTTCGCCTCAAGCTCGACGGCCGATGCCGCGAGGCACATGGCACTGCCATAAAGAAACTGCCTTCTTGAAATTGTCTGCACGTCAATTCACCTCTTAAACAGATTGGGGATCCCAACCCTTGCGGTATTCGCGGGACAAATACTTGTTGGCGTCCGCTACGTTGGTGATTTTCCGGGACTCGGCGTCGTACAGCAATTTCTTGCCCGTGCGCAGGGCTACGGCATACAGGTTGACTGCCTCCGTAATGGGCCACGCGTTCAGAAAGCTCGACGGCGATTGCGGTCCGCCCCGTACGGCGGCCATCCACTGGCGCACGCCTGGCGAGGCACCTCCCTGTTGGTCTTGCTGCTTCACAGGCGCCGCAGCCGGATGCTTGCGCATCCTTCTTTCGGGAATCAGTTGCGGGTTCTCAACAAGAAAGCCCGCCAGTATCTTCCCCTTGCTGCCAACGAACATCATGCCCTCGATCGGGAGTTCCTTGTTATCGACTTCGAGCTCGGGCGGAGTTGGTGGCCGCATGCCGCCGTCATACCAGATCAGGTCCACCGCCGGCCTCTTTCCGCTGGCCGGATACTTGAAGCGGACGGAACAGGCCGTGGGAAAGGAGAAGTCATTGTTCACTTTGAACGCGACGCCGTCGTTTAAGCCACAAGTGTGACTGAGCATGGGCTCGACACTGGTGGGCGAGGCCAGCTCCAGAGCATTGAAGACCGTCCACAGACTGTAGTGGCCCATGTCTGCCATGGAGCCGCCTCCGAAGTCATACCATCCGCGAAAAACCATGTGCGTGTAGTCTGACGAATAAGCGCGGTCGGCTTCAGGACCCAGCCACAAATCCCAATCGAAGCCATCGGGAACTGGAGGCTTACCGGTGGGGAGATTGGTGTACTGCGGCCACACGGGACGGTTCGTCCAATTATGGATTTCACGCAGATTGCCGATGGCGCCTCCATTGATCCAGGCCATCACCTGGTCCATCGATCCGTTGGCGTCCCAGGGCATAAAGTGCGTGGCAACAGCTTTTTCACGAGCGGTGTTGATCACCAGCCGGGCTTCTTCCAATCGATTCGCGATGGGTTTGTGCATGATCACGTGCTTGCCCCGCTTCATGCAGGCGATGCTGATAACGCCGTGCAGATGGTCCGGGGTCATGATTTTGACGGCATCTACGTCCTTTTCCTGGTCGAGCAGTTCGCGGAAGTCGGCATAGGAAGAGCAGCCCTTGAATGTGTCGCCTGAGCGTTGGGTCGAATAGTAGGTCTCGACAAAGTTTTTGGCCACATCGCGGCCTCCCGGAATAGTCCCCTCGGTTCCCGCTCTCCAGTCAGGTTTGCCGAGGGCGTTTCGCATGTCATTGAGAAGTCCGTCCCTGCCCCAATCCCGGTATCCGATTGCGTGCTTCGAGGGGTCACAAACTGAAACGATCTGTATCTCCGGGATGGCGATCAGTTTCGTCATCTCGCGGAGACCCTCAGTGCCGGTGCCGATGTGAGCAAGGGTGATTTTGTCGCTGGGCGCGACCACCCCGCTTCCACCTAACACATGTCTTGGAATAATGGTGAAACAAGCGGACGCTGCTGCGGTTTCAAGAAACGTGCGGCGATTCATCGTAGTTTGTCATCTTTCTGTCTCGCATCGGATTGGATCTGCGAAGGCTTTAAGCAGCCGCCCTCAATGAGTGGACTGCGAATACTCTCTCGGAGGCCGCAAAAATGGGCGCGGCGGCATTCCGCCCTTGCGTTGCAACCGATGCAAGCTCGCGCAAATCGTGAGATTTACGGCGGGATTTTTAGGGTCCAAATCCTGCGGACCAAGAATACAGCCCTGATCGGCCCTGAGCGCAACTGCCAACCGGAATTTTCGCGACGCATCCGGTCAGTCAATCTGTGCGCTCTAATTTGCCGACGGTGTTTCGGCGTGGTCAATTACCAGTGCCTGCACGTTGCCGCGCGTGGCTACCAGCTCGAGGCCGAGCTGATCCTTGATGGCCGTGAAAAACGGGGGAGCCTGGGCATCTTGCGGCGCAACAGGCACCTCGCCGCCGAATTGCGTTTCATCTGGCGCCCAGTCCAGATCGAAGTCATATCTTCCGGTCAGGTCCGTGCTGTCGACCACTGGACGGTCGAGCAGAGCGCGCTGCAGTAATGACGCAAAATCGCCCATAGTCGCATTGCGCGCGGGCAGGTGGATGCGTTGCGGGTAAACGGTGGAAATCAACTGCGCAGGATCGCCCGGCGCCGCCGCGCTCTGCTTCAGCTTCGAGCCGGTCTTGCTCACTTCAAGGCGATAAATAGAGAATTCCTTCGCCTCCCGATGAAAGCTCAGCTTGAAGCGCGCAGCCAGCAGCGTGCGCAACATGGCCATCTGCTCGTCATGGGTCGGCCGCGCCGCGCCGGGCGTAAGCGCCAGAATGTCGTAGTGGTCTGCGTCCGCCCACTCCGGCCCTCCCATAATCTCTTTAGGGCTCAGGTTATAGGCAGCGGCAATCATCAGCTTCAACGTGTAGAACTTGGCCACAAAGCGGTTGGTGCCCTGCATGGTGATGTACCGGCCCGGCTGGTCCAGAGCAGCGAGCTTGATTGTGGCCACTTCAAACGACTGGGCGGCGTCTTGTTTGTCCGGCGGCGCCTGCGCAAACAGCGAGGACAGACAAAGCACCAACCCTAATGCAAAAGCTGCTCTGACCACTCGAACCTCCAATACCCGCTTACTGATTTCAGAAATATTTCTGCACTCTTTTGGGCGCCGATTCAGCCCACGCCTGGCACCACTATTTACGCACGGAACCCGCACTCCACGCACCGAAAACGATCTTCGCTATGTCTTCGTTAGAGATCCTCAACTGTGAATTCCCCACCCACTCCAACTCTCTCGCACCAATACTCTTTGACCCCCGATTCACACAATCCTCTGCATATCCACATCATGTTTTGCAACGCCTGTGGGAGTGGTGGGAAACCAAGGCCGCTAATCACCCTCTACCGCCCACTTTTACAATTCTCCTCATTTCCTCAGGCGTGATTTAGAAAACTCTCATGTGCATCATCCACCATGCACTCAGGTACTTTGCACGAAATCCTACTTTTCCTTCTGACCTACGGGTACTGCTTAGTTTTATCTAATCTCTTAAACACGAAATACACACCCGTCGCGCATCCACCGTCCCCACCCAAAGCGGCGGCAGTGCTGCGGCCCATGCTTTCCCTTTCCGCCTGAAATCCCGCGCACATGGCCTGCTCGCGGGGCACAGCCCCGAAATCCAGAGTTGTTTCCCGGTTTTCCACGTTCAGGCAAACAAAAACCTGACTACAATCAAGACGAAGAAAAGACAGCCGTTTTCCGCAAGCCGCACGGTGTTGTAGAGTTGTGGCGAGACCGCATTACGGCTTCTGGAGCAGAGTTGGGCCTATGCCGACGATTGAAACTGATCTTGAGAAGCCGGTTGCGCAGGGGGCAGCGATGGAGATTTCCGTAAGCCGCCAGGATCTGGTGAAGGAACTCACGGCTACGCAGAGCGTGGTGGAACGCAAGACGACGATCCCGATTCTCTCCAATTTTCTGATCGAAGCCGATGGCGACCAGTTGAACATCACGGCCACGGATCTCGACCAGGCGATCCGCACCAGCGCTCCTGTAAAAGTCAAAAAGCCCGGCTCCTGCACGATCCCCGCCCGCAAACTCTACGACTACATCAAGCTGCTGCCCGACGGCGAAATCTCAATCAAGCTGCTTGAGAACCACTGGGTGCAGATTCGCAGCGGCCGCTCCAACACCAAAATCGTCGGCATGGCACGCGCCAATTATCCCCAGGTGCCCGAGTTTCCGTCGATTGCCGCCACCAGCATTCCGGTGCTTACGCTCAAGACGCTCATCGCGCGCACCATCTTCGCCATCTCCAACGAGGAATCGCGTTACACGCTCAATGGCGCCCTGCTCATCCTCAAAGCCGAGTCGCTGGCCATGGTGGCCACCGACGGGCACCGACTGTCATTGGTCGAAAAACCAAATGAGGCGCTTGAAGGCATCAGCGGCGAAAAACGCGTGCTGATTCCACGCAAGGCTCTGCAGGAATTGCAGGGGCTGCTCTCGAACACCGAAGCCGAGAAGATCGACTTCGCCGACGACGAGCACACGCTCTTCTTCAGGGTCGGCCACCGCACGCTCTCGACCCGCAAGCTCTCAGGCCAGTTCCCCAACTTTGAGGCCGTAATGCCGCGCGACAACACCAAGTTCGCGGTGGTCCGCTCCACTGAGCTTTCTGCCGCAATTCAGCGCGTGGCGCAGTTTGCCGATGAGCGGTCGGGCGCCATTCGCCTGCGGCTCGACAGCAACGAGCTCAAAATCAGCGCCAACTCGGCCGAAGCCGGCGAGTCAGAAGACACCATCGACACGCCCTACTCGTCCGATCCGATCATGGTCGGCTTCAACTCGATATACATTCTCGACTTCCTCAAGGCGCTCAACAACGAGGGCGAGGTGCGGCTCGAGTTCAAGGACTCACAGTCTGCCGGCCAGATGCGCCCCGAGGACCCCGAAGCCGAGTACAAGTACCGCTATGTCCTGATGCCTATGCGGATCTGAGTACCAATCCAGGTGCAACCAAAGTTGCTCCTGGCGACCGTCGCAGGCTGCGGTCCCCTTTCCGACAGAACTCTATCGGCCACATTTGGGGGTTTTTACCGTGGTTCCAGGGCCAGGATTTCGGGCCTGGGTAGATGAAAACTTAGACCTATCTATGTTATTTTCTTCTTTACACGGTGTTACCGGAATCGCATACTCTTTCTAATCCGGACATTTCGCTGGAGATCCGGACCGCTGGGTGGGGCAATCTCTGACGGGGTTTTTGTCTTCTTCCTTTGTTCGCCTGAGCAGAACGGACACGGCAAGATGAGCACGTGGGGACGCGGATTACTTTTGGGGCACGCTTAAAATTCAAACTCCGCCCCCGGCGTAAAACCGTCTGGACAGACGCTTTGCCTTACGGTCTGTGCTGTTAACAACAAGCAAATCACGATACATGATCCAGAGAAGACGCATCGGCTTTCTTTTCCGGACAGGGCTTCTGATTTTCGATTGGCCGATTAGCTTTATTTCATTGGAGGCAAACCATGCGAAGTCTGACAACGAGAATACTGAGTTCAAAAAAGTCCCTGGCTGTGCTGATTGTGCTGTTTCTTGCGGTGTCCCTGGGTCAGGCGCAGCAGTACGCATCCGTCACCGGGGTGGTCACTGACTCCTCGGGCGCAGTTATTCCGGGCGTTAAAGTCACGCTGGTAAATACTCTCACCGGGGCCACGGAGACCACCGTCACCAACGCCATAGGATCCTATTCGTTCAACGAGATCAATCCGGGGCCCGGATACAAAGTGGAATTTGTGCACGATGGCTTTAACCCCACCGCGGTCACCGGAATGTACCTCAACGTCGATACCACGCGTACGCAGAACGTTAAGATGAGCGTGGGCTCCGCGGCGCAGACGGTGGAAGTGTCGGCATCGGCGCAAACCGTGACGCTGGATACGACCGACGCGACTGTGGGCAACAACTATCAAGTTCAGTATCTGAACGACCTGCCCATTGAAGACAGGAGTAATCCGGGGGCGCTGTTCACCATGCAGCCGGGCGTAACGCTGGATGGATCGGTGACCGGCGCACGTGTGGACCAAAGCAACGTGACGCTTGATGGCGTGGACGTGAACGACAATATGACCGGCTGCTTCGGCTGCATCGTCGCCAACGCTCCGGTGGACTCTGTGCAGGAGTTTCGCGCTGTCACAGCCGGTCCGCTTTCGAGCGGCGGTGAGGGCGGCGGCGGCCAATACGAGCTGGTTACCAAGAGCGGCACCAATCACTTCCACGGCGACGCGGTTGAATACCACCGCGACACCGACACTGAAGCCAACGACTGGTTCAACAACAACTCCGGTGTGCCGCGGCCTCCACTTATCCGCAACCAATTTGGCGCAGCCCTGGGCGGGCCGATCTGGAAGAACAAGGCTTTCTTCTTCTTCGATTGGAACAGCCGTCGCGACACGCTCTCCAGTCTCGTGGACCGGACGGTTCCCCTGGACAGCTACAGCGGGGGCAGCGTTTCATACATCAACTCTTCCGGTAGCATCGAAACGCTGACCCCGGCGCAGGTTGCGAGCTACGATCCCCAGGGTATTGGCTATAGCCAGAATATTCAAGCTGTCTACGCCAAGCGCTATCCTCACGCCAACGATTTTTCAGGAGATGCCGGAGATCTGATCAACACAGCCGGTTTTCGTTTCAATGCGCCGTTTCCGTTTGTCGAGAACGACTATACGCAGAGAGTCGATTACACCATCAACGACAAGATGAAGGTATTCGGGCGCGGCACGTTTACCCGGACCACGGGAACGGAGAGCGCAATCCAATTCCCCGGCGACCCGCTGACTCATCCCTATCTGGATCAGAGTTATACCTGGGTTGCGGGACACACCTGGACCATCGGCGAAAACAAGGTAAACCAGGCCGAATACGGCGAAGCATTCGAGAGCTATAACTGGCCAGACACTTACAACCCAACCGGGATCACGCAATGGCAAGACTGGGGCGGGAACGGCACGGGAGGGTCAATCATGACGCCTCCGTATTCAGGCGCCAGCAATGCCCAGGGCCGGAGTTTTCCCGTTCCCTTCGTGAAAGACGACTTCAGCTGGGACAAGGGCAAGCATGGCCTCACGTTTGGCGGGACGTTCAAGTGGGAAACCCCTGACGGGTACGACATTCTCGACTACAACGGCCCCGGGATTGGCCTGGGCGGAAATATCTACAGCCTCAGCACTTCGGGCGTCAATCCGCTGCGGCCTTCCGACCTTAACAGCAGTTCGCAGGATACTTCGTTCTACGACCAGGCATTTACGCTTGCCCTGGGCCGTCTGGCATCCTCCGGCGCAACGTTCAACTACGGTTCCACGGGCAGTATTCTGCCCCAGGCCACGGGGTCAGTTGCCAAAGACCGCTATTACGAGACAGAGATCTACGCCGGCGACACCTGGAAGCTGACTCCTGAGTTGACCATCAGCTACGGACTTCGCTGGCAGAATTACACCGTGCCGTACGACACACAAGGCATTGAGTCCGTGCCGAACATGAACTTCCAGCAGTTTTTCGGAGCGCGCCAGACGCAGAGCGCGGCGGGCGCATTCGGCAACACGGCAGTCCCGTTTGTTTCGTATGTGCTGGGCGGAAAGGTCAACCATGGTCCCGGCTACTTCGATCCGGTGAACCACAACTTTGCGCCGCGTCTTGCCTTTGCGTACAGCCCCAAATTCGACAGGAAGAGTGTGTTCAGCGGCGGCGCGGGAATTATCTACGATCACACCGTAGTTAACTCTGTGCTGTACCAGGCGGAGCAGTACTCCTACCTGTTTGAATCGAGCGCGAACACCCCCTATGGGACTCCGGGCGACCCGGTGGCCTCGTTGATGAACGATCCCAGATTCGGCGGGCTGAGCAGTCCCCCTCCGCCGCCTTCCGCGCCAGGAGCAATTTCAGCTCCCTTTACTCCTTTTGTAAGCGGCTCGGGAGCGAGCGCGGTTCCGTATGGCCTGATCAATGGACAGGCATTCAACGAAGGCATCGACAACCACCTGAAGACGCCGTACTCAATCCAGTTCGACGCAGGCTTCCAGCACGAGTTTCCGCAGGGTTACATTCTGAAATTGGACTATGTGGGACGCGAGGGCAGGCGGCTGCTGGGCCAGGCGGACGCTAACCAGCTGATCGATTTTCCAGATTCCATTGGAAACTCGGGACAGATGATGGGCACTGCCTTTGCGAACATGGAGACATCGGTGCGGTCGGGCGCGACGGGATCTGCCATCACGCCACAGCCGTGGTTTGAGGACATGATGCCGTCCGGAATCGGAGTCGATTACGGCTTTGCCAGTAATACCGATCTTGTGGCCGAGGGATTTGCACCTCTCCCCTATCGCGGCGATTTCGCGGATACAGTTCAGGCACTCGCGGCTTATGGGCTCATTCCGCCGAATGTCGGCATGGGGTCGCAGTACTCTGAGTTCACCTATTACACCAACAAGGGATTCTCGAGCTATAACGGCATGCTGGTGACCTTGCACAAGAACGCCGGCTATGGGCTTGTATTCGACCTGAATTACACCTGGTCGCACTCCATTGACAACACGTCGTTAATCGCCAACCAGATTGCATTCGGCGGGTACGGGTTTATTTGCGATGTGGTGAGACCGCGCGAGTGCCGTGGCAACTCCGATTTCGACGTAGCCAACTACTTTAACGGCAACTTTATATATGAATTGCCGTTCGGCCATGGGAAAGCCATTGCCGCGACAGCGCCGCTGTGGGTCAACGAGATTATCGGCGGCTGGTCGCTCAGCGGACTTCCCAGCTGGCACACCGGCAACGCGTATCAGGCGTTTGCCAATGCGTTTGTAGCCGGGTACGCGAACGATGCTCCCGCAATCCTGACTGAGCCGGCGGGAATATTGAAAGCGCACGTCAACGGAGGTGAGGGCCAGCGGGTAAACGCCTACTCCAACCCGACCGCAGCTCTTGCCGCCTTCCATGGCCCGGTTGGCTTCCAGATTGGCTCGCGCAACAACCTGCGTGGGCCAGGTTGGTTCAACATCGATATGGGCGCGGGCAAAAACTTCCCGATTTATGAGGACAAGGTGACCCTGAAATTCCGCGCCGATGCCTTTAACGCGACCAACCACCCGAGCTTCAGCACACCTTGCAACGACATCACCGAGGCTAGTTGCTACCCATTTGGTAACATCACCAGCACCGTTAGTGGCGCCCGTGTTCTTCAGGGTGCGTTGCGACTGGAGTTCTGAGGTTCGTCAAACCCGCAGCATCTACAAAGCAAAAGCCCCGGTTCATCGACCGGGGCTTTTGCTTTGCAATCCAGACGTCTCAAGACCTGCGTTCAGCAGCTTGATGCGGCGGCTCGATCCTTTTCAGAGGGCTGCATGAAATCCAGCGCCCTGATCAGGTAGGCCTTCAGCTCTTTGCGGTGGACCACGGCGTCGAGAAATCCTTTTTCAAGCAGGAACTCGGCACGCTGAAATCCTTCAGGCAGTTTCTGGCGGATGGTCTGCTCGATGACGCGCGGGCCGGCAAAGCCAATCAATGCGCCTGGCTCGGCGATGTTGAGATCGCCCAGCATGGCGAAGCTTGCCGTTACGCCGCCCGTGGTTGGGTCGGTGAGCACGCAGACGTAGGGCACTTTTGCGTCGTCAAGCAGCGCCAGCCCTGATGAGATCTTGGCCATCTGCATCAGGCTCACAATGCCTTCCTGCATGCGCGCGCCGCCCGACACTGCAACAATGATCAGCGGCTTGCGGCTCTCTCTCGCACGATCCACGGCGCGAGCAATCGTCTCGCCGACAACCGCGCCCATTGAGCCGCCCGCAAACGCATATTCCATGGCGCACAACACCACCGGATGAGGGCCGATGTGGCCCACAGCGCTGAGGATTGCGTCGTTGAGCCCGGTCTGCTGCTGCGCCGCGCGCAAACGCTGCTTGTAAGGCTTCACATCGGTGAAATTCAAAGGATCGGTCGACTTGAGCCCGGTGTCGACCAGTTCGTAACCAGGCTCGAGCAGCTGATCGACGCGCCCCCGGGCGCTCAGCTTGAAGTGGTGCTGGCACTTGGGGCAAACATTCAGATTGGCCTCAAGGTCGGCCTTCCAGATGGTGGCGCGGCAGCCGGGACACTTGATCCACAGCCCTTCGGTGCGCACGTTCTTCGTCCCACCCTCCCCGTTACTGCCAGGTCCGGGTTCGGACTCAAACTCGCCGTTTTCGCGCTTGAACCACGACATACCGAACCCAATTGTAAATGCCGGACGCCTTGTCCCGTTGGGAGCGGCCATTTGAAACCGCCTCAGGGCGCAAAGAAGTGGCTATGGAGTTTTCCGACTGTTTCGCTATAAGGGAAGAATGCCCAGCCGAGCCGGCGATGCTTTGGGGCTCTCTTTTAGAGGATGGTTCGATGATTGAGTTCTCGCGCAAGGTCGCTTCGATGAGCACGGCGGGGCTGCTGGTTATCGCGGCGGGAATCGTGGCGCGGCGGCGTGCGCTCGCGGGTCCATCGTTGCCCGATCGTGCCATCGCACTGGGGCGCGTGTTTGTGGCCGCCTCACTGGCCACTTTTGGCGCGCTGCACCTGGCTGCGGCACCCGGGCTCAAGTCGATGGTTCCCACGTACATGCCGTTCCCGCTGTTCTGGGTCTACCTGGTCGGCTTCGCGCTCTTTGCAACGGCGCTCAGCCTCATCTTCGATCGAATGGTGTGCTGGTCGGGCCTGCTCTGCGGCAGCATGTTTCTGGCTTTCGTCGCGATGATGGACCTGCCTGGCTTGACCACGATGTTGCACGACCGCTTTGGCCAGGCGCTGTTCGTACGCGAAATCTCATTCGGTAGTGGGCTGATCGCGCTAGGTATCAGCATGGGGACCCCGGCCACAAGCAAATCGAGGATAGTCGCAGTCTGCCGCGTAGTCTTCGGGCTGGTCGCGATCTTCTATGGCGTTGAAACCGTCCTGCATCCTGAATACTTGCCTGGCGTGCCGCTCGAGAAAATCACGCCAGCATGGGAGCCGGCCGCGCGACTGTGGGGATACGCCATCGGCGCATTCCTGCTGGTGTGCGGCGCGTTGCTTGTTGTAAATCGATGGGCGAAGAAGGCCGGCGCCTGGCTGGGCATCGCAATCGCAATTGCGGTGGTGGTGGTCTACCTGCCGTTGCTGGGTCCGGCTCACGGAACAGACCAGGTTGTCGAAGCGATCGACTACATTTTCGATACGTTGCTCTTCGCCGGGACAGCGCTGATTCTTGCCGAGGCGATAGGGCGCGCGCAGCCGGAATAGTTGCAGCAGATCATTTCCCGGGTTCTTCCGGCGCGCCGCGCAGATACGCATCGTCACCGTCGATCCAGTCCTGCCGCGGCGGATTGAAGATATCGAGCGCCACCGAATCTTCAATCGCAAACACCTCGTGCGGGGCGTTGGGCGGGATCGCAAGTATCTCGCCTTTGCGCACCATCACGTCGCCCTCTTCGAGCACGAACTTGAGCGCGCCTTCGACCACGTGGCTCATTTGTTCGTGAAAGTGCTGATGCAAGGGAACGTGCGCGCCTTTCTTCAACACAATGCGCGCCAGCATGGTCTTCACGCCGGTCAGATACTGCCGGTTCACAAGCGGATTCATTGCCTCGGGCTGAATTTCTGCCCAGCTATAAAGTGTGCTCTTCGCCACGCTTCGATACCCCCTGTTGGTAGTCAATACTCAATTCCGCGTTGCGCGAGGATGCCTTTTTGATAAGCATGCTTCATCTCGCGCATCTCGGTCACCGTGTCCGCCAGCTCCACCAGCAGCGGATGCGCATTGCGGCCAGTCAGAATCACGTGCACCATCTCCGGCTTATTCTTGAGCGCCTCGGCCACCTGCGCAGGGTCGAGCATTCCGTAACCGATGGCGTAATTGATCTCATCCAGCACCACCATGTCCCACTCGCCCGATTCAATGGCCTCGCGCGCCTCGGCCCATGCGGCTTCAACCAGCCTTATGTCTTCTGGGTCGGTTTCGGCGCCGCCAATCTTCACAAACCCGCGGCCCATCTGCTTCATCACGAAGTTCTGACCGAAAGTTTCAACCGCGTCCAGCTCGCCATAATGCCACGAGCCCTTCAGAAACTGCAGCACCAGCACGCGCATGCCATTGCCAACTGCGCGCAGCGCCGTGCCCAGGGCGGCCGTCGTCTTGCCTTTGCCGGGGCCGGTGTTAATCAGGATCAATCCGCGACGAGTGTCGGTCATGGCAGTGAATAGAGAACAGAGAACAGAGAACAGAGAACGGAGAACAAAGAACAGAGAACAAAGAACAGAGAACAGAGAACAGAGAACAGAGAACAGAGAACAGAGAACAGAGAACAGAGAACAGAGAACAGAGAACAAAAAAGCCCAGGCAGCGCCTTCCGATGTACTTGCAATTATCGCTGACTCGCCGCCAGGCTTTGAAAAATCCCGCGCTGTCATTTTCCTTTGTTTACGTGTTCCAGCGATTGCGCGCTCTGACCGCTGCTATCTCTTTTCTCTTATCTCTGCTCTCTTCACTGCCGGTGGTACGGGTGTCCTGCGAGGATTGTGAACGCGCGGTAGATCTGCTCGGCGATCACCAGCCGTGCCAGCGCATGAGCCAGGGTCATGGGGCCCAGCGAAAGCAGCATCGAGGCGGTCTTGCGCGCTTCTTCTGACCATCCGTCCGCGGGACCGACGGCAAACACCAGGTGCTGCGCGCCACTGTCGCGATGCCGGCCGAGCCACGCGGCCATTGCCTCCGACGATATCTGCCTTCCGCGGCCGTCAAGCAGCACCGTCACCGCGGCTGTGCGGCCATTCTGCTTGCCGACCCACTCCAGCAGCGCAGCCTCGGTCTTGAATGCCTGTGTGCGGCAGGGCGCGTAAACCGAGCAGCGCTCCATATAGGCCTGGGTCAATGCCTCGAATCCGTCCTTGTGCCCGGCAAGCGAGCCGATATGTGCCAGGGTGACCTGCATGCAGAGGAGAATACCGCAACACGCCACGCGATTGCCCATTCCCTCTCTTACTACAGGGCAGATCGTGCGGATGATTATTTGCCGGTCCTGGCCTTTTTCACTGCTGACTTCTTCGCGGCGGATTTCTTCGCCGGAGCGAGCCGTATTTTTGAAGCAGCTTTCTTCGCAGTTTTCTTCGCCGCCGATGCAGCCTTGGCGCTGGGTGCGGCCTTGCCTCGCGCCGCGCGCGTCTTGGCTTTGAGTGCGGCCTTCAGCTCCTCATCGAGCTCTGCCGGGGTAATGGGACGCGCCGACTTGCGCAGCCTCTCAATATCGTAAAAGGCACGCTTTTCCTTCAGGAACACGTGGATCACGAAATCGACGTAGTCGAGCAGGATCCACTCGCCCAGCCGCCGCCCCTCAACTGAATTCGCGTATGCGCCAAAGTCGCGCTTGAGGCGAAACTCAATCTCGTCGGCAATGGCCACGGCCTGCCGGTTGTTTATTGCCGACGTAATCAGGAAAAAGTCCGACAGTCCGGAATCGATCGGGTCGAGTTCCAGAATTCGTGTGTCTTCGCCCTTTTTGTCTTCACAGACCGCAGCTGCGGCCTGAACCAGCTTGCGCGTCTCTTCGTGCGCCGATGTGCTTGTCATGCTTTGGGACCAATCTCCAGGCTCAATCGTATCGTGCCGGTTCGCATACAGTAAACAAACTGCGCGGCAGCCGGGATTATCGATACAGCTTGTGTGCTCTCACGAACTCGGAAACCGCCTCGGGAACCATCCGCTCGCCGTTGGCGTCGCCCGCCGCAGCCTGCTCCTGCGCCCGCATCCGCGACCGAACCTCAGTCGCGCTGATATCGCAGTCCAGACCCGGCAGCAGATAAAACTCCGCCCGGCCGCCAGCCCCGTTCCGCACCTCATACGCACGTACTTCCAGGTTCCCGGCCGTTCGGTCGCGTTCCGGCGCCGCCTCAATCGTAAGCCCGGCGGGCAATGCGGCCTTAACCCCCTCAAGTCGCTGACCGGGCCGCGATGCAACAATCAGCGGCGCCACAAAGGGAATCTCAGCCGCTCGATGCCAGTTCCTGAGGCTCAGGAATGAATCGGCGCCCATCAGAAAGAACAACTTGCACGCCGGGCCCAGCTCTGCACGCAACCGCTCCAGCGTCTCAAGCGAATAGTTGGGCTCGCCGGTTGCATTGGGCGCATCCGCAAGCGATATTTCAAAGGCCGGTTCGCCCTCAATTGCCAGGCGCGTCATGGCCAGGCGGTCTTCAAAGCTGGCAGTCGCCCCGCGGCTCTTGAGCGGCTGCGCTCCCACCGGCGCAAACAACACCGCGTCCAGCTCCAGGCCTGCACGCGCGGCGCGCGCTACGGCCAGATGGCCCAGATGCGGCGGGTCGAAACTTCCTCCGAAAAATGCAACGCGGCGTTCGCCCTGGCCTGCCCCAGACATGCCCACATCGTATCAGCGGCGCCGGCCCGGATTTCACGAACCGTCAAATTGGACCGTCTCGCTCCGATAAAATCGGACGTATGCGCTATGTTCTCCTGGCACTCGCCCTTGCGGGCGCCATAGTCTCATCGCTGGCCCTTAAGGTTCACTACGACACCGGCACCGAGCCTTGCTCAATCAACGAGCATTGGGACTGCGGCATCGTGAACCACAGCCGATTCGCTCTTCTCGATGGCGTTCCGGTTGCCGGTATCGGCATTGCCGGCTACCTGGTGCTCGCCGGGCTGGCCTTTGCGCGCTGGCGCTTCGTCAACCTGCTGGCCACGCTTGCCGGCTTTATGTTTGCCTTCCGGCTATCCATGATCGAGCAATATGCACTTGAAGTGTGGTGTCTCTACTGCGCCATCTCGCAGGCCGTTATTGCGATTATGCTGCTGCTCAGCCTGGGCTGGCTCGCGGCAGACTACTTTGCCCTCAAGCGCGCAGCGGCACGGGGCTGAACCGCGCATCCGCAGCAACCATCGTCACAACATCAGGATCATCTCCGCTGATAAACTTGAATCAGCATGAAGCAAACTGGCTGGTACGCGCGCGCGATGTACAAGTGGGAGACGCGACTCACCACGCGGGACGAGAATCGCATCGTGCGCCCGCTCGAATGGGGATTTGAGTGGGTTGCGCCCTTTCTCGAGTCGCACAGCTTCGCTTCAGCCATTCCCGGGCCTGAAGTTGAGCGCGACCCGGCCGCGGCCGAAGCTGCCATGGTGCGCATCAACCAGCTCCTCATCCGCCACAGCGACAGGTTCTTTAGCTACGAGCGGCCCATCGACTTCCGCCTTGAAGAGCGCTATCCCGAGCTCTTCCCCACCAATGTGCGGCCTGAGACGCTGGCGCAGGAAGCCGAATTGCGCGCGTTGGCCGAACAGGGCAAAATCCCCAAGGCGCAGTTCCTCCGCTTTACCTCGCCCGAGCGCACGCCGTACCCCGAAAACGACCTGGTAAACGCGCGCTGGTACCCGGCGCCCGAGCACAAAGATCCCAAACGCCCGCGCCAGGCCATCATCGTGATGCCGCAATGGAACGCCGACGCCTTCAGCCACAATTCGCTCTGCACCATCTTCAATCGCATGGGCATTTCGGCGCTGCGCCTCTCCAAGCCTTATCACGACATTCGCCGGCCCCGCGAACTGGAGCGCTCTGACTATGCTGTCAGCGCCAACATTGGCCGTAGCCTATCGGCCTGCCGCCAGGCCGTCGTCGATATCCGCTGCTGCCTCGATTGGCTTGAGGAGCAGGGATACGAGCACTTCGGCGTGCTCGGCACCAGCCTCGGCTCCTGCTACGCATACCTGGCCAGCACCCACGACCCGCGCCTGAGAGTGAACGCTTTCAACCACGCGTCAACCGCGTTTGGAGACGTGACCTGGGCGGGCCAAAGCACTCGCCACGTGAAGCAGGCGCTCGAAGAAGCGGGCCTTACCCAGGATCGCGTGCGCGAACTATGGGCAGCCGCAAGCCCGTGCTATTACTACCCAAAATTCGCCAGCGCCGAAGCAGGCGGACCATTGAAACGCGTGCTGATGGTCTACGCCGACTACGACCTCACATTTCCGCGCGAGTACTCGCTCAAGGTTGTGGACGCATTCCGCCGCTATGGCGTGAATTTTGAGCCGCGCGTGCTGCCCTGCGGCCACTACACTACCGGCGAAACACCCTACAAATATATCGACGGCTGGTATCTGGGTTGGTTTGTCTATCGCGCCTTCAAGGCGTTGCGCGAAGAAAAGGCCGCCGGGATTTCCTCAGCTTCTACGCAGTCTGCGGAAATCGAGGAAGAAGCAGTCTCGCGCTAAAGCACCCTTTAGCGCACCGTCGCCAAATTCATCCTCAGCAACTTTGCCGGGTCGAGATACGCGCCCTGCCAGCGCACCGCCCAGTGCAAATGCGGTCCTGTTACACGTCCCGTTGCTCCGCTCAGCCCAAGCAGTTGATCCTGCGTCACGTGTTCGCCCTCGTGCACATCGATGCGGCTCAAATGCATTGAGATGGTGAAGAGGCCCAGCCCATGGTCGATCGCAACGCAGTTGCCTTCGTAGTAGAGCGGCCGCGCCAGCACCACCACGCCGCTGTTTGCCGCATGCACCGGCGTGCCCGATGCCGCGCGAAAATCCATCCCTTTGTGAACGCTTGCCAGCTTGCCGTTGAAAGTGCGCCGCACGCCGAAGCTGTCAGTTGGCTGCGCTCTTACCGGTGCACGAAAATCCCCGCTCCACACCGGCTCCGCCAGGCTCGCGCCAAACGCTTTCTGCTTCAGCGCAACCTCTGCCGCAATTCGCTTCAGCTCATCGGGCCCCGGCGAAACAAACTTTGGTTCTACGTTTAAAGTCTCGGTCCGGTAACGCGCCCCATTGATCTCAACCGGCTGGCTCAAATCGCGCGTTTCGCCATTGGCGGTCTTCACCGTGATGTGCAGTATTGACGACCCAATCGGCGCTTCAACATCTACGCCAGCCAGGGCCAGCCATGCGCGCCCATCCCTGGCGCGAAAGAACTCAATCTTTCTGCCCAGCCACTCGCCATCCACCTCCGCAGCATTTTGCGCTTCAACGCGAATCAGCTCCGGCGCTCCGGCCATAACCACGCTCGGAGTAAGCTCAACCCGCGCGTTTTGCGCATGAATCCCAAAGGCGGAGAAGACTGCCAACAGGGCAGCCGGACCCAGCGGTGCAGCTAGTCTTCGTAGTCGCATCCGTTTCAGAATACGCGCGGTAGATACAGGCTGCGAAAAAGCCCAATGCAAGGCACAACGCCGGCCGCGATTCGCCTCAGCCAAAAAACGCACAATTTGCGTACAATATGAAGCATGAAAGCGTGCGTCGCCGCTGCAGTTGCTGCGCTGCGCGCCATCCCCCAATCGTTATGCTGATTGCCGTTAATCGTCAGCGCTTCGGCCACCCTGTCATCACGGTCGCGATCGCAGTGGCGTGCCTCTCGCTACAGGCTTCGGCCCAGCAGGCGGCCTCATCCGTGCCTGCCGGTCGCCAGCCCGTTCTTGTGGAGCTGTTTACCTCGGAAGGCTGCTCCGATTGCCCACCGGCCGACGCGTTGCTTGCTCAACTCGACTCCACGCAGCCAATCGCCGGCGCAGAGGCGATCGTGCTCAGCGAACACGTTACCTACTGGAACCATGAAGGCGGGCGCGATCCGTTCTCGTTCGACACCATTGATCTGCGTCAGCAGACATTCCAGCGCCAATTTGCGCTCAACGACGTATACACACCGCAGATTGTGGTTGATGGAACTGAACAGTTTGTAGGTAACGATGGCCGGCGTCTCGCACAGGCCATCGCTCACGCGGCCGCCACTCCCAAAATAGAGCTTGAGATCGAAAATGCACGCCTCGAGCCTGACGGATCAGTCGATTTCTCAGTGCACGTTGCGGCAGGGGTCAAGGGCTCGGTGGTCGCGGCCCTGGCGGCAAATGCAACCACCTCTGAAGTTGCGCGAGGAGAAAACGCCGGCCGCACGCTGCATCATGTAGCCGTGGTTAGAGCCATTAAAGAGTTTGGCGGCAAAGCTGTTGACGGCCGGCCACTTCGACTATCGGGCGCGCAGCTTGCGGGGGCAGGTGATTCAGCAACTCCGTTACGCTTGGTGGTGTTCATGGTGAATGGCTCGAGCGGTCATGTAACTGCAGTTGCCGAAGAGATACTCAAATCGCCAGCGCCAACTGCCAGTGCGCATTCGGGACTATAAAACTCCGCGTTGCTTTACACCTTGTCTCAACAAACGCACGCACGATCCCTGACGGAATGCGCGCAGTTTGATCCGACCGCTCGCGCCGGCTCGTGCGGCAAAGCCATTTTACAAATAGAAGAGGGCCGCCAGTGGCGACCCTCAAAGAATGCAACGCGGATTTGTGGCTGAGAGAGCTTACTTACTTCGGGGCGACTTTGTCGTTATGCTTCTGGTTGTAAATCTGCTTGCTCGTTCCGTTTAATTTCCCGTTGAGCTGCTGCTTTTCTCCGCTGGTGAGCTTGCCGCCGTTGGCCTGGCGGTCAGCCTTATCCTGCTGGTTGATGCCTTGCTCTCTGTTCTCAGTCTTCGCGGTTTCACCGGCTGTCATCTGGCCGCTGCGAATTCCGTTCGCGATGCGGTTCTGCTGGTTCTGACGCCGTGCGCCCACTTCGTTGTTTCCGTAATGAGCGGTATTCGCGTTGTGCTTGTCGGCGTAGATTGACTTGCTCAGGTTGTTCTGCTGGTGATTCACCTGCTGCCGTTCCTGGGTGGTCAGCTTACCGTTGTCGGCCGAGCGGTCGTCCTTGACTTCGCGATTCACGTTGGCTTCGCGGCTCTCGACTCTCTTGGTTTCTCCCGCGGTCAACTGGCCCGACTGCACACCGTTGGCAATGCGATTCTGCTGGTTCTGCCGGCGCGCGTTCACTTTGCCGGGCTTGGGAGCGCCGCTGGTTGTCGATGTCGTCGATTGACTTCCGGTAGGCTGCCCCGTTGATGGGGTTGTTTGAGCAATGGCCGTTCCGGTGGCAACCAAGACGGCCGCGAAAAAAACAAAGATTCTGCGCTCCATGTTATCTATCTCCTGTGTGATTCTTTTGGGGTCCCTTGTTATCTCAAAACACATTGAGCTTTAGAAAGTTGCAACTTAGTCGATTTATTTTTAGCCCGGGTCGACTGGGGCGGTACCTGTGCCGAATTGGGATCAATCCCTTTGACCTCAGAACACCGCATAAACACTCGCTGAAAACACAATGGGCGCGATGTGCGTTGCACTCGCGCCCTAAGTTAACGGTGTAACTCGATGTTCTTTCCGCAAACAGCTTAATAGATTACTTACCAGAAAACTAGAACGTCTGAATCTGATCCACTTTGCCGTTGACAAAGTGGAGCACCCAGCGGTGGCCTTCCTTCAAGTTATACCAGGTCTCATGGAACGATCCGTCGGTGGTATCTTCAACCTTTTTTTGCTCCGGATCTCCGAAGCTCAGCAACACCATTTGATAGGTCATGTCCTTGATCACGGTATGTGCGTCGATGGCGTTTTTGTCTTCGGCGGGCATCTGTACGGTGTCGAGCTGTCCCTCGATTTGGCTCACATCCAAAACGCGTGACATGAACTTCACAAACATTTCCGGTTTCAGGTCCAGGTCGGTAACGTCGGTGCGGTAGCGGAAGTTGATGCGCGACCCCCCGGCGCGCTTGAAGCCGGCGCCCACTTTGTTGGCATGCTTGCTGCCGTGACTGCCCTCGCCGCCTCCGCCCAGGTGAACTTCGACCCTGTCGCTGTCGACCTTGATGTCGGTGATAATCACGTCTTCATCCTTTTCCACACCGACGCCTTTGTCTTTCAGCCATTTCGACAACTCCTTCAGGTCGATGCCGCGATCGTCATCGCGCTTGTCGCCGCGAGGGGTGTAGTAGATGTCGATGCCGTCTTTGTAGGCGGGCATATCCATCAATGGCTTGACATCTTTGCCGAGCAGGACCTTGCTGAGCGCCTCTTCAGCCTCCTTTGATGCGGTCGCCCCCGCAGGAGCGCAAAATGTAAACGCGAGGAAAGCAATACCAAGGTAGAACGCAATGTTGCCGCAAACTTTCATATCGTTTCTCCCGTTGAATTTTCTCGGGCCCCCCAAACCACGCGAGTAAAAGGCGCAAATCATGTGCCTGACACAAATCCTGTTGTCGCAGAGATCGAGACGATCCCTTCGAACGCTGCCGGATAAAAATCCCACAGGTTCTTATCCTCGATTTGCACTCGAATCGGCTTGGGGGCCCATCAGACTTGAGGCTGGAGGTTTTTATTCGGAGCTGTGGCGAAATGGTAGGCGGCGAAAAATAACCGCGTCAAGAGAATTCTTGTAAGGATTGAATCCAAACTTCACAGCTGAGCCAGCTTCGCAAATGTTGGCCAGGGGCTTATTGCGCCGCCTCGGGCCTCGGGTGCTTCGCCTTCCATGCGGCTTCGCGCTCCTGCACTTGTTCAAGCTCATCTGCCGTGATGCGCGTGCCCACGTTCTGGCGATTGGCCGCGTACTGATCCTGGTTCGGACCCTTTACCGCGGCGGCAAGATCGAGCCAGTAATACGCCTCCACATCGCTTTGCGGAACACCCTGACCGAGCGTGTACAACATTCCCAGCGTTCCCTGCGCGCCGGCATCGCCCTGGTCGGCTGCCTTGTGATACCAGGCCGCTGCCTGCGCCGGGTCGCGCGCAAAAAGCTTGCCCCGGCCGTCGCGATAAAGGCTCGCAAGATCGAGTTCGGCTTTAATGTTGCCTTGATCTGCAGCCTTGGCGTACCACTCGACCGCTTGCTTATAGTCGTGCGCCGACGAGCAACTCTCGCCTGCCTGCACCTGAGCCGCGGCGTCGCCCGCATTGGCCTTTGCCAGCACAGCTGGATCGATCGCCGGCGGCGAGCCTGCTTCCTGGCCCAGAGCGGGGAGCACGGCCAGCGCGATTGGTGCGATCACAACCGCCGCCATCCAGCCCAATAAATTCGTGTTCGCAAGAGCGTGAAACTTCAAGGCAACAATCCTTTCGCTCTTAGTGTACCTATGCCGCGCAGCAGCCGCGATTGCCAGTTCGTTCCCAACCCCGGTTTGCCGTAGAATTCTCTTATGACTGACCGCATGTCGCTTACCCTCGCCCAGGCCGATCCTGACGTTGCCGCAGCTCTTGACAAGGAAACCCTCCGCCAGCATGAGGGGCTGGAGATGATTGCCAGTGAGAACTTTGTTTCCGAAGCGGTACTTGAAGCGGCCGGCTCCATCTTTACCAATAAGTACGCCGAGGGCTACCCCGGCCGCCGCTACTACGGCGGATGTGAGTATGCCGATGTGGTGGAGAATCTTGCCCGCGACCGTGCGCGCCAGCTCTTTGGCGGCGATCATGCGAATGTGCAGCCCCACTCGGGTTCGCAGGCTAACGCCTCAGCCTACGCCGCGGTGCTGCAGCCCGGCGATACCATCCTGGGTCTCGACCTATCGCACGGCGGCCACCTTACGCACGGCCATCGCCTCAGCTTCAGCGGCAAGCTTTATCGCACTACCTTCTATCATGTCCGCCGCGACACCGAGACCATCGACTACGACGAGATGGAATCGATTGCGCTCCAGGAAAAGCCGAAGGTGATCATCGGCGGCGGCAGCGCCTATCCGCGCCTGTGGGATTTTGAGCGGATGCGGCAGATCGCCGACAAAATCGGCGCCTACTACATTTTCGACATGGCCCACATCGCGGGCCTGGTCGCGGGCGGCGTGCATCCCTCGCCGGTTCCCCATGCGCACATCACCACCACCACCACGCACAAGACCCTTCGCGGACCTCGCGCCGGGCTCATTATCGTCGGCAAAGACATGGTGATCGGCTCAAAGCCTGAACAGACCCTGAGCAAAGAGATTACCGTAGCGTGTTCCCCGGCCAGCAGGGCGGCCCGCTTATGCATATTGTGGCGGCCAAGGCCGTTGCGCTTGCTGAGGCGCTGCGCCCCGAGTTTCGCGCCTACGCCGCGCAAATCAACACCAATGCCAAGGCTCTCGCCGAAGCATTGCAGGCGGCCGGGTATCGGTTGGTTTCAGGCGGAACAGACAATCACCTGATGCTTGTGGATGTCTTCGAGAAAGGCATACTTGGATCGGAAGCTGAAGCGGCCCTGGGCAAGGCCGGCATAACAGTCAACAAGAACTCCATACCCTGGGATACCAATCCTCCGCTCAAGCCGTCGGGCATTCGCGTTGGAACTCCTGCGCTCACCACGCGCGGCATGAAGGAACCCGAAATGAAGCTGATCGGCGCGTGGATCGCGAAGGCGCTCGAGCAGCGCAACGACGATGCGGCCCTCGACCATATCCGCGGCGAAGTGGCGGAGCTGGCCAACCAGTTCCCGCTCTATGCCTGGCGCCGCGCTCCGGCCGCGGTGAACGCCTGATCGAGAACTGGCGAAATTCGCAATCTGAACACAACTTGTCATTGCATGCTTCAATCTACGCTGGTTAAGATAACTGGCCTGGAGACAAATCTGGAACGACCCGAAAGGTTAGAAACCTTCGGAGGTTCCCCAGGAGAAAGCTATGCGTATTTTCAAGATTGCAATGGCAGGACTGCTTCTGATGGCCCTGCCGGCTTTTGCTCAACGTCAGACGAAACCGCCCGCGCGCGGACCCCAACCGTATCAAGGCACTCCTCACACTTATGAGCCGCAACATAACTACAGCGAAAAGGCGGGTCACCCCAACGTTCCGCACGTCGACGGTAAGAAGTGGGTGGGCCACGACACCGGACCGAACGATGCCCACTACCATCTCGATCAACCGTGGGAACACGGTCACTTTGGCGGCGGCTTTGGCCCCGGCCACGTGTGGCATCTGGGCGGAGGCGGGCCCGGCCGCTTCTGGTTCAACGGCTGGTACTGGAGCGTAGCGTCCTTCGATGTGGCCTTCTGCGACGGATGGTTGTGGAACTCCGATGACATTATCATTTACGAGGACCCCGACCACCCAGGCTGGTATCTTGCCTATGACGTTCGCCTGGGCACTTATGTCCATGTGATGTATCTGGGCACATAACTCCGCCTCTAACTAAGAACATCAAAGGGACGGCTCACTCACGCCGTCCCTTTTCTCATGGCAGAAATCAGTGCGGCTCATGCGCACTTACGGGCGGGTTACTCATATCCAGACCTCGGCTTGATTAACAATTCCTTCAACTTAACCTGGAGTATTTCGTCGCCGTCCGTAGTCACGGCGCACGATCATCCTATATTCTGTAGCCATGGGAATTGATTCGATTCTTGCTGAAATTGATGCTGAGATTGCACGCTTAACTGAAGCGCGCGCTCTCCTGGCCAGTATGGGTTCCGTGGCGACAGCTGCGAGCAAAGGCAAAACGGCAAAGAAGGCCGCTACGAAAAAGGCCGCCAAGAAACGCGTATTGAGCGCAGAGGCACGCAAGCGCATTGCCGATGCTCAGCGCAAGCGTTGGGCAGCTCAACGCGCCAAGTCAAAGGCCAAGTAGCAGAGGACGTTGCTACGCTTTTGGGAACGCTGGCGCAATGCGACGAGTATGCCTGCTAGTCTGCCGTCGCTGTTCGCGTACCGTGGAATGGGTCGCGCCTCAAACCGGCCCCACGCCGCTCATTACCAGCATGCGCGGCTCAGTCATTTCTTCGATCGCCCAGCGGATGCCCTCGCGCCCCAGCCCTGAATCCTTCACGCCTCCATAAGGCATGGGGTCGAGCCGCCATGAAGGCGTATCGCCTGCAATCAGCGCACCCACCTCGAGCTCGCGGAATGCCGTCAGAATGCGGCCCGCGTCGCGCGTCATCAATCCGGCCTGCAATCCATATTTCGAGTGGTTCACTTCGGCCAGCGCATCTTCAAAGTCGTCATAGGGCTCAATCGCCACCACCGGCCCAAACACCTCTTCGTCGCGCAAACGCATGCCCGGTTTGGTCCCCGTCAGGATGGCCGGCGAAATCACCGAGCCCTTGCGCTCGCCGCCGGCAACCAGCTTGGCGCCGCCCGCCACGGCCTCTTTGATCCACTCTTCTACGCGATCGGCTTCTTCCGGCCTTATCAGCGGCCCAACCTCGGTGGCTTCATCGGCAGGGTCGCCGGTCGCCATCTTGGCCGCGCATTCAACCACCTTCCATAAGTAGGTTTGAAAAATGCTGCGCGACACAAACACCCGCTGCACGCTGATGCACGATTGCCCCGCGAACCCAAAAGCCGCATGAGCCGTGCGCAACGCGGCGTCGTCGAGATCGGGCCAGTCGTTGTGCACAATCAGCGCCGCGTTGCCGCCCAGTTCAAGCAGCACCCGCTTGCGGCTCGAGTGCGCCTTCAAATCCCAGCCCACCTTTGCCGAGCCGGTAAAGCTCAACAGCTTTACCCGGTCTTCTTTTTCGGCCAGCCACCCGGTGTCGGCATTTGAGAGCGGAAGAATCGCCAGCGCCTCTTCAGGCCATCCCGCCTTCAGAATTACCTCACCCAGCGCCAGCGCGGTAAACGGCGTCTGCGGCGCGGGCTTAAGAATTACCGGGCAGCCGGCGGCCATGGCCGGGGCCAGCTTGTGCGCCACCAGGTTCAGCGGAAAGTTGAAGGGCGTAATCGCCAGCACCGGGCCCACCGCGAACCGGTGCACCAATCCCCAGCGGCCTTCGTTGCCCTCGGTCAGGTCCAGCGGAATCGAATCGCCGCCCAGCCGGGTCGTCTCTTCCGCGGCCGTCTTGAAGGTCAGCACCGAGCGGTCCACTTCGGTCCGCGCCATCCGCACCGGCTTGCCGGCCTCGGCCATAATCAGCTGAGCAAAGCGCTCCTTCTGCTCAATCAGCGCAGCGGCAACATCTTCAAGAATCTCGCGGCGTTTCCAGCGCGGCAGCGCCCTCGTTCGCCGCAGGCTTGCCGCAGCATGATTTACCGCCTGGCGCGCATCGGCCCGCGTGGCCAGCGTCGCGTGCCCCACCAAACCCTGGTCCCAGGGCGACCGAACCTCCAGCGTTTCGCCTTCAGTCCACTCCTTGCCGCACAGCAAAAATCCCGTTGGCGATCCTGGACGCATCTTCATGGTTTTGCCGCTCCCTGCTTGACCATCCGCTTACCCCTCCATGGTACAAGCGCAGGGCGACCCTTCTCAGCCGCCACGCCCGATCATTTTTCGCCCAAGCGCGATTCGGGAATGGAATCCGCATCGGGCATTGAGACGCCGCCGTTTTTCTATTAGCCGCTTGACCTTCAATTCGCGGTATAGTGTCTGCAAATCAAAAAGGGAACCGCTCCGCGTTCGCAAAAGATATTCAGGAAGGACGGGACCATGACAGATCCATCAAGCGATCAGCCTCAGGCCGCACCGCCGCAAGCCTATGCACAGCCGATTTACCCGCCGTCAATCTCCGGCGCCCCCGCTCCCAATTCCGATTCCAAGGTTCTTAAGGCGGTTCTCATTACCGTCGCTATTTTTGTGGGACTGGGCGTTATCGCGGTTGGAGTTATCGGCGTTGGAATGTGGTATGTTGCAAAGTCCGTGCATGAGGTGCCATCGGCCTCGTTCACTGAAAACGATCTGGGCATCGCCATCTATCCCGGCGCCGAGCCAAGCCTGCACGGCTCTCGTGCGGTGCTAGCCGGAAAGACCATGCTCAATGCCACCTTTATCACCGCCGATCCGGAGGACAAGGTGATCGTTTTTTATCAGCAGAAGGCCGGCCCCAACGCAAGTGTCGTCACCACGTCGCACGGCTCCATGTTCCGTGTGACCAGGTCCGCGGCAGACGTGACGACGGTATCGGTGATGACGGTGCCTGATGGTTCGGGCGGCAAGACCTACATCAGGATCGGACGTATTACTGAAGCCCCGGCTTCGCACTAATCGGTACGCGACCGTCTTCGTGCGCGTGCTCAGGCGTGAATCACATACCGAGCCCGCAAATCTTCGCCATACCACATGATGTAGTTGGTGCCCCACGCATTGTTGTAGAGGCACGAGTGAATGCCCTTGCTCAAGTCCGGCTGATCGTTTGAGAAAACCAGCGGATCGGGCTCGCCCAGCGCCACCACCGGCGCATCCTGGGTCTCAACAGCAAAACTCGCTTCCGAGCCTTTCCATGCAAATCCCTTCCCCAGCGCGTGCATGTGCCGGTTGCCGTTCTCCACCACGTCAAATGGAGACACTGCATGGCCCGCCTTGTCCAGCGACCATCCGTGCACGTCATCCACAATCGGATTGAACGTCAACCAGAACGCTTCCGGCATGCGCGTGGCCGGCTTGCCCATCCACGACACTTCGATATAGATCACCGGCTCGTCCTTCGGAAAGTTGAGCCTGACAGTCGCGTAAGCCGGCAGCGCCGTGCGTCCCGAATGTCTCGCCTCGTCATCATCGAATTCGAGCGGAATCGTGATCCTGCTCTCATCTGGAACACTGTGAATCGCAACATTCGCACTCGTCGGCAGCCAAACCTGTCTCTTCGCTCCAAATTTCTCAATATTCGGCTTGCCAAAATCCTTCTGCGCCCAATCTTCTTTTGTGGTCACATAGCTGGCCTGATAGCGCCGATAGTCCTCTTGCGATAGAGTCTGGTAGCAGACGAGCGCAATTGGATTCATTTCGCTGGCCCACTCGCGTCCCGTCTTCTTGTTGCGCAATTTTGTAATCGCACCCGTGCGCGGATCAATGCCAATCACAAAATGCGCCGTCTCAATCGGCGCGCCCGCTTCCTGCGCAATGCCTTCGCCGGGAGTATCCACTCCCATTGGCGCGTTTCCGGCAGTCACGATCTCCGCTCGTTCGCGCAGTTCCTTCGGCAGAGTCGCCACGCCATCCATCAAATCGTGCCGCTTTTCCTCCCAGCTGAACTCCACCACCTTGTAGTTCTTCGTATCCAGCATCCTGGCTAGGTCGGCCGGCAGATAGTTCTCAAAGTCGAGCCAAGTCTTGGTATCTGTGCCCCAGGTATGCTCAGCTTCGAGCAGTACGTGCCGCAGTAATTGCAAATCTGTCTCGCTGCCCACCTTTAAGCGGTGTTCCGCGATCCATTCCTCACGCAGCCACGACAACGCTCTGAACCGCGCAACCTTCAGCGGATCGCTCGCGCAACCGTAAATCCACGTGTCGCCGATCTCCTGCGTCACCTCGGGCAGCTTGTCTCGATATGGCTCCAGCGCATTGGCCATCTCTGACAGGCTCGCTGCTTTAATCTCCGCATTCGGGAACCGCGCCGCCAGGCCGGCATGAATCTGCGCAATCTCCTCTGCCGTGTGCGGCCCGCTGTTGTCGCCGCGTACTTCGGTTACCAGCGCCAGGTCTGACTCCGGAACTACGGCCACATCGCCATACTCGTGGTGATACATCATGGCCAGGCTCTTTCCAGCCGTGTCCCTCCACAGAAACAGCGGCGGCAGCACGGCCGGCGTTGACCCGCCGTTCACCCCAATCTCAAGAAATGTAATTCCGCCGCGCTGAAGCGGAGCGATGATGCCGCGCGTATGGCCCGGCACGTCGGTCATCTTCGCGCCCGTAGTCTTGCGGCCGTAGCGCTTGTCGAGCGATCGAGCGATCGCCAGGCTGCCTTCAATCATCGATTGGCTCAGCATCTCGGTCTGCCACGTGAACGGAAGCCCGTGCCACGCGATATCGCCGCGCTCAATCGCTTCCTCCATTGTCTTTTTCTCTGCGGGCTGCGCCTGATCAAGATACTCATACAGCAGCCACGATCCGGTGGTCCATACATAGCGCCGCTTACCGCCGGCGTTGGCCGCTTGCGCAATTTCAATCGCCTGCGGGAAAAATTTCTCGAAGTAACGTCTGTGCACGACGCTGTACTGCGTGTCGATAAACCCCGCGTCGAAGTGGCACTTGAACATCACCAACACGCGCTTCACATTCGGGTTGGGCTCTATTTGATCGGCGCCAAACGCAAACGGCGCCGGCAAAAGCATTCCTGCACCCGCAGCTGCGGCAGCCTGCACAAACTCGCGGCGTTTCATCTTCTTCAGTTCTCCTCGAACCGGGAAGTGTACCACTCGTCCCGGCTGCGCGATACACTCCTTGCATGATCCACGACGGCCGCAGCCGCAAGCTTCCCTTCGATCGCGATGAAGCGGTCGCGCATCTGCGCGCATGCGACCCCAAGCTCGCCGCGCTCATCGATCGCGCCGGTCCGTTCACCCTGCAGCTCGATCGCTCCGCCTCACCTTTCGAGTCGCTGCTTGAATCCATCCTCTACCAGCAACTCCACGGCAAAGCCGCTGCCGCTATTCACAGCCGCTTGCGCGAGTTCTTCGGCGGCGATCCGACGCCGCAACAACTCATTGCCACTCCCGACGAACCCCTCCGCGCCGCCGGTGTTTCGGGCAACAAGATCAAGGCCATGCGCGACCTGGCCGCGCGCACCATTGACGGCGCCGTTCCTTCGCACGCTGCCATTAACAAGATGCCTGACGCCGACATCGTCGAGCGCCTCACCGAGGTGCGCGGTATCGGACCATGGACCGTGGAGATGCTGCTGATCTTCCGCCTGGGCCGGCCCGACGTTTTGCCCGTCACCGACTACGGCGTGCGCAAGGGCTACGCGCTCACCTTTCAGCGCGTGCCCAAATCGCGCGCTATCGAGGCCGCCGATCTGCCCGAGCCCGATGTGGTCTTCCGCCGCGGACAGAGATGGAAGCCCTTCCGTTCTGTAGCGAGCTGGTACATGTGGCGGGCATGCCATCTCTACAAAAGCACTCCGCCCGCCGGCCGTTCGGCCCGTTGAAAAAGGTCCCCGCGCCTTTGGCCGTAGAATTACTGAGCAAGGTCCAGGCGTCTCAGCAGGCGGCGGGTCCTTGAATTGCGTGACTCAAAAAAGCCGCATCTAAATGAGTAAACGCCGCGAAAGCGGCCTGCGACAGGAATATTGATGGCTTCAGTCAACCGTTATATCTGCATACACGGGCACTTTTATCAGCCCCCGCGCGAGAATCCCTGGCTTGAGGCCGTTGAGACTCAGGACTCGGCCGCTCCTTATCACGATTGGAACGAGCGCATCTGCGCGGAGTGTTACGCTGCCAACGGCGCCGCACGCATTGTGAACGGCCGCAACCAGATCATCTCCATCGTCAACAACTACTCGCGCATCAGCTTCAACATCGGGCCCACGCTCATGAGCTGGCTCGAGCAGAATGCGCCGCGCACTTACCGCATGATCCTCGATGGCGAGCGCTCCAGCCGCAAAAACTTTCGCGGTCACAGCTCGGCCATCGCGCAGGTTTACAACCACATGATTCTGCCGCTCGCGAGCACCCGGGACAGGCTGACGCAGATTCGCTGGGGCATCGCCGACTACGAGCATCGATACTGCCGCCCGCCCGAGGGCATGTGGCTGGCTGAAACCGCCGCCGATACTGAATCGCTGCGCATGATGGCCGAGCACGGAATAAAATTCACCATTCTCGCGCCGCATCAATGCAAGCGCATACGCCAGATCAACGACCCGGCGGCCGCATGGAGCCCGACTCCCGAATCAAGCGTCGATACCACTCGGCCCTACCTCATGCGTTTTCCATCGGGTGCTTCGATTGCCATTTTTTTCTACAACGGCCCCACTTCACGCGCGATCGCGTTTGAGGGGCTGCTCAACTCCGGCGAAGCATTTGCCGCGCGCCTTAAATCCGCGCTCAAAGACCGCAGCAACGAGCCGCAACTGGTGCACGTGGCCACCGACGGCGAATCGTACGGCCACCACCACAAATACGGCGACATGGCCCTGGCCTTCGCGCTCAGCCTGCTTGGCAAAGATAAAACAGTTCGCCTTACCAACTACGCAAGTTTCCTCGAACGGTTTCCGCCTGAAAACGAGTGCGAAATTGTCGACAATACATCGTGGAGCTGCGCGCACGGCGTGGAGCGCTGGCGCTCGAACTGCGGGTGCAATGGCGGCAAGCCTGGCTGGAACCAGCAATGGCGCACGCCGCTGCGCCAGGCGCTCGACGAGCTGCGCGACGCCCTTGACCCGTTAACTGCGGAAACCGGCGCAAAATACTTCCACGACGTGTGGGCTGCGCGCGACGCCTATATCCATGTCATTCTCGACCGCACTGATGAGAATGTCGATCGTTTCCTCGCCGAGCACGCCACTCACAAGCTCGATGGAACCGAGCGCGTGCATGCACTCGAGCTGATGGAGATGCAGCGCCACGCACAGCTCATGTACACCAGCTGCGGGTGGTTCTTCGACGATATTGCCGGCATTGAAACAGTGCAGGTGATAGCCTACGCCTCGCGCGTGCTTCAGCTTGCGCGCCGCATCTTCGGCGAGCCACTCGACGCCATTGAATCAGCTTTTATAGCGCGCATGGGCGAGGCAAAGTCGAACGTACCTGACGCGGGCACCGGCGCCGATATTTACAAAAAGTGCGTTGGCACCATGCAGCTCTCGCTCGAGCAGGTGGCTGCGCACTACGCTATCAGTTCGGTTTTCTCGTCCTATGCCGACGAAATCGATCTCTATTGCTATCGTGTAAAGCGCATCTCGTACGAGATTTTCAACTCCGGCCGTGGGCGGCTGGCGCTTGGCCGCGTGCATATTACCAGCGCCATCACCGGCCGCGAGCAGGCATTTTCATTCGCTGTCCTGCACTTCGGCGACCAGAACATCACGGCTGCGGTCAAGCCTTACATCGACTCCGACTCGCTGGCCTTTGAAGAATTTGCCATGGAAGCCGCCAGCCATGTGCAGCGCGCCGATTTTCCTGAGGTCATCCGTCTGCTCGACCGCTTCTACGGCCAGGCCGGCTACTCGCTCACCTCGCTCTTCGGCGACGAGCAGCGCCGCATCGTCAAGCTCATTCTGACTACTACACTCACTGACGTTGAAAACTCGCTCACCTCGATCTATCAGAATCACGCCAGCCTGCTCCACTTTCTCTTCCAGGCCGGGCTGCCCAAGCCGCCCGCGCTTACGCTGGCCGCTGGATTCGCCATTAACGCCGGCCTGCGCCGGGTGCTTGAGAACGATCCCGTCGACCTGGCGCAACTGCGTTCGTATCTCTCACTCGCCAAAATCGACCAGGTGCCGTTCGACACCAGCACGCTCTCGTACATTGCCGACCAGCGAATGAAGCGCGCCATGGCCGATCTGCAGGCGTCCGCGGGCTCCCCGGTCGCCGCAGGGTCACTTGAATTGCTCGATCGCGCCCTCGCGCTCGTCCGCGCTCTCTCTGAGCTCCCCTTCGAATTGAACCTGTGGCAGGCGCAGAACATCTGGTACGAGACTTATCGCACCTCCGGTTCTGTGCGCAATGCGCTCGAGCCCGAACACCGCTCACGATGGGAAACGGATTTTGGCGAACTGGGCCGCTGCCTCAGCATCGACATCGATTCAATCTCAGTGGAAGAAGAAGCCCGCGCCAAAGCTGTCGCGGCAGACTGAGACGTAAGGATAATCTGGGTGCCCCAGGTCCCTCGCACTTGGGGACCTGGGAAAGGAAGCCGGCTAGCTAACTAGCTTTGAACAGCTTTCCGCCCTTCACCTGGAACCGCTCACCACGCCACACAATGGTGTTGCCGGCAAATCCCGCGGACCACAAGGCAATCGCCACCAGGTCGCGCAATGGCAGCAGCCACAGCGACGGCAGCGCCTGGTGATCGCTCAATACCTCTGCCGCAACTGTCATGGCAAGTCCCAGACGAAGAAAAAGACTTAACGCCAGAAGCCACAGGCTCAATGGGCTCAGCCCGCTTGCAATCAAATTGATGAGCGCCCACGCCAGGCCGTAGGTGACCACCAGCCCCGCGTAGCCCCCCGGCCGCGCATCGCGAACCGTGCGCAGCCAGCGCAGTTGGTGGTCGATGTAGCCGCGCCAGTTGTACGCCGGCACCGCCGTCTCAACCACCGCGGCGCTGAGCGCTACGCGATAGCCGCCCTTTGCAATCCGCGCACCCATCTCGTAATCGTCGGCAAGCTGGTCGACAAGCCCTTCAAGCCCGCCGGCCTTCGCGAGCGCCTCGCGCCTTACTGCCAGCGTCGACCCCAGGCCGTAATGCAGCCCGCCTTCGAGCAGCCTCGAGAGCAACACGCTTGGCTGAAAGTCAGTTGCAATGCCCAGCGCTTCAAACCGCGAAGCCATTGTTTCGTGCGCGCGGCCGCGATAGAGCGCCGTCACCATGCCGACCTCAGGAGCCGCAAACCCAGCCATCACCTGCTCGAGATAGAGCGGGCTCACTGAGATATCGGAATCGTTGATGATCAGATAGTCGTAGCGCGCGTGCTGTGCCAGCTGGATCAGCGTGCTCACCTTGCCATTGGTGCCCAAACGCTCGGGGCATTGCCGCAGTTTTATCTCTCGCTCAGGAAATTCGCGTTGCAATCGTGCCACCACCACTGCTTCAGGCCCATCGAACGACGCCACGCCAAATAGCAGCTCGTACTCGCCGGCATAAGTCTGTTTGCAATGGCTGCGAAAGGCGTCCATCATGCCGGGGTCGATGCCTTTGAGCGATTTGAGCACGCTCACGCCCGCGGAGAATGCGGGATGCGGGCGCCGGCGCTCGGCGAGAAAGAGGCGCGCTGCCACCAGCGCGGCCAGAAAATATCCCATCCCCGCCACGGCCATAACCGTAGTCGCTATCTCCACGGCAAAGGCCAGGGCGTGCGGCATCACAGAGCTAAGTTTAGCGGATTGGCTCGCTCAGAATGTGAACAGAAGCGAGCGAGAGGTAGACGCGGTTCGGAAGATGCGGGTCCGTGGGCCTGGAAAATCAGCAATTGCGTTGAAGTTTTCTCGAAGTCGCTACTCGTTGGGCAGCGTAACTTCAGGCTTCGTCTCCAGAGCGGGAAGAGTGATCCGAATCGTCGCGCCGCCGCTCTTCCTGTTCATGGCGTTCAGCTCACCGTGGTGCAGGCGCACAGCCCGCTCCGCAATCGCAAGCCCGACCCCAAACCCGCCGGTATCGGGACTGCGCGCATAATCCACTCGGTAAAACGGCCTGAAGATGGCGCTTAGCTGGCTCTCCGGAATTCCCGGCCCGCGATCGCTCACTTCAATCTCCGCCTGCTTCTGCCCATGCACCATCCCCATCTTCAAGCGGATCTCAACCTCCGTTCCGCTCTCCGTATAGCGAATCGCGTTGCGCACCACATTCTCAATCGCCCGGTACAGCAGCTCTTCGTTCCCTGCAACCCTGCATTCAGCGTCCGCGTGGAATGCCAATGAACAGTGCCGCTGCTGCGCCTCATACTCTGAATCCGGAATCATTCGATCGATCAATTCATTCATTGACAGCGGCTCAAAGTTTTCAACTTTCTCGAGCGCCTCCATCGATGACAAACTCAGCAGTTGCCCAATCAGCAGGTTCAGCCGCTCCGTCTCTCGCTCAATTCGATCCAGATGCGCGGCTCTTGTCGGATCGGCATCCTCGCGCGCCAACTCCAGCGCCACGCTGAGCCTGGCCAGCGGCGACCGCAGCTCGTGCGACACATCGCGAAGCAGCAGCTTCTGCGCGTCCACCAGCGACTCCAGCCGCTCCGCCATGTGATTAAAGTCGTGCATCAGCGCATCGATCTCATCACCCGCAAAAATCGTCGCCTGCGATTTTGGCCAAGCCACGCGGGCATTCAGTTTCCCCTTCGCCAGTTCGCCCGCCGCGCGTCTCAGCCTGATCACCGGACGCGTAAACAGCAGCACCAGCACAAACGTCGTCAGTCCTCCCACCACGATTGCAACCGGCAATTGCGGAAATGAAAAGTGCAAAAGATCCTGCGACAAGCTTTGTCTCCGCGGCACATGCTTTCGGCTCAACAGAAACACATACTGTTTCCGGCTCGCGGAAACGACTGGAACCCTCCACATATATTGTTGGCCGACCTGGCCCCCGACGATGTGGTTGGGGATCGCCACGCCTTTATCCAGCCCCTCCATACCTTCGGGCCTGCAAAGCGGCTGCCCCGCCGCGTCAGCCAGTGAAACCGTCTGCGCAATGCTTGCCCCGTAAGCCTCGAGCGCGCCGCACCCGCCTCGTTCCCACGCAGCCACCGCCGCATTGCCATCGTTTTGTAAACTGCTGTCGAGGGTGTCGAACAGAGCTTCAGGACCCTCGAAATGGTGACGCACAATCAGCGCCGTCGAGATCACAAAGATCAGGCTCTGCGCAATCCAGAAAATAATGAAAACTTTGAAAAACAGGCCGCGCATCGTCTTAGTCCTTTTGTCCCGGCTGGTTCAAATTCACAGCGAGTTGATAACCGGTTCCCCGAATTGTTTTCACCAGGTCTTCCGTTGCATCCTTCCCGCTCAGCTTTCGCCGCAGGCGGCTCACGTGCATATCGAGGCTGCGGTCGAAAGGATGAAACTTTCTTCCCAGCACGTTCTCTGAAATTTCCTCGCGCGACACCACTTTTCCCGGCGAGCGCATCAGCGCCTCCAGCAGCGCGAACTCCACATCCGTCAACTCAATCTTCTTTCCGTCCTGCAGCACGCTGCGCGCGGCCGGGTTCAGTTCAAGCCCATCGGCGCGCAACACCGTCGGCTCCTGCTTTTCCTGGTTTACCGCGCTCCTCCGCAAAATCGCGCGCATCCGCGCCAGCAATTCTCGCGGATTGAATGGTTTCGAAAGATAATCGTCCGCGCCAATCTCGAGACCAACAATGCGGTCCACATCATCGCCGCGAGCGGTCAGCAGCAGCACACTGACTGCCGAAGTTGCCCTCATCCGCCGCAGCACTTCAAATCCATCCAGCCCCGGCAACATCACGTCCAGCAGCACCAGCGCATACTGCTTTTCGAGAGCCGCAGCCAGTCCCGTATCTCCGCGATGCACGGCCGTAATGCGGAACCCGTTGCGTCCCATGTACTCGGTCAGCATGGCGCAGAGCTCAACGTCATCGTCAATCAGAAGTATCTCGTCCACTTCAGGTTCCGTTCACCCTCGCACTTAGCCTACGCCCTTCTCGCCCAACCGGAACGCCCGAAATGTAACAAATGGTCACGAAGCCCGAGACACTCCGTTACACAGCTTTACCCTTTGTGACCGCACACTTGCTCCCCGCGTTGTCTCCTGAATATGTAAGTTCGCGTCGCGGTCGAAAGGACATCCTCATGACAAAAAAACTTCTTCTCGGTTTCCTTGGTAGCGTCTTTCTTTTCTTTGTTTCGTTCGCTGTTTCTGCGCAGGCACAGACTGGCAGCATCCATGGCACAGTCGCCGATCCTTCAGGCGCGGTCGTGCAGTCTGCCTCCATCACGATCACCGGGCAGAACGGCTATTCTAAAATCGTCATGAGCGGTGGAGACGGCGCATTTGTCATCGACGGCCTCGCACCCGGCAGCTACACGCTCTCAGTTTCAGCAGAAGGGTTCGCTCCGTTCGATTCTCTCGCCATTCAGGTCGTTGCCGGCAAAAGCATCCTTCAGAACATCGCCCTCAAGCTTCCCGTCGCAACACAAAACGTGACCGTCAGCGATCAAGGCCTCAGCGTCGACACCACTCCCGACAACAACGCCGGCGCAATGGTCATCAAGGGCAAAGATCTCGACGCGCTCTCCGACGATCCCGACGAACTTCAAAGCGAGCTCACCGCGCTCGCCGGCGGAGCAGCCGGACCCAACGGCGGACAGATCTACATCGACGGCTTTACCGGCGGACAGCTGCCGCCCAAGTCGTCCATTCGCGAAATCCGTATCAATCAAAATCCTTTCGCCGCGCAATACGACAAGCTTGGCTACGGCCGCATTGAGATTCTCACCAAGCCCGGCACCGACAAGCTACACGGCTCGTTCATGATGAACGGCAACGACTCGGCCCTTAACTCGCTCAACCCCTTCGTTACCAGCGAGCCGGATTATTACTCCACATTTATTATGGGCAACGCCGGCGGCGCGCTCTCCAGCACCAGTTCCTGGTTCGGCAGCTTCTTCCGCCGCGACAACCAGTCGAACGCCATTATCAACGCAGAGCTGCTCGACGCCAACGGCAACCCCTACAACTACTCCGCGGCCGTTGCCAATCCACAAACGCGTCTCGACATCAGCCCTCGTTTGGACTTTCAACTGGGATCGAAGAACACTCTTACCATCCGCTACTCGCTCGACCGCCAGACGGCCACCAACAGCGGTGTATCGCAGTTCGCCCTCGAAAGCCAGGCCTACAACACAACCGGCACCGAGAACACCGTTCAGCTTACTGACACGCAGGTTATCAGCGATCACGTCATCAACGAAACGCGCTTCCAATTCATGGGCGACCGCAATAGTCAGATTGCTCAAAACACCAGCCCCACCCTCACCGTGCAAGGAGCCTTCACCGACGGAGGCAACAACAGTGGCGTAAGTCGCGACAGTCAGAACAACTTTGAGCTGCAAAACGACACCATTATCAGCAAGGGGGCGCACACAATTAACACCGGAACGCGGCTCCGCTTCACGAGCGATAACAGCTACTCAACCGCCGGCTTCAACGGCCAGTACATATACCAGTCGCTTGACGCCTATAAGGCCAACACGCCGAGTCAGTACAACGTCACCGCCGGTACCGCATCGTCTACCGTCAACTACTTTGACCTTGGCCTTTTCTATCAGGACGACTTCAAGTTCCGTCCCAACCTCACGCTCAGCTATGGCGTCCGCCTCGAATCGCAGAACGACATCGACGACCATGCCGACTGGGCGCCGCGCTTCTCATTCGCATGGGCGCCCGCCGCGCACGGAACAACGCAGGCGAAGACCGTGATTCGCGGCGGCTATGGATGGTTCTTCGATCGCTTCACTGAAGGCAATATTCTTCAAAGCATTCGTCAGAACGGCATCACGCAACAGCAGTACGTCATCCAGAATCCCGCGTTCTACCAGAACGCTCCGGCGGCATCGCAGCTGGCTGCAAGCAGCACCGCAGCCAACACCATTTACACCATCGCGCCAAACCTCAAGGCCGCGGTCAACATGCAGGCTGCCCTGGGTGTAGAACACCAGTTCGGCAAAGTCGCCACGCTCGCCGCCACCTACATCAACTCCCACGGTGTGCACCAGGACTACACCGACAACATCAATGCGTTCATCCCGTCCACATACGACGCCACAACCGGCACCGGCACGCGCCCCAATGGCATCAACGAGAACTTCTATCAGTTCCAGTCCGGCGGCATCTACAACCAGAACCAGATCATGCTCAACTACACAGTCCGCGCCAAGCGCCTTTCGCTCTTCGGCTTCTACATGCTCAACTTCGCTAAAGCCGATACATCGGGCGCCAGCTACTTTCCCTCGAACCAGACCGACCCGTCGGCCGACTATGGCCGCGCCAACTTCGACGTCCACAATCGCTTCCTGCTCGGCGGCAACTTCCAGGCGCCGTTTGGCGTCTCCATCAGTCCCATGCTGGTTACCAATTCCGGCACGCCCTTCAACATCACCATCGGCCAGGATCTTAACGGCGACAATCAGTTCAACGATCGGCCCGCATACGCCACCTCGGCCAGCACTGACGTTATGAACACCAGCTATGGCACGCTCGATCTCAACCCCGCATGGAACCAGGCCCGGATTCCCTATAACGTCGGAACCGGTCCCGGCCAATTCAGCATGAATCTCCGCGTCAGCAAGTCCATCGGTATCGGACCCAAACTCACGGGAACAGCCGGCGCGGCTGGCAATCAGGGTGGTCCCGGCGGCCCTGGCGGCGGCCCTCACGGAGGCCCCGGTGGTGGACCCGGCGGAGGGCTTGGTCCCGGCGGTCTCAGTGGCAGCGGGGGGCCGCCCCGCCTCGATCAGGCAGCCACTCGCCGCTATTCGCTTAACTTCGCGGCCATGGCACACAACATGTTAAACAACGTCAATCTCGCGCAGCCCGTCGGTGTCCTGGAGTCGCCGCTCTTCGGCAAATCGAATGCGCTTGCAGGAGGCTTCTTCTCCTCGGCCGCATCCAATCGCAGCATCGACCTTCAAGTCTCGTTCAATTTCTGATAAGGGACAAAGCCGACTGCCGGTATATTGACATTTGAGGTCTCCCACCCTGGCGACAAAAACAAAGACGTCGCGAGGGTGGGGCACCCATTTTTAGAGCTTGATTGAGGCGAGTTGGTTGAGGTTCGTGCTATCTCAGGTCTCAGAATCGAGAACGCCGCCCAACCCCGATTTGTTGCGGCAATTGTTTGATGGCGGCTCACCCGTGTTTTTGTGTGTTTGACTTCACCCGCCCGCGTTGCCGACGATAGTTCTGGCGGCGTTCTGCTGCTTATGGGGCTAACAACATAATGAAAGTCTTGATTCTTGGTTCGGGGGGGCGGGAGCACGCGCTGGCTTGGGCTGTTGCGCGCAGTTCGCGGGTTACCGAAGTGGTTTGCGCTCCGGGCAATGGCGGCATGGCGCAGGGCGCGCGGTGCGTACCGGTAAATGTAAAAGACCTTGACGCCATGGTGCGGCTGGCTGAGGCGGAAAGGCCCGACCTGACCATTGTGGGGCCGGAGCTGCCGCTTTCACTGGGCATTGTGGATGCGCTGACAGAGCGTGGATTCAAGGCCTTTGGCCCCAGCAAAGCGGCGGCGATGCTTGAAACCAGCAAGGGTTTTGCCAAGCGCTTTCTGCAGCGGCATAACATTCCCACGGCAAACTACGCGGTGTGCTCCACCGAGGCCGAGCTTGAGAAGGCGGTTGCGGCTTTTCATCCGCCGATTGTGGTGAAGGCCGATGGGCTGGCCGCGGGCAAGGGCGTGATTATTTGCGAGTCGCGGGCTACGGCGCTGGAGGCGGCGCATGGGCTGTTCAGCGGCGAGCTTTTGGGCGAGGCCGAGCGGCAGGTGGTGATTGAGGAGTTTCTTTCGGGCGAAGAGGTGAGCTTTCTTTGCCTGAGCGACGGCAAAACCGTAAAGCCGCTGGTTGCGGCGCAGGATCACAAGCGGATCGGCGACGGCGATACCGGCCCCAACACGGGCGGCATGGGCGTGTACTCAACAGACACGCTGCTCGACGCGGCAATGAGCGAGTGGATTATGAGCCACATTGCCGAACCCACGATCCGCGGCATGGCGGAAGAGGATACGCCGTTTAAGGGCGTGCTTTATATCGGGTTGATGATGACGGCTCGCGGGCCGGAAGTGCTTGAGTTCAATGCGCGCTTCGGCGACCCGGAGACGCAGGCGATATTGCTGCGGCTGGATAGCGACCTGGTGGACGCGCTGGAGGCTTGCGTGGATGGCCGCCTGGCCGATACCGAGCTGCGCTGGAGCCCCGGCGCGGCGGTGTGCGTGGTGGCCAGCTCGGCGGGCTATCCGGGCAGCTACAAAACCGGCATGCCCATCAGCGGGCTTGGCGCGGCGGCGCAGGTTCCGGAGGTAGTGGTATTTCACGCGGGAACGGCGCAGGTGGGCGGGCAGCTGGTTACGGCGGGCGGCCGCGTGCTGGGCGTGAGCGCGCGGGGCGATGGGCTGGAGCAGGCGCTGGCTCGCGCGTACCAGGCGCTGGCCGAGATCGATTTTGAGGGCATGTATTACCGGCGCGACATTGGGTATCGCGCGCTGAAAGGGACGCGATGAGCACTGATTTGAGTATCAGCCTTGCGGAACTGCTGGCCTGGAACGATGAAGCGGCACACAACTGGAAGGGACATCTTGAGGCCAATGTGGCACTGCTTGAAGTGGCCTGCGACATTGGCAACACTGGCAACGTGCTGGGCTTTGTGCGTCACATATGGGGAGCGGAGCTGCGCTGGGCCAACCGGCTGGCCGGAATTGAAAACACTGAGATCGCGACGGGGCCGCTGGATGCGCTGTTCGCCATGCATATTGAGGCTCGCGATGTACTGCGCGGCCTGATCGACGGGCCTGAGGCAGCGTGGACCGAGCCTTATATTCTCAAAATGGATTGGGTTCCCGAAGATAAGCGGCGCATATCGCGGCGCAAGGTGGCGGCGCACATGTTGTTGCACAGCCAACGCCATTACGCGCAACTGGCCACGCTGGCGCGTACAGCCGGGTTCGCGGCGCAATTTCGCGGCGATTTGCTCTTCAGCCCGGCACTGGCATAGAGCTTATGGGGACTATGCAGGTGGCGCGGCCGCGGGCGGACGGGCGGCCCTCTGGAAGCAGGACCGGCAGAGGACCGGCCTGCCCTGGGTGGGCTTAAACGGGACGGTGGTGTCGGTGCCGCACTCCGAGCAGGTGGTGCGCGTCTCGGGACGCACTCTGAAGTTTCCGCGCGCGCGTTTGGCCTTGCACTGCTTGCAGTGCTTGGGGTCGTTTTTGAACTGCTTATCGTGGAAAAACAATTGCTCGCCGGCAGTGAAAACAAAGTCGGCGCCGCAATCAGTACACTTCAAAATCCTATCGGTGAAATCCATGGCCGGCTTCCCTGGTACAGGGAACGCTACCGAATACGCCATGGACCTTTAAGAGGCGTGACGGTCGGGGATCCCTGTATCTCTTTCTCGATACGCAACAAGGGCCCGGACCGCGGTCGAAACCGGCGGCAAAAGAACTTTCCCCCGGTTTAAATGGGAGAGGGAAGAACCACAAACACAGAGTGTGATCTCTGCGACTAGCCAAAAAATCGTCACATTGCTAAGCGCCGGCCAGATCTTGCTTCTATCTTTCCCGGCGGCCGGCATCTTTGGGATGCACGAGCCGCCAGTGACCGGCGCTTTCGCAAAGGTGGTACGTTAATCTTGCTCCTTACGAGCTTTCTTGCGATTCCGCTTACGTGCCAATGCCGCCTTAACGCGTTTCTTCTCACCGGGTTTCAGGTAGTAGGAGTGACGCTTTACTTCCTTGATAATGTCTTCCTGCTGAACCTTGCGCTTGAACCGGCGCAGCGCATTTTCGAGCGGCTCGCCTTCTTGAATGCGAACCTCAGCCAAGTAAATACACCCCCAAACCTGCCAGACGGCTTGAACTATCATACCCAAATTCAGCTTTCTGTGCCAACGGCGGTCTTTCCGCTAGCCCCTTCGATAGACTGACTTTGTCGGGTGTCGTGCATTATGTGGCTGGGGTGAGGAGCAGTTCTCGCCCCGACCCGGTAGGTACACTGATTTCGGGTAGTGGGTCATTTTGGATTTGCACAGCGGATAGCGGGATGTTTAGGGCAACCGTAGTTGCGATGGCCCCGTTTGCAGGTGAGTCCGTTTAGGTCGATGGACTCTACGAGATTGGCTGCATCGTCCAAGTGGCTTGGAACTGGCAGGGCGGCGAAGACATGTAACATTTCCGGGCAGTTCTTTTTGCTGCATGGAATGTCGATCTGGCGCATTGCCGTTTGAACCTCCGATTGGCTCTCGGCGTTGCTCCACTGGCAATCCTCAAACCAATACAGGTTAATTTGCGAGCATGAAGGGCACAACAGATATACGGAAGTTGAACCCCACGGCCAGGCCGATTGATTAGCCGGTTCCACGGCGGGAATCGGAAGCTGGATGCGGTTGGGGCACTTCTTGCAAGGGAGGAATGGAATGAGAATCATGCAGCCCCCAAGATTGGGAAAGTATACCGAGACAGCCCCCTCGACGGGTATTATTTCGCGTAAGCCGTTTCACCCCTTTGATCCGAGGGTATACCGGCCCCGGAGAAAGCCAATGACGATTGCAACCGGATTCGTCTATGACGGCGGCCTTGTTTTCTGTGTTGATACGAAAATCTCGACCAATATCAAGACTAACGAGAGCAAGCTACGCTGGTGCGTTTACGGCGATGGGCGGAACTGCGCAACGGCTTTTGCAATATCTGCTATAGATCTTAAATTCGCAAAGTCGGCTGTCGATTTTTGCGAAGAGGCGGCAGCCAGGATCGACTTCAAAGACCCAGGTATTGGAATCGAAAGTGTAAGGAAAGCGATTCAGTCGGCATTGACAAAGTTCTACAAAGAACACGTTTTCCCGCATCCAGATCGCGGCGTGTCCGGGGTGGTCGATTTTGAGTTCCTGATAGGCATTTGGCTCAACAATGAAACACGGCTCTTTGAGTCCCGCGAGACCGTCCTCAGCCATGTTCCGGTGTATGAATGCCGTGGTCAGGGAGCATATCTAGCTAAATACCTAATACGGTAATACTTGGAGGCAAATCCGGGGCCAATGACTCTCCAGGGGGCGGCATTGATTGCCAATTACGCCGTTAGCTCAGTGATGGAGTATGACGAATCCTGCGGCGGGGAGCGTGAAGGCGATCCCGAGATTCTGATTGTCAGGAATAGCGGAGACTGCGACAACGCATACAGCAATGCTGCATATCCCAGTGTTGGGTTTGCCAAAGAGATTCAAGGCGAGTTCTGGAAGATCCTGCACGATCTGTCTCACATCAAAGGAGACAACGACCTAGAGAGTCCTGAGTATTTGGAAGCCTGCTTCGAGAGAATAAGGAAGCTGAATGCTACTCACTCTTGGGTATCTGAGTCGATGCGCGGCCTGAAGAAGAAGGTTTGGTTTCCAGAATCTTAGGCGATTTCTCCGAGCGCCCGGAGCAGCAACTCTCTATCCTTCGTGGTCGGTCTAGCGACAGGCTTAGGCAATAGCGCAATCAATTCGTCTACCGTCCAGACATGATTGGCAATGCCGGCGTCCATCGCTGGCGTAACTCTAAGCGTCTGATGCACCCGGCAGAAGTTGTAGTGCATGTAGTGGAGGGCCACGGCATGAACGTGGTTCTCCCACTTCTTACTGAATCCATTGGTCAGCCGGGTAAACCGGCGCATCGACATGCGCATGGTGAGGTTCTGCCGCTCAACGTAGGAAGTAGAGACGTGATCAGGATCGGGCCTTCCGATAACGGTTTTCATGTCTGAACCGATGCACTTGGCCGGGGAATAGCGGCGTGTTTCCTCATCGGAGGGAGCGCCGAAAATCTTGTGGAGCATGGCGTAGTCAATGTCCGCTCCGAATGCCCCTTCGACGGCCTGCAAGTAGGCTTTATGCGCGTCCGTCGTCAGTTGAACCCGGTTGCGGATTCGGCTGGCGCAGTCGTCCATGAAGTCTCGCGCCCATCCCCCGTCCCGGCCTCCGACAAGGTAGCCAATGACCAGCTTGGTATCGGCGTCGATCCCAACCCAGGTCCAAACGTCTCCCCATCCTTCCGCCTTCTGCTCGGGGCTGGCGTTCTTCTTCTTGCAGCCGACAAAGCACCAGATTTCATCGGCTTGCATCCTGCGAACCTTGAGGTTGCGGACATGAAAATCATGGAACGTCGCACAGGCGGTGCCCATATCTACCAGCAGCCTTGTGACTGTATTCTTTGCTGCTCCCGTCATTCTGCAAGTGGCGCGGATCGAGCAGCCTTCAATGAGGCAGCGAACGATCTGTGCACGAGTTTGGGAGGCCAAGCAATTCATACTGACAATTATGCGTAAGCCGCTTTAGCATGTCAATAGGGCTGGAGTTTGAGCGGATATAGTGATAGCCAAACCGGGGAGGGATGTTCTATGACGCCAGAAGAGCACCAACTGATTGTCGAGATGTTCAAGCAGCAGACACTTTACTATGCGGGACTGGTTGAGGCGATGAAGAGCCGGGGCGTTCTTGGAAACGGCGACCTTGAAGCCTTTGATGCTCTAGTGTCTTCTTCATCTCGAGAACTTCTTGAGGAGCACGTGGAGGAAGACTATCGAAGAATCGCAACAATTCTTGGCGTCCAAACTGGGATGCTGCCGTTAACCTAACCTTGATTTCTGCTTGCATACACACTCATCCTGTGCGAAGATTCGCGTGTGGATGAGCGAACCGGAGACCGGCCCTGGCAGGCCGGTTTTCTATTTGTTGGTGAGTATATCGCAAGCCCGCGCTTCGGCTGTGTTAGATTCTTGCCGAGGTGAACGATGAAAACCAAAATTGCCGGAATTGTCTGCGTCCTTGTTCTCGTTGGGGCGTGGGTCTATGTCCACGCCGAAGCAACAAACCAGCCCACCTTGCCTGCCGGAACAAATGGTCGATACCAAGTGGTGCCTGTAGAGTTTGATTCGTGGACTGCGGGAGAGCCGAGCAAGAAAAAGGTCATCAGGATTGATACCCAGACAGGACAAACTTGGCAATTGTATGAGTATGCGGACACAACGCCTGATGGAAAGGAAGGGGCGCATCGGCTTGGTTGGGGCAAAATAGGCGAATTGCCGTAAAGTATCCAGCCGGTTAGGTTTGCTTTCGGCTCTTCCCCCATCGCGCCTGCGCAGCTTTAGCGGCTGCGGCCCGTCTCGCTTCTGGCGTCATGGTCAAAAGCCGCCTCTTGCCGCCGATCTGACCGCCTTTGCGTCCCATAGCCGCCATGTAAGCGGAGAGGCTGGGGGCCGAAGGAAGTGGGGGAGTAGGCGAAACCTCAGAAGTCGAAGAATCCACGAGCCACTTAGCAAGCTGGTTAGGGTCTCGGGGTCTCTTGCCTTTTCCGACGGTCATATTTCCATCCTAAGCGAAGAAGAAACCGGTGGCAGCGCTTCCGAACTTCGGGGATAATACCGTCATGGAGACTGTAGAAATACCGAATTGGATCAAAGCGCGACAGGCCAAACTTGCGGAACTGTCTTTGGAGAGAGTAGAAGTCGAAGGACAGGAGTTTTGGAAGGAGCTTCTGGCTAAATTGAAAGCGAATACGGATGGTCTTGGTTGTTTATGTGCACGTGGAAACGTGGCACCGTTCGAGAACGCGAATACTGGCGAGTGGTCTTGCCGGGTGAATGTATTCAACGAACTGGGGAGCCGAGGCATGACGTATACCGATCTTTTCTATCGTCCACGCGGGAAAAAGATTCGGAGCCTGACGATGGAGGGCGAATCGCTGACCTACTCGTTCTGGATTTCCCCGGAAGGTCGATTTGGGGTTGTTCCAAGCGACGGGTTTTCTCTCAAGACAGAGAGCGAAGTCGCCAACTCCATCGTAGAGCAAATGGTGGATAGAACTGCATAGTTTGACTTGTGGAAAAGCAAACTGACCCACTACCTGATTTCGAGAGGACCGGTATGATCCGCAGCTACCAGGGCAAGACACCGCAAATCGCAAGCGGCTGCTACATTGACCCCTCAGCCCAGATTCTGGGCGACGTGGTGATCGGGGAACGCTCATCGGTATGGATGAACGCGGTGGTCCGGGGCGACGTGAACTCCATTCGCATTGGCGCCTGCAGCAACGTGCAGGACTGCGCGGTGCTGCACGGCCAGCGCAACGTTTACCCGGTGTTGGTGGGAGACTGGGTGACGATTGGCCACAACGCCACGGTGCACGGCTGCGTGGTTGAGGACATGGTGCTGATTGGCATGGGAGTGACGGTGCTGAATGGCTCGCGGATCGGCGAAGGCTCAATTATTGCGGCGGGCGCGGTGGTGCCCGAGCAGACCATTGTGCCGCCGCGGACGCTGTGGGCCGGGGTGCCCGCCAAAATGCGCCGCGAGCTCACCGACAAGGATCGGGAGCTGATTCGCGAATACGCCAAGAATTACCTGGATTACGTGGAGATTTATTTGAGCGAAGGCGCGGGGGAGACGGTTGCGCCGGTGCGGTAGGCTGCGGTCGGGGCGGACGCGGTCTATTTGGGCGTGCGTGAGCCTGCAATGAGTATTTCAACCAAGCGCCTGGCGCTTTGCTGCCAGTCTGAACTGGAACCTACATAAAAGACGCCGATCAGCGCACGAAGCAAATCCTGTGAATCGATTTCGTTGCTCAGGTCACCACTTTTGATGGCGCGTTTTACCAGCGCGTCCATTGCTCCCTGGACCATGCTGCGAGACCCCTCATAGAGCTTCGACGCGCCGCCCGCGACACTGTTCAACGCGGGGGCGATGATCTGCTTTTGACCCACGTGGTCCACGAACATCAACATCCAAGCCCGCAATGCGTCAATGGGGGGCATGGTTTGGGCGAAGCTGCGCCCGGCGGCGGTGAGTTTCTCCACTTCGCTGCGATAGACCGCTTCAATGAGGGAATCGCGAGTGGGAAAGTGGCGATAAAGCGTTCCGGCGCCGACGCCAGCCTGTTTGGCGATATCGTCAAGACTTGCGCCGGCGCCAAAGCGGGTAAAGGCCTGCCTGGCGGCGTCGAGAATGCGCTCGCGATTGTGCAGAGCGTCTCGACGAGGTTTTCTGCGGGGCTTTCTCCGGGCGGGTTGTGGACGCTTTTTGGCCATGTGCGGAAAAGAGAAAAGACCGTGTTTGCCGATGGCTGACTTTTGTGGTCTCCGACCCTAGCGACAAAAACAAAGACGTCGCGAGGGTGGGGCACCCATTCATCTACCGTAGGTCGGCTTCACCGGTGGCGGACTGAAAATAATTGCAACCGGAGATAGTCTCCGCTTATCTATTCATACGGAGACACTCTCCGTTTTATTTGAAGCGGCCGTAATCCGTCAATGCTGGATACATAAAGGAAGTCCAACCTAGAGCCAGGGAGGAAGAATATGACCCAGGGAGTAAGTTCGGCCGGCAGCTTTACCCTGCCCGGCAGTTCGATGAGCGTGAACCGCATGGGCTATGGAGCCATGCAGCTTGCGGGAAAAGATGGCAACAAAGTGGTGTGGGGACCGCCTCGTGACGTGGAAGAAGCGATGAGCGTATTGCGGGAAGTTGTCGCCAGCGGCGTGAACCACATCGATACATCCGATTTTTATGGGCCACACGTTACCAACCAAATCATTAAGAAGGCGCTCCATCCCTATGCGGACGATTTGACGATCGCGACCAAGGTTTGTGCGCGGCGGGGCGAAGATGGGTCGTGGATTCCGGCCCTCAGCCGCGAAGAGCTGACAGCGGCGGTACACGATAATCTGCGCAATCTGGGGCTGGAAGTGCTGGACGTGGTGAACTTGCGCAGCATGTACAGCGTGCATCAGCCGGCTGAGGGTTCGATCGAGGCGCCGCTCACGGTGCTTGCCGAACTTCAGCAAAAGGGCTTTATCCGCCATATCGGACTGAGCAACGTTACGCCCGCGCAGATTGCGGAGGGGCGGCGGATCGTGCCGATTGTGTGCGTGCAGAATCAGTACAACCTTGCGCACCGCGCCGACGATGCGCTCATTGCGGACCTTGCACAAGACGCCATTGCCTACGTTCCATTCTTTCCACTTGGCGGGTTCACTCCGCTGCAGTCGGGAACGTTGTCTAGCGTGGCGGAGCGCCTTGATGCCACGCCGATGCAGGTTGCCCTGGCGTGGCTGCTGCATCGCTCGCCCAACATCCTGGTGATTCCGGGAACGTCGTCGCTCGAACATCTTCGCGAGAATTTGAAGGCGGCGGCGCTCGAGATTCCTGATGAGGTGCTGGCGGAGCTGGATGCAATCCACTTGGAAGGTGCTGGGGGGCAAACGGCGCGGCATTAGACGTGAAGGTAATTGTCAACATTCGAAAACCGAAATTAGGAGTATTGCTATGCGTGTATTTGTTACAGGTGCGACGGGATTTATTGGTTCGGCATTCGTGAAGGAACTGATTGAAGCGGGCCACCAGGTGCTGGGGCTTGCGCGCAGCGAGGCGGGCGCAGACTCATTAATTTCTGCCGGCGCCCAGGTGCAAAGGGGCGACCTTGAAAACCTGGACAGCCTGAAGAGCGGCGCGGCCAATGCGGATGCGGTGGTTCACCTGGGATTCATTCACGACTTTTCGAAGTTCAAAGAGAACTGCGAGATCGACAGGAGAGCCATTGAGGCAATGGGCGGCGAGCTGGCCGGATCGGACCGGCCGCTGATTGTCACCGGCGGCCTCGCCCTACTTGCGCAGGGCCGCGCCGCAACCGAGGATGACGCGCCGCCGCCAGTCTCCGATAGTTTTCCGCGCGCTTCAGAGGCGGCGGCCGAAGCGCTCGAAAAGCTGGGCGTGCGGACGATGGTTGTGCGTCTGCCACAGGTTCACGACACGACGAAAGCAGGCCTCTTGAGTTATGCGATCGAGATTGCACGGCAGAAGGGTGTTTCGGCGTTCATTGGCGAAGGACAGAATCGTTGGGCCGCGGCGCATCGCCTCGACGCCGCACATCTTTATCGGCTCGCGCTGGAAAAGGGCCATGCCGGTGCGCGGTACCACGCGGTTGCTGAAGAAGGTGTGTCCGCGCGGGAGATTGCTGAGGCCATCGGCCGTGGACTGAATGTGCCCGTGGTTTCGCTCAAGCCAGAAGAGGCTGCGGGACATTTCGGCTGGCTGACGATGTTTGCCGGATTGGATCTCATGGGATCGAGCGCGAAGACGCGGACACAACTTGGATGGGAGCCTGCAGGGCCGGGGCTGATTGTGGACCTTGAGAATATGCGCTACTAGTGACGGAGTGAAGGGGTGAATGAGTGAAGGAGTGAGCAGGATTGTTCGCAATCGGCCGCTGCTCGCACTACAATTTCCCTGCCTGATATTTCCCAAATTCCTGCAGGGAGAACTCGCTTGGCTTTTGCGGCTGCACGCGTCGACTGCCATCTCGATCGCAGAACATTCATCAAGTCTTCAGCGGCTGCATTCGCTGTTGCCGGTTTACCCGGTGCGTTGAGCGCAATGGGCTCGCAGGCGCGCATTGCCGACATCTCGCTTGATCTCAACCGCATTCACAAGTGGGACGATGCCAATGGCGACACCTGGGATCCCTTTTGGGCCGATGACGGCAACCTTTACGCCTTCAATTGCGATGGGCGTGGCTTCGGCGCCGATGCAATGAACCTGGCGTTCAACAAGATCTCAGGCGAGGCGGCTGATGCGCTGGTGGGCAGCCAGGTGAACTTGATGGCCGAGTATGGCAAGGCCGGCCAGAAGGGGCCTGACAATGCGACGTGGAAGGCCTGCGGCCAGGAGTGCATCGATGGCGTGTTCTACGCCTTTGTGTCGCGAAACACCTACGGTAGCGACAGCCACGATCCGCTGACGCGGCAGACGGCCGTGAACTCGAGCCTTATTAAGTCGACGGAGCGTGGCCGCACCTGGACGCCGAGCGCGCAGGAGAACTATGAACACCCCATGTGGCCCGGAGCCAGTTTTGGTGCGCCGTTCTTTGTGCACTATGGCCGCAACGGAAGCCAGGTGGAAAAGGATGCCGCCGGCGAGTACGTTTATGCATGCTCTACGAATGGCTTTTGGAATGACGGCGACAGCCTGATCATAGGCCGCGTTCCTCGCTCGCAGTTGTCCCGACTGAACAGCGCGGACTGGGAATATCTGTCTGACGGAGGCGCGCCGCCGAGCTGGTCTCGGTCAATCGACCGCGCCATACCCATTCTGGACCGTCCGGCTCGTTGCGGGCAGACTCCCATCACGTTCGTTCACGAACTGGGCGTGTACCTGCTTGTCTCCTGGTACAACACAGAGACCATGACGCGGTGGTTCGAGCCGAACCGCATGCGATACGACTTCTACCAGGCGCCTCATCCGTGGGGCCCGTGGACGCCGGCCGGATCGGCGGATGACAGCTTTCTTGGCCCGGGCATGCATATGTACGGGCCCAGCATCTGTGCAGCGTTTCAGCAGCGCCGCGGAGACGATATCGAGCTATCGCTCTTTACCTCGGGGTGCCCGTTCGACGACGTCCGCAGCTCTCCATACAAGATGTGGCACATTCCGCTGATACTCAAGGCAAATCCGACGCCATCTTTTCGATTCGTTTCCGCTGCGAATTCTGAGATCAAATACAACGGCCTGTGGTTCGCCTGGACTACAAGTGAAAATGCCGCGGTGAGCGACCTTCCGCAGGCGACGCAATCGAAGGGCGCCTCTGCCGAGTTTTCATTTACGGGAACAGGCATCGACTATGTCGGCGAAAAGACCGCGGGCATGGGCGACGCGGATATTTTCCTGGATGGCGAAGAGCAGGGCACCGTCTCTCTCATGGTGGATGATTTTCCGCTGCTGCTGGGCGTGGCGCTTTATTCGAAGCGGGGCCTGGTTCGCGGCAAACATACGCTCAAGATTGTTTGCGCTTCCGTTGCGCGGATTAATTTGGAAGGATTCCGCGTTTACGCCTGATTGGCGGCGCTGGCGGAGCTACTAAGGGTCGGGAGGCCCTCAATACGGCCGGTCAGGAGACCGGCGGGACTATTCTCGGCAATCTGTGTCAGCGGTTGATGCCGAGCATGTACGAGAAAATTGTGGCGCCAAACGCTGATGCCATCGCTGCTACCTTGGGGCCTGGGTCGCCGTAAATCTCGAATCCATCGACCTTGCAGAGCGCGGCCAGCTGGGGCACATATTTCTGAACCACCGAGCCCATGAAGTGGGCCTCGACGGCAGCGGCGTCGGTGTAGGTTTCAACCAGCCGGAATCGCTTGCCGTCGTTGCTCGCGAACCACTCGTAACCGAGCGTGCCAGGCTCTGACTGGCTGCCCTCGGTCATGGACTGCGCGAGGCTCTTGAACGCGACGAGGTTCGCGTCGCTTACGGTCATGTTTACCGTTAGCCGGACTACTTGCTCTAACATTGCGGCTCCTTCTGGTTGCTCCCTTGCCCCGATAAGAAACAAGACGGGATTTGCCAATGACTGGCTTTTGTGGTCTCCCACCCATCGAGCAAAAAACGCTCGATGGATGGGGCACGGTTTGATCTCCTCTGGGCTGGCCACGCCGGCGGCGGACTATTACGAATTCGATGCCGCGTCACACCTGCATGACTTCGGCTTCTTTTTTCCTGCTGAGGTCTTCCATGCGGAGGATCTCGTCGTTGGTCATCTTCTGCACTTCTTCGGCGGCGCGCTTTTCTTCGTCTTCGCTGATCTTTTTGTCTTTGGCGAGCTTCTTGAGAGCGTCGTTGCCGTCGCGGCGCACGTTGCGGACCGCGGTGCGATGTTCTTCGAGGACCTTGTTGAGGTGCTTGACCACGTCGCGGCGGCGCTCCTCGGTCATGGGCGGCACGGGAACGCGGATGACTTTGCCGTCGGACATGGGGTTGAAGCCGAGTCCTGAGGCCTGAATGGCCTTTTCGATTTCTTTCAGGATGCTGGGGTCCCAGGGGGAGATGACGATCATTTGGGGCTCGGGCGCGGAGACCTGCGCCATCTGATTGATGGGCGTGTAGGTGCCGTAGTAGTCCACCTTGATCTGGTCGAGCATGTGCACGCTGGCTCGGCCGGTGCGGGTAGCGGCCAGGTTGGCCTGGAAGTCGGTGACAGACTGATCCATGCGCCGCTTGAGGTCACCGTAGATGTCTTTAAGCGCCGGGTGTCCGGCCATGAAAAGTGCCATTTGATATCGCCCTCGTTACGCTGATTAGCCAACGGTTATTCTACAACTTGCGACTTAGAGATTGATTGCGGGAAGCCGGGTGCGGGCGAGGACGCCCACACGACAACCGGGCTCCCACCCCAATCGAATACAAATCATTCGTCGGGAACCCGATGGCTGGAGCCCGGCGCTACATGCTGGCGGATTGCGATTGCTCGTGGGCGTGGTAGCTGGAGCGGACGAGCGGGCCGGATTCTACGTGGCGGAAGCCCATGGCGAGGGCTTCGCGCTTGAGCTCGGCGAACTCGCGCGGAGTGTAGAGGCGGGCCATGGGCAGGTGGTCGCGCGAGGGGCGCAGATACTGGCCGATGGTAAGAATGTCGCAGCCTGTTGCGGCGAGGCCGCGGAAGACCTGGAGCAGTTCGTGGGTTTCTTCGCCGAGGCCGACCATCACGCCGGACTTGGTGAGTCCTTCGGGCCGCAGCTCTTTGGCGTAGCGCAGCAACTCGAGGGTGCGCTCGTAGCGCGCACCGGAGCGGACTACGCGATAGAGGCGCGGCACGGACTCAGTGTTGTGGTTCAGAACTTCTGGCGCGGCGTCGACGACGATCTGGATGGCTTCGCGGATGCCCTGAAAGTCGGGGATGAGGACTTCGACGCGGCAGCCGGGGGCCTGGCGGCGAATTTCTTGAATGACAAGGGCGAAGGCGCGCGCGCCGCCGATGTTGTCGTCGTCGCGATTGACGCTGGTGATGACTGCATGCTGAAGGCCGAGTGCGGCAACCGCCTGGGCCACGCGGCGCGGCTCGTCAAAGTCGATGGGCTCGGGGCGGCCTTTGGGGACGGCGCAGAATCCGCAACGGCGGGTGCACAGGTTGCCGAGCATCATGAACGTTGCGGTTTTGTGATGCCAGCACTCGCCGATGTTGGGGCAGTGGGCGCTTTCGCACACGGTGTGCAGCGAGAGCGAGCGGGCGAGCGATTTGAGGTTGTGGTAGTTTTCGCCCATGGGCGCGCGGGCCTTTAGCCACTCGGGCTTGGGCGCGGGGGTGCGGCGCGCAGGCTCGATCTGGACGAGATCGGGCTGGACGAGATCGGGCTGGACGAGATCGATCACTAATTCCATTGTAGCGGCAGGCAATCTGATGGCGGGTCGCCCACGATTCCCGCCCGGATTTCATGGCGTCACATGCGGGTGGAGTGGGGTCCACATCGGGTAGGTGGGCACAGGCCGGCCTCAAAACCTTTGCGGAGAGGAGGGCATCTTTGCCAGTAACCGTGCGCGCCGGTATTTTCCCGTCTGGCTACGGAGGGATGAGCGCGGCGTGGCATTTGGAGGTTAATAAAATGACGAGATCAGATGGACCGCTGATTTTAGCAATCGTTTTTTTAGGCGCCGGATTGGGTGTGCTGATTGGATACTGCAATGGAACCACGGGATTTAGCGCCTCTTATCCCTTCACCGGCTCAATTCTTCATCTGGAGTTGACGACCACTGGCGTGGGAGTTATCGGTGGTCTGGCGGCGACGGCAATCGGCGTTTTGCTGCTGATCTGGGCTACGCTGGCGGCTGTTGTGGGGCTGTTTAGCGGACCACGCGTCGCCCGCGAGCGGTACGTGGAGCGGGTTTCAGTTGTCCCTAAGGACGGTGCAGACTACGAAACGGAGCCGGTTACCGCGCGTCGGCGTCATTTCTGGTCGCGCTCGACGCAGGGGACGCGGATTTGAGCCGCGCTTCCTCGGATGCGATCGAGCTGGCGGTTGGCGTCAGCGCAGCTTTTCGCGGACATCCGGGCGAACGAGATAGAGGAAGAAAACGAAATTGAGCAGGCCCTGCACGATTGAGGGCGCTTGATGGAAGCTGACCGCGATCCACGTGTTGTAGCCGACCAGCAGCAGGACGGCGGCAAGCGTCATGGCCCACGCCCAGCGAAAGAGCATGAGCAGGCCCCCTGAAGCGGCGAAGAAGAGGGCCGAGAAGACCAGGAAGAAGGGCGGATAATGACGCCCTGAGACCACTCCGAAAACGATCACACCGGCAAGAAGAAACATGTAAAGGGCTATGAAGACGAGGCCGGGCAGAGGCAGTAACTCGCGCCGCGGGGGCGCTGGTGTGGCGTCAGGCGTGGCGTTAACGGCTTCAGGAGTCTGGCCGGATTGGGAAGATTCGGTCTCTTCACTCATAGCGTGCGCAGGTAGGCAAGCAGGTCGGTGAGTTGCTGATCGTCAAGCGGCGTTGAGGGCATCATGCCGCGGCCGTGCAGGATGACGTCGGTGAGGCGTTCGTCGCTGGGCGGCGCGCCCGAAGGCATGGCTTTGACCTTGGTGATGGCCTGCAGACCGGGGCCATGCAGCGGACTGGTGTTGGTGGGATAGTGGCAGCGGGCGCACTTCTGCTGGTAGACAGCTGCGCCGCGGGCCTCCTGGGCGGTCCACTCCGATGAAGGCTTGGATGGCGGCAGGGAGCGGCAGCCAGCAACGAAAACTGCGAGCGAAGCGGCAGGCAACGCGAATAAGAGCAGAGACCGGGCGAGCATTTAACCCTAATGATACTAGCCGCATTTCCCTGGAGACCCGGATGCCGGAAAACCAATAAATGAACATGTTCAAAATTTATCTTGACAAGCGGGCGGAATCGTTGGATTCTAATTTTGAACACGTTCAACTCGTGCTGAACTGACGGATTTGAAGTGTTTGCGGCGCGGCGGATTGGCGGGTAGGCCTGGCCGCGATGGAGATTGCCATGCTGTATCTGCTGAAGAGGCATCCGGTTGCGGTTAGGGCTTTTTTTCGACATTCACTGGTGCTGACCTATGCGCTGCGGCCCGAGGCGCTTGAACCACTGTTGCCTGAGGGGCTGGCGCTCGATACGTGGCAGGGGCGGGGGTTCCTGGCCATCGCGCTGGTGCAGACGGAGGGATTGCGGCCCGGATTTTTGCCTGCGTCGATGGGAAGGGATTTCTTTTTGAGCGGGTACAGGATCTTCACTCGGCTCAAAAATGGCCCGGCGGGCGGCGCCGGGGCGAAGCGCGGGTTGCGCATTTTGCGCAGCGATACCGACAGCCGGCTGATGGCGTGGGCCGGCAACCGGTTGACGCACTACAACTACCGGGTGTGCCGGGTGGCGCTTGAAGAGAGCCCGGATGCGATCACGTGGCGGATCAAAACCTTGAATGCCGAGGCCGACCTGGAGGTGACAGCGCGGATTGGCGTGCTGCAGGCGTCGCTGCCGGCGGATTCGCCGTTTACGACCGAGGCCGAGGCGAGGCGGTTTGCGGGACCACTGCCCTACACCTTCGACTACGAGGCGGAGACGCAATCAATCATTGCGATTCAAGCGAGGAGGCAACGCTGGGATCCGCAGCCGGTTGAAGTGGAGGTGTGGAGAAACTCGTTTTTAGAACGGGAGCCCTTTGCGAGCGGAGAGCCGGTGCTGGCGAATGCGTTTTATGTGCGCGACGTGCCGTATAGCTGGGAGCGCGGACGGAGGGTGGCATGAACGCAACGGCTATGCACGCAGAGGTTGCGCCCGCGCGGGGACGGTACCAGGGCCTTGCGCAGATTTTTGTATTTAACTGGCGGATGTATGCGGGTACCGCGGCGGGAATGTGCGTGGCACTGTGTGCGTGGCCATTGCTGGGCACGTGGGAGCGCGCAGCGATGCTTGCGGGTGTTGGGCCGGCGCTGTATTGGATGGCGGCTTCGATCGCGGTGTCGCATTATGTGTACGACTGCGCCGGCCTGTACGACTTTGGGTGGATGCGGCGGGAGATTGGGACGCCGCGCCGCTGGATCAACATTCACGCGGGGCTGGACGAGACGAGCGCGATTCTTGAAGAGCTGTTTGCCGGCGCGGAACACCGGACCGTAGACATCTTCGACGAACGCGCGATGACCGAGGCCTCAATTCGACAGGCGCGCGAGTGCCGCGGCGTAGCGAGTACGACAAGGGCTGCCCGCTATGACGAGCTGCCATTTACCGATGGATGGTTCGACACAGCGTTTGTTTTATTTGCGGCGCACGAACTGCGCAGGCATGAGCAGCGGGTGCGGTTTTTCAGAGAGGTTGCGCGGGTGCTGGATGTGCGGGGCGAGCTGGTGTTGATGGAGCATATGCGCGGGCTTTGCAACCTTGCGGCATTCGGTCCAGGAGCGCTGCACTTCTTTTCGCGACGGGCGTGGTTGAAGGCCGCGCATGACGCGGGGCTTGCGGTCGAGAGCGAGTTCAATCGAACGCCGTTTGTGCTTGTGCTGATATTGAGGAGGGTGTGATGGGAACACTGACAGTGCATTTGCAGGTAGTGGGGTTTCTGTTGATGCTGCTGGGGCTGAGCCATGCGTTTTTCAACCGCTTCTTTGAATGGGATGTGGAACTGGCCGGAGTGTCGCTCTTCACCCGCAGAGTCTTTTTTGTGCACACATTTTTTGTGGCAATGACGGTGACGATGATGGGCGCTTTCTCATTAATGTTTGCGCGCGCGCTGGTAGAGCCGCAGCCGCTGAGCCGGGCGATTCTGGCGGGGATGGTGTTGTTCTGGGGTTCGAGGCTGGTGGCGCAGTTTACGGCCTATGAGAGCGCGATTTGGCGTGGCGACCGGTTCAGGACGCGGATGCACGTTGCGTTCTCGATGTTTTGGGTTTATGTGACCGGGACTTATGGGATGGCGCTGGTTTGGAGTTTACGCCAGATCGGTTGATGGAGTGGGACTGCCGGAATCTGTGCGTGATCTAGAAGAGACGGTTGGGGTTCGTGCTTTCCCAGGTCCGAAAATCCGGACCTGGGGCACCCGGCTTAGGTGCCAGGTCAATAAAAACAATTGCAGTCATGCATGTCGCGTTGCGACACCCAGAGAGGATGAAAATTCTGCCGCGCATGAGTCCGGGGTGCGGGCGTGAACGCCCACACGACAACCGAGCTGGAGCTCGGCGCTACTGGGTGCAGCACAATTTTCACGGCAAATCCCTCGGCTGCGCTCGGGATGACAGCCGCATTTGAATGACAAAATCCAGGTCCCGGGTGATCCAGACTGCGAGCGTTAGTTTGCATCTGCGATGGCTTCGGCGATGCGGTCGATGGCCTGGAATTCGGCGTCGCTATCGGGACGGTGGCCGTTGACGATGATCGAGAATGCGAGCGTTTGGCCGCTGGCCGCTGTGAGGTAGCCAGAAAGCGCGTTGACCTCGTTGAGCGTGCCGGTCTTGGCCCACAGTTTGCCTTTGAGCGGTGAGGTCTTGAAGCGGTTCTGCAGTGTGCCGTCGATGCCGGCGATGGGGAAGCAGTCGCGCCATTCGGCGCCCCAGGGCTGGTGCGAGGCCCATGAGAGCAGGTGGGTGAAGGCGCGGGGCGAAACGCGGTCGTTGGGGCTCATTCCCGAACCGTCGTAGAGGAAAAAGTCGCGATCGTCGATGCCGGCATCGACCATAAATTGCCTGACAACGCGCGCGCCCTCGACGAAGCTGCCATCGGATCCCTCGGTCTTGCCAAGCAGGCGCAGAAGAAGTTCGGCGTGCAGGTTCTGGCTGGTCTTGAGGAGAACTTTGATGTCGTCAACCACGGGGACGGAAACATGCGCGCCAAGCACGCGCCGGCCTTGAATGGGAGCAGCTATGGTGATGAACCGACTAGGAGCAAGCGTGACGGGCTGCGCGCGTTCTTCAGCAAAGTCAAGCGTATCGGTATTGAGCTTGTGGCGAGTCTCAGGAGCGCCTGTGACCTGCACACCGCGAGTGAGCAGAGCCTGCTTGAATGCGGTGGCGAAAAACTCGGCGGGATCTTCCTGGGCGAGGGTTACGTGAAGGCCGGTGGGCGCGATTGTTCCCCAGGTGCGCACTTCAAGAATGCCGGGCTGGCGGTCAATACCGGGGGATGCGGGCTGGCCTGCGGGCGCGACGGTCATGTTGTTGTCGAGCATGAAATAGTCGACGTCGGGCGACCACACGCCGATGACGGTGCCGAAAGCGGAGGGGTCGGGCTTGAGCATGAGGCCGACGGAGTTGTCGTTGAACGAGAGCGCTGAGACCGGCGCGCCGTAGGACCATTGCGTATCGTCCCATCCCCAATCGTTGCCCCATGGCTCGTTGACGAAGTAGGAATCGTCGCCAATGATGTTGCCCTCGACCTGGCGCACGGCAGACTGCTCAACCTGCTCGGCCAGCAGATCAAGGGGCGCCATGGGATCGGGCGGCGCGACTGCGGCCGGCGGCTGGGCTGGGGGGCTTGCAGCCGGCGGCGTTTTGGACAAAGGTTGCGGTGAGGCGGCAGTTGCCGGCGGCGCAGGCGGCGCGGGTTCCTGGTAGGGATATTTGCGAATGCTGATGGTGGGGTCGCCCGAGCCCAGCAGGATGAGATTGCCGTGCAGGATGCCGGCTGAGTCCACGTCGCCGTCGGCGACTACGAATGTGGTCCAGGTGAGGCTGTCGACCGGGAGCAATGCGAAAGCGGCAGCGGTGGTGGTGAGCTTGACGTTTGAGGCCGGCATGAAGAGCCTTGCGTCGTTGTATCCGAATACCTGCTGGCCGTTGAGCGTGGTAACGCTGATGCCGAACTGCGCGTGGCTGAGAGCGGGCTCGGAGAGGATGGAATCGATTCGCTCTGCGAGAGTGCCTTTGGCAATTGGTTTAACAGCATTGACGCGATGGAGCGCGCGGGCGCTGTGGGATTGCGCGCCGGCGCCGGGAGCAAACACCAGAAGTCCGACGAGAAGGACCGCCAAGCTTCGGCGCGAAATCGTCATGGCCGGAGTGTAACAGGACAGAGCCGGATAGTAGACGGTGGCGGCATGGAAACGAGCGCCGGGCAGTCGCGGGTGCGAAGTCGTACCATCGAAGGATGGAGCGAATGGCACGCCCGAATGCGGTCTGGCGCTTGCGTACAAGAACGCTTGAGCTGGGCGCGCGCACGCTTGTGATGGGCGTGGTGAATATTACTCCCGACTCGTTTAGCGACGGCGGTGTTTTCCTCGTTTTGGAAAAGGCCATCGGTCATGCGCTCAGGCTGATTGACGAGGGCGCGGACGTGCTAGACCTGGGCGCCGAAAGTACGCGGCCGGGTTCGCATGCTGGCGGGGCTGATGCGGCGGTGGGTGCGGAAGAGGAACAGGCTCGGCTGCTGCCGGTGCTGAAGGCGATTTTGAAGGCGCGGCCTGATGCAGTGGTCGCGGTGGATACATATAAAGCTGCGACGGCACGGGCAGCGCTCGATGCCGGCGCGGAAATTATTAACGACGTGAGCGGACTTAAATGGGACCCGTCGCTGGCTGAGGTGTGCGCGGAGTTTGGCGCGGGCGTGGTGCTGATGCATACGCGCGGCCGCCCCGAGGAGTGGAGAGCGCAACCGAGGCTTGAGCCCGATGCGCTGATTGCGATGGTGCGCGAGGGGTTGGCGGCAAGCCTGCATGCGGCGCGGAGCGCGGGGATTGCGGAGGAAGGCATTGTGCTTGACCCGGGGTATGGGTTTGGAAAAAAGTTTGATGAGAATTATGCGCTGCTGGCGCGGCAAGGCGAGTTGCTGACGCTGGGACGGCCGCTGGTGGCGGGGCTTAGCCGGAAGTTGTTTCTGGGGCATACGCTGGCGGGGCTTTATGGCGGAGAGCCGGCGCCTGTGGATAAGAGAGAGACGGCGAGCGTGGCTGCGCTGACGGCGGCGATATTGAATGGAGCGTCGATTGTGCGGGTGCACGAGGTGAGAGCTGCGGTTGAGGCGGCGCGGATTGCGGATGCGGTGATGAAGGCGGGTTGAGGTTTGTGGACTCCCACCTTCGTGCTTGGTTGAATAAGGTCGGTTGGGGTTCGTGCTGTCCCACCCTAGCGACAAAAACAAAGGCGTCGCGAGGGTGGGGCACCCACTTTCATTGGAAGTGAAAGAATCCCGCCGGCCAATAGAATTGAACATGAGCGGAGTTTCGCGCTGGGAGTTTTTCTGCGATGAAGACGCGTTTCGCGTTCGGGAAAAATGGAATTGACGTTGAGATTCCCTTGAGGTTCGCATGCCATGTTGCGCATGCGCGATCGGCTGCGGCGATTGCCGATGTTGCTTCCGCGATCAGCGACGCGCTTGATTATCCGATCGGGTGCGAACCGCTTGTGAAACTGGCCGCGGACAAACGGACGGCGGCGATTTCAGTGTGCGATATTACGCGGCCCGCGCCGAATCGCATTACGCTGCCGCCGCTGCTGGACCGGCTGCACGCGGCGGGGATTCCTGTTGATGGCATCACGATCCTGATTGCGACGGGCCTGCATCGCGCGGCGACCCCGGATGAGTTGATTACGATTCTTGGGCCGGAGATTGCGGGAAAGTATCGCGTAGAGAGCCACGATGCGCGCGACTTTGCGGCGCACCGATCGCTGGGCACGACGCGGCGCGGGACGCCGGTGTACATTGACGAGCGGTTCATGGCCGCCGACCTGCACATTACGCTGGGGTTTATTGAGCAGCACCTGATGCTGGGCTTCAGCGGCGGGCGCAAGCTGGTGGCGCCGGGGCAGGCTGCGCAGGAAACAATCAAGGTGATTCACTCGCCGCGCTTTATGCGTGAGCCGATGGCGACCGAAGGCTCGATTGATGAGAACCCGCTGCACGCGGAGCTGCTTGAGATTGCCTCGAGGGCGCGGCACGATTTTATGCTCGACGTCACGTTGACCGGGGAGCGCGCGATCAGCGGCGTGTTTGCCGGCGACCCGGTGAAGGCTCATGCGGCAGGAGTGAAGTTTCTTGAGAGCACGTCGACCTCGCCAACGCCCGCGCCGGCCGATGCGGTGATTACGTGCGGCGCGGGCTATCCGCTTGACCTGACCTTCTACCAGACGGTGAAGGGCCTGACGGCGGCGCAGCATATTGTGAAGCCGAGCGGGCGCATCCTGGTGTTGGGCGAGTGCGCCGAAGGCATTGGCTCGCCGGAGTTTGCGCGCATGCTGGCCGCGTATCGCGGACACGCGGAGTTTCTTGACGAGATTCGCGGACACCAAGTGGAAGTGGACCAGTGGCAACTGGAGCGGCTGGCGCTGGTTGGCTTGAAAAATGAGTTGTTCTTTTTCACGCCGGGCGCGGATGCGGCGCAGATGGGATGTTTGGGGCCGCGCGCCTTTGTGAAGCTCGATGAGGCAGTTGCGGCGTTGCTCGATGGATTGCCGGCCGATGCGCTGGTGGTGCTGGTTCCCGAGGGTCCGTATGCGTTTGCGCGGGTGCAGCGGGAAGCAGCTTTTAGCTATTAGCTTTCAGCTTGGATCGTGCGAGCCGATGCTGCGTGCAAGGCGCGAGGCCCGGTGCGGGCGTGGACGCCCACACGACAACCGGGCTGGAGCCCGGCGCTACTTGCGGCGCTACACGCTGATGCCTACCTTATTGCGCTTCCAAATTGGGATCAGGCTCCATTGATCGACTACTGGCTCGGCGTCGCATTCTACTGCGATCACTGTTGCGGGCTGGTCGGGGGCTTCGAGCGGAAGGCCGGTTAGGCGCAGGCTGAGTTCGTCCTGCGTGAACTCGACCTTCGCACCGGTTTTGAGCAGGCGGGCGGAAAGTGCTTTTTGCTTAAGGCCGGCGAGGGCTACCACCACTTCAGGTTTGAAGAAATCGAGCCACTCGGCTGCCGGCGTGTGACCCGGCCAGTATTTCTGGTGGACGTAGAGCGTGTTGCCGCGGCGGGTGAAGTTGGTGTTGACGGTGTCGTTGAGATTGCCGCGCTCGGTGCCGTAGATGGATTCGCCGTTGGTCTCATTCCAGCGGCCAACCTCGGTGAGAATCTCAAGCGTGCGTGGTGGAATAGAACCATCTTCAGTGGGGCCGATGTTGAGCAGGTAGTTGCCGCCGCCGCGGGCGCAGGTGGCCAGGTTGTCGACGATGGTCTTGGGCGTCTTCCACGCATCGTCGCCGCGATTGAATCCCCAGCTATCGTTGAGGGTCATGCAGGTTTCCCAGGCGCGACCAGCCTCCGCGGCGCGAATTTCCTGCTCGGGGGTTGAGAAGTCGCCGGGCAGGCCGTTGCGGTTGTTCACGATGATTTCGGGCTGGAGCGAGAAGACCATCTCGTTCATGCGCTCCGACTCCCACTCGTCGGCGGTAAGCGGCCAGTCGACGTCGTACCAGAGCACGTCGATTTTGCCGTAGTTGGTCATGAGCTCGCGGATGAGGCCGTGGGTATAGTCGACGAAGCGGCGGCGGGCGGCTTCATCGGTCTTGCAGATTGCGCCGTCGGGGTGGTGCCAATCCATGAGCGAGTAGTAGAAGCCCACGCGCAAGCCCTCGGCGCGCGCGGCCTCAACGAATTCGGCAACGAGGTCGCGGCCCGGCCCTTGCAGTTTGGCGTTATAGTCGGTGAGCTTTGTATCCCACTGGCAAAAGCCCTCGTGGTGCTTGGTGGTCATCACCATGTACTTTTGTCCGGAGCGCTTGGCAAGGCGCGCCCAATTGCGCGCTGCGTTGGGCTTGGGATGGAAGTTTTTGGCGAGGATTTCGTATTGCAGGAGCGGGACGCCTTCGTACTCCTTGGCCCACTCGTGCTGCCCGATGACGCTGTAGAGGCCCCAGTGGATGAACATGCCGAACTTGGCCTGGTGCCACCACTTCATGCGTTCGGCGCGGGTTGCGGCCTGCGGCGTGGGATTGGCAAGGGCATGCGCGTTGGTGGCGGCAAGGGCTGCGGCGCCGGCCGCGCCGAATTGTTTTAGAAATGCACGCCGTGTGCTCTCGTTCCAGTTCATGGGTTTTCCTCCGGTGATGGCGTTGGTGGCGCGATTGTTGCCGCTCCCAGGTCCCCAAATGCGAGGGACCTCCACCCCAAAGACGAAGACTTGTCCGTGGGGACCCCGGACCTGGGGCACCCAGATTTGAGGCTGGGCCGGGCTCACGCTGGCGGAGGCAAATATAACAGTTCGTGCCGGCCCTACGGGGCGGCGGGCTGCTCATTGCGCCTTTCCCAGGATTCCGTCGCCACGGCGACTCCATCCTGAGCTATTGTCGATTCGTCCCCCCGGGACGAGGGCCGGTGGCGCGGATCAAGCGGTTCGGTACAAATAGGGGGCCGTGCCCGGGGCAATTCACGTCGTTGGGAGGGCTCAGGGCGTGCGTAGGCTAATTCTCCGAGGGTTTTTCGACCTGGTCGATCACGTAGACGTCGACTGGGCCTTTGGCGGCCTCGAGTTTGAGGCCGAGCTGTTCCTGAAGCGCGGTGAAGAGATCGGGGAGCGGCGGGTCGGCGCTTGATGAATTGGACGAGCCAGCCGCCATTGCATCGGGCTGCCACTTGAGGTCAATGTTGTAGCCGCCGGTGAGGCCGGTCTTGTTCACAATCATTCGGCCCACTTCGTTTGACAGGCTGAAGGCCAGGCTGTCGAGCGCAATCCCTGTGCCGGAAAGCTTTCCGCCGCCCATTGAGTAGCCGTTGCCCTTGCCCTCGGGGGTTGCTTCGATCTTGAGCCCTGCCTTGGCGACGACAAGGTTATAGATGGGCAGCTCACGGGTTTCTCTGTGGAACTTGAGCTGGAAGCGGTCGGCGAGGAGGTCTTGCATCATCTGGTGCCAGACCTGCCTGCCCTGATCTCTCGGCAGTTTCTTGTATGCGGCTGCCGTCTCCTCGTCCATCTTGGCATCGACTTCGTAATAGTCCGAATCTGCCCATGGCGGCAGGCCAACCAGTTGATCGGGCATGACGATGGGGAAGGCGTTGAACAGGAAACTCTTGAGACTGAAGCCGCGGGAAGAAAAGCCGTCGGGGGTCGTGTTCATCCACATGGAAACACCGTCGCCAGTCTGCTTGTAGGGCTTGATGGAGACGATGTCGAAGGCGAAAGCAGCGGTGTTAGCGGAGTTGGCGGGGGCGGGCTTGTCTTGCGCGATCGCGGAGAGAGTGAAAGCGAGGAAGGCGGCTGCAATGATTTGAGCGGCGTGGCGCGATTTGGGCAGGAAGAACAGGAAGGAGTTCATGGCGCGGACCTCAGCTTTCAAATTAGGCAAGCGATTCACCGGTAGATTTTCCTGACCGAATCGCTCTTTGTGAGACGCGACAAGCCTGCGCGGCGTTTGTGCCCTGCCGAATTATTTTCGCTCGGTGGCGAAGTAGACGGCCACGCCGGCGATGAGCGCAATCGTAGCGGCAGCCACCACGAAGATCAAGCCTGATGGTGAAGAAGACGAGAGATCGCCGGCATGGAGCTGCGCCGATTGTGACGCGGTGCCGAACCAGCTGAGCCAGGCAAGTCCGTGGCGTGCCTCAAAGGCGACGAAGCCGATGATGGGCACGAGAAGAGCGACGAGGGCAAAGACCTGCGCGCCGATGAGAGGCCGCTGGATGCGCTCGAAGGCCTGCTGGCGGCTTCGCAACTGGGCGCGCCACCAGATGGATCCGGCGGAGACAGGCTTGGCAGCGGCGAGAGTGGTGGAACGCACGCGCTGAAACGCCGAGGCTACCAGCACAAGGTCGGCGCAGGTGCGGCATTGGGCGGCATGGTCGCGCAGTTCACGCGGAGCGGCAAGCGGCCACTGGCCGCGCTCGACAAGCTCGCGAATGTCTTTTTCACAGTTGCAGGAAACTAGTGTCATTGGGAACCTCCCGCGGGTTGGTGCTGCTCGCGAAGGATGCGGGCCAGCCTGCGGCGCGCGCGGAAGAGCAGCAGCCGGATGCTCGTGGCGGCGAGGCCGGTGACCTGGGCAATTTCACGGTGCGAATAGCCCTCGGCATGGGCCAGCCACAGAAGCTGGCGTTCGCGAGGTTTCATGCGGAGGAGCGCGGGACCCAGCTCGGCCTGCGCCTCACTTTGGGCGGTGGTTGAATTTGCAGTGAAGAGCTCTTCAGGCAGCTCGTCGATGGATGCGGCGCGGGGACGGCGCCAGTGATCGTGCAGCAGATTGGTGGCGATGCGGAAGAGATACAGGCGGGCGGCTACTTCGCCATCGTCATTGAGCGACGGGGCGCGCTCGGCGCAGAGGAAGCGGACGTAGCTTTCCTGCATGAGGTCGTCGGCCAAGGCCGCGTCGCAGGAGGCACGCACCAGGTAGGCCCAGAGCGGGCGGGCCGAGCGCTCGTAAAAGCCGGCGAAGACGGAGTTATCCATGTGCGCAGCCGTGTGCTGTCGATCGGCATCCGCCTCGCCTGCGAGCGGGTTCGGTAGTGCGAGATCCCAGGGCATGCGTCTCCTTGCCATGTCTTGAACCCATTTGCCTCTAAGACTCTGACCGGTTGAATGCGTTCTTTGGTTCGTGCTGTCCCCGGTCCCCAAATGCGAGGGACCGGGGGCACCCATCGTTGGTTGAAGAACAAGCGGTCAAGCTTAGCGCGGGTTCGAGTTGTCGAGCCGGGGATTGTCCGGCATCAGTCCCAGGCGATGAGCCACTGCCCAGGTTGCTGCTGCCGAAAGGATAAACCCAATTCCGGGCATCAGCATCACGGTTCCGGTGATCATCATGGACTCGGCAGTGTCCTGGTCGCCCACATGACGGAGCAGCAGGAAGCCGATGCCGAGAAGCACCATAACGAAACCGATCTGGAGGGGCGTGAGCACGCGAGCCACAACGTTGGGCACGTAGGGGCCTGCGCCTGCACCTGTCGAGATTGGGGCCGCTTCAAGGAACCGCTTGCCTGCCTCTGTTTCCATGTACGCAGCCAGCTCCTGGCTGGTGGTGAATTTATCGATGAGGCGGGAGTGGACCTCGCTCTGCATCTTGAAGGTGCGGCCCCAGCGGCGGCTCTCCACGAAGAAACGGGTGATGAGAACCAGGGCGGTGAAGATGGCGATCACGATCACCATGGGGATCATCTTGTCGACGATTGCCACTGCGCCGTTTGGGTTGTACGGGTTGACTCCGCGATCGAAGTCAGGCCACACGGTGCGTTCGAGAGCCTCTTCGCGATCGCCACCCCGTTGATCGAGGCTGCTGAAGAGGTAGAAGTCGGGATTCTTGGCGATGTCAGGGCGGGCGGTCATGAAGGCTGCCAGCTCAGGGTTATTGCGCTCGACATATGCCGGGTCGGAGAGCAGCGACGGATCGCGGGCTACCACGGAAGTGAGCACGGGGCTGAAGCGAAGAAGCTTGAGGAATTGGCGCTGGGTCTCTGCAACTTCCTGTTCTGAGGGTGCGGCGGCGGTGACTGCGGGCTTTTGCGCGGGGGCCTGCGAGTGGGAGAGGGCTGGAGCTGCTGCGCCGAGCGCAAGAGTTGCGGCGAGCGCCAGGCTGAAGATTTGATTGCGGTTTTTCATTTGGTTCACCCCTGTTGCGGATGCTGTTCTGCACATAGAACGGACGGGAGGGGTGGGTGGTTAACAGGGGGTGGGACTTTTGCGTACGCAGTTCTCAAAGTTTATCGAGTTGGCGTACAATGTACGTACGGAGGCGAGATGCCCGCTACAGAAAAGAAGGAACATCGACTCCATCTGCGAGCGACGGAGCGAGAGGTGGTAACGATCAGCCATGCCGCGGCTGCGGCCGGCCTGAGCGTAAGCGCATTCATCCTGACCAGCGCTGCGGAACGCGCCGAACAGATACTCGCCGACCAGAGGAATTTCATGTTGAATGACCGGCAGTGGCGGGCATTCTGCGATGCTCTTGACCGGCCGGCACGGCGCAATCCGCGGCTCAATAAACTGCTGCAGGAGCCATCCATTCTTGAACGCGCCTGAAAGCGATGCCGCGCAACTGTCGCAAATCGAGCTGCTTTCGCGCCGCTGCGATCTGAGTCAATTCAGTTGTGGCAAACACCCCTCTCTCGACGACTGGCTGAAGCGCTTTGCATGGGTCAACCAGCAGAACGAGGTGTCGCGGACTTATGTCGTCGAAAGGGGCAACCGCGTCGTTGGCTACAATTCCATTGCAGCCGGAAGCGTCGACAGAGAAGATGCTCCTGCGCGCGTGGCGAAAGGGCTGGCGCGGCATCCGGTGCCGATCGTGCTACTGACCCGGCTTGCAGTCGATCGGTCGGAGCAAGGCGCGGGATTGGGAAAGGCGTTGCTCAAGGACGCCTTGATCCGCATTGCCCGTGCGGCAGACATTGTTGGAGCCCGTGCGGTATTGGTGCACGCAATCGATGAGGACGCGGCCGCATTCTATCGGCATTTTGGATTCGAGCCATCACCCGTAAACGACCTGCATCTGATGCTGCTGATGAAGGACCTGCGGGCGGCTCTGGGCGGTGAAACCTAGCAACGCCGCTACTCCTCGCGCATGAGGCGGGAGGGGTCGGCGAGGAGGGCGCGATGGGCCGGCGCCCAGGTGGCAACCAGCCCCAGAGTCATCATGGCCAGGATGGTTCCGGCCAGTACGACAGGGTCGCTGGGGCTTGCCTGGTAGACGATGAATGACAACACTCGCGTGGCCGCCAGCCCAAGCAGAATTCCAGCCACAGAGCCGAAAGCGAGAAGGCGGAAGGCTCGGCCTAATGCAGCGCCGAGCACCTGCGTTTTTCCGGCTCCCAGGGCAATGCGAATGCCCATTTCTTTGAGGCGCTTGCTGACCGAGTAGCTGGCCATGCCGAAGATGCCGGTAATGGCGAGCATGGCTCCCAGCAGGCCCAGCACGCCCAGTGCGACCGTGGCCGCGCGGGCAGCGAAGAGCGCGCTGCTTTGTTCCTGGTCCCAGGTCATGAGGGTGAAGGGAAGGCTGGCATCGAGAGCGCGCACCGAGTCGTGGAGCGCAGTGGCAACGGCTTGCGGTTCGGCGCTGGTACGCGCCACCACAGCGGTTGAGGTGGTAGGCGACTGCAGCAGCGGCCGGAAGTATGCGGGCCTTGGATCTTCAGTGAGGGTGACGTACTTGCCGTCTTCGACAACGCCCACGACGAGGAAATTGTCGTGCCCTTTGTCGTGCAGGAAATGTGCGCCGATAGCCTGCGAAACCGATCCGAAGAATTTGCGGGCGAACGCTCGATTGACCAGAACGATGGCCGGGGAGTTCCTATCGTCGCTCCAAGCGATATCGCGCCCGGCGAGGAGCGTAGTTCCCGCAGCTTTGAGATACCCCGGTGAAATGCCGTAGGCCATGGAGATAGCCGTGGCATTTGAGTCGCGAAAATCGGAGGTTCCGGACTTGAAGACGGCGGTCTGGCTCCAACCAAGGCCGAGAGGAATGTCGTCGATGAGGCCGGCAGCGGCGACTCCGGGGACGGCTTGGGCAGCATCGAGCATGCGGCGCTGCATGGCGACGGCACGGTCGCCGCTGTATCCGGCCATGTTGAGGTCCTGGGTGAGCAGCAGAGCGTCTTGCGGCCGGAATCCGAAGCTGGCGTTCAATGAACGCGTGAGACCGCGAACGGCGACCAGCGACGAAGTGAGAAGCACTGCGCAGACCGCAACCTGAATGACGAGCAGGACGTCGCGCAGCGCGAAGCGTTTTGCCCTGCCCGCGATTGCGGTTCCAGTCTTCACCACCTCCCACGGGGCGGCGCGGAGGATTTGGCGAACCGGCGCCAACCCGCAGAGCAAGCCGCTGACGATCGCCAGCAACGCGGCCACCACGTAGGTGCGGGTATCGGGATTGACTGGAACGTTGACGGGGAATTGAGGAAGCGGCTGCCATGCGCTGAGAGCGTGAAGCAGGAAGACGCTAGCCGCGATTCCTGCAGCGCCGCCGGCGGAGGCCACCAGCAAAGCCTCGGTGAGTAGCTGGCGGAGGATGCGGCGGCGGGTGGAGCCGAGGGCCATGCGGAGAGCAATTTCGCGGGAGCGGTCGGCAGCGCGCGCGGCAAACAGACTGCCCAGATTGGCGCATGCCGCCAGCAAAATCAGGCCGGCGAGCAGCATGAGTCCGGCGACGAAGGCGCGCACTGGGCCGCCAAGCATATTGCCCATCAGGCCGGGGTGCACGAGAGAGAATACGGTTGCGTCGTCGTTGGTGGGGTAGGTCTTTTTGAGATATGCGGCGACGGACTTCAGGTCTCCAGTTGCTTGCGCGACGGTAACGCCCGGCTTGAGGCGTCCGATGAGCATCGCGTTTTG
>Ga0182016_10000060_pt1 | contig 109495 bp, 86 predicted proteins | sample 712S2MmetaG_FD_120491 | JGI IMG/M metagenome (GOLD analysis project Ga0182016, IMG submission 120491) | Permafrost microbial communities from Stordalen Mire, Sweden - 712S2M metaG | ecosystem: Environmental > Terrestrial > Soil > Wetlands > Permafrost | place: Sweden: Stordalen | collected... | reverse complement strand
TATGTGAACTTTAATGAGCTAGTCGCCTGCGCCCTGTGCGTCGGCGTAGTAGCCCACCTTGTGACGCAGGTTATACACGTCGGTCGCGGCTCGGGGAATGGTAACCGTGATGCGGTGAAAATCGCGGCCGGGCGCCTGGTTCTTCGGGTAGTAGCCGATCAGGTACTCGGTGCGCAGGTCCTCGCTCAGCTGCTTGAAGACTGCATCAAGGCCGCCTGCGCCGACGTAATAGTATTTGCCCCCGGTCTGCTCTGACAGCGTGATGAGGGCGTGTTCGCCGCCGGTGTCGCGGCCTGCGCTGGCTTCAATGGGCACGTCGATGAGTGAATAGATTGTGACCTCGTCGCGCAGCGCCGCCTCAAGCGCGTCGGCGTACGTGGAGCTCTGCGCCGTGTCGTCGCCGTCTGAAACCACCACCATGATCTTGCGTCCCTGGCGCGGGCCCAGCTTCTTTGAGCCTTCGACGATCGCATCGTAAACGGCGGTAGCCCAGTCGCCGCGCAGTTGCCCGAGCCCGCGATCGATCTCCTGCATCTTGTTGGTGAACGGCGTGAGTTGCCGCACCTCGGTAGCGAACTGGAAGATGCTCATCTGGTCCTGCGGCCGCAGGATGGCGTGCGCAAAACGCCGCGCTGCGCCTGCCTCCTCGGTCATGTCCTTGCGCACGCTGCCGGATGTGTCGATGGCCAGCACCAGGTTGAGCGGCAGTTCCGACTGGCGCTCGAAGACGGCAATTTCCTGCGGCCGCCCGTCTTCGGAGACGGCAAAATCTTCCTTTTTGAGCCCGCCCACAATGGCTCCATGGGCGTCGGTTACATTCACAAAGACGTTGACCAGCTTGACGTCGACTTTGAAGGTTGTGTCCTGTGCGTGGACGAAGGGCGTGACGAGAAGTGCAGTTCCCAGGGCGGCAAAAAACAACCGCAGTCTTACGTGTCGCATAGGGGCGCTCAGAAAGGATGAAAATGCTGCACGCATCAGGCCGGGTGCGGGCGTGGACGCCCACACGACTTCCGGGCTGGAGCCCGGCGCTACTGGCCCCGGTGGCGAAAAACGCGACCTGCGCCCAGGATGACAGGCATTTGGGGGGAAGCCTCTATTCATGCTTCGCCTCCGCCTGGGAAACTTGAAGCTCCGGAGGAAACGGCTCGCCGGGCGCCCACACCTCGCCGTCGGCGAACGTTTCTTTTTTCCAGATGGGCACGGTCTGTTTGAGGGTATCGATGAGCCACCTGCAGGCGTCGAAAGCCTGCGCGCGATGCGCCGATGCAACCACGATGAGCACGCTGGTTTCGCCAATCTGGAGCCGGCCCAGGCGGTGGACCATCGTCACCTGGCGCACCCCTAATCTTTCCTTCACTTCCGCCGCCAGCCTGCGCATTTCGGCAAGCGCCATTTCTTCGTATGCCTCGTAGTCGAGATAGAGCGTTGGCCGCCCGCGCGCGTTGTTGCGCACAATACCATCGAAGACCACCACGGCGCCGTCTTCAGCATGCTTTGCCGCAGCAACCAGGTTTTCAGTATCGATGGGCTCGCGGGTGAGGGCGATTTTCTGTTCTTCCGGGAACTCCTCCAAAGAGTTCGCTGGACGTGCTGTCCCGCCGGAGACGGGCGGCAAGAGGGCCACCTCGTCGCCGTCATGCAGGACGCGGGTGGCGGTTGCGTATTCGGCGTTGACTCCTACGGCGATGCCGGCGAGCGGGAGCGCGGAGCGATTGCCGTGCCGTGGATCGGCGACAAGCCTCCGCATGAGATCGGCGATGGTTGCCCCATCCTCAAGCTCGATGAGAGCGTCGTCGGAACCGAGCCAATCTTTCAACATCCCAAAGCAAATAACCTTGACGTGCATCGCTGACAAGAAGAATACCGCCTACTGCGGTTAGACGGTGGGAAACGGGGAACAGGGAGTAGCCAATAGCCAGTAGGATCCCACCTGGCAATTCCTATTGGCTACTGGCTATTGGCTGTTTTAAACAATTTTGTACAGGAACCCAGTCGGCGAGCCCCATAGGTTTCGGGCGCGGTCCTCGTAGAACATGCTGAATTCGATGCCGCTGGCGTCAAAATCGAATAACGGGATGCGGTCGAAGGTCATATCGCCCTGGATCGAATACTCGTCGCCGCAGCAATCCACCATCAGCGCATTGCTCGACGAGAGCCGTTCAGGGTGAGTGAGCAGCATGGCTGCGAAGGCAAACACGCCCAGGCCAAACTCGTTGCCCACCATGGCTGCGCGGGTTCGCCGCGCCGACGAGCCGCGATGCAGCATTCCAGCCTGGGCCGCCACCACCAGGATGTCGTTACCTGGCTGCTGGTCGGTCAGAATTTCCTCAGCCAGGTGGGAGCGCGCAATCTGCCGCAGATAATTCGCGGTGAGCTTGCCCGCAAGGCGATTTGAAAACCGCCTCCGCTTGCTCAGCGCCGCAAGCATCATCTCGACCGCTTCGTTATATGTGGGCGCAAGCGCCTGCCATCGCGGAATAGCAAACCACCCCTCAGCGCCCTCTGGAAGCGGAAGGCGCGACAGTTTCTCAATGCAGCTGCCCAATTTTGGAAAAGCCGTGCGCAGTTCGGTTGTCTGCGCCTCGATCGGCCTCAAGCGATAAGTGGCAGGATAGCCGCGGTCAGACCCCACCGCTTCATTCAGATACTTGTTGCTGACCGCATGGCGTTGAATCGTGCCGACGATTTGCGCGACAATCTCGCTCTTCAATTGATTTTTCGACTGAAGCACGCTCTCCACCGACTGGCGATCGAGCTCTTCAATGGCCGTGCCATAGGCCTGTTGGATGGCTTCGGCAAGGTACTGCTGCAGGGCTGCGTTCTGCTGCTCGGTGGTATTGCCGGCAAGCTGCAGCGGAACAATCGAGTGAGCTGTTGCTATCGTCGCCATCCAGCTTGCCCCTCAGCGGCAATTCCGCAGGTCTGATGGGCGACTCCGGACTGGAATCGCTTTGCACCGGTCTCATAATCCTTGGCCCTCGGTTCGCCGGCCGTGTTGCGTCCGGCACCAGGTTTGGACGCATACGCTGCTCGGTAAGGTGTCATGCCAGTTATGAGACCGGTTGCTCTCAATTCATCGGCAGAAACTGGAAAAGCGCGAGTCGGGGTCGGAGCTCTGACTTAGAAGAGCCGCCATACGCGGCAACCGACCACACGTTTCCACCCGCACAAGCAAAAGGCCAGCAGGTTCGCCGGCCTTAGGTTGCTGACAAAGTCGATTTCGAGATTCTGACGAGTGGCCCGGGGCTAAAGCCCTGCTCAATTGGGGGGCTTTATTCGTGGGGCTGAGGCCCCACGCTCCCTCCTGAAACGCAGCCGTGGGTTTTTCATCAGTCTGAGGCCGACGGGTTCGCCGGCCATTTCTTTTCGCTCGATTCGGAAGTTTATGCTGCCTGCTCGTCAACTACCAGTTCGGGCGAGGACTTTACCTCTTTCCGCGCCATCAGGTTGGGCAGCGCTATCGCCAGAACATCTTCGACATGCCGGGCATAGTGCACGGTCACGCCCTCCATCATCTCCGGCGTCAGATCCTCTTCAACGTTTTGCCGGTTCTCCGCAGGCAGGATGATGGTTTCCACTCCGGCCCGGCGCGCGGCCAGGAACTTCTCCTTGATTCCGCCCACCGGCAGCACGTTGCCGCTGAGCGTGATTTCGCCGGTCATCGCGGTCAACTGCCGCACCGGGGTCTCGGTCAGGAGCGATGCGAGCACCGTGACCATGGTTACGCCGGCCGAAGGACCATCCTTGGGAATCGCGCCTGCAGGCACATGGATGTGCAGGTCGATATCCTTGTTGAAGTCCTCGGTCAGGCCCAGCATCGGGGCGTTGGAGCGCACCCAGGTCAGCGCGGCCTGCATCGATTCCTGCATCACCTCGCCGATCTGCCCAGTCATGGTGAAGTTTCCCCTGCCCTTCATCTTGTTGGCTTCGATGAAGAGGATGTCGCCGCCGGCCGGCGTCCACGCCAGGCCCACAGCAACCCCGGGCCGCTTTACGCGCTCGGTCAGCTCGGTATCGACGCGCACCTTGATGCCGCCGAGGAATTCCTTGACCACCTCGCGGGTAACCACGAGCTTTTCCAGCTTGCCCTCAACCACGCGGCGCGCCTGCTTGCGGCAGACGGTGCCGATGACCTGCTCCAGCTTGCGGACGCCGGCCTCGCGCGTGTAATGGCGCACCAGGAAGCTCACCGCATCATCAGGAAATTCAATCTGCTCCGGATTGATGCCGTTCTCCTTGATCTGACGCGGAATCAGGTAACGTTTGGCGATGTGCAGCTTCTCTTCTTCGCTGTAGCCCTCGAGCGGGATGATCTCCATCCTGTCCTGGAGCGGCGGAGGCACCGTGTCAAGCATGTTCGCGGTGCAGATAAAGAGCACCTTCGACAGGTCGAACGGCACATCGAGATAGTTGTCGCGGAACGTATTGTTCTGTTCCGGATCGAGCGTCTCAAGCAGCGCCGAGGCGGGATCGCCGCGGAAATCGCGGCCCAGCTTGTCAACCTCGTCAAGCATGATGACCGGGTCGTTGGTTTCGGCCCGGCGAATGCTCTGGATGATCTGGCCAGGCAGCGCGCCGATATAGGTGCGCCGGTGGCCGCGAATCTCGGCCTCGTCGTGCATGCCGCCCAGCGAGACGCGCTGGAATTTCCGGCCCAGGGCACGGGCAATGGAGCGGCCCAGGCTGGTTTTGCCCACGCCCGGAGCGCCCACGAAGCACAGGATCGGGCCTTTCATGTCGGGCTTGAGCTCAAGAACGCTCAGGTAATCCAGAATTCTGTCTTTCACCTTGCGCAGCTCGTAGTGATCCTCGTCCAGAATCTCGCGTGCCTTGGCAATATCGATCTTTGAGCCGGAGCTCTTTGCCCACGGCAGCACCGCGAGCCACTCAATGTAGTTGCGGGTGAGCGAGTAGTCGGCCGCCATGGGAGACATGCGCGACAACCGTGTAAGTTCCTTTACGGCCTCCTTCAGCACGTCCTCGGGCATTCCTGCGGCTTCGATTTTCGCGCGCAGCTCCTCGATCTCGTGCTGCCCCTCATCCTGTTCTCCCAGTTCTTTCTGGATGGCCTTCATCTGCTCGCGCAGATAGTAGTCGCGCTGCGACTGCTGCACCTGGTCCTGCACCTCGGTCTGGATCTTGGCGCGCAACTGCTGCACCTCAATCTCCTTGGCCAGCAGCTTGTTCAGCTGGTCGAGGCGGTCGAATACCTGGGGCGTTTCAAGCAGCTTCTGCTTCTCGTCCGTGGTGAGGAAGGGCAGCGAAGAGGCGACAAAATCCACCAGCCGCACCGGGTCTTCAAAGCTGGCGGCAATGGTGCGCAGCTCGTCGGATAGCGTGGCCGACTCGGTGACGATCTGCTGGAACTGCGCCACGACGTTGCGCACCAGGGCTTCGAGACCGGAGGTTTCGCCAGTAGCTGTCGCAGGCTCAACGTCTTCGAGCATCTCAACCTCGGCCTTCATGTAGGGCTCGGTTTGCGTGTAGCGCAGGACCTTTACGCGGCCCACGCCTTCAGTGAAAACAAAGCGGCTCTGGTTGGGCATGCGCACAACTTTGTGCACTGTGGCAATGGTGCCCACGGTGTGCATGTCCTGGGGCGTGGGTTGGTCCAGACGGGGATCGATCTGGGCGAGCACCACGATGGTGCGCTCATCGCCCAATGATTCAATCAGCTGGATTGAGCTCTCGCGGCCCACCGTTAAAGGAAGCACTGCATGGGGAAAAAGAACCGTCTCCCGTACTGGCAACACGGGGATCTGACGATGGTTGACAACGACCTTACCGGCAGTTTCACGGGATTGGTTTGGGTTCGAAGGCTGGCTTTGCATTGAGTGTCCTCTTATCAGCTTATCTTCATTAGAGCACGAAGGTTTAAAAAAGTTGCATTTTAGCGATCCTCGACGGGCTCCTTTCCTGCCCGAAACTGCCCTTTCTCTTGCTTCTGGTACGGCTTGCCTGCGAATTCAGTTCCTGATCGGGTTCCGGAGCGCTGGCCGCCAGGTTCCGGCCAGCGTGTCGTACCCTGGTAAGAGGCAGACCGGCCGCCTACATATTGAGATTCGTTGTCTCCCACCCTGGAGCCAAAAAATAAAAATGTTGTACCCGGAGAGCCCCCGGCTGGGCGGCCAGTGCTTTGTCCATCGCGGGTCATAGTAACCGGTGGCGAACTGTTTTGCGTGACCGGCCTCTCTGCTCGCGCGTTCCAAGGTTCTATCGGCTGAATCGCCCGGAAAATGAGAAGGGGACGGGCCATCGGCCTCGTCCCCAGTCACCAGAAAATGCAAACTTTAACCCGGAACTTGCCCGGGCCTTGTTTCTACGAGATCTCGGGCGCGGTTCCAGGGTCGTTTCCCGGCAGCGGTCCTGATCCCTCCTCGTTTTTGAGCGCTGTTTCAATCTTTTCCCAAAGCTTGGGCGGAGGGTCTTCGATGGGAAACAGCTGGCGCGCGGCCTCGGCGATTGTCTCGAGGTCGGCCAAAAGCGCCTGGCAGAGCGCGCAGTCCTTGAGGTGAGGGTGGTTGGAATCGATTTTTCCCGAACCGATAAGCTCAGGTAGTTGCGACTGGAATTCCGCGCAGCTCATTTCTTCAGGGTGGTTCATGGGCGCACCTCCTGCTGCGGGCTAATCCTCAAAGCATCTCGCAACTTTAGACGAGCTTTGTGCAACTGCGACTTACTGTTACCGATCGAGCAATCGAGCATGGTAGCAATCTCATTATGTTCGAAACCTTCTATGTCGTGAAGGATAAAGATAAGCCTGTACCCGGCCGGCAGGCTAGCCACGGCCCGTTGCAGCGCCAGGCGGTCGATGGCCCCTGAAAGCGTGGGGTCCGGCGCGCCGAAGCTGCGTCCCGGCCCTTCTTCCGGCGCCGGTTCCATCGCCTCGTCGAGCGAGATCAGCGACAGACCCTTCTTTCGGAGCTGCATGAGCACAACATTGATGGCCAGGCGATGCAGCCAGGTTGAAAAGGCCGAATCGCCGCGAAACGTTCCGATCTTGCGATGCAGCTGCAGGAATGCCTCCTGCGTGAGGTCTTCAGCTTCAGCCACGTTGCCCACCATCCGCAGACACAGAGAATAGATGCGCCGTTTATGCAACGAGTAGAGTTGGGCAAAGGCGTGGTGGTCGCCTGCCTGGGCGCGAGCCAGAATATCGGCATCGGCGGGACTGGGTGGTGTCATCGGCTGGCGGGCGGGCGGTGCGTCGCCGGGGCCAGCTTTGTCGTGACCGGCATTGTCGGGGCCGGCATTTTCAGGGCCGGCATTCCGCGATGCTGGATCGGGGGGGGAGAGAGATGTGGAATCGGACATGCGCTTCCTTCAGGTTCTTTTGTGGAACCCGCGGATCGTGCGCCTGGCTTCCATCCTCGTTAGTATAAAAGGGGAGAGCGAGCTCACATCCGCGATGTTCCCATGAGCCGGTCATTCACTTTGGCGCCCGACGGGATTGCGTATACAAGGTTCTTTTTAGTGGAGTCGAATTCTGCCGGCAAGGTTGCCTAACCGGCCTCGATTTGTGATTTTGTCGCCTTTCCGGGCTCCAATCCCCTGCCGTTGGAACGCAACCTGACGCGCGGAATCGGGTCAACAGATTTACGCTTAGCTCGAAAAAAGTGACCGATTAAGGTGGTGCGGCATAATCTTGGCCGTAGCGTCTATTTCTCGTTGTCGGGCTGGTTATCGTTGCCGGGCGGGCTCGTTCGAATCGTGCGCATGGGACTACGATCACGTTTTCGGGAATAGATTTTCGATTCCCTGCTGGTTGGGAGAATAAAGTCTTGCTGAAAAAACCGGAGGGCAAGCGCGGCCACCATTGCGGGCAAAAGGAGCTGACTCCTGCGGCCGTCCGGTATGGAATTTTGCTGGGCTGGTTCTTTGTTTTGGGCGCGGCATCGGTCGTTTTCGCCCAGGCTCCGGTGCCGACCCCCGCCGCACCGCCTCGCGCACCCGCGTCGACCGCTCCGCCATCCACCTTACCTGTTCAGGCACCCGTCACACCGGCTCCGATCCCGAATCCCGACAACATCGACACTCTTCGCCAATCCACACCTCCCTTCGTATCGGGCTTTGCGCCGGCGCAGCCGCTTTCGAGTCCCGCTCCCGACGCCATTCTTGAGTTTGCCGGCCTCACCGTGACGCGAATCTTGTTCACCGGCGTGCCAGAGGAGCGCATCAAGGCTATCGCCTCTCACCTGGCACAATTGGAAAATCAGCCGCTCAATCCCGACGACATCAGGCGCAGCCTTCGCGAGCTTTATCGTTCCGGCCTCTACGACGATATCGAGGTTGAAGCCCTGCGCGTTACCGGGGGCGTGGAGCTGACCTTCGCCGGCGCACCGCGGCCGTTCATCGGCACGGTCGGGGTGTATGGAGCGGTCGGCGCTACCATGAACACCCAGCTCGAGCGCGCCAGCCAGCTCGCCGCGGGTTCGCGGCTCACCCGCGAGAAACTCTCCCGCGCCGTGGACCAGATGCGGGCGACGCTCGCGACAGGCGGTTTCCACGAACCCAAGATCAGCCAGCAGATGATGCCGCACCCGCAGGATCAGCTTGTCGACATTGTTTTTCACGTCACCTCGGGCCCGCAGGCGCGCGTTGGCACAGTCGAAGTGACGGGCGATCCGGGCATAAGCCTGTTGGAGTTCAGGCACTACGCGCACCTGCGGACCGGCGCTCGCGTTGACCGCGACACGGTGAACCACGCTCTCGACGGAGTCTTGCGCAATTACCAGAGGGGCAACCGGCTGGAAGCCGACGTCAAGCTCGAATCGGCTGCGTACGCCCCCGCGACCAAGCATGTGAACTTCCGCTTTTCGGCCACGCGCGGCCCCCTGGTGAAGGTGATTGTTGAAGGAGCCAGCCTTGGCCCGGAGCGCATCAAGCATCTCATCCCGGTTTACGAAGAGGGCGCTGTGGACGAGGACCTGCTGAACGAGGGCAACCGCAACCTGCGCGACTACTATCAGCGCCTCGGCTATTTCGATTGCAGGGTTACCCACGATCAGCAATCCGTTGCGTCGGCCGGTTCGCCGAACGCGCAGCTCAACATTGTTTTTACCGTGCAACCTGGTCCGCGACGCCGCGTGGAGCACGTGCTGATCAAGGGCAACCACTATTTCAACACGGCAACGCTGATGGATTTGCTCAGCATTCACGCGGCCAGCCCGCTCGATCCGCACGGCGCATACAGCCAGGCGCTGGTCTCCGCGGATATTGCCGCACTCGAAAATGTGTACCAGTCCAATGGATTTTCGAACGTAAAAGTTACCGCGGAGACCAACACGCCTGAAACCGTGCAGGCTGACCACTCGGCCGCCGGTCCGATTCCGGCGATCGAAGCACGGCAATCGGAGCCGCTCACCGTGACCTACAACATTGATGAAGGCGCGCAGATGAAGGTGGGCTCGGTGAAGATTGAAGGCAACGCGAACATTGCAACCCAAAAGCTGTCGCCACTGCTCAACACTATTCCCGACCAACTGTTCTCTCCGCAGAACCTGGCCGGCGATCGCGATGCAATACTTAATGCCTATCTGGCGAAGGGATTCGACCATGTGAACGTGGAGATCGGCCAGACCATCGAATCTGCCGACGCGCACAAGGTCGACGTGACCTTCAACATCGCTGAGGGCGAGCAGGTCTTCGTACGCCAGGTGCTGACTACCGGATTCAGCTACACGCGGCCGGCGACGGTTGAGAAGGCCATTACCATCCACGCGGGTGACCCGCTCAATCAGAACGCCCTGCTCGATACGCAGCGGAACCTGTACAACTACGCTCTCTTCAACGAAGTGAACACGGCGATTGAGAATCCCAGCGGGGCCGAACCGCAGAAAACTATCCTGCTGCAGCTCACCGAGGCGCGCCGGTGGACCCTTACCTGGGGCATCGGGCTTGAGGCGCAGACCGGCCAGCCGCAGAGCAACTGTGCAGGGGCAATCGCCGGCGGGGTGCCATGCAATCCCAACGGCAAAACCGGCGTCAGCCCGCGTGTGATTGCGAACATTACGCGCAACGGCCTTTTCGGCCGCGAGCAATCGGCGTCGCTGCAAGGCAATTACGGCCTGCTTGAACAGAGCATCCAGTTCCTGTATCAGATTCCGCACTTTCAAGGCATCAAGAACTTCGGCTTTGGATTCTCGGCGGGTTACGCCAACAGCGAAGACGTCTCCACCTATGTCGCGTCACGGCTCGAAGCAGCCTTCCGCGGCACTGAAAGCTTCAGTGGTTCCGGCCGATTTTTTTCGAAGGCGAATACACTCATCTACGAGCTCGATTTCCGCCGTGTGAAAGTGGCGGCGAGCACGTTGCAGGTTTATCCGGGCGAAATCTCAGAGCTGGCCACGGCAACGCGCGTGAGCGGCCCAGCCTTTACCTGGATTCGGGATACGCGCGATGAGCCCATGGACGCGCACCGCGGCACTTACACCAGCTTTCAGGAGTTCATCTCTGACCACGACTTTGGCTCCGATGCAGAGTTCAACCGCATTGACGCCACCAGCTCCAGCTACTACAGCTTCGATAAGGGAGCGTTTGTGATCGCGCGCAGCACCCATTACGGTCAGATTCGCACTTTCGGCTCGGGAACAAGTGGCATCATCCCGCTGCCTGAGCGGCTGTTCTCCGGTGGTCCAACGTCGCTGCGCGGATTCTCGTTCAACGCGGCAGGCCCGCGCGATCCTGAGACCGGATTCCCGATCGGCGGCGCAGGCGCATTGGCGAACAGCACCGAACTGCGCCTGCCTCCGCCCAATCTGCCGTGGTTCGGCAACGCGCTCAGCTTCGTTATCTTTCACGACATGGGCAATGTGTTTACCAATGCGGGCGATGCGTGGCAAAGCGCCATCCGCATTCACCAGCCCGACCGCGATGCGTGCAGGGCCGCGGTGGTGACCGACCCCGACAAGCAGTATCCCTACAATCCCAGCGGGCCCTACACGTCTACCGGCGCGCAGGGCGCCTGCAACTTCAACTATTTTTCTCACGCGCCCGGCCTCGGCCTGCGCTATCACACGCCGGTCGGACCCATCCGCTTCGACTTCAGCTGGAATCTCAATCCGCCCATTTACCCGGTCAACATCGACTATTCAATTGCGACGCCAGCCGGGAGCCCCATTCCCGGTTACGCCACGGCTCCTCGACTGGGCTGGGCGCCGCACTTCAACTTCTTCTTTTCGTTGGGACAGGCTTTTTGATGCGCACACTAGAAAGAAACAAGACGGGATTTGCCGGTGGGTGGCACTGGCGGTCTCCCACCCATCGAGCAAAAGACGCTCGATGGATGGGGCACCCGGTTTCGTGCGGGATGGGGATTGGCGGGTTGAGGTTCGTGGTGCTGTGCGCGCTCGCTCTTTTGTTTGCTGTGCAAGCGGGGCCGCAATCCGCTTCTGCGCAAACTGCGCCTGTGGTCCTCGATAGCGTGGTTGCCGTCGTCAACCAGCGCATAATTCTGGCCAGCGATCTCGACGACGAGATCCGCCTGTCCGTGCTCGATCCCAACATAGTGGGCGAGAGCCCGCTCACGCGCCAGCGCGCACTTGAGCAGATCATCAGCCGCGCTCTCATTGAGCAGCAGATTCGCCAGCAGGACGAGCGGGCCGTCGAGCCGCCGCAATCTGAGGTCGACGCTCGCCTGGCTCAGCTTCGCAATGAACTGCCTGCCTGCGTTCATGCCAATTGCGCATCCGATGCAGGCTGGAAAGCGATGCTGGCCGCGCACCACCTCACGCCAGAGCGGGTTACCGCATATCTCCGGTACCGGCTCGAGATTCTAAGCTTTATTGAGCAGCGCTTCCGCCAGGGCATTCGCATTTCGCAGCAGCAGGTTGGGGATTATTACAACAAGACATTGCTTCCGCAGTACAAGCCGGGCGAGACCGCTCCTTCACTCAAAGAGGTCGCTCCGCGCATTCAGGAGATTCTACTCGAACAGCAAGTCAATGTGCTCTTCGATAGCTGGCTCTCTAATCTGCGCCAGCAGGGCGACGTCGAAATCCTCGACCCAGCTCTTGAAATGCCTGCGGAACCAGGGAGTGCCGGCCAGGCCGGTTCTGACAAAACCGTCTCGGGAGGCGGCGGCCAATGAGCACGCAGCCCAATTCGCCCCGCACGCCGCGCGTGATGAGCCGCATGCGCCGCTTCTTTACGCGCCACGTGCCCTTCACCATCGCCGGCGCGCTGGTTCTGATCGTCGTTACCGCAATCGGCGCATATTTTTATCTCAGCTCCGCTCACTTTGAGAATGTGATGCGCGGCCGCGTTGTGCGCAACCTTGAAAGTCTCACCGGCGGGCGCGTTGAACTTCAGTCTTTCCATTGGGACCTGCTCAATCTCGAAGCCGATATGGGCGGCCTCGTCATTCACGGCCTTGAAGCGCCCGGCGAAGCGCCCTGGGCGCGTGTCGATCATCTTCATGTTGCAATCAGCATCTTCGACCTCGGAAACCCGCGCATTCTGCTGCGCGATCTCGATATCGACCAGCCCCAGTTCCACCTGATTGTTTATCCCGACGGCGCAACCAATCAGCCGCATCCCAAACGCAAGGCAAAGCACAACCCGCACGCCATCGACCAGCTCTTCGACCTGAAGGCGGCGCGCGTGACTGTTGAGCGCGGCAACCTGGATTACGACGTTCGCGCTGCCGGTTTCGATTATCAAAACCGCTGGGTTCCGCTCGACTTTGCCGCCATCGATGTCTCGCTGCGCATGAATTACGCTGCCGCATCGCGGAACTCGCCGGAGAGTTATCATGTCGAAGTCGGCGCTGCCGATCTCAGTCTTTGGCGCACCGTTGCTAAAGCCAAGTCCCCGCCGGTGCACGGACTTCTGCAGGCCACCGTGGATCTCACCCGCAATGCGGCCTATCTGCGCGGCCTGCGGCTAACCGCGCACAGCCGCGACGGCAAAGACCACGCATTCCAGATTTCGGGCGAGCTTGACGATTTCAAGCAATTCAATTGGCGCGCGCAGGTCAACGGCGATCTCGACATGCGCCTGCTCGAGCCCATCACAGGCTTTCCCTCGGCTCCAGAAGGCTTTGCAAAACTGGACCTGGCTGTCATTGGCCACGCCGGACATTTTCAATTCGATGGACCCATCCACATCGATAATGGCGCTTACGTGGCCCCTGGCCTTGAAGAGCACGGCATCACGCTCGATTGCAAAGTGCACGGCACCCAGGACCGCCTGCTGATCGACAACGTGGCAGCACGACTGGCGCAGGGCGGGGAGATTGATGGCACGGTCGATCTTGCGCCGTGGCTGCCGGGGCCTCAAAACCCTGTGAGCCCTGTGGCACAAAAACCTCAAGTGGCCGGCTTTTCGTTGCGTGGGCTTTTGCACGGCAAGCCGCGCAGTTCAACCCCGAATCCTGCGCCCCAGCCCACTGAGGTGGCTGCTGTCCATCCGCCTCCCGCCTTCATCCCTGTCAACGGCAAAGTCAACGCCAACTTCCATAACGTTGCACTCGACACCATTCTCGACATTGTGAGCACGGCGCCCTTCAAGCGGCTGGGCCTGGATTCACGCGTGAACGGCCCAGCTCACGCCGCGTGGACCAACGGCGATCAACAGACCGTAGTGGTCGACACCAATTTTGTTCTTTCGGCTCCGCAGGCGCCCGCTGCCGGTGTGGCCGGCGAAGTGCCTACCTCCGGTGTCGTCGACGCCACATACATGCAGCACGACGGTTCGGTCGCCGTCCGCAATCTCGATCTTGTTCTTCCGCAGAGCGAACTCTCGGCGCGCGGCCAGCTCGGCGCTTACCCGCTCAGCAGTCCAAGCAATCTCAATATCGAATTCCACTCCCGCAACTTTGCGGAGTTCGACACTGTGCTTCGCGCACTCGATTTGAATCGCAACGGACGCACGGGCGCCGCCGCTCTGCCCATATTGCTGGCGGGCGAGGCCGCATTCACGGGCTCGTGGACCGGCTCGATCCTTCATCCGCATCTCAACGGTCAAATGAAGGCCACCGACTTCCAGGCTGAAATGCCTGCGCAAGACTCTTCAGCCCAGCCGCGCCTCATCCACTTCGATTCGCTTGAGGCCGATGGCAGTTACGCCTCCGCCCGCATCGCGGTTCTGCATGCCGTCGCTATGCGGGGCAAATCGCGCATAACTTTCAACGGCTCGCTCGACGCGGCCGAAGGCCCTGAGCCAGGCTTCAACGCCGACTCCAATCTCCATCTTCACGCGCAGGCCAGCCAGATTGCCTTCGACGATGTTGCTCCGATGTTGCCAGAGAGCCTTCGCGTAAGTGGCACGCTCAACGCGACCATTCAGGCCGATGGTCCACTTCACGACCCGCGCGGTTCGGGAACGATTGAGCTGAGCAACGGCGTCTTTTATGGCGAACCCCTCAAGCGCCTTAGTCTCGGAGGCACCCTTGATAACCGTGTCCTTACCTTTTCGACGGCCAGCCTCGCCATCGACGCCGGCACCATCACCAGTTCAGGCACTTACGACCTGCGCGACAAAGGCCTCAAGATCGACGCCGACAGTGCCTCAATCGATCTCAGCCGCCTTGCGTGGCTGCATCAGCAGGACATCGACGCCACCGGCCGGCTCACCGCCAACATCTCCGGCTCCGGCACGCTGGATAAGCCCCTCTTCGATGCCCAGGCAACGCTCTCAGACCTTGCCCTGAGCGGCCAGAAAGTGGGCAGCCTGAGCCTCACAGCCCACACCGTCGCCGGCACTCTCAACTATCAGATCTCCTCGCGCCTGCAAGGGGCTGCACTCGCGCTCCAGGGCCAGACCACTCTGAGCGGCGATTATCCAACCCATGCCCAGGCCAGTTTTTCAGAGTTCAACATCGGCGCGATTCTCCAACTCGCTCACCTTGAGTCCATCAAGGGCGAGTCCTCTCTGGCCGGAACCATCACCGTCGACGGGCCGCTCCGCGATCCCAAAAAACTTCGCGGAGAAGCCACCCTGCAGCAGGTCGCGGTGACGCTTGCCGGCGTTCATCTCCAAAGCCAGGGCGGCGCTCATGCCACGCTCGCCAACTCCCAAGTTCGCCTCGATCCCCTGCACGTGACAGGCGAAAACACAGATCTCCACGCCGAAGGCCAGCTCAGTCTCGAAGGCAAACGCCAGCTCGATCTCGCCGCCAGCGGCTCCATTAACCTGAAGCTGGCCGAAACGCTTGACCCCGATCTGACTGCCGGCGGCACCACCACCTTCCAGGTCGAAGCACATGGACCGCTCGATCAACCAGGCCTGCACGGCCGCATCGATTTCGACAACGGTTCGCTTTCGCTTGAGGACCTGCCCAACGGGCTCAGCCAGCTCCACGGCACGCTCGAGTTCAACCAGAACCGGCTCGAGGTTCGCTCTCTTACCGCCATGAGCGGCGGCGGGCTGCTGAGCGTTGGCGGCTCACTTTCTTACCAGCACGGCATCTATTCAGACCTCACGGTGACCGGCAAGAACATCCGCATTCGCTACCCGCAAGGAGTAAGTTCGCTGGCCGATGCCACGTTGCACCTGGATGGTTCGCAGTCAAGCCTGCTGCTCTCGGGCAATGTGACCATCACGCGCTTCAGCGCCGGCGCCGACCTCGATGTCTCAGGCCTGGCGCAGCAGGCGAACACGGTCCCGGCCATCACTTCGCCCGATGCGCCCTCGAACCACGTCCGCCTGGATGTGCATATCGTCTCTTCACCGCAGCTCAACTTTCAGAATGCCTTTGCCAAGCTGGCCGGCGATGTGGATTTGCGCGTGCGCGGCACCATTGCTTCGCCTTCTCTGCTGGGGCGCGTGAACATTACGCAGGGCAGCGCCATGATTGCCGGAACCCGTTACGAGCTGCAGCGTGGCGCCATCACCTTTACCAACCCGGTGCGCATTGAACCCGTCATCGACCTCACTGCAACAGCGCATGTTGAGGATTACGACATTACGCTCGGCCTGCTCGGCTCGCCCAGCCGCCCGTCCGTTACCTATCGCAGCGACCCGCCCATGCCCGAGGCCGACGTGGTGTCGCTGCTGGCCCTCGGCCACACCGCCAACCAGGAACGCCTCTATACCCAGCAGCAGGAACAGGCCGTGTCGAGCGAGAGCACCGACGCGTTGCTGGGCGGGGCCCTGAACGCAACCGTCAGCAATCGCGTGCAAAAACTTTTCGGCGCCGGCTCGGTCAAGGTCGACCCCAATTACCTGGGCCCATTCGGCAACTCCACCTCGCGCATTACGGTGCAGGAGCAGATCGGGCGCAATGTGACGCTCACTTACGCCACCGACGTGAACACCACCGGCCAGCAGTTGCTGCAGGCTGAGGTTGCCATTAATCGCAAAATGTCGCTGGTGGTGGCGCGCGATGAGTCGGGTGTCTTTTCGATGGTGGTAAAGGTCACACGCCGCTACCGGTAAGCGGCGCGGCTGCATTGGAAAGTCCCTTTTCGCCGAAGGTAAACTATTGCATTTCAGTAAACAGGGTCTTTTCGGTTTTCCTCTCTCCCGTGCAATTTCACAACGGCAATCAAGTCGTCTGGATTGGGCGGCTGCCAGGCCAGCCAGAAGCCCGCGAGCGATCTGGAACTCGTTTTTCTTCGGCTAAGTGGCTTGTTTCTAATGGCCGAAAGAAAAATGCATAATAATTTGCGGCCGGGCAACTTATTTTGTTGTCCTGTCATCCAATGTCTTACATTTTGCGTCCAATCGGAATTCTCGGCCTTTGGCCGCGCACCCCTTGACCAGCAAAAAATACCCAGGAAGTAACTGGAAGGTAACTAACTATAGTTCTTCCTTTTTTACACGATTGGGTAATGTGCATTCCTGATTTTTCACATTAGAATCGATTGCGTAATCCACTCCACCTTCCGGAGAAACAAGTGAACAACCTCTACCTCAAGCTCTTTGTACGTCTGCAGATCTTTCTCAATCGCGAAGACGGCCAGGATCTGGTCGAATACGCTTTACTGGTTGCCCTTATTGCACTCGCGGCCATCAGCGGAACCAAGCAAGTGGCTTCGGCCGTCAATGGATCGTTCAGCAAGATCAGCACCACCCTGGCCTAAGAAGGACTTTTAGATTCTTAAGCTCAAATGATTTTTCGAACTCCCCCGCACTGAATTCCCCGCCGAGGCCACAGCGCACAGAAGCGCGGCAAGTTGCGCTTGTTCATTCATCGAAAGCTGACCGTCGATGGCCCGTCCGGCCAGTTCGGCAACGCCGTTTTTCCGAGCCATAGAGCGAGCACATTGGTCGGCGCTTGCTTTGATTCGACCGGAAATTGAACGCGGCGCAACTGCCCCCTGGCCGGATTGCCTGCATCCGCGACTGTATCCTTCCCCCTCGGCTCAATCACCCGGCTTTACTGAGAGTCCCCTCTCCGCTGCTCTTTCCCTTATTCTTGTAGTCATTCTGAACAAGCTCAGGGAGACTCTATGGAGCCGGCAAACGACTCACAGGCCGGAAAGACGGCATCCGATCACGAACTCGATAGCGAAAACGGCGCCGGCCGGCTCGATTACTCGCCGCGAGTCGTCGAGAGTGTCATGGGGCGTGTTTTGCTCGGACCTCAGGGCCTGCGTGCCGGTTGGTCGATTCTTTTCGTAGCCTGCCTGTTTTATGTTCTTCGCTTCGTCTTTGGCACCATCTTCTTCACCGTGGGCCTGGTTGACGAGAATAGCGGCAAGACGGCCGGCTCCACCATCCTTCTCGAACTCATTCCATTTCTTTCAATGCTTGGCGCGGTTGCGGCCGTTGCCGCCCTTGAGCACCGTTCGCTCTTGAGCTACAACCTGGCGGGTCCGCGCCGCAGGGCCAACTTTCTGCTTGGCGCAGCTTCGGGTTTTATTGCTCTTACGGCGCTCATCGGCGCACTTGGCCTGGGTGGATGGCTGCGCTTCGGGCCGCAGGCACTTTCGTGGCTCTCCGCCTTCAGTTATGCCGCGCTCTGGGGTTGCGCATTTCTGCTGGTCGGATGCGTTGAAGAGGGCCTGTTCCGCTGCTATCTGCTCTCAACGCTTACCCGCGGCCTCAACTTCTGGTGGGCGCTCGCCGCGGTCGGCGGCATGTGCGCCTGGCGCCTGTTCCATGGTTCGTCCGGCTCGGGCGCCAATGGCGTTTATTTCATCGCGGCACTGGGCTTCTTCGCTTGCCTGTATCTCCACCAAAGAGCTAAAGCGGGGACCGCCGCTGCGTTCTGGCAGGCGGCCTGGGTCACATCTACCGGCTTCGGACTCATACACACGTACAACCATGGTGAAAACGCTATAGGAATTTTCGCGGCCGCGGCCATCGGCTTTGCATGGTGCGCAAGCGTGCGCCTGACCGGTTCGGCTCTGTGGGCCATCGGCTGCCATGCCGCATGGGACTGGGGTGAGACCTTTTTCTACGGCACCGCCGACAGCGGCCTTGTACCGCACGGTCACCTGTTCACCACCGCTCCGGAAGGAAATCCACTCTGGAGCGGAGGCGCCGACGGCCCGGAGGGCAGCCTGCTGATACTTGGAGCTATTGTTTTAATTGTTGCTTTGATCTTTGCAACTCGAGGAGTTCTGGGCATCAACAGGACGACGCAGAACGCCTGAAAAGAGACAGACCGGGTGCTGGCCTATTGAGGTTCGTGCTGTCCCACCCTGGCGACAAAAACAAAAACGTCGCGAGAGTGGGGCACCCAGATTCAATAAGGCAGCGCAGACCGCGTGGCCCCCAGTTCCCCGCTCAGCGTCCCTCGCAAGGCGTATTCTTTTCACTGAAGTCCCACCCATGCGCCTTTGGCTTAACCACACCGGCGAAGTGAGCCTGCGCGAGCAGCTGACGACGCAGATTGTTCTCGCCATCCTCAGCCGCGAATTGCCGCCCGGCCATCGACTGCCCAGCACACGCGAGCTTGCCCGCCGGTTTCAGATCCACTCCAACACCGCCAGCGCGGCCTTTCGCCAGCTTGAGGCTGAGGGATGGGTTGAGTTTCGCCACGGCAGCGGCGTGTTTGTGCGCAGCACGCGGCCCTCCGCGGCACTTACGCCGGAGGTCGCACTCGATCAGCTGATCGCCGACATGGCTGCCAAGGCGCGCCGGCTCGGCGTTACAGAATCGCAGTTGCGCACCCGCCTGCGCCGCTGGCTGAGCTTTGAGCCGCCCGCTCGCTGGTTGCTGATTGAGCCTGACCCGGAGCTGCGCCGGCTGGTGATGTTCGAATTGGAGCCCGAGCTGGCGCTGCCCGTCGCCGGCTGCTCGCCTGACGAATGCGCCAATGCGGAGATTTTCGACCGCGCGCTGCCCTGCGTTCTGCCCAGCAAAGCCGCAAATGTGCGCCGGCTGTTGCCCGCGGGAACCGAGCTCACCGTTCTAGAAATCCATCCCGTCGCGCCTGAGCTGCAGGCGCATCTGGCCCGCTATCTGCCCGAACACTCAAAAGAACTGGTCGGCATCGCATCGCGCTGGGGCGACTTTCAGCGCATCGCCCGCACCATGCTTATCGCGGCCGGCCTGCCGCCCGAGGGACTGCTGGTACGCGACGCCGCGCGTCCCGGCTGGAAGCGCGGCCTGGAATCAACCATCGGCGTGGTCTGCGACGCGGTAACGGCTGCGGAATTACCGAAAGGCTGTCATCCGCTGATCTTCACGCTGCTCGGCGAACAAGCCTTCAGTCACCTGCGGCAGATTGAAGCGGCGCTGACCGGCGCTGACTTGCCGACTCGCTGACTCGCTGCATTTTCTAACTCCGCTCGCACGTTGTGACACCTCGCAAACTGTCCTAATGCCGCCAATCGCACATTCAAACCCTGCCTACTATGGCAGGTATGAAACGTCTTTGCTTCACACTCATCGCACTCAGCTGCTTATGCGGCGGGCTGACCGCACAGAACCCGCCCGACGCGCCAACGCCCGCACCCCCCACTCCACCGGGTTGGGATCTTGTCAAGAACCTGACCAAAGGTGAGCAAATTGTTGTTCGCGACGATAACGGCCCACCGGTGCACTGCCTTTTCGCCAGCGCTAATGACCAGCACCTGTTCTGCAATCCCCTGGAAAATCCACCGGGTGTCGGCTTTCGCTTCGACCGGGCCAGCATCGTCAGCGTCGACCTTGATTTGCCGCCGCAGAGGAACGCGCAGTTTAGCCACCAGGAACGGAACTACCATCCCGTCTGGATCGCATCGATTCTCGCCGGCGGCCTGTTAACAGGAATCATCGCCACGCGCAGCACCAGCGACGGAAACGCGGCAAAGGCCGGGCTCATCGGCGCCGGCGTAGTTGCAGTCATCGGCGCGCCGCTTGCATTTCTTCCGCACTCGCAGGACGACGGCTATGCGTACCAAAACGGCGCTCCAGGCCGCTTTCTCGCTTCGCACTCCCACGCACTGGCACATTTATTCGGCTCTCGGTAAGGGTGGCATCATGATTCGCAGTTTTCTTCAATCCGCGCTTTTCATTTGTCTTTCGCCGCTGCTCGTCGCGCAGCAGACCGCGCAGTCAGCAGCCGGCCCAACCGCACCGGCCCAGATCCACATCGACCTGACCGGCGATGCGAGCGTTCGTTTTGTCACCCCGCAGCAGTACTCTCTGGCGCAAATCGAGACCGGTGATGTGGTTCAATTCGTTGCCGGCGAAGATATAACCTCGGGCGACGCCGTTCTGCTGCACGCGGGTGTGCCGGTGTCCGGAGTGGTTGCTCAGGTTAAACACTCATCGCGCATTCACCATCGCGATGGGCAAATCTTCATCAATGTCACAGAGATGGTGTCAGGCAAGATGACCGAGGTCGTAGTGCGCTGCACAAACCCCGCAGACCCGTATATGGAGCGCTCTTCGCAGCGAGGCTCCATCTCTGTCCGCCCATACATCGTCGGTGTCGCATTGCTCGGGTTGGCACTCTACGTGATTCATAGCGGCGACCGATAATTCGAATCGCGTCAGCGAACCAGTCTTCGGCATGCGCCCTTCAACGCTGCTCGTAGGCCCCGCGCATTATCCTGATTGTGTCCGATGCCGACCTTCGACAGCGCATTTCAGCCTCAGCCCAGCCTTTTTCCGCGCTGGCTCCGCATTGTTGTTATTACCGTTGGCGGCCTCGCGGCGCTCGCGGTTCTGGGCTTCGCTGCGTTCCTTTTCTGGCTGCGCTCGGCCACCGTTTCCGCGCTGCCGGCGCTCGACGGCGACGTACATCTTGCCGGGCTTTCCGCGCCCGTTACCGTGAGCCGCGACGCCCACGGCGTGCCGCATATTGATGCCGCTACGCAGGACGACCTCTTTACAGCGCAGGGCTACATCACGGCGCAAGACCGCCTTTGGCAGATGGACGCGTTTCGCCGCAACTCCCTGGGCGAGCTGGCCGAGGTGATGGGCCCTTCGCTGGTGAGGCACGACGAGGCGCAGCGCCTGCTGCTGATTCGCCCTGTGGCCGAGCGGCTGGCCGCGCACATGTCTCCCGATGACCAGCGCCGCCTTGAGGACTACGCCCGCGGAGTGAACCTCTACATTGGGCAGTGCGAGCGGAACGGCACGCTGCCGATCGAATTCAAGCTGCTCGATTACAAGCCGCGCCCCTGGACGGTCGTCGACTCAGTGAGCGTGATTTTGATGATGGTGCAGGAGCTCGACAGCCACGCCTGGGCCAAGTACGGACGCATGCAGATTGCCGCGAGGCTCAACAATCCTCAGCTCGAGGCTGATTTGTATCCTGTCGGCTCGTGGCGCGACCATCCCCCCACGGGCGTGGAGGTTGACCTGACCGCGCCCCACCCCGAACTGCAGCAGCCCACCGGCGACGAGGATGAGACGATGGTTACGGCGAGCGCGCTTCCCACCAAAGCGGGTGCCCCGGGTCCCTCGCATTTGGGGACCCGGGAGGGAGTTCAATCCACAACCGTCACGGCGCTGCTTCGCCTCCTCGGCCTGCCCACCTGCGATGGCTGCGCCTATGGCTCGAATGACTGGGTCATCGCAGGCACGCACACCGCCAGCGGCAAGCCGCTGCTCTCGAACGATATGCATCTTGAGCCATCGGCGCCCAGCATCTGGTACATGGCCGACCTGCGCGCGCCCGGCTTTCACGCCGCCGGAGTGACGCTGCCCGGCCTGCCCTATGTCGTTGCCGGACACAACGACCACGTGGCCTGGGGATACACCGCGCTGATGGCCGACGTGCAGGATCTTTACATTGAGAAGCTCGACGGCAAGGGCAACTATGAAGGTCTCGACGCTCAATGGCACCCGCTCACCGTCGATCATGAAACCATTCACGTACGCTTCGGCAAGGATGCGACGCTCGACGTGCAATCGACCGCGCACGGCCCGCTGATGAATCGCCTGCTCGCGCCGGTCGATCCGCCCATTGCGCTGAAGTGGACCATCTACGACCCCACGCTCAATTCCCTGCCGCTCTACGGAATGAATATAGCCTCAAACTGGACCGAGTTCAGCGCTGCGCTGGCCACATGGCCGTTCCCCGCGCAGAATGTTGTCTACAGTGACGACCAGGGACACATTGCATATCACGCTATCGGGAAGGTGCCGATAAGAGGCCCGGATGGGAAGAGCATTTTCGTGAAGCCGCTTCCGCACGACACTTTGGACCTGCGCTTTGAGTGGGGAGTTTTCATCGGACCGACGGCGCCCATGACTTACATCCCCTTCGACCAGATGCCGAGCACCTTCGATCCGCCTTCAGGGTTTCTGGCTACGGCCAACTCGCGCGTCACGACTGACGCGTCGCCCTACCCGCTCAGCGACGAGTGGATCGATCCCTATCGGGTGGAGCGCATCAACAAGTTGCTCAACGGCCGCGATCACCTGACTCCGAAAGACATGCTGGATACGCAAACCGATATCTACAGCGAGGTGGACCAGGAGTTTGGCCAGCGCTTCGCTTACGCCATTGACCACACTGGCGGCCCCGAGGGCAACGTCGACCCGCGTATGCGCCAGGCCGCGGACCTGATGCGCGTGTGGGATGGCCGCGTGACCGCTGACTCCGCAGCCGCGTCGATCGTAACCAGCACGCGCCGCGAAATCTGGCCGATGATTCTGGAGCCGAAACTGGGCAAAGCGATGGACGACTACCACTGGGGCGAGCGCGACTTTGCGCTGGAAGAGATTGTGATGCACGCCAAGCCCGAGTGGCTGCCCCCAACCTACAAGAGCTGGGACGTGCTGTTGACGGCGGCCGTGCGCAAGGCGCTCACCGACGGCCACGCGCCCGGCAACGTGGCGGCGTGGACCTACGGAAGCTGGCACAAGATCGACATTGAGCACCCGCTCGCGCGCTTTCTGCCCTTCATCGGAAACCGCGCCGGCACCGGCCCGCTGCCGATCAGCGGCGATGTCGACACGGTAAAGCAGATCGGCTCAGACGTTGCGCCCTCGCAGCGATTCACCATGGACTGGAGCAACATTGACGGCTCAACGGAGAACATTGTGCTGGGCGAAAGCGGCAATCCGCTCAGTCGGTACTTCCGCGACCAGTGGAGCGACTGGTACAACGGGACCACGTTTGCGCTGCCGTTTACTTCGGGTGCGGTGGCGGTGCAGACTCGGCACACGTTGAAGCTGGAGCCGTAAAGACAGTGGTCAGTGGACAGTGGACAGAGAACAGAGAGTAGAGAAAAGAGATCAGGCCGCAGGCTCGCTGTGGCGAGGTTCAGGGATCAGGGATCAGGGATTAGACCGGAAGCATAGGGATCAATGATGGAAGATGGGATTGAAAGCATCGGGGTACCCCGGGTCCCTCGCATTTGGGGACATGGGAAACTCATCGGCCCGCTCGTCATCCTGCTCGCGGCGTTCGTCGTCATCGTTCCTGAAATTCTTCGCGGCGCATCCTGCGGGCACGATTTTGACGTGCACCTGGTCTCATGGTTCGACTGCCTCAACGCCTGGCGTCATGGCATTTTCTATCCGCACTGGGCTCCCAGCCCCAACTACGGCGCGGGCGAGCCGCGTTTTGTCTACTATCCGCCGTTCACGTGGATCATCGGCGCGGCGCTCGGCGCAGTCCTGCCATGGGCCGCGGTTCCTGTCGCGCTCACTTTTCTGATCTTTGCCGCTACCGGCTTCGTCACCCGAGCCCTTGCGCGCCTCGCGCTCTCTGAAGCGCAATCCACACTCGCCGGTTGTGTTGCCATCTTCAGTGGCTACGCTTTGTTTACCAGCTACGAGCGCAGCGCCTTCCCGGAGTTCGCCGGCGGATTCTGGCTGCCGCTGCTTATGCTGTTTGCGCTGCGGCCCTCCCATGTCCCCAAAAGCGAGGGATCACCACCCCACAGACCAGGGGCACCCAGTTCCTGGGGCCGGTTTGCACGTGGAGGGCCCGGCCGCTCAGCTTTCGGAGGCTCGACCATTCCCCTGGCAATCGCGCTCGCCGGCGCGTGGCTCTCGAATGTTCCTCTCGGCGTGATGGCCGCATATCTGCTTGCCTCGCTGGCTCTGCTTGCGGCCATCGCCAACAAAAGCTGGGCGCCAATTCTGCGCGCAACTGTGGGCGGCGCGCTGGGCCTTGGCCTCGCCGCCTTCTACTGGCTCCCCGCAGCGCTCGAGCGCAACTGGGTGGACGTGCGCCAGGCCACGCAGGACCCCGGCTACAACTTCGAGTACAACTGGCTTTTCGCCCATCACGCCGACCCAACGTTCGCGCTGCATGACGCCATCAATCACCAGGCCTCGTGGATCGCCGTCACCATGATTGCGATTGCCATAGTCGCGTTTCCAGTGGCCTGGCGCCGCGGCACGCTGCCCTCGCCCACATCGTCGCTGCGCTGGTGGATCCCGCTCGCCGCCATCCCCGTGTGGGTCGCGTTGCTGTGCGTGCCCCTCTCGCGGCCCGTGTGGCACGCGCTGCCTGAAATGCCGTTTCTGCAATACCCGTGGCGCTGGCTTGAGGCTGTTGAGGCGCCCATGGCGATCTTCCTGGTTGCGGCTATCTGGCCGGCAGCGCGCCGCGCCCGCATCGCTGTTTGCGCGGCCTGCGCGCTAGGGTTCATTGCCGCACTCGTTTACGCCGATCGCAACTACTTCCAGGCCTGCTACCCCGAAGACGCGGTGCCCGCGATGCTCGCGTCGTATCGCGCCGGCGCGGGCTTCGATGGAATGTTTGAGTATTCACCTCCCAATTCCGACATCACAGCCATCGCCCGCGGTTTGCCTGATGCGTGCCTCGTCGCCGATCCCGATGCAGAGCTAGGCCAGCTCGACCCCGACGACTCGAGCGCCAACCCCATCTGGACGCTCGATCAGAAATCTTGCGTGGCCACGTTCGCAACAGACCGTTTCGATCCGGAGCATCTGCGGCTTAACGCCATGGTTCCGCAATCGGGATGGCTTGTGCTGCGGCTGTTGGCGTTTCCAGCGTGGCGCGCTGAGCTTAACGGCCAAGCTCTGGCCAGCGACCGCGCCAACGCGTTGCACACGCGCCCCGACGGCATGATTGCGGTGCGCGTCGAGCGCGGGCCGATCCACCTCGACATCTCATGGAAAACTACGTCAGATGTGATTCTCGGCCGCTGGGTGAGCGCCATCGCGCTCGTGCTTGCCGTATTGCCTGCATGGTTCGAACGCCGCCTTGTCCGCGACTAGCCTGCATTTTTGAATCTCCGCGATGATCTCGAATACGCCGCAAATCAGATCGGCTGCGGCTCGCCCACTTCATATAGGCGCAGGTTGCGTTCCCTGATGCCAATGGATGCCCCGGCATCGCGCCAGACTGCTATGTGAGCGGAGTTGAAATGTCCATCAAGAGCCTTACGATCAGTCCAGCGTTCCTTTACATGGATCAGGCCCCGATCGAGCACGTCCTCGGCATAGGAATATTCGAGGCAGCCAGCCTCCGCTCTGCTGGCCTCGATCATGGACGCCATACCTGGCCGCGCGGCGTCCAACGCTGCCGCCGGAAGCCTCACTGTACCGACAATCAAAAGCATTCCATCTCTCCCTGTCTGCAAGCATTTTCGCAGGTGACTTTATTCAACGCGCATTTCTGACACAGCCGCGCCTACTGAACCCAACGCCTATTCGTCTAAAATTAAAGAAAGATGCCATTAGACGTACAATCTTTACGGCAACAGGGCGTTGAGCTGACCGATCGCGCGCTTGAAGAGCTTATTCCGAGCGCCGACACCGTCCCTGCGTCCATCCACGGCGCCATGCGCCACTCCACCTTTGCTGGGGGCAAGCGCCTGCGCCCGCTGCTCGCCTATCAGTCCGCCGTCACCATCGCCGGATCGCTGCCCCGCGGTATTGAAAAACTGGGCGCGGCTCTCGAGATGCTGCATACCTATTCGCTCATCCACGACGATTTGCCCGCCCTCGACAACGACGACCTGCGCCGCGGCAAGCCCACCTGCCATGTGGTCTTCGGCGAAGCCATCGCCATCCTCGCCGGCGACGCGCTGCAGACTCGCGCTTTTGAAGTGCTCTCAGGCCTCGATTGCCCACCCGCGGCAACCGTCAAGATTATCGGGTTGGTCGCTAATGCAATTGGCACCGTTGACGGCATGATCGGCGGCCAGGTGCTCGACCTCGAGAGCGAACGCCTCAAGCCCACGCCCGAGCTGGTTGAAGCCATCCATCGAGCCAAGACCGGCGCGCTGATTCGCGTGAGCGTGGTTGCCGGAGGGGTGTTTGCCGGCGCAAACGACGATGACGCTGCCCGCCTCGACTGCTTCGGCCGCAAAGCCGGGCTCGCCTTCCAGATTGTCGACGACGTGCTCGACATGACCGTTGATTCAGCGCAGCTGGGCAAAACCGCGGGCAAAGATCAGGCGACTGAAAAGGCCACTTGGCCCGCTGTCTACGGCATTGAGCAGAGCCGCCGCGATGCCGCGCAGCTGATCGACGAGGCGTTTGCCGCCCTTGTACCCTACGGCGACCGCGCCGAAGGACTCAAATCCGTAGCGCGGTATCTTGTGGAACGGCAGAATTAGCCATCGCGGTCAAACAGAAATGCCGGACCCGAGGCCTCACGCATGGATACCGGCCGGGAGTTGCATTGTGTACCGCAAGCTTTTGAAATCCAGGATCCATCGCGCTACCGTGACTCGCTCCGATCTAAACTACGAAGGCAGCATCGCCGTAGATGCCTCGCTGCTTGAAGCGGCCGACATTCAGCCCTTCGAATCGGTCCACGTCTGGAACGTAACCAACGGCAGCCGCCTTGAAACTTACGCCATTGCCGCCGAAAGTGGTTCCGGCGAAATCTGCCTCAATGGCGCGGCCGCACGCCTGGCACATGCCGGCGATCTGGTGATCGTAGCCAGCTTTGCGTGGCTCGACGAGCACGAAGCCGGCGCAGCCCATCCCCGTTTGGTGTTTGTAGACAAGGCCAACCACATCGCAGAGCAGCGGTAATCTAAGCTGGGGTCATACTCATGGATGGTTCGGGTTCTATTCAGCCAGCGCGGCCATTCTCAATTACGCTCGTCTCAACTTTTCAGGTTTTCAAGGCCGGATGCCTTCTATTTCTTTTTGCAGAGTACTGGAGAGTCCTGTTTGCGTTTCCAGTACCGGGAAAGATCGACGCCGATGGGTTATTCCGATATCTATTCATCTTGTTGCTTCCGGTAGCCGCCGTCTATTCGCTCGTAATAGGATGCGGTCTTTGGCGGGTCCGGCCCTGGGCGCGAAATATGCTTATCACCGCAATCGTCAATTGCTGGATGATCGGTACGGCCTCCTTCAACGGCCCCCTTTTTGGCGGAGGCATTCTCCCAGGAAATTGGCAGAACCGAACGTTTATCTGTGTTTTGCTGGTCGATCTGCTTGTCTACGGCTGCCTCGCGTGGTACCCCAATGTGAGCGAGGCCTTCGAGACACATAAAACCTCTCCAGATTCGTCTGGTGCGGTACAAACTCCGCAGTAGCACAGTTAAACTGACCACTGATCCCTGACAACTGATCACTGTTTTTATGCAGACTGAAGACCAAATCCTAACCGCCCTCCGCGACTGCTTCGATCCCGAGGTTAAACTGAATCTCGTCGACCTGGGATTGATCTACGGTATTGAAACCGGTCCCGATCCTGATTCGACGCCTGCTTGGCCGCGCCAGTGGGTCAAGGTCACCCTGTCACTGACAACTCCGCACTGCCCTGCTAGCGGACTCATCCTCGAGCAGATACACAACCGCCTCGCCGGCATTCAGGACATTTCAAAAGTGGAATTGAACCTGGTTTGGGAGCCGAGGTGGACGCCGCATCGCATCAGCGAGGCAGGACGGCGGCAATTGGGGCTGGAGTAGGGTGCTGTGCGAATGCGGGATAAATGCCCGGGCCTGAAGGCCGCTCCATTATTGGGCGGATTCAGGGGCCTGAAGGCCCCTGCTCCCTCCGTTGAATAGCCCGGCGCTACTTGCCCAGCGCGGCGCGCAGCCTGGCGCCCTGCGCCGTAATCTCTTCAATCGTGCCCTGCACGCGGGCTAGAACTCCTTGTATCTCGCCTAAGTACTCGGGCAGCGCATCCCAGACGGCCTTCACGGTCTCCTGCTGGTCGAGCATGGCCAGCGCAGCACCTGCGGCAGCTGCCGCAAGCCCCGCTTTGCGGTTGCCCGTAACCAGCAGCACGCCGCTCGCCAGCAGCGTTCCCGCCGCGGTGTAGAGCAGCCAGTCGTCACATGCCGCGCATTCGCTTTCGCTTGTCGCCGGAACCAGTTCGGGATCATTCACCGATTTAGAAAGCGGAACCACCACCATTGTTTCTCCTTAAGTTTCCGCGCGTATCTTTCAAAGGGCGCGCTGGGAACGGTCCTTAGACTATCACTCATTTTCGCCGAATGGGGCTGGCCGGGCGATGTGGGATTTCGATCACGCTCAAAAAACATTCAGCTCAAAAAGCTCTTATTGGACCGAAGGCCATTTGCCCCGCTCAAGACAGGCCGGGAAAGCGCGTTGCCGGGCAGATCCCTAGTCCAGATCGAACTCACGCAGCGGCTTCACGTCGGGTGCATCCTTGGCCTTGCGAACGGCGTCGGCAAATTTCTTTTCGAGCAAGTCGGCCTTGTTTTTTTCCGCGTCCACGCTCTGGCGAAAGATTGATTCCGCGCGCTCATCGCGTTCGCGCATTGCCTTGGCGGCGGTTTCAAGGTCCTCAAACATGCGCTTGCGCGGCGCGGAAACATGACTAACCAGCAAGCCGGTTTCGGCATCAATCTTCAGCATGGCCCCGCAATCGGGGCATACCACTTCAAATGTCTTGTCTTTGTTCTTTCCCATGGCTACTCAGCTTTGCATTGTATTCGCTTCAGGCGGGTTTTTCGAGAGAGTTCCCGGGAACCTGCGGCGCACACTTTGCGCATCGGCCCGATGCTCTCAATCGCTGCCCCTTGCGCTCAGGGTGAACTCCAGTCCATCATTGTGGTACAGTCATTCGTTTTCAGAAGCATCGCGGGGCGTGGTAACTCTTTGATTCTGTGGCGCACAGCCGCCTGCTGGCTGAAATTATCTTCGGGACTGCCTAAGTCCTGAAACCGGGCCCCCAAAATTCAACCGTATTTAGCGAAGGCGCGTAATGCCCCCTGCTCTTCATGACGCCTATCGATTCGATGAATTCGAATTGAGCCGGCCCCGGCGCACACTGCTGCGCAACGGGCAGGCGGTTTCGCTGCTGCCGAAAACATTTGAGGTGCTGTCGTACCTGGTCGAGAATCCGGGCCGCGTGGTGTCAAAAGAGGAGCTGCTCAAGACCGCCTGGCCCGAGTCGTTTGTTGAAGAAAACAACCTGACCCAGCACATTTCGCTGCTGCGCAAGGCGCTGGGCGACCGCGCGGGGTTTATCGTTACCATCCCCGGACGCGGCTACCAGTTTACTGCCCAGGTAGCCTCAGGCGACGTTCCGCCACAGCCTTCACCCTCTGAAGGCCCAGGCGCGACAGGCGCAGGCGAAGGTGAACCGGGGAACGTGCCGCCCTCTGTGCTTAGCCTTGCCGTGCACGGCGTTCCGCTGTGGGTAAAGGCGACAGCCGCGGCGGTTGTGCTGTGCGCCGCCGCTCTTACCGGCTACTGGGGCTACGCCACGTGGAAACACCTGGTTCACCCGCCACAGCTGCGCAGGGTGATCGTGGCAGACTTCCTGAACTCAACTGGCGATGCGACCTTTGACCACACGCTCAAAGAGGCGCTTGAGATCGATCTCGAGCAGTCGCCCTACATCGACGTGATGAGCGAGCGCGAGGCGGCTCATTCGCTGGAGCTGATGGGCCGCGCGCAGGGGTCTGCGATCACGCCCGAGGTGGCCCGCGAGATTTGCGAACGCTCAAACCGGCAAGTGATGCTCACCGGCTCCATTTTGCCGCTGGGGCGCGATTACCTGCTCACTGTTGAGGCCACCGATTGCGGTAACGGAAGCCAGATTGCGGGAGCAAAGGCTGAGGCCGGAGCCAAGGAACGGGTGCTTGCCGCCCTCGACACCATTGCCGACAAAGTGCGCCGCGGCCTGGGCGAAACGCCGCGCTCGATTGAAAACTACCAGGTGCCCATTATGCAGGCGACCACGGCTTCGCTCGATGCACTGCGCTCCTACTCCATTGGCCAGTCGATGGACGCGGAAGGCAAGAGCGAGACCGAGACCATCCCCTTTTACCAGCGCGCCGTGGAGCTCGACCCCAATTTCGCCATGGCCTATGGCGCCATGGCCAATGAGTACTACAACCTGAGCGAGCCGAAAGTTGCTTCGCAGTTCTACAAGAAGGCGTTCGACCTGAGCGGCCAGGTGAGCGCCAAGGAAAAACTGATCCTCGAGGCCCACTACTATTCCGAGGGCGAGCAGGATATGGAGCACGGCATCAACACCTATCGCCAGTGGACTGAAACCTACCCAAGCGACTGGGTGCCGTGGATCGACCTGGCCAACGATTACACGCAGATCGGGCAATATGGACCGGCCATCGATGCGGGCCAGCAGGCAATCAAGCTCGAACCCAATCGCGCCATCAACTCGAGCGTGCTGGCCCGCGCCCTGATGCGCGCCAATCGCTTCGACGAAGCCAGATCGGTGGGACGCGAGGCCATCCTCCGCGGCATCGATTCATCGGGCCTGCACGCCACGCTTTACGAGCTGGCAGCGATAAGCCACGACAGCAAGGCCCTGGCCGAAGAGACCCACTGGGCCGCGGCGCACAACAGCGGTTGGTACGGCTGGTACTTCCCATTCATTGAAGGCGTAGCCGCGGAAGGCGTCGGCAAGAATCGTTTCGCCGAGCAGCTCTTCCACAGTTCGTGGGAGGCTGCCGAGCGCGAAAACCTTGAGGAGGCGGCCAACGACATTCTCATTTACCAGGCCTCAGTTGAAATGACCTATGGCCTGCCCGCTGCCGCGCGCGCCACGCTGGCGATTACGCCCAACAGCAATCAGGATTCGCCGGACCTGGCCATTATCGAGGCCCGGCTGGGCGATCTCACCGCAGCCAACAAATTCATTGCCGCCCACGGGCCCGACACGCATCCCGGCACGCTGATGGCCAACGTCGACCTGCCGCGTGTGCGCGCCCGGCTCGCGCTGGCCCGCGGCAACGCTCTTGACGCCATTGCCGCGCTTGAGCCCACCGTCCCGTTTGAAATGTTCAGCTACACCGTGCCGAGCGAGCGCGCCGAAGCCTGGATGGCGGCCAATCGTCCCGATATGGCGGTTAGCGAGTACCGGAAAATCCTCACCAACCAGGGCATCGACGGGCTTTCACCGCTCTATTCGCTGGCTCATCTGGGCATGGCGCGGGCCTGGTCGCGCCAGAACAAAATCGCTGAAAGCCGCACCGAGTATGAGCACTTTTTCGCCGCGTGGAAAGATGCCGACGCGGACCTGCCGATGCTGAAGCTGGCCCACGCAGAATACGCAAAGCTGCCCAAAACGACGGCGGTGGCAGCGAAATAATACCCCCCTGGAAATGGGTGCCCCATGTCCCTCGCACTTGGGGACATGGGAGGACATCAACCGAGCCGACTAATTTCCCGGACAGAAACCACTATCGTTCCATTCGCCTCGCTTGACACCCAATCGCCGCAGCGACAAAGATGAATGCGCCGGTCCGTGCCCGTCGTTCCGCACATCCTTGATCCACAGGAAAACCCCAATGAACAATCCGATCCGTTATCGATTGACCGCATGCGCCGCCGTCGCCATCGCCTGCACCGTTGCCTTCTATTCATCGCATGGCGCAGCCCCCGCGCCCGCCAGTCAGATGGTCTCGACGCCGCTCAAATTCGACCGTCTCGACCCAACCGCCGATCGTATTATCCCCGCGGGTGCGAACCTCGAGCGGGTTGCCACGGGCTTTACGTGGACTGAAGGGCCGGTGTGGGTTGATGGCAGCCTTTACTTTGCCGAAATCCCATCAAACAGCATTCGCAAATGGACGCCGGGGAAAGGCGCGAGCATCTGGCTCGAGCCGAGCGGCTACAAGGGAGCGACGCCTTATGGCGGACGCGAATCCGGCACCAACGGCATGACCCTCGACGCGCGGGGCCGCCTCACCGTGGCAGGCCACGCGCAGCGCGACGTGCTGCGCTTCGAGTCCTTCGACCCCGCGCAGCCTGCAACTATCCTCGCCGATTCCTACCAGGGCAAGCGCCTCAGCAGTCCAAACGATCTTGTGTACTCTTCAGATGGGTCGCTCTACTTTACCGATCCGCCTTACGGCCTCCCCACGCAGGGCGACAACGACCCGCTCAAGCAGCTCACGATCAACGGGGTCTATCGCATTCCCAACGCGCTGGCGCACAAGCCCGGCGCGCCCGCTGACAATGCATCCTTGCAACTGCTCATCGGCGACCTGCCGCGGCCCAACGGCATCGCGTTCTCGCCCGGCGAAAAATATCTCTACGTGAACAACTCCGAACCGAAGAGAATCTGGATGCGTTACACGGTCAAGCCCGACGGCACTCTCAAGGATCCCAAGCTGTTTTACGACGCCAGCAACGACCCACGCGGCGGCGGACCCGACGGCATGAAGGTGGATGTGGAGGGCAATGTCTACAGCGCCGGTCCGGCGGGCGTTTGGATCTTTTCGCCCGACGGCAAACCGATCGCAACGCTGCTCATTCCCGAGCGCGCGGGCAACCTGGCCTTCGGCGGCGCCGATCGCAAGACGCTCTACATTGCGGCCTCAAGCAGCATCTACCGCGTGCGGCTGAATGTGCCCGGATTGCCGCTGGTGCAGAAGAAGTAGCGGCGTTAGCGGGGTTAGCGGAGTTAGCCGAGCACAAAGGATCCGTGCCCCATCCATTTCGCGCACTTTGCGAAATGGGTGGGAAACCATGAATCTCCCTCTTTCACACGCCAGCCATCACCGTTCGACTGAGATCACCGCACTTTGTAGTTCTGTGCATACGTATCGCGCGGCAGGCCCAGGCTGCGGGCGTTGCTTGCCAACGCGTATGCCGCATCGCGATCGAGAGCGCCGCCGATGGTGACGAGCCATGGCGCCCTGCCGGAGGGCGAGAACACCGCGGGCGAAAGAGCGGGATCCTGTTGCGCCAGCGACCATGCCTTCTTCTTAGCCTGATCGTGGCGATTGTAAGTAAAAGCGACGACGCGCCACTCGACTCCGGATGGCGAGCCCTTCAGTTGCGAGCCGGCGCCGGGCGCGGGCGGAGCAAGCGAAGAACTTGCAACCGGAGATGGGTCTTGAGCAATCGTGCTGGTCGCGGCGGGCTGATTCGGAACCCGCTGCGCGGAGGCGCCGGAACCATGGCCGAACCAAAAGTGCAGGAATATCCAGCCGACGAGCACGACGCCCAGCAGGACAGCGCCGGCGGTTACCCAGCTGCGAAATTCGTGCTCCGAGACACCGAAGATGACGGGCAATTCCATCGGCACAGGCTTCTGCCCTGAAAGCATGTCGTGGGTTGCGGAGTTCGAAGCGGGCGGCAAGGATTGGGCCGGCATCGGTTCGGGTTTGGCGTCTCGACCGCGGAGATCGGACTGCGCAATTTTCTTAGGCGCAGCTTTGGGAAGATCGCGAACCCCAAGCGCGGCCTTAATCTCGGCGATTCCCCAGCTACCATTCATGCCGTTCTGGACAATCTCATTGAACGGGGCCGGCAGCGAAGGCAGCCGATGCGCCGACGCATCGCCGGACGCGCCGAGCAGAACCTCGGTCAGCAGCACCGCGAGAGCGTGGACATCCCGGCGGCGCGCATCAATGCCCTCGTCGCCCTCGGGAATTTCGCGAATGCAATCGCTGCGCAGCTTCACCGTGTTGCCCACTGCGTAGATGTTCCCCGCCTCGATGTGTTCGTGGACGAATCCGTTGGCGTGCAGAGATTCAAGAGCCGAAGCAACGCTGAGGCCGATCTGAGCGGCGTCGGGAGCGGAGAGTCGCCCACGTTTCAAGACTTCGCCAAGGTTTGCCTCAACGCGCTCAAACACCGCGTAAACAGAGGTGATGTGATCGTCGCCCTCGACGAGGAACTGGCCGAAGCGATCGATGCGGAGGAAGCTGGGATGGCCCAGCGCCTGAACGCCGCGCCATCGCGCCAGTATCTCGTCCTCGTCAAAGTGGCATTCAATAATACGAATCAAGACGGGCTCGCCGCTCGCGTTGACAGTGGAGAAGAATGCGCTGCGTCCTTCGGTCTGCAGCAACTTTGTAAGGGCAAAAGCGCTGTCGATCGTTGCGCCTTCAAAATCAGTCCATAGATACATGGCAATCCTGCTTTAACTCGTGAATTCATTCCAAGGCAGGAAGCAAGTCAGGCAGAAAACTATAAGGTGTTGCGAGTGAAACGCATGTGTGTGCGATAGGCGCTCTATATATTGAATCCATTATCTACGATGGAGGCCGCGCGACTGTTACCCCGCAAGATTCTGGTTGCATTTTCCCGGCAGACCTTCGGCCTCACCAGTTCCTGCATGCGTTAAGAACCCCGTGACCCATCCATTTCGCGCACTTTGCGAAACGGGTGGGATAGCACAAACCTCAATCGCCCTTGCCCCATCCCCCACCGCCTGGAGTCTCAATGCGAAGCACGTCGCCCTTCTCAAGTTTGCGGCTGCATTTTCCCGGTAACTCTTCAGTCTCCCCAGTCGCCGCGCGCTTCAGAAGAGCGCGTCCCGCAGCGCCATCCGCGGCGCCGGCTAGTCCATAGGGCCGGAATCGCCTGCGCTCGGCCAGCAGAGTCATCTCCGCATCCGCCAGCAGTTCAATCTCGCGCACCAATCCATCGCCGCCGCAAAACCTGCCTTCGCCGCCCGATCCGTAACGGTACGCATAGCGCCGCGCGCGAAACGGATATGCGTATTCGAGAGCCTCAATCGGCGTGTTGAGCGAATTGGTCATGTGAGTCTGCACGCCGCTGATTCCATCCATCCCCGGCCGCGCGCCCATCCCGCCCGCCGCGGTTTCGTAATACGTGTACGCCTCGCCCGTGCGCTCGTCCACGCCGCCAATCGCCAGGTTGCTCATGGTTCCGGCGCTGGCCGCTGGAACGCGCTCAGGCGCAGCCTTGGCGAGGGCCCGCATCAGCACATCCACAATGCGCTGCGAAGTTTCAACGTTCGCGCCTGCAACCGCTGCCGGCGGCTCCGCGTCCACGATCGATGCTTTCGGCGTGTGCAAAGTGAGCGGCCGCAAAATGCCTTCGGCCGCAGGCGCATCTTCGCCCAGCAAACAGCGCAGCACATAAAAACACGCGGAGAGAGTAATGGCGCGCACCGCGTTTACGCTGCCGGCAACCTGCGGCGAAGTCCCCGCAAAATCCACTTCAATCGCGCCCGCCTTCGGATCGGTCCGCAAACACACGGCAATCTTCAGCGGCTCATCGGTCACACCATCAGAATCCATAAAATCTTCGGCGGTGAACTCGCCTGCGGGCAGGGTACGCAGCTCAGCCCGTACCAGCCGCTCAGCATAATCGAGCAGGCCCTCGACCAACAGATTCAGCTGGGCCATGCCGTATTTCGCAACCAGCTGCAGCATGCGCTGCTCACCCGCGCGGCATGCGCCGATCTGCGCATCGAGATCGCCGCGCCGCTCCTCGGGCGTGCGCACGTTCGCGAGAATTGTATCGAGCAAATCGCGATTGACCACGCCGCCGCGCACAATCAGCGAAGGCGCAATGCGAATGCCCTCTTCGTCGATGCTGGTTGCCGGCCCCATGGAGCCTGCATACTTTCCGCCCACATCGGCATGATGGGCGCGACTGGCCACGTAAAACGCCGGCTTTGCGTCGCCCTCGATAAATACAGGCAGCACCATGGTGATATCGGGCAGGTGCGTGCCGCCCGCATATGGATCGTTCAATATCGCCATGTCGCCGGGCGCAAAATCGTTAGCCGCAATTGCCGCCTGCACGCTCATGGGCATGGAGCCAAGATGCACAGGCATGTGGTCGCCCATGGCAATCACACGCGCCTGATTGTCGAAGATAGCGCACGAATAATCGCGCCGTTCTTTGATATTGGGAGAAAGCGCAGTGCGCTTGAGCACCGCGCCCATCTCCTCGGCAATGGAGTGGGCGGCGCAATGAAAGATCGAAAGGTCAACCGGGCCCGGCTGATTCGCGCTCATGCGTTTGCCTCCTCGCCCACGTCGATGACGATATTTGCGAATGCATCCACTCGCGCCGTCGCGCCGGGAGGAACCAGCGTTGCCGACGTGTACTCGGTAATCATGGCGGGGCCTTCGATGGTGTCGCCCGGCACAAGTTTTTCGCGTCGATAAAATCGCGTGTTTCTCCAACCGCCCTCGAACCAAACCTCGCGCTCGGCGTAGATCGCATCCGCACCATCGCCAGGCTTCAATTCGCGCTTCACCGGTTCATACGGCTCGCCGGCTGCCGTCATGCGCAGGCGCAGATTCACAATCTCCACCGGCCGCGCTTCATCGGCAAATCCGTAGCGTTGTTTGTGCAGCTCGTGAAAAGCCTCAATCGCCTTCGCGGGTTGCGCCGCATCGAACGCCACATTCAGCTCGAATCCCTGCCGGCGGTAGCGCAGATCCAAACTGCGCTGCGCATCGCCTTCAAGCCCTTCAGCCGCAAACTCCGCAGCGCCTTCGCGCTCAAGTTCGGCAAAGTTTTCTGCGAGGTTGCCGATCTCATCGCCCGGCAGCATCACGGTGCGTGAATCATCGCGGACGGTGTCGGCGAGCAGAATTCCCACGGCCGAGAGCGCTCCCGGCATGGCGACGACAAGCACCCGCGGAATGCGCAACGCGCGCGCCAGAGCACACGCATGTAGCGGCCCACCACCGCCAAAGGCCACCAGCGTAACGTCGCGGGGATCGTGGCCGCGCTCGACCGAAATCACGCGAATGGCCTTCTCCATCTGCGTTTCAACTACGCGCACAATGCCTGCGGCAAGTTCTTCGGCGGTCGCCAGCGCGCCTTTTTGTTCGGAGAGAATTTGCTCTGCGCGTTCGCGATCGAGTTTCACTCCACCGCCGAGAAAGCTCTCCGCATCGAGCCGGCCCAGCAGCAGATTGGCGTCGGTCACCGTCGGCTGCGTTCCGTGACCGAAGCAGATGGGCCCGGGATCGGCGCCGGCGGATTCGGGACCCACGCGCAGCATTCCGCCTGCGTCAAAGCGGGCGATGGAACCGCCTCCCGCGCCGGCCGTGTGAATGTCGAGCATGGGCACGCCGATGGGCACGCCGGCCACCACGCTCTCGCGCGTGCGTTCCGCGCCTTCGCGTGCATTGCGCGCCAGAAAAACATCGGTCGACGTGCCGCCCATATCGAAGCCGATGATGATCTCGAATCCCGCGAGCGCGGCCATTCTGCACGCGCCCACTACGCCGCCCGCAGGGCCAGAGAGCACCGTCCGGACTGGTTCGCGCGCGGCCAAATGGGCCGGCACAATTCCGCCTGAAGATTGCATCACATCAACACGGCCGCCTCCTGGCCGCGCTGCAACTCTCTGCTCCAACGCAGACAAATAGGAGCCCATGCGCGGAGCAAGGTACGCATTCACCACCGTCGTCGATGCGCGCTCGTATTCTCGAAATTCAGGCAGTATGCGGTGCGAAGCCGACACCGGCACGCCCAGCGCCCGCATTGCTGCTTCGACGCGCTTTTCGGTTCGCGGATTGGCAAAGGCAAACAGCAGCGAAATGGCCACGGATTGAGCGCCGCTGGCCCGCACCGCTTCAACCAGCGCGGTTAACTCTTCATCGGTAGGCTCGCGCAGCGACTCACCCTCGGCGCTTACGCGCTCGGCCACGCCAAAGCGCAACTCGCGCGGGACGAGGGGCACCGGAATCGGCGCAAACCAGTCGTAGAGTTTGGCGCGGGTCTGGCGGCCAATTGCGATGGTGTCTTCGAATCCGGCGGTTGTGACAAACGCAAGGCGCGCGCCCTTGCGTTCGAGCAAGGTATTGGTTCCAACTGTTGTGCCGTGTCGCACTTCGGCGCGCTCGTCGCCCGCAAGTTGGCGCACGCCTTCCATCACCGCCTGCGCGGGATCGGCGGGAGTAGAAAACAGCTTGACCACGCGCAGTTCGCCGCCCGACAGACAAACGCAGTCGGTAAAAGTGCCGCCGGTGTCGATTGCGATGCGCAAAAAATCTCCGCCTTCTCCGGTGAAAATCGCCGCCAATGCAGCGGGCCGCCGTAAACTTCAATCTTAACCACCCGCTGTCCATAGTCCCCGGAGATCGTTTGTCGAACTACCTCACAGGTTGGCTGGCTGACTCCACGCCCGAGCAGCGCCGCACGCTGGTTGCGGCGAGCCTGGGCTGGATGCTCGACAGCATGGACGTGATGATTTATGCGCTGGTGCTGGGCCAGGTGCAGCACGATCTCAATCTAACAACGTCACAAAGCGGCGCCATGATGTCGGCGACATTGCTGGCCGCGGCCGGCGGGGGACTTGCTTTTGGATGGTTCGCCGACCGCTTCGGCCGCGTGCGCGCGCTCTCGCTCAGCGTGCTTGGCTACTCCATTGCGACGGCGATGTGCGGACTCACTCACACCGCGGTCGAGCTCATGCTGTGCCGCATCATTCTCGGCCTGGGCATGGGCGGCGAGTGGGCATCGGGCGCGGCCCTGGTGGCTGAGTCGTGGCCGGCGCGCCATCGCGGCAAGGCTCTGGCGCTGGTGCAAAGCTCGTGGGCAATCGGCTACGCGCTCGGCGCTGCACTGGTGGCCGTGGTGATGCCGCGCTTTGGCTGGCGTGCGGTGTTCTTTGCCGGCGTGCTGCCGGCGCTGATTGCGTTGTGGGTGCAGAGCCGGCTTCACGAGTCGACCGAATGGCGCGCGGCCCGCGCGGATACAGTGCCTATCGCGCAGCTGTTTCGCGGAGCGCTTGGCCGCAGCACGCTGGTGTGCGCCACCATGAACGCAGCCACGCTGTTGGGTTGGTGGGGACTCTTTACCTGGGCGCCGCGCTTTCTCTCCATGCCCATCGCCCAGGGCGGCCGCGGCCTTAACATCGTTGCAACCTCCGGCTGGACCATCGTGATGCAGGGCGGCACTTTCCTCGGCTACATTTCGTTTGGATACATTGCCGACCGCTTCAGCCCCAAGCGCACCTACATCGCATACCTTGTCGTCGCCGCGCTGCTGGTGCCAATGTTCGCATTCGTCACCAATAACTACGCGCTGCTGGTGATCGGCCCGCTGGTGGGTTTTTTCGGCACCGGATATTTTTCAGGTTTCAGCGTTATTTCGAGCGAGCTGTTTCCCACCCAGCTGCGCGCCAGCGCCATGGGGTTCGTGTACAACATCGGCCGCATCGCCAGCGCGGCGGGGCCTTACTTGATCGGCCGATTTTCAGAGTCGATGGGAATCAGCGCGGCGCTGTCGATGACTTCGGGCGCTTTTCTGGTGGCGGCCGTGATTGCGATGGCGCTGCGGGTGCCGGCACTTGGTGTGAAGGAAAATTGAACGGCGGGAAATGCGAGATTGGTGGTATCCCAGGTCCCCAAATGCGAAGGACCTCCACCCCACGAACCAAGACCTGTTCGTGGGGGCCCCGGGATCTGGGGCACCCACTTTCATAGGTGAGTCGCCCCGCGCGCAAAAACCTAGCTCAGAAACTCCGCAATAGCCGCCACCACCGTCTCCTGCTCATCGGCGCGCAACTCGGCGAACATGGGCAGCGCAAGCACCTCGCGTGCGGCGCGCTCCGCTTCGGGAAAATCGCCCTCGCTATAGCCCAGGCCCTTGAGCGCCTGCTGCATGTGCAGGGGCACGGGATAGTAAATCTCCGAACCAATTTGCCGCGCGGCCAGAAACTCTCGCAGCGCGTCTCGCTTTGAAGTTCGAATGACGTACTGGTGCCAGATGTGTTTCGCGCCTTCAACTTCGCGCGGCAACACGACGCCGTTTGTGGGGTAGAGCCCGCTCTCAACCAGCCCGGCTTTTGCGAACAAGTCGTGGTAACGGGCCGCAGCTACGCGCCGCGCATCGTTCCAGCCCTCAACATATTTCAGCTTGACTCCGAGCACCGCGCCCTGGAAACCGTCCATCCTCGCGTTCCACCCGATCTCGTCATGGTAGTAGCGGCGGCGCATTCCGTGGGAGCGCAGCATGGTTGCCCGCTCAGACAGTGCATCGGAATTTGTAGTCACCATGCCGGCTTCGCCCGCCGCGCTCAGATTTTTGGTGGCGTAAAAGCTGAAGGCCGCAAGATCGCCCAGGCCGCCGGCCTTGACGCCCTTCCACTCCGCGCCCCATGCCTGCGCGGCGTCTTCGATGAGGGTCAGCCCGTGCTCTCGTCCAAGACGAGCAAAAGAATCCCAGGGGCAGCACTGGCCGTAGAGATGCACCGGCAGCATTGCCTTCACCTCGGCGCCGGCCTCAGAGTCGAGCACACGCTCCACTGCGACCGCGTCAAGATTGAATGTGACTGGATCAATATCGGCCAGCAGGGCTTTTGCGCCCACGCGGAGAATTGAGCTTACCGAGGCAAAAAAGCTGAAGGGGGTAGTAACCACCGCTGCACCAGGGCCGATTTCGGCCGCAGCCAGGGCCAACCACAGGGCGTCTGTGCCGGACGCGCAGCCCACCCCATGCGCCACTCCCAGTTGCGCCGCCGCGTCGCGCTCGAAGGCCGCAACCACACTGCCGAGCGTAAACTGTTGCTCCTTAAGAACTTGTTCGATGGCTGCCAGCAGTTCCTGGTGCAGGGGCTCGTATTGCCGCTTGAGGTCAAGCATGGGAACCGGCATAGGGACAGGCTGGGATTTGCCGTGGGAAGCGGCGCGGGCGGGACTGACGGCGGGCTGCACGGACTCATTTTAACAACCGGGTCACAGATCGGCAGGTGCCGAAGCACACGCGCAATCTGTGGCGGCCGCTCAAGGCCAGCCAGTCAAAAAGCCGGGATTTGACATCTAAGTCCCAAGGCGTTGCATTCCGGGAACATCCGGCCGCTGCAATCGGGAGCTGCATTTTGGCCCTAAATGCCAGATAAAAAAGGAGCGGAATCGGTGGCCGAACCACCCGTTTTTGTACGGGCGGAGTTGAAATGGTTCGCAAACCCTTATATTGTTGTCACATTGCGGGGGCTATTGGCTCCGGGACTTCCGGCCCCATCCCCGCGGATTTTCATTGTCACGAAAAAGAATTTTTGAAGTCAAAACCTTCAGGAAAGCAGGAGATCGGCACATGGAGAACAAGCCGGCACAAAACATTCAGGATACATTTCTGAACACGGTGCGCAAGGACAAGACCCCCATCACCATTTACCTGGTCAGCGGCGTAAAACTGACGGGTAAGATCAGGTCCTTCGACAAATATTCCGTGCTTCTCGAGAACAACAGCCAGGAACAGTTAATTTTCAAGCACGCCATTTCTACGGTAGTAAGTAATCGTAGCGTTATGCACACCGAGCATCGCCCCGCCGCCGGGGCACCGGGATTGGGACCGACCGCGGTTCCAGCTCCGCCTGCAACTCCGATTGCGGAACAGCGATAGGCCCCAGGAAGCAGCCTCGATTGCGAGACGGGGATCAACAACCAGGCGCTGCCGCAAACAAAGCCGCGGCACTGCGCCAGGCAGGCCGCAAAACCTTGCGGCAACAGCCGGCCAGGCTTGACCGCCGACCACCCGGTGGCCAGCTTGAACGAGCCGTTCTTGTCGGAGTGGAATTCGGCCGCAGCAGAACTGCTGCGGCTGATACTCGAAAGCTCGGCTCGGACTCACCCGTTGACACAGAGAACGCAGAGGTACGCCAAGGCGCCCTGTCTGCCGCTTCTTTGGCGTTGCCGCGCCTCAATTCTCCTTCGGCTTCGCGCGCACCGATTGCTCCCGGAACGGGTCTTGACACAGAAGAGTCTCTGGCCGAGTTTCGCGAGCTGGTGATGAGCGCGGGCGGGTACGTAGTTGCGGAAGTTTTGCAGCGGCGGCCGCATCCTGACCCGGCAACGCTGATTGGCTCAGGCAAAGTGGAGGAGATCGCTGGCATCGCCGCATCGGTCAACGCCGACCTGGTGCTGTTCGACCACGACCTTTCACCCACCCAGCTTCGCAATTTGGAGCGGCTCCTGCCCTGCCGCGTCTTAGACCGCACCCAACTGATCCTCGACATATTTGCCCGCCACGCCCGCACCCGCGAAGGCCAGTTGCAGGTTGAGCTCGCGCAGCTCCAATACATGCTGCCACGGCTTGCCGGCCGAGGTAAACAAATGTCACAGCTCGGCGGCGGCATCGGCACCCGCGGACCCGGCGAAACCCAGCTCGAAACCGACCGGCGGAAGATTCAACGGCGAATTGACCAGGTGAAGCTGGATCTTGAATCGGTGCGAACGGTGCGCAAACAGCAGCGGCAAAGGCGCGAAGCGGTGCCAGTGCCCACGGTGGCGCTGGTGGGCTATACCAACGCCGGCAAGAGCACACTGTTCAACACGCTTACCGGAGCGCACGTGCTTTCGTCGTCGCGCATGTTCGCCACGCTCGATCCCAAGCTGCGCGCCATTGAGTTGCCCAGCCGCCGCAAGGTGCTGCTTTCTGACACGGTCGGTTTCATCCGCAACCTGCCCCACACGCTCGTCACCAGCTTTCGCGCCACGCTTGAAGAGGTTGGCCAGGCCGAGGTGCTGCTGCATGTGCGCGACGCGTCATCCACCTACGGCGAGGAACAAAAGGCCCAGGTGGAGAAGGTTCTCGGCGAGCTCGAAGTGCTGGCCAAGCCGCGCATCGAGGTGTTGAATAAGATTGACCGGCTGCCCGAAGACGAGCGCGCGACTTTCGTCTCCCGCACCAACGCTCATCCAAAGAGTAAAAGCGCCCCCGGCGCCGCCGCGTCGGTAGCACTTTCTGCGCTCACCGGCGAGGGCTCCGATGCCTTGTTGCTCGCGATTGACGAGGCGCTCAAATCCGACCCCATCGTTGAGGCCGAGCTGCGCGTGCCCCAGCACGAGGGCGCGGTGCTGGCTGCTATCGATGCGGGCATGATTGTTCACTCGCGCGAGTATGAGGGGAATATGGTGCGGCTTTCGGTGAGCGGACCGGCATCGCTGATGGGGCGCATGAGACGGTTTCGCACGCGCGGCAAATGAGCGGCACAGTTGTTGCAGCTTCATAGAGATTGAGCGATTGCATTCCAATTCTCCGGGGCAGTTCGATGAGTGAAACATTGCAATTGGATAGGGTTGCGAGTTTGGGTGCGATTTTTGTTCTCGCGATTGTTTGTTCAATGGGGGCGTCCGCATTCGCCCAGTCCGGTGTTTCGACGTTACAAACTTCAGCCGGTGCACAAACCGCAACCCAGTCGCCAGCACCCGGGTTTGATGTCGCCGTAATCAAGCCATCCCCCGAACAGCACATGGTTGGCGTTAACGTCTATGCAGGCGGGCGAATTCAGATTAACGGCTTCAATCTGAAAAGCCTTATCTCCACGGCATTCAACGTGGGCTATTGGCAGATCTCGGGCGGCGACGAATGGACTGAGAAAGTCGATTACGACCTTGAAGCAAAGCCGCCGGAGAATCTCCGCGCGCAATTCACTAACATTCGCCACTCGCTATTCACCATCGACGATCCACAGCTCCGCGCGATGCTGCAATCGCTGCTCATCGAGCGCTTCCAACTAAAGTTCCATCGGGAAACAAAGACAGGAGACGTCTACCTTCTCGAGCAGAGCGGCAAGCCCATCAAGCTGAAGCCTGCCAAAGATCGCTCGACCGGCGAAAACGCAATCACGACGCCGGGAATGTCGGGCGAAATCGGCTTTGTTTCAGGTCAGTTCTCCCTGTTCAACACATCGATGCCGCAGTTGGCGCAATTTGCCGGTAATTTCGTATTTCACTGTCCGGTCATCGACCGCACGGGTCTCACCGGCTCCTACGATTACCGGTCGCCCATGCAGGCCGAGCAGAGCGAGTTCGAAGATTCCTTCCGGTTGCTGATTCCCGAACTCGGCCTCAAGCTCGAACGCGGCAAGGGCCCTGTTGAAACCTTCGTGATCGACCACGCGGAGAAACCATCGCCCAATTAGAGACGAGCGCCATTAATCATTTGTGTCCCTCTCACATCGACGGACTTAATTCGACCGCCCCATTTACCGTGCGTTCTTCGTTCCGCGGGTATTCTGTAAAGTTCCATCTGCCGAGGCGCTCCATCACCAGGCCGTCAGGAGGCACCGATGAATCCGTCCAAAGGCACCGCAGTTCCCGCCATTACAGCGCTCAGCTCGCGTGAGGTCTACCGCAACCACTGGATGCGTGTGCGCGAAGACGAGATTCTGCGTTCGAACGGCGCTCACGGCATCTACGGGCTGGTTGAAAAAGACGACGCGGCCATCATCATCCCCATCGACAACGGACGCGTGTGGCTGGTGGAGCAGTTCCGCTACTCGATCGGCGAGCGGGCGCTCGAGCTGCCGCAGGGCGGCTGGGAGATGGAGATCGACAACCCCGAGGAGCTGGCCCGGGGCGAGCTGCGCGAGGAGATTGGCCAGGATGCCGCCGAGATGACCAGCCTGGGCATGATCTGGATTGCGTACGGCTTCACGCGTCAGAAGCAGCACGTCTATCTGGCCACCGGGCTCACGCCCGCACCAGGCCAACGTGACGCGGAAGAACACGACCTGATTCCGCGCTCGTTCGGGATTGAGGAATTCGAGCAGATGATGCTCGACGGCACCATTCGCGATGGCTGCACGTTATCGGCCTGGGGGCTTTACCTGATGTGGAAGGCGCGGCGCTAGATCACTATCTTGTAGATGTTTCCGCCGCTATCCGTGGCCACTCCGTGAATCTCAGTCAACTGGCCGGGAACATTGCGGCGATACATCTCAACATTGAGCGTGGTGCCTTTTGACCCGGTAAGGATACTGCGCACGTGCAGCGGAGTTCCCAGCACATTGGCGGTATAGTAGCCATGCCCAAAGACCGTATCCCACACTTTTTGCCAATTGACCGTGGGCGCAGCACCGGCGTCAGTCGGCCTGCTGCTTACCAGGCCCCATGCGCCCGTGCACACTTCGCCGTTGGCGAGGGTAACGGTGATGTTGCCTGAGTTGAAGGCGCCGGTCATTTTGGCGGCGTAGATAGGCGGAGCGGTCTCGGCTGCCAACGGTCCCTGCACAGGATAGAGCCGGCCCATGCGGTAGCAGCCTGAAAGGAATAGAACTGCGCATACGAGCAGAACAGCGCGTGTCTTCATGGTCACGGGGCCTCCGCCCCACACCAACAGCCGTTGGACGGATGAGGTTAGCGGAAGGTTTCGCGTGCCCGGTCGCTGAGCGGAGTCCGAGCCGCTTACGGCCGCTCAGCCACCGGAATCCACGTCGTCAAAAACATCACCTCTGTCCGGAATCTGTCGCAGATTTGGCAGCCGCAATGCAGAGCAACCGGAAGGGGCGCGCCCTGAATAGATCAGTTGAGCCGGTCTGATGCTCGATTTCCGGAATTGCGCGCAATACCCCTCGGTAGGTCTTCATCATCACGGGCACCGACAAACGGCGATGAGAAACTCGCCGCACAAAGGCATTGCCGAGCTCACGCATCACGCCCTCCATTGCCCTGCCGTGAATATGGGGGTCGATTCCACTCAGATCGCTAAGCGACTTTGCCAATCGGCGATTTACTGCTTCGAAGACGAATGCCTTTCGCAGTGCGCGATCTACCCGTTCACTTGCCATTGCCAGGCCAAGTTCGAACGGCATATTAAAGCGTGGGGTTCGAGGGAGTGGGCCGTCCAGCTTGACCCACGATAGATCGTGGATCGAGTAGCGACAGCTTTGAATCAGGGCAATGATCTTGTCAAGCCTGTTTTCCGCCCCTGAAATCTCCAGCGTTGCGCGGGGCTGCAGGCCCAGATGCACAAGCCCTGAGATATAGGCAAGATACAAGCGGCGAAACTTCTCATCGTAGGGGACGTTGAGAAAAACGGCGTTGAATGCAATTTCAGGCGGCCTTGCGCGCACGGCCGTTAGTCTTTCTGCCTGAACGCTTCACTTCAAAAAGCGACGCTTTGATGCCGGTCCCGGAGCTTGTCCGCGCAGTCGGCCGCTTCTTCGCTGAGGCAGTTCTGGTCCTGGCCCCATTATTTGTAAATAGACCATCCACAAACTTCCGGTCGGACTTGGAAAGGCCGTAGAAGTCGGCCATCTCCTGCCAGGTCGGGATCGGGGTTGTAAGAATCACAGGACGGTTCATAACACTTCCAGAGTACTATGATTCGGGATTCGTGGAATGCAGCCAACTCACAGCCATTTCTCAACCCGGCGCCAACCCCGTCAACGACGCCACTCTTACGGCCGTTCATCCACCGGAATCCACGGTGAGGGGTAGGCGGGCCCGATGTACTCGGCACGCGGGCGGATCAGCCGGTTGTCGTCGAGCTGCTCGATAACATGCGCGGCCCAGCCGGCGATGCGGCTTATGGCAAAGATCGGCGTGTACAGGTCGATGTCGATGCCCAGCGTCGCGTAGGTTGAAGCGGAGTAGAAATCGACGTTGGCGTTCAGCCGCTTGTCTTTGTTGATGTAGATCTCGATGGCGCGCGACATTTCGTACCACTTGGGCTGGCCGGAATCCCTGCCGAGCTGCTCGCTCATCTTGCGCAGGTGCGTGGCGCGCGGGTCTTCAGTTTTGTACACGCGATGCCCGAAGCCGGAAATCTTCTGCTTGGCCGCCAGCATGTTCTTCACATACTCCACGGGATCGGCGCCTTCTTTATCGATCTTCAGCAGCAGGCGCATCACGCCCTCGTTGGCGCCGCCGTGCAGCGGGCCTTTGAGCGCGCCAATGGCGCCGGTAATAGCTGAATGAATGTCAGAGAGGGTTGCGGCAATGACGCGGGCGGCAAAGGTGGAGGCGTTGAGTTCGTGGTCGGCGTGAAGAACGAGGGCGAGATCGAGGGTCTTGGTTGCGGTCTCTGATGGCTTTTCGCCGTTCAGCATCCACAAAAAATTGCCGGCATGGCTGAGCGAGCGATCGGGCGGAACAATTTCCTTGCGCTTTCGAATTCGATCGTAAATGGCAACGATCATGGCAATCTGCGCGGTCAGGTTATACGCCTTGCGCACATTGGCGTCGTGCGAGTTGTCCTTTTCGTCGGCGTCATAAAAACTCAGCGCCGACACCGCGGTTCGCAATATCTCCATGGGCGTGGCCGAGTTGGGAAAGCTGCGCAGCATGTCGATGACCCGCTGGTCGAGAACGCGGGCGAGCGCCAGTTGCGCGCTGAATTCGCGCAGCGCCAGCTCGTTGGGCAGAAATCCGTTCCACAGCAGAAACGTGGTTTCCTCGAAGGTGGAGTGCACGGCCAGTTCGTGGATGTCGATACCCCGGTAAGAAAGTACACCAGCCTCTCCATCAATCCAGCAAATTCCGGAGTTGGCAGCGACAATCCCCTCCAGGCCCCTTCCAGCTACAACTGTCGACATAACCTTCGGTTCTCCCTTTTCTTATAGTATGGGTTCTCGTAAGTTACCGGTGGCCAGCAGTCTCTATCTGTGATCTGCGCCACATGAGGCGATCTCAATCTGTGATCTGCGCCACATTAACCGACAACCAGACTTCCCAGCCCGGTACTTGCCATTAGATCGGGTCCAGGTTCGCCGGATTGCGGCAAGTTGGAAATCTGCCAGCCGGCCGCTTTTCGGATCCTTACAAAAGCGAGCGGCCTGGCAAGATCGAAATCTGGCATTAAAAATCTGAAAACGCGTAAGAACTGGCCTGGAATAAAAAATTGCAGTAAAGATGTTTATAACCGAGCGGTTCGCCGCTTGTCACGAATGGTGGGATGGCGCTGCTTTGCGGCCTGCGCCCAGAGCCGCCATTGTCGCATTCCATACCCACCGATGGGGGTGGTCCGGTATTCTGTTTCTTCCCCGGAGGCGCACACATTCGAGGTTCCGGAACAATTGCCCGATTGGGGTGGGGTTCCAGCCTCCGCGAAATCCGGGGCAACGCTTTGCCGGCGGAGGAGTTTCGATTTTTAAGAACGGCGTCTAATTAACACGTTGACGCATACATACCGGCAGCGGCCGGCCTTATGAGCCGCAAAGGAATGAAAGGCAATCAATGAGCGAAGTCGATGAAACTCCCCGAACTTATTCGGGTGCATTTCTGGCTGTACTCGCAGCCTCGCTTTTGGCTGCACTCGGGGGCCTGATCTGGTGCTACACCCTGGGCGGCCGGCTGGCAACCCAGCAACAGGAACTGACCGACGCCCGGCAGCAGAACGTAAAGCTGGCCGCCGAGCTTCGCGAAACCGACGCCCGTCTTCGCGTGGCCACCGACGAGCTGGGCAAGTCGCTCGGCCTCACCCAAAAGCAGCTCGACCAGCGCGCGGCTGCGCTTATGCAGCGCGAACAGGCCGATAGCCAGCGCCTGCAGGCCGCCCAGCAGCAGACCTCGCAGCAGGTGAGCGCCGTCGCCAGCGACGTATCGAGCGTAAAGACCGACGTGGGCGGCGTAAAGACCGACCTGACCCACACGCAGAGCGATCTGGCCACCGCGGTCACCCAGCTTCAATCCATTCGCGGCGATTTGAGCAGCACCAACAGCGTGATCGCCCGCAATCACGACGAGCTGGTTACGCTCGAGCACAAGGGCGACCGCAACTTCTACGAGTTCAGCCTGACCAAGGGCCAGAGGAAACCTGTTGGCACCGTAAGTATGGAGCTCAAAAAGGTTGACACCAAGAAGAACACGTTTACCCTGGTGGTCTACTCCGACGACAAGGCTGTGCAGAAGAAGGACCGCGGACTCGATGAGCCGCTGCAGTTCTACAGCGGCAAAGACCCGATGCTCTTTGAGGTGGTGGTGAACACCATCAAGTCAAAGAACGAGGTTACGGGGTATCTTTCAACGCCCAAGTCGGCGCCGGTGCCCCCAACCGCCGCGCCTAACGGGCAATAACCGGGCTAACGATCAATAGCGGGGCTAGCGGTCAACAACCGGGACTTTGGGCGTGAGCGTGAGCGAGGGCTGGTACCTGAAGTGCAAGGTCAGATCGAGCCCTTTGCGCGCGTCCCAATCCTGCTTTTTCATTTTGTAAGCCGACACCACTGTGCCCTCAACCGTTTGGCCGGGCTCAATCACGGTATCGAGCGGCGACAGCGCCGGCCCATGCGGGATCGGCAGATCGGGGTAGGCCACCCAGATCCTGTCGTAGTCCATTTTGTTGGCGGCAAAGCTCATGGTGATGTTGCCGTCGGGCGCCGTGTAGTTGGTAAGCACGTTAACCAGAAACAACGTAGCCTTGCTCTGGTTGTGCAGCCGCACCTTGGTGAACACGAACACCTGGTCAAAGTCCTCCTTGGCCATGGGTGCTCCGTTGGCGTCGAACCCTGAAGTCTGCGTGTGAATGGGGTGGGCCCATACGTTCAAAATCTCGCCGGTAGCCATGGGCGTGGTCCGGTTGGCATAGATGTAAACGAATGCCGCAATCGATAGCGCGATTGTTGCCACAATCACTGCTTTGCCAAGCTGGGTTGTGCCCTTGGTGTACTCTTCGCCCTTCGCGGCGTCGTCCAGTCCGGTCGTATCCTGCTGCAATAAGCTCATGACGACAAGTCCTTCCTCAACCGGTCCCTTGTTCCGAACCCACGATCCATCTTGAAAACCGTGCCTCGATCTGATCCTTGATGCGGCGTTCATTACTTCGCCGATCGTTGATGCGCCCTATCTTATCGCCAACCGCTCTCCACGCACCATCAATTCTTTTGCACACTTTGAACCGCCAGGGGACGCGCGGTCCCGGCTTCATGCCCGTTTCCTCAATCCGGCCAGGAATCCCTCCGCGTCCCGCGTATTCAGCACGTCTTCGGCAGTAAGCCACGCTCGCCGCAACTGCTTTACCCCGTAGTCCATCTTTCCCAGGTTGCGCGCGTCGTGCGAGTCAGACGACACGATGATTGTGCAACCGGTTTCTTTTGCCAGGCGCAGGTCGCGGTCGTTCAAATCAAGCCGTTCGGGAGCGGCGTTGTGCTCCATGGCCACGCCCAGCTCGGCTGCGCGCTTGAGCACCGCTGCAATATCGATGGCAAACGGCTCGCGGCGCAGCAGCAGCCTGCCCGTTGGGTGCCCCAGAATCCTCACGTACGGGTTCTCGATCGCCCGTATCACCCGCGCGGTCATCTCCTCGCGGCTCTGCTCAAAGCGCGTGTGCACGCTGGCAATCACAATATCCATCTGTGCCAGCACTTCGTCGGCCAGGTCCAACGCTCCGTCGGCCAGAATGTCCACCTCGATGCCGGTAAAGACGCGGATGCGCCCCTCCATCTCCCGGTCAACCTCCTGGATTTTCCCAATGTGCTCGAGCGCCCGTTTCTCATCGAGCCCGTTGGTCATGGCCAGGTTCTTGCTGTGGTCGGTGATGGCGATGTACTGGTACCCCGCCGCAATTGCCGCCTCGGCCATTTCGCGGATGGAGTTATGGCCGTCGCTGGCCGTGGTGTGCATGTGAACGTCGCCGCGAATGTCGGCCTTCTCGATCACTTTGGGCAGCTCGTGCCGCGCCGCAATCTCCACCTCGCCCAGGTTCTCGCGCATCTCGGCGGGCATCCAGTCCATGCCCAGCTTCGCGTAAATTTCTTCCTCGGTGGCTGTCGCCACGGGCGAGCCGTCGTCGAGACGCGCCAGCGCCCACTCGCTCAGCGTGTAGCCCATTTTGAGCGCCCGCTGCCGCAGGGTCACGTTGTGTCCCTTTGACCCCGTAAAGTACTGCAAAGCAGCGCCGTAGACGGCCGTCGGCAGCAGCCGCACATCTACCTGCAACCCCTGCTCCAGATTGAAGCTCACCTTGTTTTCGCCCTTGGCGATCATGCTGTGGATGCCCGGATAGGCTGCGACATATTCGACACCCGCCGCGGTGTGCTCCGGCGAGCAGGCTGGCCCGGTGACCAGCAGATCGAGATCGCCGGCGGTTTCGCGCCCCCGGCGAAGCGAGCCGGCCGGCGTTACGCGGTCGAAACCCTCGAATTTTATGAGGTAGGCGGCAATTCTTTTCGCCTCTTCGTCGGCGACATCGATCCGGAAGCGGCCCGCGGACCGCCGGTAGTCCTCGATGCCCTTGCGAAGCTTCTCAAGCTGCTTGGCGCCCATGCGCGGCAAATCGGCCAGTTTTCCCGCTTCAATCGCCTCGGCAAGCTGGTCGACGCTTCCGATCTGCGCCGCATCCCAGAAGAGCGCGATGGTCTTGGGCCCCATCCCGGGCAGTTTCAGGAGTTCCAAAATTCCAGCGCCGTATTTTTTAAGCAGTTCGTCGCGAAACTCAAGACTGCCGGTCTCGACAATCCGCTGGATGTGCGCCGCCATGCTCTTGCCGATGCCCGGAATCTCGAGCAACCGCGCCGTTTCTTTTGCGGCCGCCACCAGGTCCACCGTGGTCTGCTCCGCGGCCTCCGCGGCACGCCGGTAGCTGCGGATCCTGAAGCTGTCGGCGCCGTCGATCTCCATCAGGTCTGCAGTCTCGCCCAGGAGGCGGGCAATGACGCGGTTGTCGATGAGGGATGCGGGCGGGGTCGCGTGGAGTTGGCTCGAAATTGGGTCGGCCATGGGCAAAGCCTCCAGCCGCAGTATCCGTCATCTGCTACTTAAGACGCCAGTGATGCGATACGCACCGAGTTCCCGGTCCCCAAATGCGAGGGATCGAGAACACCCGGCGCGCGCACCTCACCGAATCTGGCCTGGAATTTATTTGTAATAAGGTGCCCACTTCCGGGCACAGTTTAGGGAAACACCGCTGGGAGTCGGTGTCTGGAACGTCCGAAGGTCAGCTACAGCCTAAGCCGCGCTGTGGGCAGCATTGTCCTTGAAGCGAATTACCCCGTCCGCCTGGGGACCCTTCTGGCCCTCTACGATATCGAACTCGACTTCATCGCCTTCCTTCAGCGTCTTGTATCCGTCCAGTTGAATTGCGGAGTAGTGAACGAATACATCTGGCCCGTCTTCGCGTCCGATGAATCCGTAGCCCTTGGCGTTGTTAAACCACTTCACTTTACCCTTGTACTGAGCCACAAATTCCTACCTTCCTATTGGGGATCTTTCGGGGGATTTGTCGAGCGAAAGGGGAGTTCGCACCGATATTACCTAAGACGCAAAAAAATCGTCAAAGGTTGATTACGGAAATCAAAACAAATTCCACAAAGTGATACTGGGGCAGGAAGTACCTGTATTTTCATTGGCATGCGCGGTAATTAACTTTGGTTTTTTCTCGCGTCTTTCATCTTGTTACCTATGCACGTTGGAGACGGCCATCGGGGCCGCGCTCGCTCGCACTATTTTTTGCGCTTCTTCGCTTTGATCCGGTCGTAGAGCAGCACGCTCGACAGCGTCTTGCCGTCAAGAATGGCCCCTTTCTCAATCATTTCAATCACTTCAGAGAGCTTGACCAGCCGGAGCTCAATCTTCTCGTCCTCGTCCGGAGCAGTTTCGCCTGCTTCGAGTCCGTCGGCCACAAAGACCTTGAATGCCTCGCCCAGAAAACCCGGGCTGGCGTAATACTCCACCAGCGGCTTCCACTTTTTGGCGCGGTAGCCGGTTTCTTCAGCCAGTTCCCGTTTGGCGCCCTCGAGCGGATCTTCGCCAGCCTCGATTTTGCCCGCCGGCAATTCCCACAGGAACTGGTTGGCCGCGTGCCGGTACTGCCGCTCCATTACTACCCAGGGGTTCTTCTTGTTCTTCGCGTTGTCGAGGGCCAGAATCACCACGCTGCCGTTGTGGCGGATGACGTCGCGCTCGGTTTCGAAGCCACCCGGCTCAACGATCTTGTCGTGGAGCACGCGGAAGAGCGGCCCGGTGTAGACGACCTCGGAGCTCAATACGGTGGCCCGCTCCGCAACAACGGGTGCTGCGCTCTTCTTTGCCTTCTTCTGTGGCTTGGCCTTAACGGCCTTTGCCTTTTCTTTCTTCGCCATCATGTCCTCGCAATATTGCTGAACGCAGAATGAGTATACGAAATCCGGCGGCGGCGCACTTCGGATTTGCGTTGCAAGCATCGTCCCTACGGGACTGGGGATTTGATTGGCGAACCACCCAGCGTTGAAACGCTGGGCTAAATTACGCTGCGCCTACGGCGCGGGTTTCTTTGGCGGGCTCACGGGGTAGGTTCGGCGCGGATCTTCGGAGCAGGCCTGTTTGTTTCTACGGCGCGGATTTTTGAAACTTCACCTATCTATTTGATCGCGCTGGGTTATCTTGGTTTCCATGAGCCAAATGCTCGCAATTCGAACCGTCAAGCTGAACGAACGCCACCTGCGCCCCGGCCGCACGCAGCATACGGTTGCAGATAATAATGGCAGGCGCGAGTTTCCTCCATTCGTCGAACTAAAGATCACGCAATATCAAGGTGAAACGGCCACTTATCTAATGCACATCTGTGAGGATGGCTCGGTGGCGGATACGTGGCATGAGAACCTTGAGGACGCTTATCACCAGGCTGAGTGGGAGTTCGGCGTTGGGCCTGATGAGTGGATTGAGATTAACGAGCCCTGGTGATCTGCCGGTTAGAACTTCGGCACACACTTCTGCATCGGCATGGCCCGGCGTGGCATCCTACACAGAGCACTAAAGCAATCCGGCAGTGGAAGTATCTTCCCCGAGGGCAGGCCAGCAAGCAAGTGAGCAACGCAGACTGTTTTCCCGTCACCGTGACTCCCGGCATCAGCCGGCTCTATGCGGATTTCTGCGCCTCGGCCGCCCAGGAGTTTCTGCCGTCGGACGAAAACTGGTTCGAACATCGGCCGCCGACGCCCGCGCATTGGCCGGAGCTGGTTTCGCTGCTGGCTGCGCAAAACCCCTCGCCCTCAGCCGCGCCCGCCCTTGAAGCCCTGAAGAATGGCGCCGGCGCCGTGCTCACCGGCCAGCAGGTAACGCTTTTCGGCGGACCGCTTTTTACCCCTTTCAAGGCAGCAACGGCGCTGGCTCGCGCACGCAGCGCCACGGCCGCCGGCCATCCTCATGCCGCCATCTTCTGGCTGGCCACTGAGGATCACGACTTTGAAGAGATGAACCACGTCACCTTTCCGGCGCGGCGCTCGCTTGAGAAGCTGGTCTATTCCGCGGCCCCATCGGCGCCGGTCCCGGTTGGAAGCGTGGTGATCGACGACTCCATTACCCCGCTCATCGATCGCGCATGGGAGTTGATCGGCTTCTCCGACGCCATGGAGGCGCTGGCCGCCGCATATAAGCCGGGCCGCACCTTCGCCGAGGCCTTTGCCGACTTCTACGCCAAGATTTTTGCGGCGCAGGGGCTGCTGATCGTAGACGCCGCCGGGCGCGACTTCCATCGCCTCGGCGCTCCGGTGCTGCGCGCCGGTATTGAACAGGCCGACGAACTGCACGCAGCGCTGCTCGAACGGAACAAGGCTCTTGAAGCCGCCGGCTACCATGCGCAGGTCGCCGTGGGGGCGCAGTCGAGCCTGCTGTTTCTCATCGACGAGCAGACCGGCGCGCGCGTGGCCCTCAAGCGCACCGCGCCGAACGCGACGGAGCCCAACGGCTTGTGGCAGGCCGGCCGGCACTCTTTATCGACCGGCGAGCTGGTTGGAATCCTGGACGCCGCGCCCCAGCGCATTTCGCCCTCGGCTCTGTTGCGGCCGCTGTTTCAGGACTACATCTTCGGCAGCTCGGCCCAGGTGGGCGGGCCCGCCGAAATCGCGTATCTCGCGCAGTCGGCGGTACTATTCAAGCGCATTCTCGACTACCAGACGCCGCCCTTGGCGCGCTTCTCAGGAACATTGATTGAGCCGGCAGTGGGTGAACTGCTTCGCCGCCACGAGCTCTCCATCGACAAGCTCTTCCATGAAGATGCGGCATCGCTCGCCACGCGGCTGGCCGCGCGCGCCATGCCCATCGAGACCAAAAAGAAGCTGGCCTCCGCAGGCAACGCGCTCGATGCCGAACTCACCACGTTGCTTGACTGGATGCGCTCGCAGGACGAGGGCCTGGGCCGCAGCGCCGAAACCGCCGCCGAAAAGATGCGCTACCAGATGAACCGCCTGCGGAACCTGGCCGCCAACTTTGAGCTGCAGCGCGAGGCCTCGCTCACCCGCCACGCCGAAACCATCATCCAGGCCATTGCGCCCCAGGGCTCAATGCAGGAGCGCGTGCACGGCGCGGCATTTTACTTCGGCCGCTATGGATTGGAACTGGCCGAGACCCTGGTCACCCACGCCGAAAATCCCTGCCCTGGACATCGGGCGGTGTGGCTGTAAAGAACAGTGGTCAGTGAACAGTGATCAGTGGTCAGGGACCTTGAGCCGTAGCGGTCCCATCAAATAATCGTCGAATCTTCTCTCAATTAGCTTGTCTTGGGCGCTTAACTGGGGTATATGTGAGGGCATGAATCCCTCCAGCGACTTCCAGCAACAGCGCAAACGTGCGATAGTGTGCGCCGGTTTCGCGGCCGTTCTTTCAGCCGTAGCCGCGTCAACAATCGCCAGCGGCCATCAACTCTACGGGTTTGTCATCATCGCCATACAAGCCCTGCTGATCGTGCTCGCGGTACTCAACCTGGTTTGGATGAAAGGCGCCGGCAAAGCCACCGCAAGCAAAGCCACCTAATCCCATTCTTTAACACCGTTCTTCGCCGCTTCGCTTCATTGCGGTCGCGCGCCGCCGTATAATCCTCGCGAGCTCATGCGAGGATGTTCATGAAAACTTTGCTTCCGATATTGCTAGGCGCTGTGTGCGCGGCCGCCCCCGCCGTTGCCGACACAACTTCCTGCGCCATCCCCGGCACCAACAACGACTTCCTGGGCATTCAGACCGTCCGCCTGTGGCCCGGGCCCGCGCCGCAGGCCACTGGCACAACCTGCTTCGACGTTCCGGCGATCAGCATCCTTGGGCCGCGCCCGGGCACCGGGAACGGCTCGGCTATTGTGATCTTCCCTGGCGGCGGCTATGGAATGCTCGCCGCCGATCTCGAGGGGCGCGAAGTGGCCGACTGGTTCACCGCCCACGGCTTTACCGCCTTCATCGTCAGTTACCGGCTCACTTCGCACGGCTATGTCATGCCGGTTCCGCTGCTTGACGCGCGGCGAGCCATCCAGACGGTGCGCGCCCGCGCCGCCGACTACCACATTTCGCCCGACCGCATCGGCGTCATTGGCTTCTCGGCCGGCGGCCATTTGGCTGCGCTTGCCTCAACGGTGCCTGTGCCCGGCGACCCCGATGCTGAAGATGCAATTGAGCGCGTCTCAAGCCGGCCCAACTACGTGGTGCTGGGCTACCCCTGGCTGGGCGCCATCGGGCCGAACATGGAGCAGCTTAATTACTGCAAAGTATACAAACTAATAGACCAATGCGCCCAGTTGACGCAGGCTTACTCCCCCGAATTGCACGTGACCAAAGACACCCCGCCGACCTTTATTTACCACACCTTCGACGACCAGACCGTGCCGGTGCAGCAATCGCTAAGCTACTACGAAGCGCTGGTGAAGGCGGGCGTGCAGTCGGAGCTGCACGTGTTTGCGCACGGCGAACACGGATCGGGCCTGGGCAGGGGCGACCCGGCTCTCGACCAGTGGCCGGCATTGCTTGAAAACTGGCTGCGGGCGCGGGGGCTGATGACGCCGGAGGCGGCGAAGCCGTGAGAAGCAGCTGTTAGCTTCTAGCTCTTAGCTTTTAGCTTCTTCGAGGTAAGGCTGGCTTTGGGGGGCGAGCAGGGCTACAGGCGTGGCTGGATTAACGCCGATTCCTGGCACGAAGAGCTAGAGGCTAAAAGCCAGGAGCTGAAAATTAAGAAGCGGGCTACCGGCTCGGGAGTGGAAGGTCTTCCGTGAGCCGGCTGCCCGCTGGACCCTGGACCGGGTCTAGGTGGTAAGAACAGTGTAGGCCCGTTTTGGGCAAAAGCAAGCCCTTTTTCACTTAATTTCCCCCGCTCGTGACCGCAGTCACAGTTGGCGGTACAACTGCCCCTGCCCGCGTTGACTAAGGTGTTTCGCGCCTGATACAAAAAGGTGTTCACCCATTTGTTTGTCTTCACTTGAAAGCCGGAGCGAATCCCCCAAAAGCATGCAAGACATTCTCATACAAGTCGGGGCTCTTCTGGTCGGAGCCATCCCCACGGCTGTGCTTTTTATCGTGCTGGTCGTGGCCTATCAACTTCTGATCCAGGGGCCGCTCAGTGAAACCCTCAAGAAGCGTCACGCGCTGACCGAGGGAGCCATTGAAGAAGCCCGCAAGGCGATTGAGCTGGCCGAGAAGCGCACCGCCGACTACGCCGAGCAGCTGCGGCTGGCCCGCGCCGATGCGTTCAAGATTCGCGAGCAGCGCATCCGCCAGTGGAATGCCGAGCGCGATGCCGCCCTCGAGACGAGCCGCCAGGCAGCCTCGGGCCGCGTAACCGCCGCCCGCTCTGATATCGACAGCGAAGCCGACGCCGCCCGCACCGCCATTGAGGCTTCTGCCGCCGATCTCGCCAACCGGGCCATTCGCGCCGTTCTGCCCGCAGCCGCTGGAGGGTCCAGGTGAGAGCTTTCACTCGGTTCGTCCGCCGCTGTTGGCTGATTTTGCCGTCGCTCGTTTTTGCCGCGCTGCTGCTGGTGGCCGCGGCCCCGCATCGGCTGCTTGCCCAGGACTCCGCGCCTGCCGCTGCGCCCGCGCCCTCGGCCGCTTCCGGTCAGGCGCAATCCTCCGCCGCCGCTAACGAACAAAAAGAAGACGAGGCCCTTGAGGAGCAAAAACAGCTCGACGTCTTCCGCCACTCCCCCATCGTTGAAGCCATCGGGAAAAAGCTTGGACTGGACGTTGAAACCACCGGAAAAATCTTCGAGGCCCTCAACTTCCTCATCGTCTTTCTTGCCATCGTTATTCCGCTGGCAAAGTTTTTGCCGCGCATTCTCAAGAAACGCAAGGAGACTCTGAACCAGAATCTGCTTACCGCCCGCGAAGCTACTGAAGACGCCAAGTCGCGTCTCAGCGCGGTTGAAGCCAAGCTGGCCGGGCTCGACGATGAGATCGCCAAATTCCGCGCCCATATTGAGCAGGACAGCCTGGAAGACGAGAAGCGCATCAAGGCATCGCTCAAGGAAGAGAGCGATCGCATTGTGGCCGCGGCCGAGCAGGAGATTGCCGCAGCCGCAGCACAGGCTCGACGCGGATTGCGCAACTTTGCCGCCGACCTGGCCATTGAACATGCCGAAAAGCAGTTGGTTCTTACCGCTGAAACCGATCGCGCCCTGATTGGCGAGTTCATCAGCCAGGTTTCAACCGGCGCCCCGGGCAAAGGAGGAAAGAACTAGATGCCAGCCTTTGTTCCCCGCTATGCCACGGCATTTCTTGAGGTGGTGACCGCCGCGAAACTCGATACGGCCGCCATCGACCTCCGGTTCAACGATTTTCTGGGCACCTGGGACGGCAGCGCCGAACTGCGCACGTTCTTTGTGAATCCGGCGATTCCGGCGGTGCAGAAGGTTGCGATTCTCGACAAGTTGAATGCCAAGCTCAAACTCCAGAAGGAACTGCGCAACCTGATTGCGGTTTTGATCAACAACGACCGCATCGGACATGTGGCCGAGGTTGCGGCCTCGTACCGGCAGTTGCTCCAGCAGCAGGAGGGCATCAAGCCTGCTGAGATTTCAACTGCGCGCGAGCTGAGCGACGTGGAGCGCGCCGAACTGGTGGCCGAAGTATCAAAACTGGCCGGCGCAAAAATCGACGCTAGTTTCAAGCTCGACGCAAAAATGATTGGCGGCGCAGTGGTGCGCATCGGTTCAACAGTGTACGACGGCAGCGTCCGCGGGCGGCTGGAGAGATTGAAGGAAGTGCTGACGGCCGGCTGAAAAGAGAGAAGAGAAAAGAGAAAAGAGAGCAGCATTGAGGGGGTCGGTAAGGGTGGTTTTGGATGGCGCAATCGTTTCGAGAGCTTGTAATGTGGCAACGCTCGATGCAATTAACAATCACCGTTTATCGGCTGACGAAGGATTTTCCACGCGATGAGCTCTATGGACTTACCAGCCAAATCAGGCGTGCGGCTGTTTCAATGCCGAGCAACATCGCAGAAGGGCACGGGCGGTTGAATACCGGTGAATTCAAGCAGTTCTTGGGCATCGCCCGAGGTTCAAACGCCGAACTGCAGACACACTTGGAGATTGCTAGAGCATTAGAGATGGGAGACCCTAAGCTGATCAACGAAGCTGAGGGATTATCTCGGGAAGTTGGGAAAATGATCTATGCTGCAGTGCAATCGCTGAAAAAACGGGCACTAACCACCTGATCTCTGATCTCTTTTCTCTGATCTCTAAAGGAACTTAAGAATGGCGCAAATCAAGGCAGACGAAATAACCGAGCTCCTGCGGGAGCAGATTGCTAATTACGACTCGAGGGTGCAGGTCGACGAGGTCGGCACCATTACCTCGCTGGGCGACGGCATCGCGCGCCTGCACGGCCTCGACAAGGTCATGGCCGGCGAGCTGCTGAGCTTTCCGCATGGCATTGCGGGGCTGGCTCTTTCTCTTGAAGAAGACCAGGTCGGCAGCGTTATTCTCGGCGATTACACCGAACTCAAAGAAGGCCAGGAGGTCAAGCGCACCGGCAAGATTCTTTCGGTTCCGGTGGGCCCTGGCCTGATTGGCCGCGTAGTCGACGCGCTGGGCAACCCCATTGACGACAAGGGCCCCATCGCCGCCACCGAAACGCTTCCTGTGGAGCGCCTGGCGCCCGGCATCATCGACCGCCAGCCCGTGCGCGAGCCCATGGCCACTGGCCTCAAGGCCATTGACGCCATGATCCCCATTGGCCGCGGCCAGCGCGAGCTGATCATTGGTGACCGCCAGACCGGCAAAACCGCCGTTCTGCTCGACACCATTATCAACAACGCCAAAAACAATTTGATTTGCATCTACTGCGCCATCGGCCAGAAGCGCTCGTCGATCGCGCAGGTTGTGCAGACGCTCACTGAAGCCGGAGCCATGGGCCACACCATCGTCGTGGCCGCGTCGGCATCGGAGCCGGCGCCGATGCTTTATCTCGCGCCCTACGCCGCAACCGCCATGGGCGAGTTTTTTCGCGACAGCGGCAAGCATGCGCTGGTGATGTACGACGATCTTTCAAAACACGCCATGGCGTACCGCGAAATTTCGCTGCTGCTGCGCCGTCCGCCGGGCCGCGAAGCGTATCCGGGCGACGTGTTCTATCTCCACTCGCGTTTGCTTGAGCGCTCGTCGAAGATGAGCGACAAGCGCGGCGGCGGTTCGCTGACCGCACTACCGGTCATCGAGACCCAGGCCGGCGACGTTTCGGCCTACATTCCCACCAACGTTATTTCGATCACCGACGGACAGATCTTCCTTGAGACCGACCTCTTCAACTCGGGTGTTCGGCCGGCCGTGAACGTGGGACTTTCAGTATCGCGCGTCGGCTTTTCGGCGGCCATCAAGGCGGTGAAGCAGGTAGGTTCCACGCTCAAGCTCGACCTGGCGCAGTATCGCGAGCTGGCGGCCTTTGCGCAGTTCGGCTCGGACCTCGACCCGCTTACGCAGAAGCAGTTGAACCGCGGTCAGCGCCTTACTGAATTATTGAAGCAGCCGCAGTTCCAGCCGCTGACCTGGCAGCAGCAGGCAATCGTTCTCTTTGCCGGCACGCAAGGCTATCTTGACGATTTTCAGGTCAAGGACATTCGCGCCTTCGAAGACGGGCTCTACAAGTACATCGACGCTTCGCAGCAGGCGCTTGTCGCCGACCTGACCGCGAAGAAGCAGATGGACGACGATATTCGCAACCGGCTGCACGCGGCGTTGAAGGAGTACTCGGCCAACTTCAAAGCGGAATTGGCGGCGGTGGCTACGAAGTAGCGGCAGGGGTCAGGGATCAGGGGTCAGTACGATGGTGCAATCATTCCGAGATTTGACGGTGTGGCAAAGATCGATCCAGATGGCAGTTTCGGTCTATCGTTTGACGGATGGTTTTCCACGAGAAGAGACTTACGGATTGACCAGCCAGATGAGGCGCGCGGCGGTTTCGATTCCAAGCAATATCGCTGAGGGCCACGGACGGCTAGGCACCAACGAGTACAGGCAGTTTCTTGGCATTGCCCGAGGTTCGAACTTTGAACTGCAGACCCAAATCGAGATAGCTCGTGCGTTGGGAAAAGGTAATGCGAAACTGCTTGATGAAACAGAAGGTTTGTCGCACGAAGCAGGCAAGATGATTTTTGGAATTTTGGAGAAGATCAAGAATTAGGTGATTGGGGTATGGTTTTTCTGACCCCTGACCCCTGATCCCTGACCCCTGGAAAACAATGGCAAACGTACTCGATCTACGGCGCAGAATCCGAAGCGTGAAAAACACGCGGCAGATCACCAAGGCCATGAAAATGGTTTCGGCGGCCAAGTTGCGCCGCGCCCAGGAACGCGCGATGTCTGCGCGGCCTTACGCACGCATGATCACCAGCGTGCTCGAGTCGCTCACCCGCCGCGTCAGCATCTTTGACGAGAGCACCGGCAGCATTGCCTCTCCGCTCTTTGTCACCCGGCCTGAAAAGCGTGTGCTGATTATCGTAGTCAGCGGCGACAAGGGATTCGCCGGCGCATTCAACGCCAACATTCTCAAGACCGCTTATCAATTCATCTCCGGCAACCCTGACAAAGAGATCGACGTGGAGGCCGTGGGCCGCAAGGCTCGCGACATGATGCGCCGCCGCTACCCCATTGCCGAGTACACCGAAAAGACTGACGATGGCGGGGGTGTCCACCAGGTTCGCAACACGCGCAAAGGGCCCGTTGAAGTAACCGGCGATCATGTCGGCATGCTGATCAAGCTTGAGACCGGGCGCGTGATGGACCTGGCCCGCAACATCATCGATCGGTACGTGCGCGAAGAGATTGACTCGGTCTACATCGTTTACAACGAGTTCAAATCGGTTATTTCGCAGCGGCTGGTAGTTGAAAAACTGCTCCCGCTCATCGAAATCGGCAAGCAGCAGATCACCAGCGCAGTTGAGCCTACTCTCGAAGAGCGTGAGCGCGCCGCAGAAGCTGCCCGTTCGGCAGGCATCGAGATTGAGGCCGCCGACACCGCTGAAGCCGAGGAAGAAGCCAAGAAGTTCGGCACCGCCAACGTTGACTACATCTACGAGCAGCCGCCCGAGGAGCTCTTCGCCGGACTGCTTCCGCAATACATCTTCGCCATGCTCTACCACGCGATGACGGAATCGGTAGCCGCGGAACATGCGGCGCGCATGACGGCGATGGATTCGGCAACCAACAACGCCTCCGACATGATTGACTCGCTCACGCTGCACATGAACCGCGTGCGCCAGGCGGCCATCACCAAGGAGATTATTGAAATTGTGAGCGGAGCGGCGGCGCTGTAAAGCAGGGAGCAAGGGAGCGAGGGAACAAGGCTCTCGCAATCGGAGTTTTGAGTTTTGTAACAGGGCATGCCTTTAGTCGTGCCGCAGAGGGGTCACACAGATTAAGGGGCTTTAGCCCCTGAGGGAACGCGAATTAAATAATTAGCAAGGACCTGAAATGGGGACCCGAGAGCTTCTGCAAACCGAGATCTGGAGCAAAGGAACCACACTGAGAATTCTGTTCGGGGTTTTGATTGTCATAGCACTTTCGATCTTTAGTTTGAAGGCTTGGCGGGCATTTCAGTACTACTGGCTAACGAACGGTGAACGAACGGCAGCTCGAATCGCGCTTCAAAGAATCGATGAGGTCCGGACTGCAAACGCAGCGAGCTACGAGGAGTTCGATGCAATGTTGAGGCCTGAGAAAAAGGCGATCGCAGCAGCGAATGCGGCTGCGGTCACGGAAAGGGATCAGATCACGGTAATGCAACTTGAAGGTTGTGACCTTGAAGTTACTTCTGATCGGCTCAGCGCGATGCTTCAACAGATTCCAGCCGTCACGCCAAAGCAGACGCAGTCAAAGGCGGACTTGCAATTGAGAATCTCAAAGTCGCGAGATTTGACCAGTGGAAAATGCGCAGCTCTCCACAATGCGCTGTATTAGCAAAAGTTTGAATTCGAAAAGGCAAAAGAACAATGGCAGAAAACATCGGCAAAGTAATTCAGGTCTCCGGCCCGGCCGTAGACGTTCAGTTTGAAGAAGCAACCATGCCGCCTATTTATCAGGCGCTGCGCGTGGTCAGCGACGGGTTCACCGTCCCCACACCCATTTCGGTAATTCTTGAAGTGCAGCAGCACCTGGGCGAGGGCCGCGTGCGCACGGTTGCCATGGAAGCCACCGACGGCATGGTTCGCGGCATGAATGCCATCGACCTCGGCGGCCCTATCCGCGTTCCCGTGGGCAAAGAGACGCTGGGCCGCGTGCTCAACGTGATTGGCGAGCCGGTGGACGAGCTCGGCCCCATCGGCGAAAAGCTGCGCATGCCCATTCACCGCCCCGCGCCGCTGTTCGACGAGCAGTCGACCCACGAAGAGATGTTCGAGACCGGCATCAAGGTCATCGATCTCATTCAGCCCTTCTTGAAGGGCGGCAAGATCGGCCTGTTTGGCGGCGCCGGCGTGGGTAAGACCGTGGTCATCATGGAGCTCATCAACAACGTGGCCAAGAACCACGGCGGCTTTTCGGTGTTTGCCGGCGTTGGCGAGCGCACCCGCGAAGGCAACGACCTTTGGCTCGAAATGAGCGAGTCGGGCGTCATCAAGCCCGGCGACTTTGCTAATTCGAAGTGCGCGCTGGTTTACGGCCAGATGACCGAGCCGCCCGGAGCGCGGCTGCGCGTGGCCCTGAGCGCGCTCACCGTCGCCGAGTATTTCCGCGACGTTGAAGGCTCTGACACGCTGCTCTTCATCGACAACATCTTCCGCTTTACGCAGGCCGGCTCTGAGGTTTCAACGCTGCTGGGCCGCATGCCCTCGGCCGTGGGCTACCAGCCCAACCTGGCCACCGAAATGGGTGAACTGCAGGAGCGCATCACCTCAACCAGCAAGGGCTCGGTTACATCGGTGCAGGCCGTTTACGTGCCCGCCGACGACTTGACCGATCCCGCGCCGGCCACTACTTTCGCCCACCTCGACGCGACCACGGTGTTGAGCCGCCCGCTGTCTGAACTCGGCATTTATCCGGCCGTCGATCCGCTGGCTTCCACGTCCCGCATTCTTACCGCGCGCATTGTGGGTCAGGATCACTACGACGTGGCGCAGGGCGTGAAGAGAATTCTGCAGCGCTACAAAGATCTGCAGGACATCATCGCCATCCTGGGCATCGACGAGCTTTCAGAAGACGACAAGCTCACGGTCGCACGCGCCCGCAAGGTACAGAAATTCCTGTCGCAGCCGTTCCACGTTGCCGAGCAATTCACCGGCATCGCCGGCAAGTACGTAAAGATTGCCGACACGGTGCGAAGCTTCAAGGAAATAATCGAAGGCAAGTACGACGACATTCCCGAGCAGGCGTTTTACATGCAGGGCTCGATTGAAGACGTGCTGGCCAAGGCCGAATCGCTGAAGGCGACGGTGTAAGAACAGGGTTCAGGGATCAGGTTTCAGGGATCAGAAAGGCGCTTGGCGCAGGGTTGGTTTTTAACTGACCCCTGATACCTGAACCCTGAACCCTAAAAATCCCGAAGGGATTTTTTATGGCTGATCAAGACAACAACCTCCGCGTACGGCTCGTCACCCCCGAGCGCATTCTCTTTGAGAGCAGCGCGACGGCTGTCGAACTGCCTGCGAAGAATGGCTACTTCGAGGTGCTCTACGGGCACGCGCCGCTCATGGCCGAGCTGGGCGCGGGCGATGTCCGCATCCACACCGGCGCAGGCATCGACTCGTCGGCTCCCGACTCTACCCGCTACAACGTGAGCTGGGGATTCGTCGAAGTGCTGGGCGATCGCGTCACCATTCTCGCGAACGACGCGCTCAAGCCCGAAGAGATCGACACCAAGCGCGCCGAGCAGCAACTGGACCGCGGCAACAAATTGTGGAACGAAGCCGGCGAAAGCGAACCAGCCTACGACGAAGCGCTCCGCGTCATCAACGAAGCCGAAGCCAAGCTGGCCTCGGCGGCGGAAAAGCCCTGATACGGCATCTGTGAGATGAACCGCACTCGCCTGCTCTTCGCCAGTGCCGTCTTTCTCGCCTCATTTCTGCTCTTCCTTGTCGAGCCGATGGCTGCCAAGCAACTGCTTCCCTATTTGGGCGGTTCGGCCGCGGTCTGGATCACCTGCCTGGTCTTCTTTCAAACCGCGCTGCTGGTCGCCTATGCCTACGCGCACTGGCTCAGCCGCAGGCCGCGCGCGCTGCTGCACCTCGCGGTTCTGGCCGCGGCGCTCGCCCTTGCCGTGTACTGGACGTTCGGTGGCATCGACCTCTCGAACGGCTCCTCGCATCCCGTTGCAACAATATTTTTCGCGCTCAGCATCTGGATCGGCCTTCCCTTCCTTGCGCTCGGCGCCACCAGCCCGCTACTCCAGGTGTGGTGGTCGCAAATCGAGGGCCAGGGCATTCCCTACCGGCTCTTCGCGCTTTCGAATCTCGCGTCGCTGCTCGCGCTGGCCGCCTATCCCACGCTCATCGAGCCTAACTTCACGCTACGAACGCAGCGCATCGCCTGGCTCTCGGGATTCGCGCTCTTCGCAATCCTTTCCGCCGCTCTCGCGCTCCGCACACGCAACACAGCCGTCGCCGTGCTGAAAGCGGAAGCCGACAGATCGCAACCCGCCGCGCTCGGCGATCCAGCGCCCTTCAAGCACAAGCTGCTGTGGCTGCTGCTGCCCATGGGCGCATCGATGCAGCTGAGCGCGGTGACCAGCTACATAACGGCTAACATTGCGCCCATTCCGCTGCTATGGATACTGCCGCTGGGCGTTTATCTAGTCACGATTATCCTGGCCTTCGAATTTCCCCGCCTGCTGCCGCGCGGAATCGTCGTTCGCTTTCTAGTTGTGATGCTGGCTGGCCTGGCTTACATGCTGGCGCAGGTTGATGTCACTGTTCCGATGCGAATCGGGGTGGGGTTCTTTCTTGCCGAGCTTCTCTTCGCATGCCTCTTCTGCCACGCGGAGGCCTACGCCCTGCGACCTGAGCGCGCTTCGGAATCGACGGTCTTCTATCTGCTGTTCGCCGCCGGCGGCGCGCTCGGCTCGTTCATCGTCGGCATCGCATTCCCACTGCTTTTTTCGTATAACTACGATCTCGCCATTACTTTTCTCGTGACCGCTCTGCTGGCACTTTTTGTCACCTGGCAAGGCGGCTGGCAACAGCGGCTGCTGTGGACGGCCGCTACCGCCTCCATGCTCGTGCTCACAATCTGGCTCAGCATCGCCTACCAGCGCGGAACCACCGTGGCCGTGCGCAATTTTTACGGAGCGCTGCGCGTAAAGCAGAACTTCAACTTTTCCGGCGCCGTGCTGCGCACGCTCACCAACGGCTCGATCCAGCACGGAACGCAGATATTCGGCAGTGATGCGCAACGTAAAACGCCCACCAGCTACTACGCTCTCGACTCCGGCGTCGGCATTGCGCTGCGCAACTGCTGCCAGAATCGGCCGCGCAACATCGGAGTTATTGGCCTGGGCGCGGGAACCATCGCCGCCTACGGCCAGCCTGGCGACCGCATCCGCTTTTACGAAATCAACCCCGCCGTCGCGCCCATCGCGCGCAACGTCTTCACCTACATTCGGGAGTCCGGCGCGCAGGTCTCCATCGTTGAAGGCGACGCGCGCACCTCGCTCGCCCGCGAGGCTCCGCAAGACTTCAATGTGCTCGTCGTCGACGCCTTCTCCGGCGATGCCATCCCACTGCACCTGCTCACTGAGGAAGCCCTCGCACTCTATCGCCGCCACCTCGCACCCGGAGGCATTCTTGCCTTCCACATCTCGAACCAGCACGTCGATCTGGAACCAGCCATAGCCCTGCTCGCGCAGAGTGCCGGTATGAAGGCAATGCGCGTCTCAAGCGGCGCCAACGACGAGCGAGGCGAGTTCAGCGCCTACTGGGTGCTGGTAACCGACAACGCTGACTTTTTCTCCCAACCAGAGGTCGCTGCCGCAGCCAGAACGCCTATTCTCAAGCCAGGTCTGCGGCTGTGGACAGACGACTACTCAAGCCTGCTGCCGTTGCTGCGGTGGTGAGACAGCCAGTAGCCAATAGCCATTAGCCGGCGACTAGCATGCCACTCAACCCCGTACGAAAGACTGATCCCTGACCCCTGATCCCTTGCGTCAGTCACGTCCAGCCCGATAAAGTGTCTGCGATAAGGTCTGTGCGGACGAACGCCGTTTGCAGGCTGCCGCTGTCATCCCATCCAGCAATTTTCAAGAGGAATCCTCTATGTCTTCCTTGCCCGTCCCTGCCGCTGCGAACCCCCTTGCGAATCAGGACATTGACTCCACCCTGCGCGAAAATCGCGTCTTTCCCCCGCCGCCGGAGTTTGCCGCTGCCGCCCAGATCAAGAGCCTGGAACAGTACGAGGCCATGTACAAGGAGTCGATCGAGGATCCCGAAAAGTTCTGGGCCGGGGCTGCGAGCGAGCTGCACTGGTTCAAAAAGTGGGACAAGGTGCTGGATTGGGATTTGCCCTGGGCCAAGTGGTTTGTGGGCGGCAAAACCAACCTCAGCTACAACTGCGTGGACCGTCATGCGCTGAGTGAGCGCGCGCAAAAAACCGCCATCATCTGGGAGGGCGAGCCCGGAGAGATTCGCCGCCTTACCTACGCAGAGCTGCACGTTGAGGTGCAGAAGTTTGCTAACGCGCTCAAGGCCCTCGGAATCCAGAAGGGCGACCGCGTAGCTGTTTACATGGGCATGACGCCCGAGCTGGCCATTGCCCTGCTGGCCTGCGCGCGCATCGGCGCAGTGCACTCGGTCATTTTTGGCGGATTTGCCGCCAACGCCATCGCCGACCGCGTCAACGACTCCGGCTGCATTGCCATCCTCACGCAGGACACCAGCTACCGCCGCGGCAACGAGATTCAGCTTAAGCGCACGGTAGACGAGGCCATGCCCGCCTGCCACACCGTAAAGCACGTGGTGGTGTACAAGCGCACCGGCTCGCCGGTAAACATGGTCGCCGGCCGCGACCACTGGTGGCACGACCTTATGGCCACGGCCTCGCCTGAGTGCCCCGCCGCCGAGCAGGATTCAGAAGATCCGCTCTATATCCTTTACACCTCCGGCTCGACGGGAAAGCCGAAAGGCCTGCTGCACACAACCGGCGGCTACGCGGTGCAAACCTACATCACCGCGAAGTACGTCTTCGACCTGCGCGAAGACGACATCTTCTGGTGCACGGCCGATATCGGCTGGGTCACCGGCCACTCCTATGTTGTGTATGGGCCGCTGCAGAACGGCGCAACGGTGGTAATGTACGAGGGCGCGCCGAACTGGCCCGACTTTTCTCGATTCTGGAAGATCGTCGACGACCACAAGGTGACCATCTTCTACACCGCGCCCACGGCCATTCGCGCGTTTATCAAGTGGGGCGATGAATTCGTCGACAAGCACGATCTCAGCTCGCTGCGCCTGCTCGGCACGGTCGGTGAGCCCATCAATCCCGAGGCGTGGATGTGGTACCGCGAGAAGATCGGCCACAACCGCTGCCCCATCGTGGATACATGGTGGCAGACTGAAACCGGCGCCATTCTCATCGCGCCGATTCCCGGCGCGGTGCCTACAAAGCCCGGCTCGGCCACGCGGCCGTTTTTCGGCATCGAGCCGGCGGTAGTCACCAAGCCCGACGCCAACGGCCACTACGAGACTGTTCCGGCGGGCAGCGGCGGATTGCTGGTGATCAAGCGGCCCTGGCCCTCGATTGCCCGCACCGTGTATGGCGATCCCGAACGATACACCAGGACTTACTGGAGCGACGTGCCCGGCTGCTACTTTACCGGCGACGGCGCGCGGCAAGACGCGGACGGCTACTTCTGGCTGATGGGCCGCGTTGACGACGTGATCAACGTGAGCGGCCACCGGCTGGGAACCATGGAAGTGGAATCGGCGCTGGTGGCGCACCCCAAGGTCGCCGAGGCCGCGGTTGTGGGAAGGCCCGACGATCTGAAGGGCCAGGCCATCTCGGCCTTCGTCACTCTCGAGCACGGCAATGAGCCAAGCGACGCGCTCAAAGACGAGCTGAGGAAATGGGTTTCGAAAGAGATCGGCTCGTTGGCGCGGCCAGACGATATACGCTTTACCGAGGCGCTGCCCAAAACGCGCAGCGGCAAAATCATGCGCCGCCTGCTGCGTGACCTCGCAACCCACGGCGAAATCAAGGGCGACGTCACCACGCTTGAAGACTTTACTGTGATCGCCAAATTGAGAGAGGCGGAAGAAGGCTGATTCTTCATACGGAGACGCGTGCATGTCCGGTACGAACAAAGCTGTGATTCAGGCTTTTCTTGAAGATGTCATCAACCAGGGCCGGCTGGAACGGGCCAACGATCTGGTGAAAGAAGACTTCGTGGAGCTTGATCCTCTTCCCGGGCAGGAACAGGGGCGCGAGGGCCTGAAAGCGGTCATTCACGCTCTACGATCGGCGTTCCCCGATATGCACTGGGTTGTGAATGAAATGGTGGCTGAAGGCGAAAAAGTCGTGACCCGGTTCGTGTGGACCGGCACTCATCATGGCGTCTTCCTTGGAATTCCAGCTACAGGCAATCGTGTCGAGGTCAAAGGCGTGGTTATCGACCGTCTTGAAAACGGCAAAATGGCAGACAGCCGCATCCTGATGGACACCATGGGCCTCATGCAGCAGCTTGGAGTGATTCCCGCGCCCCCGCCTGCAAGTTAAATCATCGTGGTCGCCACGCTGCGCGAGACCGAAGAAGACTGAGCGCATCATTAACTCCCCCTGGGCCCGTTGTACTCGTCGCAAGTATTGAGTAAAGAACTTCCCCCGGAGGCCAGATGACAACTCTGCCTGTTTCAGCGCTGCCGCGCGCATCGGCAACGCTTCGCCTGCTCAGCGGTTACGAACGTCTCTTCCTCGCCATCGACATTGTCAACGGTTTCAATTTCGCAATCGCGGTTACATTCAGCGGAGTCATCGCGCACTCTCGATGGCAGGCCGCGTTTGCTCAATTGCAAAAGCGGCATCCTCTGCTCAATGCAGCCGTCAACGTCGACGACTGGCATGCGCCGGCCTTTGAGCGTGTTGCCGGAGACCCGATTCCGCTCACGTTTCTGCGCCGAGCCTCAGCCACTGATTGGCAACGCGTGATGGAATCGGAGATTGCGGAGCCGTTCAATCTGTCCGTGGCGCCTCTTTTGCGCGCCGCCATTGTTGAAGACGATGCGGGCTGCGATCTGGTGATCACGGCCAATCATGTTATCGCCGACGGTATCAGTGTGCTCGCGCTCGTGGCAGAACTGCTTCGCGTGCTCGCCGGCCACACGTTCGAAGTGTTGCCACTGCCTCAGTCGGCTGAAGCGCGCGTTGCCGCAATCGTCGCGTCAGAGCCCGGCCTCGCACTCGATGCTGCTGTCATCGACGAATTCACCCCGACGCCCACTCCGCGCGCCTTTACACCACGCAATCGCAAAGGGAAAAACACCATCTCGGCGCTTCGTCTCTCGCCTGCGCAATCCACGCTGCTGCTGGAGCGTTCTCGCCAGAATCAAACTACCGTCAGCGCGGTGCTGCTGGCCGCGCTGGCTTTCGCCGTTCGCAGACTGTCGCCCGATCAGAGCGGCTCCGATCTGCAATGGTCCACACCCGTGAACACACGACCCTATCTGGGCAATGAGGGCGACCTCGCCGTGTCGGTCATCTCCGCTCGAGGCATCGATCCGCACTCAGGCGACGATCTATTCGCGGCGGCGCGAACGGTCAAATCGAATATCGCGAAGTTCCAGAACCTTCGGGCAATCCCGGCCACATTCACCCGTGTGGACGCAATCTACGCCCATAAACTCGATGCGGCGACGCTCGTCAAGGCGGTGGTTTCGAATGCGGGGCACGATCTGATGCTCAGCAATCTCAAGACTGCCGAGTTTCTCGTCGAGCCCGACGGCCTCACGGTCGAATCGGTATGGGGACCCTCGGTGCTTCTCGGTATCGAAGGCGAACAGATGATCGGTTCAGTCACCTTCGGCGGCGCGCTGCACCTGCTCTACTCGAGCTTTACGCCGCTGCCCGGACTGCTCGCAGCGGTGAGCGATATGATCGAGACCGCGTGCAACGCAAGTGAGCGGAATCAGCGTAGCTAGACCAAATTCTGAGTTGATGTACCCGAGGCAGAGTCTTGTATCAGTCCGCCTCCGGCCTTTCCCACCCGCGATGAATGAAACTTTGGGTACCCCACCCTCGCGACGTTTGTGTTTTTGTCGCCAGGGTGGGAGACCTCAAATCTCAATCTGTCGGCGGTTGGTTTTGCCGCTACAACGTCTCCCCCCGCGTTTCCCTGATAAACATCAGACCCACCAGCGTGATGGCAGCGGATGCTGCAAGATAGTAGCCCACATACTGCAAGCCATGAGTTTTCGCCAGCCACGTAGCAATATACGGCGCCAGCGATGCCCCCACAATGCCCGCCATGCTGAACGTAAGCGAGCAGCCGGTATAACGCACGCTGGTTGGAAACAGTTCCGACACCACCGTCCCCAGCGGCCCATAAGTGGCGCCCGTCAAGGCGAACCCCACGATCAGCATGGCCAGCGCTCCGCCGGTCCCGGCAACAAACATCCTGGCCATTACCAGCCCGAACGCGCCGATGAGAATCGTTACCCCGAACATGACCGGACGCCGCCCGTACTCTGCCAGCCATGCCGACAGCGGAATGGTGAGCGCGAAGAACACCACACCCAGCAGTTGCAGAATCAGGAATCGGCCGCGATCGTAGTGCAGCGCGGTGGTGCCCCACGACAGCGCAAACACCGTCAGCAGGTAAAACAGGACGAACGTGGCCAGGCACACCATGATGCCCGCCACCACCTCGCGCAGGTGCCGCCTGAAGACTGAAAAGAACGGCATGGCTACGCGCTCGGAGCGCATACGCGCCTCGGCAAATACCGGCGTCTCCGTAATACTCAGCCGCACGTAGAGCCCCAGCAGCACCAGCACGGAACTCAAAAGAAACGGCAGCCGCCAGCCGAAGGCGAAAAACTGCGCGTCAGTCAATGTGCGTGAGAGCAGCAGGAAGGTTCCGCCGGAGAGCAGGAATCCGACCGGCGCACCCAGTTGCGGAAACATTCCATAGAGAGCGCGCTTTGAGGGCGGCGCATTTTCAACGGAGAGCAGCACGGCGCCGCCCCATTCGCCTCCCAGGCCGATGCCCTGCCCAAACCTGCACAGCGCCAGCAGCAACGGCGCAGCCAGCCCGATGGCCTTGTACGACGGCAGCATGCCGATGAGGAAAGTGGAGATTCCCATGGTGGTGAGGGCCGCCACCAGCGTTTTCTTGCGGCCTGCGCGATCGCCGAAGTGGCCAAAGAGCGCTCCGCCGATGGGCCGCGCGACAAACGCAATGGCAAACGTGGCCAGCGATGCCAGCACCGACGAAGCCGGATCGGCCGCCGGAAAAAACAGCCTGGGAAAGACCAGCACCGCGGCCGTTGCATAGATATAAAAGTCGAAAAACTCCACAGCCGTGCCCACCATGCTGGCAAACAAAACCTGGGCCGGAGTATTGATGCGCTTAGGGGAAGCCTGGGAAGGGGCCACGAGTAATTTTAACCAATCGAGTACGAGACCCGGCGATGGCATGGCTTTTCGAGTGGGAAGCTGGCAATCGCCTGGATTATCCTTTTCAGCATGCGCCGCCTCGTCTACTCCGTTGCCACCAGCCTCGACGGCTTTATTGCCGGGCCGAAGGGCGAGCACGACTGGATTGCGCGCGACTCGGGCATCGACTTCGCGGCGCTTTATCGCCGCTTCGACACTCTGGTAATGGGCCGCCGCACCTACGATGTGGCCAGAACCAATCCCGGCCTGCTCGCCGGCATGGGCATGAAGATCGTGGTGGTTTCAACCACGCTCGACTCCGCCCAGCATGCCGGTGCGCTTGTGGTGAACCATTCCAACGCCGTAGCTGCGCTCAAGGCTGAACCGGGCAAAGATATCTGGCTCTTCGGCGGCAGCGTGCTCTTCCGCAGCCTGCTCGACCTGGAACTGGTAGACGAATTGAGCGTTTCGGTTTTTCCCGTAATGCTGGGCGCGGGCATTCCGCTGTTGCCCAAAGGCAGCCGCGTGCACCTCAAGCTGAATGAGAGCAAAGCGCTGCCCAGCGGAGTGCTGATGCTCAGCTACTCGGTTGCTTGATGGATGCAGGCGGGCGTGTTTTTTCGGCGCCTACTCGCCAGGTATCTCCACCTCTGTGTAGGTTCCAGGCTGGATTGTACTGAGCGCCCTTACTACGCGATCAACATGGGGCAGAAGTTGCGGCCATTGCTGCCGGCTCAAACCATAACGGCGATTTTTCGGCCCGAAAGGTTTTGCTGGAATGGCATATTTCTGTCGGAGGTGAGTATCAGATCGAAACCAGCATTCTCAGCCGCGCTCAGCAGTTCGCCATTCTTCAACCGGTCCCAGCCCTGCTGGGCCGCCGTGCGCACACTATGGTCTTTAAGATACGGAATCATCGGCACCGGGGTCGCCTGATCGAACAGAATGAGCATTTATGCCGCGTACCTGGGTTCCTGCTCGAGGCTCCGCGCCGCGAATTCGATCACGGCTTTCACCTGTTCCCGGTCGAGTCCATCGAACCAGTCCAACAAGTCGTCGATGCTGGCGCCGGCAGCGATGTTATCGAAGACTGCCGAGACCGGCATACGCGTTCCTCGCAGCACCCACGCCCCGCTCACCTTGCCGGGCACGCTTTCGACCGCCTCACATTGGGACCAATCGAGTACAGCCATTCAGAACTCCTGCTATGAGGCTACGCCAAAACCCGCACCGCGGAAACTCTTTTCATGCTTCACGGTCGAAGCTGTCGGGGCGTGATTGGCCACCATCGGCGTACAATCATTTCCACGAAGACCCATCGATGGCTGCGACCGGAACCCTCATCTCCGTCGAAGAGTACCTGCGGACCGTGACCGATCCAGACTGCGAGTTCGTCCGCGGCGTCCTGGAGGAGCGGCCCGAGGGCGAGTACGATCATTCAACCTGGCAGACTATTCTGGCGGAGTTTTTCAACGCTCGGGGAGCTGACCTGGCAGTAAAAGCGCGCACGGAGTTACGTGTCCAGGTTGCTCCAGAGAATTTTCGCGTCCCCGACGTCACGCTCCTCAGCCGCACGGCTCCGCGCGAGCAGATCATTACCCATCCTCCCGTCGCCGTCTTTGAGATTCTGTCGCCGGAAGATACCATGACCCGCATGCTTGAAAAGCTCTCCGATTACGAACGCATGGGAATCGCCGCCATCTGGCTCATCGAGCCGACCAAGCTGCTTTACTATCGTTACCTCGGCGGCCAGCTCACACCCGGTACGGTTTTCGAACTTCCCGGCAGCTCATTCCGAGTTCAGTTCGCCGAGATTGCAGCGCTAGCCGACTGACCCCTGCCGCGCATGGCATACAGATACCAAGCCAGCCAGGCCGGCGCAGTCCACAGGTAAAACGGCGAGGGCAGCTGGATAGCCGCGACCACGCCCACCAGGCAGCCAGCCGCAATAAGCGCCAGCAACACCCAGGCAAGTACGTTTTTACCCGCCGCATACATGCCCGCCAGGATGGCCGGGAACAGCATAGCCTGATCGGTGAAGAAGCTGTAAGGAGTGCAGACCGCGCCCACCAGCAGCACCAGCAATCCCTCGCGGCGCCACTGCCAGCGGTCGCGGCGTGTTGCGTAGTACCAGACGGCCCAGGCGCATGCCAGCGCCTCAGGCACAAACTCGATCCAGTGCGCGGCGGGGTCGATGGCAAAGCGCAAGGCCACTGCAAGCGTGGGAATAAAGATATCGAGCACGCGCGTCGAGCGCATCATGTCGAAGTACTGCTGCCACGCCTGGCCGTCGAGCAGCAAGGTGAGCCCGCAGCTCACCGCCAGCGCAAGAACGAATCCGCCGATCACGCCGAAGCTGCGCCGGCTGAACGACCACAGAACCAGCACCACGGCGCAGGGCAGAAACAGGTGCGGCTTCAGCGCGCAGGCCAGCAGCGCAGCGCCTGCGAGCCACGGCTGAGTCCTCTCGAGCCACAAGAACAGCACAACGCCCAGCAGGAAGAAGATTCCAAGCTGCCCGGCCATCAGGCAGGCGAGCACAGGCGGAAACCCAAACACGAAGACATGCAGCCGGCTGTCGGGGCGCCCGTGCATTCTCCACAAGACCCACATGGCCATGCCCGCGCAGGCCAGCAAAATCGCCAGCCACAGCAGCAGGCCGGCCTTGGCGCCCATATATCCCAGCGGCAGTGCAAACTCGAGAGCCACCGGAGGGCTGAAGCTCACCTTGGGCGCGTTTTCCTCAAGCCCGCGCGACTTTTCAAGCCGGTAAATTGCGTCGATGTCGTAAGGATTGGCGTGGTGCGTGAGCTGCTGCCCGGCGGCCCAGTATTGGATGTAATCGCGGCCGGTCGCGTTCTTGTCGTCAATCGTCAGCGCGTAAATGCCGAGGATGAAGCAGGCTCCAACGGCGACAATGGCTGCCGCCGCAAACCTCCGCCCCAGGCTGCGATTCACCGGAGCGTCATGGTTCTCACCAGCCATCTGTGTCCGTTTACGGTATGCGGGCTCCGGCACCCAACAATCAGAACGCTCAAAATCAGAAGTGGTAGCTAACGCCCACCGTGGCGCTCGAATTCCAGGTCCGGTGCGGCGAGTTGGCCAATATCGCACTGTTGTCAATCAGCGAGAACGATGCGCCAATCTTGTCGCCCTCTACGCGAGCTGCGAAGTGGTCAGTCAACCGGTAATACATGCCGCCGCCGAATCCGCCTGCAAAAGAGAGGTTTGGCGTCTGTTGTTCGCCGCCGGAGTGCTCCACGCCCAGGCCACCATGAACGAATGCGCCCAGCCGGTCATAGATGTCGGCGTGAACTTCAGGTCCTGCGATCACTTCGTAGACAGATGGGTCTCCGGGGTTGGAAGTGTTGTTGTTCACGCCACCGCCGCCGCTCCCGATTTTGAGGGGTGGCTTGTAGTAATTGCCCATCAACATGAGCCCAAAATACTTGCCCCAATCGCGCATAACGCTCAGGTCAACGCCCATCAAACCGTAGCGCGACTGGTTCACCTGGTTGATGCTGGTGTATCCCCAACCGGCATACACCTCATATTTGGGAGCGGCTGGGCCGCTGCTCGGGGCCTGGCTCTCAGGCGAGCTCACCTGGGCCCCGGCCATGACTGGGAAGAACAGCGATGCCGGTGCAATGGCCAGCGCCAGTTTGAATGAATTCTGCAAGATCGTTCGCAACAACTTCTTCTTCAACGTGTGAATCTCCTCGAACCGCTGTCATCAGGCCGGCCCATCTGAAAATCGCCGCGCACAAGCAGATCGGTCTGCGGCGCGGCGCCGGCTATGACCATCAAAATCCACTTAGTGATCCTTCAATAGACTACCCTTTACCCCCCACTTCCACGAAGCGGATGGCGTGGCCCTTTAGACACCATCATCGGGCCTCGACCGGCACCGGTTCAGCCAGGCGTAGAGTCTTGTCTGACTTGTCTTTCACTGTGACGGCCATCCCGTGCGGAAGGTAGCGGGAAATCACTGCCGGGTCGAACCAATCCATGCCCCATGCGTCGTCAACCGCAACCAGCGTGTAGTCGCCCGGCGCAACATTCAACAGGGCAAAGCTGCCGTCGGAGTCGCTCTGGTCGCGGCGCGCCAGCTCGGCAATCTGTGAAATATCTTTAGGCACCAGAATCACCATGGCTCCCGCCACCCCTTTGCCGTCTTTGCGTGCAAACCCCTCAATACGCGTGTTGCCGGCGCTGACCGTCACAACCAGCGATAGAGGCTTGTCGTCCACAGCAATTCGATTCCCGGCCACGGGACGGCCGCCGCGCAGGCCCACGGCAAGCACCGGCATCTGCGTTTGCAGGCCCGTATCTTCAAACAGAGCTTCAACCAGCCATGAGCCGGGGGGAACATCGTTCATTTTGAACGAGCCGCCGACAATCTGCGCGGGCGAGACCGTGGGCCCGGTTCCGTCTGCCGAAACCAGCATGACCTGTCCGCGGCCGGGCAGCAGAACGCCGGGAGCAGTCTGGACCACGCCTGAGACCGTTTGAGTAGGCACGCCGGCCGACGGGTCCACCAGCTGGCTCGTGGCCGCATCCATCTCCACCCGGCGCGGCGGATCGCCTTGCGTCAGTTCGTAGTGGCCCGGCGCAATGCCTGCAAACTCCGTCATGCCCGGATTGCCCTGTGCATCGGGGGGCGTTGATTCAGTCGACCCAAAACTGGCGTTTTGGGCGGGAAGGCCGAAGACGGTCTCCTCGAGCGACGGCTGCGCAGCTCCTCGCCCACGCGGCGAAGGCACGCTGAGCCGCACGGCCTGCACCGCATGCACGCTGATATCGGCTTCCTCGCGCCCGCCCGCAGCCATGGTGACGGTAGCCGCAGAGCCCTCGTCGGTGGTGGAATCGAAAAAGGTCACCGGATAGGCCACATCGAGCGCCGCCTCCGCCTCCGACTCCTGGGTCAGCGCGCCTGCCCCGTTCGGAGTGGTCGCGTACCAGGGCCTGGCCTCCACCGCAATCAGATAGTCGCCCGGCTCGAGGCCCGAGAATTCGTACGCGCCGGTATCGTCGGTCTGCACGGTTTGCAACTGCTCAATCTTTTCGCCGGGCACATGGCGATGCGGCTTTTCATAAAGCATCACGCTCGCGCCATCAACCGGATCGCCTCCGTCTCCGGACACAACGCCGTAGATAACCGCGGCCGGAGAGAGCCTGAAGACAAGCTGCCCGGTGTCCTGGCCGGGGCCGGTCACCACGGCCGAGTTGTATTCAAAATGCTGGTTGTAAAACCCTGTCGTATAGCCGCGTTTTGAAGCCGTCAGCTGGTACTTGCCCGCGGAGAGCGAGTCCATTGAAAACCGGCCGTCGTCACCCGATTCAGTGGACGCCATCATATGACTGTCTTCAACAGTAAGCAGCGCAACCGCCGCGCCGCGCACCGGCTCGCCCGTATTCGCGTTCACCACCGTCCCGGCAACTCGAAAACCCTGCACGGCAGGCGCGCCGCGCGTAGAGGGGTTTTGGGCGCGCGCAAAAGTCAACGCCATCGCAGCAGCCATCGCCGCAATAAACATCCGCTGACTAATCCTTCGTACCATCGCCGCTCCCTTAGTCCCTCAGTCCCTTAGTCCCTCAGCCCCTAGTCCCTGTCTTTCCTATTCCCTATTCCCCGTTCTCTGTTCTCTTTTCTCTGCCTCTACGGCACATTTACCACCACACTGGCCGTCGCCCCCGGCGACAACGTTACCGCCTGGCTCGGCAAAGCGGCCAGCGCCGCCGGATTCCGGTACTCAAACGACGCGTTTCCCTTGAGCGTGTACACGTGATAATTGCCAGGAGTCAGTCCGTTCAGCGTGATTGTTCCGCCTGACGACGGCCGCAGGGTCACCGGCTGCACATTGAACGTGTAGTCGAAGTCGGGAATGGCAAATACCGAGTAATACTTCTCTTCGCCCGGCGTCTCGCCTGCAATCGCCTCAGGCAGGCTCAAGGTAAGCTTGGCGCAGTCGTCGCGAAGGGTCAGCTCAAGCGGCGCCTGCACCCCGGCTTGCCCAACCAGCAGCGGTTCGCGTGCCAGGTTCGCGCCTCCCGCAATGAACGAGCTTTCACAATAACCGTTCGGAGCTGCAACCGTGTGCAACCAGTAGGCGCCGGGTTGAACCGGCTGTCCCACCAGGGGGCCGGGCAACTGGCCGCTGGCAAGTTCGGCCACCATGCCCGCGTCGGGCAACTGGCCGGGCGACAGAGGAGCCTGCGTGGCGGTGACTACAAACTGGCCTGCCGAAGCCGACTGCTGGCCCGCGCCGCTGCGTTGCACATTCAATTCGACCTGGATGGGAGGCGCCTCAGTGAGCGCCACGCGCAGATTGGTTACGGGCTGGCCGGCCACCTGCACATCCACCGCGCCTTGCAGCATTTGCGCCGATCCGCGCTGCGTCAATGATACGGAGCCCGCTTGAGGTCCGCCGTCAATAGAGAACCTCAGCCGGGGCGATGTGGTAACTGCCAGCCTGTAGCCGCCGTCGGGCAGCGTTGCCTGAATCATCTTCGAATTGGGATCGAAGCGCACGGTATATGGCAGTGCCCGTCCCGAAATGTCCATCACCTGCGCGGTATAGTCAAGGTCGCGGCCTGCATACGCCTGGGGCGGAACGGCAAATGCGGTTACCGTTTGAAACGCCTCGCGCACCAGCGTGAGATTCGCCTGCACGGTTGCGCCCGCGTCGACCGTGATTCTCGATGCGCCCGAGGGTTCGCGCGCGTCAGGGTAGTAAACCGAAGCGAATCCCCATGCGTGGGTGGCGTTGCCGCGGCCCGCCTGGACCGGCAGATTCAAATCGTCTGCATCGAGCGACGGATCCGAGTAGAGCTCATAAACGCCGGGAGGCAATTCGCCGAATCGAAATGCACCGTCGCTGCGCGTTTTTGTGCCTCCCGCAGACACCCAGCCCGCGCGCCCGTCCATCAGCACCCGCCGCAGCAGGGTCAGCGAGATTCCTCCAGCGGTATCACCGTTCGACAGGTCAACTTGGCCCTGAATGGCGCCGGACGGCGTGAGCGAGAACTCCACATCGGGCATATCCTGGGCCAGGATCACGTTGTGCGACGGGGACGCGATCTCGTCCTCCGCTTCAGCCGCCTGCTCCGACGACTCGCTTGAAGGCGCGTCAAAGAATCCCGGCTTGCGTACGGAAACGATGACCGGGCCTGCGGGAAGATTGGGAATCTCGAATTTGCCGTCGCCGTCAGTCAACGCGCCGGTAGATGCATCGCCTTCGACTGAAACCAGCGCGCGCGGAAGCGGCTCGCCACTGGCCGCGTTGCGAACCACTCCATGCAACGAGGCCAGAGCCGGCGCGGATTGCTGTTGAGGCTGCTGGTTGCCGGCTACCGGCAGCGGCTCCTGCGCAAATGCCATTGCGGCCAGTGCGATACCCATGAACCCGTAAAGGATCGGACGCAGCGGGTTGAATGAAACCAAGGTTGCCACGCTCTCGCCGCGCTCCGGATTGACTCTAGGAATCAAACACCATTGTGACGGCACGAGCCCCGGTTAGGAAAGCAGGGGGAGTTGAAATCAGGCGCAGGACGCGCACAAATGGGAGGGAGCAGCGGCCTTCAGGCCCCTGAATTAGGTGCACAAAATAGAAACGGCGGTAGGCCGGGGATTTATCCCCGGCAAGAGCCAGGCAAAATCAACGCGGCCTTCAGGCCCTGAGGTACTCTTTTTCTCCAAATCGCAAAATCGGCGACTCTCTCACCGGTTCGGATCGGGCGGCGTTCCCTCGCCATCCAGATACCAGGGAATATTAATCACCACAATCCTCCGGTTGCCGCGCACCAGCAGAATTACCTTGAGCAGGTCGGCGCGGCGATTGTGCAGCAGCCCCTCCCACCAGTGCTGCACCACCAATTCCGGCACCAGCACGCATATCTTGCGATTGCCGGTCTCCTGCTCCACCTTCAGAACGTAATCAACCACGGGCTGAATAATGTACCGGTACGGCGACTTGAGCGTGATGAGCTTTGGCTCGCACCGGCAGCAGGCCTTCAGCGGCGCAATCACTTTCTCGTCCCACTGCACGCAGAACGGATCGGTATCTTCGCCAATCTGCACGTGTACGCATCGCACGTCAGTCGATATGGACAGCGCAAACGAGAGCCCCTTCTCGCTGATGCGGCTCCAGCGATCCACCGGCATCACCACCACTGGTTCCTGCGGGTCTACCGGGATCATGGGCCGGTTAAGATCGATCTCGCGGGCGACCTGCTCATAGTGCTTCTTCACCGTCCGCATTACCACGATCATCACGATGATCAGCAGCGCGGTAATCCATGCGCCTTCAACAAACTTGGCTACCAGCACCACCAGCGTGGTAATGCCGGTGGCCACCGCGCCCAGCAGGTTGACCGACAGGCGCACGGGCGCATTGCCCTGCCGCTTCCAGTGCATCACCATGCCGGCCTGCGAAAGCGTAAAAGCCATGAACGCGCCGATGGCATACAGCGGAATCAACCGGTCAGTGACGCCGCCGAAGAGAATGAGCAGCAGTGCCGTCAAAAACACCAGCACATAGATTCCCCACGAGTAAAGCAGGCGGCGGCCGCGAATGAGAAACACGCGCGGCATGTAGTCGTCGATCGCGATGGCGCGCGTGAGCCGCGGGAAATCGGCAAATGCCGTGTTGGCCGAGAGTGCCAGCACCAGCAGCACTGAACCGATGGTGACGTAATAGAACCAGCCGTGGCCCATCACGGCGCGTGTCAGCAGCGACAGCACGCTCTCGTAATGCGAACCATTGGGATCGGTTGCCGCAATGCCGTAAGCGCGGCAAAGCAGCGCGATGCCGATGAGCAGAATCGCCAGCAGCGCAATGATGATGGTGAGCGTGATCTTGGCGTTTTTGCGCGTCGGGTCTCGAAACGCCATCACGCCGTTGCTCACCGCTTCAACGCCGGTCATGGCGGTGCAGCCCGACGAGAAAACCTTGAGCAGCAGCCACCATCCGGCCACAGCCATGGTGGCAGAGGGAATCCCCGGCATCGGCGTGACCGGTTGCGGATGTCCTCCACTGGCGACGACATGCCAGCCGCCCACCCCAATCACCACCAGCAGAGTGATGGTGAAAAAGTAAGTGGGAATCATGAAGACGATGCCGGTGTCGTGCACTCCGCGCATGTTCACCAGCGTCAGCAGAACGAGAATCCCAAGGCAGAGCGCCAGTGTATGGGGCTGCAAGCTGGGCACAGCCGAGATAAGTGCGCCAACACCCGCCGAGATGCCCACGGCCGCGGTCAGCACGTAGTCGATCATGAGCGCCGCAGCAGCCAGCAGGCCCGCGCCCTCACCCAGGTTCTGGCTGGCTACCGTATAGGAACCGCCGCCATGTGGGTAGGCCTCAATCGTCTGCCGGTAGCTCATGTAGACAATCGCCAGCAGCACAACGATGGCCGTGCTGATGGGCACAATGTAGTGCACGCCCATCAAGCCAAGGGGAATGAGCAGCGTGAGCGCCGCTTCAGGACCGTATGCCGCGGAGCTCAACGCATCGAGACCGAAGACCGGTATGCCTGCAATGGGGCCAATGTGCTCGGCACGCTCTTCGCTGGTAGCCAGCGGCCGGCCAAAGAGCATATTCACAAAGCGGGTGGTTATCGCCATTCAGAATGGTCCGGCGGCACGGGAGTTACTGAAGGGAAGGCCGCTCGAAGCGATTGTCTCACAGGGAGATACGAATCACGAGCAGAGCCGGACCCGATTCCCGGCCAACAGAAGCTCATCAACATTGCTCAATAATTTTTGGGCAGCCAAATCCACCCTTGGAGCAACTAAGCGGATGAGGCCGCGGTGTATCGCAGTGGGCAGCTTCTACCCACAGCGGGAAAATTTTACCCACTTTGGCCGCACCCACAAAAACACAAACCCAAGAAAAACAGTCACTTCACGCAGCGCCTATTTGGTGCCGGACGTGCTTATCCATTGGCAGCAGTATTCCCTGGAGGTTTTTCCCATGGACGAATCGATCACCCCGGAAACCCCGGCCAAGTCGCCGGTTGCCTGGCGAGTGCTTCCCTACATTGCCGCCGCCCTGATTGGCGGCGCGGGCATTGGATACGCCGTTTACGAACAGCACAGCGCGCAAAAGCTTTCAGCCAAAAACGCGCAGGTAACAGCCCAGCTGAATTCAACTCAGGGCGAGCTTGACTCGACCCAGGGCCAGTTGGCGAATCTTTCCGCCAAGGTGAACGCGCTGGCTGCCAGCGCCCAGCAACAGGCTGTGGCATCCGCAGCCAACAAGCCCGCCGCGGCGCATCGCGCGTATGTCATGGACTCGCGCCTCAAGAAGCTGCAGACGCAACTCGAAGCGGAGGGAAAGGCCATTGACCAGACCCGCACCGACATTACCTCCACTCAAGGCGACCTGAGCAACACGCGAACCGAGCTCACCGGCTCCATCGCCAAGACCCACGACGAGCTGGTGTCGCTCGAAAAAAGAGGCGAGCACAATTACTTTGAGTTCGATATCGCCAAGTCAAAAGGGTTCAAGCACGAGGGCCCCATCGGCATTCGCCTGGGCAAAGCCAATTCCAAAAAAGGCTACGCCGACCTCATGCTGATTGTTGACGACCGCAACCTGCAGCAGAAGCACGTGAACCTCTATCAGCCGGCCATGTTCTACGAGCCCGACAGCCCGCAGCCGGTTGAAATTGTCATCAACGACATTTCGAAAGACCACATCCACGGCTACGTGAGCGCGCCCAAATACCGGCAGTCTGAGCTGGCGTCGAACAACAGCGCCTATGCCGGAACAGATGCCGGCATAGTCACACCGGGATCGGTTCAATCAACCACAAACGCGCAGCCCGCGCCACGCCAGAAACTGCCTTTGCCCACCGTCGATCCCGATCCTAACCAGCAATAAACGAGTTGAGGTTCGTGCTGTCCCATGTCTCAGATTCGAGACATGGGGCACCCATTTTTCGTGCTTGATTAAGATGAGTTGATTGAGGTTCGTGCGCCCGCCCTACGGCACTTCCACTTCAGCCATCACTGGCAGAGTGAAGTAAAAGCGGCTGCCCTTGCCCAGCACGCTGTCTGCCCAGATGCGGCCGCCGTGCTGCTCCACAATGCTGCGGCACAGCGCCAGACCCAGGCCGGTGCCGCCCAGCGCCCGCGTGTCAGAGCCGTCGCCCTGCTGGAACCGGTCGAAGATGCGGGCCAGCTTCTCAGGCGGAATGCCGCCTCCCTCGTCTTCAACAATGAAGCACACCTCGCCCTTGCGCACAAAACACAGCTCGCCGCGCCCCAGCGAGCTCATGCCGCCCAGCTGCGCTGAAAGATGAATGGTAGATCCCGGCGCGGAGAACTTGATTGCGTTCGAGATCAGCTCGTTAAACACCTGCAGAATCCGCACATCGTCAGCATACACCGGCGTGGCTGCCGAATTTACCTTGATGTCGATCTGCGCCATGGCCGCGGAGTGTTCGGCGGCATCGGCTGCGCGGTGCAACAGCTCATCGGCCTCAACCTGTTTGTGGTGCAGCACCAGCCTGCCCTTTTCGCCGCGATCGAAATCAAGAATGTTATTCACCAGCCGCATCAGGCGCTCGCTGTTGCCAATCGCCATCTGGATCATCTGCTTCTGTTTTTCAGGCCGGCTGTCGAGCGAGCCTGATGCGATGAGCCCGAGCGAGGCCCGCAGCGCGGTGAGCGGCGTGCGCAGCTCGTGGCTCACGGTGGAAATGAACTCTTCCTTCATTCTTTCCAGGCGCCGCCGCTGGGTAACATCCTGGAACGCGATCACCATACCCGAAATGCGGCCTTCTTCAATCAGCGGATTGGCCGTGTATTCAACCGGAACCGCGGTTTCATCCTTGCGCCAGAAAACCTCGTCGCGCATCCAAATGGACTCGGCGCGGCGCAGCGCCAGCAGAATGGGGCTCGCGGATCTTGAATAGGGCGTTCCATCGGGGTGGCTGTGGTGGATCACGTCATGCACATCCTTGCCGGTGAGCTGGTCGGGTGTGTAGTTCAGCATTTCAGCGCCGGCATTGTTGATAAACGTGATCTTGCCTTCCATGTCGATGCCAAAAATGCCGTCGCCGGCCGACTCCAGAATCAGCTCGCGCTGCCGTGTAGCCAGGTGCAGCGCCTCCTCGGCATCATGCTGCTCGGTCACGTCCATGCCGTTGCACAGCACAAACGATTCGTCCCCGGGAATCACGATGCGCCGGGTGCGCACTGCAATGCGCCGAATTTCGCCGTCGCTGCGGCGGATGGAAAGTGTTCCCCGCCACTCGCCGGATGCTTCAAGGGCGCGCTGGCATTCCTGAAAAGCCGCTGCTCCGGCCGCATCCATCAGTTCGGTAATCACCAGCTCTTTGAGCGTAGCGGCGCTATAGCCCAGCGTCTCGGCGGTAAACTCGTTCACCGCAATCAGGCGGCCATTCATTGAACAGGCAAACACAATGCCCAGGCTGTTCTCTACCATCTCGCGGTACCGGTCTTCGCTGGCCAGCAGCGCCGCCTCAATCGCGCGCCGGCCGGTCACATCCTGACCGCTCACGATAAGGTATTGGATTTCGCGATTCGGGCCCTCGAGGGCTTTCACCGTCCAGCTCACGCGCCGCTTGCCGCCGCCCGCGCCTCCAGATGTGGCTTTGCGGGCAATGTCTCCTGCCGTCTTCCACACCGTTTCATGCGGACCTGAAGACTGGCCGGCTGTGGCTTCGCGCAGCCTGGCCGTGGCCCAGCCGCGATCGTCGCTCTCCAGAAACTCCTCGACAAACGAGCGGCCCAGCACAGCGTCGCTGGTCAAACCGGTCAGCTGGCAGCAGGGTTCATTCATCCTCACCACGCGGCCGGCAGTGTCGAGCACCGTCACCAGCGCCGGAATGGAATCGAGCGTGGCCGTCACCATGCAGCGTTCAATGGCCAGGGCCCGCTCTGTGCGCAGGCGAACGCGCTGCGCATCCTCCTGCAGCTGAATGCGGCTGTAAAGATCGAAGCGGGTCACCACCTGGTGGCCCAGCATCACCAGCCGCTTGATATGAGTCTGGTTAAGGCGATTGGGGGCCGAAGTCAGCACCGCCAGCGTGCCGATTACCAGCTGCGAACTTGATATCAGCGGAACTCCCGCGTAACCAAGACAGCGAATGCCCGGCTCCAGCTCAATTCCAAACCTTGAGAAACGCCCGTCCTTGCCGGTATGCGGAATGAGCAGAGGCAGGCTGCTCTTCAACGTCCATTGGCAGGCGCTCAACTCACGCGGCTGATCCACGGCTTCAAAGCCGAATCGCGAGCGGAATACGAGGTGCTTATCGTCCAGCCAGCCAATATAGGCGTAGTTGGCTCCGCACAACTCTGCTGCGAGTTCGGTCAACTCGTCGAGGATTGCGTCGGAGTTGCGATCGAGCATGGTGAACTCCCGTCGCACCGGCTCCTGGATTCCACCCAGCTGCGCGTCCAGCATCGCGTGCATTTTTAACACACCCGTTAAGAGTATCGGCGTTTTCTAACAGGTTTTCTCTGACACAAACCGGGCAGGAGAATGCGAATAGATATACAACTCAAGTAACCAGTTTAAGAGTTCCATTAGGTTATGTTCTAGTTACTAACGAATTACCGGGCCGCCGATCGTGAAAAACATTGTGTTCTGCGCCACATACTCAACCGCCGAAGCCGCATCACGGTAGAGGCTGGACGATCGGGCAAACGTGGGCTGTGGAAAAATAAGCTCGAATGTAGCGCCGGGCTCCAGCCCCGGGGTCCCCAACGAATGATTTGTATTCGTTGGGGTGATAGCCCGGTTGTCGTACGGGCGTCCATGCCCTTACAAGGCTACATCCTTTCTGGGAGCAGCAGCCCGGCATGCATGCCTGCATTTACACTTCGGAACTCATGCGATGAACTTTAGACTCAGGCCCTAATGCCCCGGCAATTTGCAGCAATCGCCAGACTCCGGAGGATCGTTAGCGCCGGCATCCAGCACAAACTTCCAGCTTCCGTCAGCCTCTTTGCGCCAGATGGTCATATACCGTCCGCTGGTCACCACCGGGTTGCCGTTCGCGTCTTTGCTGTGCCCTTCGTAGTGCCCCCACGTATAGCCCATGTCGCCGGAAGGGCCCATCATGGCGTCGGTAGGCGTCCAGGTAAGCTGGTAATCCTTCGGCAACCAGTTGGCCGACTTCGCAATTGCCACCCTGCCCACCACCGGCGCAGCCCCGTTGCCCAGCATCACCGCGTCGGGCGCGCACCATAATGCAAACGCAGCGCCGCCCTTGGCCGCCACATCTTTGGCAAACTGGGCTTCAAGGTTATAAAGCACCATCTTGCCCGGAGTGACTGTCGAGTCAGTGAGAGGATTCGGTGCAGTTTGCGATGAATTGTCCGAAGGAAATGCCAACTGCCCCCACGACACTTGCTGAACGGCCGCCAAAGCCAAACCCGCCACCACCGCCAACCTGATCGCCGCCAATACAACCCGCTTGCCCGCCACTGTCTTATTCCTCCGCTGACGTACGCCTCTACGCGCACAAGCCAATCCTACAACCGCAGCGGGACGAGCTGCTCGTTACGCCTTGCAGCCAAAAATGTACCGCCGGTCTTCTGACCGGCTGTACGGTGGGTCTCCAGACCCGCCGGGGGAAGCCGCTAAGCCTCCAATCCTCATTTCTCGCAGCTGCACGGAGAAATCCGGGCCAGAATGCTTTACGGGAGGGAGCAGGGGGTTTTAACCCCCTGAAAAGAGCGCACCTTCGAGAGGCCTTCAGGCCCGGGCATTCGCCCTGTTTCCTCCCGAAGAAGCCTTACGGCTCAACCTTCAGGAAGTTGTTAAGGATATCCCGCTCCTGGGGCGAAAAGTTGTTCTGGTAGCGCGCGGAGTTCAACACCGTCTGCCGCTGATCAGGGGGAACCGTGCGCAGATCCTGGAAGGCCTGCTTGACCATCGCCCTGCGGTCCGGCGGCAAGCCGGCAAACTGGCGGCTCGCGTTGTTCACGTTCGCCCGGTCCTGCGGAGACATGTGCTCCAGCGATTCACCCCATGCCAGGCGGCGTTGCCTTTCCTGTTCGGGCATCTGGTTAAGGCGATGGAGTTGCTGCGCCAGGCGCTGCTGCTGCTCCGGCGGCAAACGGTTGAAGCTCGGACTGTTGCGCAGCAACCGTTCCTGGTCCTGCGCGGGCAGATTGCGATGCTGGTTCAGCCAGTCGCCGAGATGGCCGGCAGGGGCGGCAGGCCTTTGAGGCGCAGCGGCATAGGGCCGTGTTGCCGGAGCAGCGCGATACCCGCCCTGGTATCCACCGGGGTATCCACCCTGAGGTTGCCCCGGCTGGCGCTGAAACTGCCCGCCCTGGCCCCGATCCTGACCTTGACCCTGGCCCTGACCTTGACCTTGACCTTGATATTGATATTGACCGCGGAATTGCCCCTGATTTTGCCGCTGAGGCTGAATGTTCTGCCGTTGCTGCTGGCGCGGCAGGGCGCCCTGCCTTGCACGGGGAGCGGAGTACTGAGGAGCGGCGCGACGCTCAGCGGGACGGGAATGTTGCGCCGGCATAACCGCAGGCGCCAGGCACAGGAAACACGCCGACAGCAATGCCGTCAGGCGCATTCCTTCCGCGTTGGCCGTCCGCTTCATCTTTCTTTCCGCTCCTGGGCGTCTTCCCGCTCGTGGCCGAAAGCTCCAATGTGAATCAGTCTCCGTTGTTCGAGTCCGTGCTGGTCAGCGCTTCCATCTGGTCCAGCACCTGAGCATTGTTGTCCAGCACCTGCAAATCGTGAACCACCGCAGCATTCGACTGTGGCTGCTGCGGCTGATTCCAGACCGCCAGGTCAAGATAAGCCCCTCCACCCAGCAGCAGCATCACGGTAAGCGTCATGGCAGCCAGAGGACGCGCGTGATTCTGCGAACCGTACGAGAACCCGGCGCGCAGGCTTGCTAACCTGCGGGCCAACCAACCCGTCGGCGCGGCTTCGCGCTCTTCCCGCATCCGCGCCTGCATCCGGGTCAAAAAATACGGGCTCGGCTCCGGAGCCTGCCAGGCATCCAGCAGCCCCATGGTCGCCTTCAGCTCTTCCAACTGGCGCCGGCAATCTTCGCACTCGGCAACATGCGCGTGAACCTTGGCAGGCGCCTGGGCAGGATCGAGCAGCAGTTCCGCCAGCTTCGATTCCATCCCTGTGCAATTCGATTTGTTCATATTGTTCATCATGATCACACTCCTCACTGCCGGTTGGTTCCGGCATCTTTCAACTCAAACAAAATCCTTCAACTTGTCCCGCAAAGTCTGATAGGCGCGGAAGAGCAGCGACTTCGTAGCCGACTCGCTGAGCTTCAGCACCTCCCCAATCTGCCGGTAATCCATCCCCTGGTACTTGTGCATCAGCACCGCCATGCGCTGGCGCTCCGGCAGCGCCATCACATGCTCGCGAATCGCGGCCATGCGCTCATCGCGCAGCAGCTTCTGCTCCGCACTCGGCTCATCGTCAGCCAGGTCGGGAGTCGTGCCCGTCTCCTGGTCCGGCTCGTCTAGATAAACCGTCGCCGCGGCCCGCTCGTGCCGGGTATCGCGCGCGTGGTTTACTCCCAGGTTGGTCGCAATCCGGTAGAGCCACGTGGTAAAACGCGCCTCGGCACGGTAACTCTCCCTGGCTCGATAGACGCGTAAAAACACTTCCTGTGCCAGTTCCTCGGCAACCGCCTGGTTCCGAACCATCCTGAACAGGAAGTGAGTCATCGGGCGGTGATATTTTTCGACAAGGTAATTAAAACTCGCCTCGTCGCCCGCCGCAACCCGCAACATCACAGCAGCGTCGCCGGCCGGGTCGATCTCAGCCCTCTCAGCCGCCGCCGGATCGATACGGATTGTCCCCGGTCCTGCTCCCATGACCGTTGTGTCAAGCACCATGGTTGCCATATCTTCTGGAACCCCATCTTCTGCGGAAGGTTGCGTATCGGGGTCCATTTCGGGATCGTTTTCCGGCTCGGAATCCCCGTCACCGGAACGCCCGGAACCCCCTTCGGATGCTGAAGATCGGGCAATCGCAAAGAATCGGGCAACTGGGGTGGATTCGGCGCTCGAGGAAAGCAGGTTTGAAGAGCGCAATCCAGCCGCCGAAAGGCAAAGCTCACCCTCCCCAGGCGGGGGCGGGATGGCTGCGCGGATGAGAGATCGGACGATCCGGAGCATGTGTGACTGGTACAAGAATTTCGCTGCGCCGGGACGTCTGTTCACTTCCCGCCCGGGTTGGTTCCAAAGCCCTGCTGGTGTTACTCTAACCTACAGGATCGCCCTCTGGCGCGGTCTTTTCCCTCCTTCAACAGGGGCGGTTAGCTCAGCTGGTTAGAGCGCCTGCTTCACACGCAGGAGGTCCGGGGTTCGAGTCCCTGACCGCCCACCAATCCCTCAAGTCGACTCACACGCTGGCCGGGTACTTCGTCGCGCCCCCTAATACAGGCGGGTGCCGGGTGCCCCAGGTCCCTCGCGTTTGGGGACCTGGGATAGCACAAAACCAAACCACCCCATCTCAACCCCGGGGCCCCATCCTCCTGAGAGAAGTCGAAGGATCTGCTTCTTGATCTCAACGCGAAAAGGGTGGCATCGACCCAAAACCTGTAAAGAGCACCAAATTAAATCACATTTAATTTCAAGAGCTTAGCCATACTCTTCCCGGCCGGCAATTACGTCCCGATGGCGCACAATTGCAGTAGTCATGAAAAACAGCGCCATCCTCGTAACGGGCTCAGCCTCAAAACTGCAGGCTAAAGCGAGCCTGATTCAAGAACGCGCTGTTTTTTTACCGTGAAACTGTGCTGTCGCCGTCAATGGAATCAATTGCCTGGCGGCTCTCCCTCCACAGTTTCACGGTTTTCCGCTATTCTCTGCCGCCGGGACTATCCAAGTTAGAACTCATACCGAGCTCCGACCTGCAGTGTCCGCGCCTGGTTGGCGCTGGTGACGGTTCCAAAGCCGGACACACCGATGGTAGTACCGGATACGCCAGCCCAGTTCACACGATTCGCAAGGTTAAACGCCTCTCCGCGAAGCGACAAGGTGCTCGTCTCTCCTAAGAATTCCGGCAGCTTGATCTTCTTCACGAGGGTTTGTTCCCAAAGTACATAGCCGGGGTTCCGGAACTCGTTCCTCCCGGCGTTCCCAATGCAACTGGTGCAGCTTGGAGCTGGAAACGCTGAACCGGGGGCGGGATAGTCGACTCCGGTCGCCGAATTCGTTGCTACGGGAACATTGCCGAAAACGCCGGTCAAGAGCTGGCTCTTATTCCAACCCGAGCGTTTGCCGCCGGTGTAATCAGGAATGGAATTGAAACTTCCTGCCGACCCGGTTAAACCGGTCTCACTCATGTCCACCGTATCGTAAATTACGGTAAACGGACCGCCCGTCTGGGCGATTACGTCACCCCCAAGGTTCCATCCTCCAGCAAGGGTCTTTACTACCGGATTCAGGTTATGAGATACGGGGATCTCATAGTTAAAGTAAGAGGTCAAACGTTGGCGAACGTCCAATTGATTATTGCCATACTCCGCTTTTGGATCGTACTGCAGTTCGATCGAGGAACCTTCCAACGTAAGCGGATCTGCAAGGTTGTGCCCCCAGGTATAGGACGTCTGCCACATCAGGCCATGCCAATTCTGGCGTATCTCGGCGATCAGCGCGTTATAGTTTGCCGTCAAGCCGCCGAACGTTGTGCTGATCGAGTTCCAGTCCGGATTCACCAGGTGATTTGTCGGGGCAGTGGAGCCTAAGCACCCGTTGATGTCCGGATTTGTGCCGTCGCCACAGGTGAAATTGCCTGAAGGCCGATTCAAGTCCGATCCCCACTGCTGATTGTAAGAATGCGAAGCGGAGTAGTTGAGACTGACTACCGCGTGCGACGGAAGCTGCTCCTGCACCGCGAAGTTCCAAATGACGGTTTTCGCATTGGGCAGGTTGCGATCAATCACATTGAGATCCGACGGCGATCCCTGCAACGATCCATCCGGATTAAATACCCCGGGAGTTACCGCCGGGTATAAGAATCCATACGGTGGCGGAGCGCCCGGCGTGCCGTAGCTGAGGATCGCCTGCGGGTAGCCGAAGGAGTAGCTGAGCGATCCGTCCGGCGGATCGGTGGTGAGACCTTCGGCCAGGTTGTTGATGTTGCTGATATCGTCGAACAGACCGATTCCTCCACGCAGTACGGTATTCGTCCGGTTCTTGAATGGAGTCCATGCGAATCCCCCGCGTGGTGAAAAATTCAAATCCCGGGGACTGCTGAAAGCATGAGACACCGACCTGGCGGCCACCGACTGCGCAATTTGAGACAGGCTGCTTCCCGAAGCAAAAATGCCATTGGCCCATGGGAGCGAATTTGAGTATGGCGCGGGATTACCAAAATCATCCCAGCGAATTCCAATGTTCGCCGTCAGTCTTGGCGTGACCTGCCAGTTATCTTCGGCATACGCTCCGTAGCGGGTTACGATGGCGTTGCCGATGGATGGAAGATAACCACCGGTTTTGGCGCTGAAGTGACTAAGGTCCAGCTGGCTATCGAGCTTGTCGTTGAGAAAGTCCTCTGTGGAGTTGAAAGTGTTGATAAACGGCCGCGCGAATACATAACTAAAATCCGTCGCCCAGTTATTGGATGCTTCCACGCCGAATGAAAAGTTGTGCCTGCCATGCGTCCACATCACCGCGTCGCGCCCATAATATTGCGCCTCGTTGGTGCCGAACGGTGTGAATTCCGCAAATCCGTCGATGCTGCCGTTGTCATTGATGCTGGTTATAAACGGAACCGTTTCCTGATTCAGGCTGTGCGGCGTGTTGGTGTATTCAAAGTTGAAACTGGTATAAGCAAACGAAGCCGTGTTCAGAAGGTTCGACGAAAACGTATGCGTGTAATTGACCGTCAGGTCATGGCCGCTGGTCGGCGTCTCGCCATCCCACGTCGGGTTCGGGACTTCAGAGTTGGATAGCTGAGTCATCGAGAAGAAGTAGCCGAAGATGCGGTCCCGGTTGTTATGCATGTAGTGATCCAGCCGCACGCTCCATTGGTGTGCCGTAAGAACGGTCGGCAACGCTACGGAGCCCTTCTCGGTGACCGCCATGCCGCATGGGGTATTGAATGACGCAGGGTTGCCGCAGTCCGCACCGAATACCTGCGACCCGGTCTCGAAGTAAGAAGCACCGCTCGCAACCGTTCCATCCGAATTGAGAGATCCGAGCGGAGTCAGACGAGTGGCGGGATTGGGTAGCATGAACTTGGAGACGTCCATCGAATTCGGGTCGGCGGTCGCCATCAGGGCTTGAAATTGCGGCGTCCACCAGTATTGGGCCTGGGAGGCTCCGCCATAATTGCCGGTGTACTCATAGGAACCGAAGAAGAAGGTATGGTTCTTTATGATCGGCCCGCCCCCCGCGAGTTCGTAGATCTGGTCGTGCAGCGCCAGGGGAGCAGCGACAAACCAGTTCAACGCATCCATGATCTTGTCGGTATACAGCCAGTCTCCGGAGAAGTGGAACTTGTTCGTCCCCGACTTTGTGGTCGTATCCACCTGCATCGATGCGGTCGCGCCGTAGTCGACATTGAAGGTCGTTGTCTGTAGCCCGATTTCCGCCACCGACAGCAGGTCGGGAGTGAACATGATTCCACCGTTTCCGTTTGCCAACCCCGTATAGGCAATCGAACTGTTCACCGGAACGCCATCAAGGATATACATGTTCGATTGCCCGGTCAGTCCGTTGGCATCGGCTTCAACATAGTTGCGGTTTGAACTGGCATCCTCCAGCGGGCCGCCGTCGGCCTGCTTTTCTGAGATCCCCGTGGTGCCGGGCGCAAGCCTCATTAAATTCAGGATGGTATTGTCCTGTGACGGCAGGGATTCAACCTGCATGGTGCTCAAGGTATCTACCATGCGGGTTTCGTCGGGATTGAGATCCGCAGCCTCTGACGAACTAACCGTAACCGTTGCGCCCGCAGGCAATATCTCCAGCTTTACGTCCACGCCGGCGGTCTCGTCCGGGGTCACTTTCGTCACCACCCGCGCCTCTTTAAAACCGTTTTGATTGACAGTTACCGTGTAGTTGCCGAGCGGCAGGCTGAGAAAGCGATACACGCCGGCCTGGTTGCTGGTGGTGTGATAAATGATGTTGGTGTCGGTATTGGTGAGGGTGATTGCCGCTCCCGGCACAACTGCTCCCGCCGGATCTGTAATTGTCCCCTGAACGCTACTTGAAAACTGTGCAAAGGCGGGGGAACCAGCCATGCACGACAGGACCGCCAACAACAACGTTGGCAGGAATTTCCCTACGTTAAACGCTTTCATTTGAATTGTGCCTCCGAGAAAGGGGATGGGGAATCTCCATAAAACCAGACACCCGGAACGAGGGCCCAGCCGAATTCCAAAATGGGTTTTTTAAAGGAATCTCGATCTTGCTTTTTAGATGCCGCCCGCCCTGTTTGTGTTCGCGCGCCAGAATAGGTGCCCACGCCTCCACATTGAACCCCAAAACGGGTGTGTTCCAGGTATTTCATCCAGCGAAATAAATCGCTTTGTCTGACAAATGTAAGTCATTTGCTTCTTGGAATTTTTGGCCAAACAACTCCATCAACGCTGGGATCCTGTTGTTTCGGTTTTATTGCGACAAATGAAATGGCTCTTGATTTGGTCCCCGAGAGTCATGGTCTTGCGGGTGGCTAGCCGGGTGCCCCAGGTCCCTCGCGTTTGGGGACCTGGGATAGCACAAACCCAAACCACCCCATCTCAACCCAGCACGACCCCGGGGCCCCATCCTCCTGAGCGAAGTCGAAGGATCTGCTTCTTGATCTCAACGCGAAAAGGGTGGCATCGACCCAAAACCTGTAAAGAGCGCCAAATTAAATCACATTAATTTCAAGAGCTTAGCCATACTCTTCATTGCCGGTAATTACGTCTCTCCGGCGCACAATTGCAGTAGGTATGAAAAACAGCGCCGTCCCTGCACCCACTCCGCCATCAAAAGCATCCAAACCGTAAAACCTGCGAGGTATCACCATGAAAGCAGTTGTGATCCATGAGTACGGCGGCCCCGAAAAGCTGAAATACGAAGACTGGGACGACCCCGTGGCGGGCGACGGGCAGATCCTGATCCAAGTCGTCGCGGCTGGAACCAATGCCATCGATTGGAAGCTTCGCAGCGGCGCCATGAAGAGTTTCATGCCGCTGGCGTTTCCCGCTATCCTCGGTTACGACTACTCCGGCATCGTTCGCTCGGTTGGTAAAGGCGTTGAGGGCTATCGAGAGGGCGATAAGGTCTTCGGCCGCGCCGGCAAGACCTATGCCGAGTTCCTTCTGGCCGATCTCGCAGGACTGTCCAGGCTCCCGGCCGGCCTCGACCACGTTGAAGCCGCAGCACTCCCGGTGGTGCTCAACACCGGTCAGCAACTCATCGCCGAGGCTGGGAAGGTTAAGCCTGGCCAGACGGTCATCATCACGGGCGCACTGGGCAGCGTTGGCCGTACCGCTGTCTGGGTGGCGAAGAAGCTGGGTGCGCACGTGATTGCCGGTGTCCGCGGCTCGCAGAAGCAGGCGGCAGAGACACTCGGGGCCGATGCCCTTCTCGCGATCGATAGCCGCCAGGAGATGGACTCACTGGGCTTGGTCGAGGTCGTGGCGGATACGATTGGCGGCGCTGTCGGCAACACGCTTCTGGCTAAGGTGAAGGCGGCCGGAATCTTCGCCTCCGTCGTGGGGCCTCCCTCAGACGCTCATCTGCACCCTGTGGTAAAGGTTGTGGCGTTTGGCTCCCATCCTGATGGTGCGGGCATGCGCGCGCTCGCAGAAGACATCGCAAACGGAAAGTTCAAGATTCCAGTCGATCGCACTTTTCCGCTCGCCGACGCGGCAAAGGCACACGCTGTAGCGGAGAAGGGCGGCATCGGCAAGGTTCTGCTGTTAGCGTGAGCGCTGGGGCGAATTGGGGGAAATAGGGGGCGGCGAACGGCGGGGTTAGCGGGGGTTGGGGGGGAAGTGGAGCTAAAGGACGGCCGGTTAGCTGAGCTTGAGGCTCGTCGGGAATAGGTTTCGTACATCTCGCGGCCGTAGATACCGCGCACTGTGAGCATGTCAAAGATGATCTGCCGTATATCAAGCGTCATCTCCTTGGCTGGAATGCCGAGTATGGCGATCTTGCCCCCGTGGCTCATGTTGGTAATCATGTCGCGCCGGGTGCCGGGCGCTGCCCCCGGTCCCTTGCTTTTGGGGACCGGGGATAGCACGAACCTCAACCGACCATCTCAACCCAGCACCAATCCGACCGAGACCCAACAAAATGAACACACTTTTTCATCAAACGGCGAACTTTCAATTTACAGACCGTCTCACCCGAAGGGTTCACCCCAAGAAGATGTAAAGGGGCCAGCCTTGATCGGCACTGAATTCAAAGCACTTAGTCACCAATTTTGGTTGCAGTTAATTCCGCATCTCCGGCGCAGAATAGTAGTCAGAATGGTCAGAAACCATGAAGAACCAAATCGTCTCCGCAACCAGCAAGACCCTCGAAACGAAGCCCTAAATCAAAGTGTTCTTTTTTTCCCGTGAAGCTGTGAAACGACATTCAATGGAATCAATCGCCTGGCGGCACTCCCTCCACAGTTTCACGGTTTTCCGCTATTCTCCGCCGCCCTTTTGCGCCGGCGCCTCAGCCTTATTACCCAGGTCGAGCGAGTCGAAGTTGAGAATTGCGTTGCCGACCAGCATGAAGCTCCCCGCCGTCTCCTCGCGCCACATCGGGTTATTGGCGAACAGCAGAATATGCCCGCGGCCCATCGGCACTTCAACAACCGCCGGCGTGCTTTCGAGTGCTTCTCCTCCGGAAAGCAGGCCGCTGACCAAAAGGTTCTTATCCGCAAAGCGAAGTAAGACATGCGGCCAAAGCGACTTGGGAACCATCACATCTCCCGAGTCGAGCAGCTCTTCAGGATCGATGTAAGTCTCCCGCTCGCGCCGCGTCAGAACCGGCTCAGCCGGCGAGGGAACCAACGGCCGTCCCTGCGGAATATCAGGATCGGTGGGCGTACCGCGTCCCGAGGTTCGCTCCGGTTGGCTTGACGGAGAAAAATAGCCGTCGCTCGAGCTCATGCTCGGCACTGAAACCTGGAACACCGGCGATTGGCCGAAGTACACCGGCAGCTCCGCTCCGTAGCCGTACGTGACGGGATTGAGAGGGTTCTCAACTTCAGCGCGCAGAATCGAGCCCTGAGCCTTCAAATCCGGAGTGGGAACAATGCTCACTCCGTCGGCGAATCCAAACTCCGTGGCCAGTTGGGAGCTGGAACCGACCACGACGAGAAGACCGCCGTCACTTACAAACTGCTTGAGGTTGGCGAGCCCCGCAAAGCCTAATCCGCCGCGAATGTCGTCCGCGTGATCGAGAACGCCAAGGTTGGGCGTGAGCTCGGAGTGCTGCCACGGAATCGGGCCGCTCACATCCGATCCGTCGGCCAGGCTGCGCTTGGGAATTCCATTCAGAATCGCTTCAGCCCCGCCGCGCACAGGCGGAAGCAGGATGACATCGTACTTCTCGCGAAGATTGGGAGTTGCCGCGGCAACCGTAGTGGAAAGATAACTGTAGGGCACCTTGGCGTCATCCATCGCAAGCCGGAACCAGCCTTCGTTTTGAGTGTCGGTCCAGGTGTGGAGCAGGGCGACGCGCGGAAGCGAAAGCGCGTGGCGAGCGATCGCAGGATCGTGCCCGGAGGCATAAACGCTCAGATTCAAATCCCGTGCAGCCTGCTGCAATTGGGCGCGAAGATCTTGAGGATTTCCATTTGCCGGAATAAGAAATGACCCGGCATGGAATTGCTTGCCGTCGAGCGTGAAGTCCGCATTGGCCGCGAAGAATTTTATGCCGGGCAGTTTGAACCGGAGCGAAGCGAGGCCGGGTTCAGCATTGGCGTCGATGACAAAAAACGTGGCTGCGTCTGCGGAAGAGCCAGCGGCAGCTATAACACCTGCATCCTGCCATTGAGTCGGCGACGCGATGGGGCTCATTGAAGCGCGCAAGATCGACGGATCGGTGATGCGCGTGGTGCGCACGTCGAACATGGGCCCCAGCGACCACCCGGTATCGTCATAGGGAGCGGGATCGTGAACCGAATAGTACTGCGTGTCAAGCAGCATGTCGGCCACGCGGCTATACGGCTGATCCATGCGGACAATGTAAGTGCCGGCTGCGAGATCGCCTGCCTGCGGCGACTTTGACTGCGCGCTGTTATCGAAATGGAAACTCGCATTCAGCCGCTGGACTTCCACGCCCTGCTTTTCGAGCAGTTGAACAAGCGCCGCATCTAACCCAGGACGCAGACCGTCATTATCGATTGCCCACGCGGCCGGTCCTTCGGTGGTTGCCTTTTCGATCGCTCGCTTGCTCTTCAGATAAAAGTCCGCCAGCATTTTTTCTCGATGCCTGGCCGTGTAGTCAAGCGCGAAGAGCAGGCCGCTCTCCTCCATATTGATGTTGTCGCGAAACGACCACAACACCTGACGCAGCGGAGGATTGTTGCGGAACCAAGTGCGCAACGGCCGGTCGCCTGACGCAGTGCGCATGCGGGTGTCAGGGTACATATTGCCGAAGGTCTCGTAGAACCGACCGATAGCATTGTGATTGTTGGCAATAAAGAACATGTAGTTCGGCGCCCATCCGTCGTAGTAGCCGTGATCCCAAACGCCGAAGACTCCCGCTTCACTGAACTTTTCCAATTCATTCGTGGCCATCTCGTCCCACTCGTCAATCACCATGGGATCGAGCCACGCGTTATATGGCCCCGTTCCTGTTGAGATGTAGAGATAGGGCACAGACTCATGCAGATCGTGGAGCACCGTGGGATGAAATGCGAGGAACTCTTTCATCATCATTTGAGTCAGCGCCAGGCCCATTCCGATGCCGTCGCGGTTGTTGTCGTGCGCAACATAATGGCCCCAGTAGACCAGGCCGGGAGTGGGCTTGTCGGGAAATGCCTCGTGGTAGTGAAACAGGTCGACCATGCGATCGTGGCCGTCGACTTCAACGATGGGTGTAATAAGAAAGATGGCGTTTTTGCGAATGTTGCGGATGAACGGCGTATCTTCAACCGCCAGGCGATATGCCAGTTCCATTAGCATCTCAGGAGAACCGGTCTCAGGCGAATGAATGGAACCGGAGGCCCAGTAAAGAGGAAGGCCTTCGTTTTCCAGGTTTTGTGCCTGCTCTTGCGACAACCCGCGGGGATCGGCCAACTTGGATGCAATCTCGCGGTAGTGATCGATAGCGGCAATGTTCGATTCATCGCTGACCGCGACCAGAAGAAATTCCCGGCCTTCTTCGCTCTTACCTGCGCTGAACACTTTGACGCGCGGCGAAGCTTTGGCAAGGGCGCGGTAATAGGCGTCGATTTTTTCAGAATAAGTAAGATGGCCGGGCGCGCCAGCGATGTAGCCGAGAAACTGCCGCGGCGTGGGCACGGTGGAAGATGCCGGCAGGTGATCCACCAGAGGCGTGCTGAAGAACGGCTCCGTGGTGTTCTCGCGAATCTCTTTCGTGTACTGCCCGTCGTTCGCGGTTTGCGCGGCACACACGCCGCCAAGCAGCGTCGCAAGAACAATTGCGTGAATCAAACGTTTCATTTATTTCCCATTCCTCCCACCAACTTTTCGCTGATGCTCCTGAGTCCCACGTTTATGTGTCAGTGCAAATGTAGCATCAAACCGGCTTTGCAGACTTCGCCGTGCAGCAATTACTGGATCGCGGTTGCGCCCACGCTGCAGCCGCTCAAAAGGCTTGAAAGGCGCGGCCCGCAGTAAAAAGGCAGTCATTTCGAAAACTCGTTGACAAGCAACAGACCGTGGGCTAAACTTTTTTCAAATCGCTACATTTGTTGCGCGCTTCTTCCCGTTATTGACACAATTGAGTCGAACACGATTCCGGCCCCAGTTCTGGTACGTCCGGCTGCCTCCAGTGCACTCGAAATAGCTGGAACGCTGCCAGGCCCGGAGTTGGGATAGAAATCGGCGGGCGGAGGTTATGCATCGAGGAGAGCCAATGAGAAGATGCTTTGCTATCTTCACCGCCGCCGCAGCGCTGATGGCGCTTGCCGGCCAGCCGGGCCGCGCACAAACAGCCAATACCGGCGCACTGACAGGAACTGTGGTTGACGCGGCTGGCGCCGTGGTGCCTGGAGCGCAAGTGACCGCGACCAACAATGCCACCAGCCAGGCAAATACGGTGACCTCGGGCGCGCACGGTTCCTATCAGTTTCCGCTGCTGGCGCCGGGAAGCTACCGCGTGTCCGTAGCCAAAGAGGGATTCAAGACCTCTGTGTTTGCGTCGATCGTCATCAAGCTCACCGAGACGACCAGCCTCAATGTGCCGCTCCAGGTGGGCGCCGTCTCGCAAAGCGTGGTGGTGAGCTCGGCCGCGACGCAGCTTGATACTGAAGACGCCGAGTTAGGCGCGGTCATCGACGAACGATTCATCGACGACCTTCCTCTCGCCGCCAGAAATTACCTGCAGATTATCGGCCTTAATCCCGGCGTATCTGCCGAAGTTACCGACGCCGGAGACCTAGGCCGCGGGTCCAGCAGCCTGGCTTCGGCGGGCAGCGGAATCTCCAGCAACGGCGCGTCCACAATCGACAATAACTACCAAATGAACGGCGTTCCTGTGAACGACAACCTGGCCGAAGGAGAGTTCTCAGGCGGAATTCCCATTCCCAATCCGGATACGCTCGAGGAGTTCAAGGTAGTCACCACGCCATACGACGCCTCGGACGGGCGCAACGGCGGCGCCAACGTGGATGTGCTCACCAAGACCGGGTCGAATCACTTTCAGGGCTCGGTATTTGAATACGTTCGCAATAACGACATGAACGCGAATACCTGGTTTCTGAATAACGGCGATCAGCCGCGCGCAATCCTCAAGCAGAACCAATTCGGCGGCACATTCGGCGGACCGATCAAGCGCGACAAAGCCTTCTTCTTCGGGTCTTACCAGGGCACGCGCCAGAGGAATGGACTTGACAGCAGCTGCGCAGGAACCGCGTTGCTGCCGCCTTTGACCAACGACCGCAGCGCTGCCGGACTCGGCGCTTTGTTCGCCGGCCAGCGCGGAGAGATTCAGGACCTGCTCGGCGGCGTTGGACCGGCCATTGCACCCGACGGCTCAAATATCAACCCCGTAGCGCTTGCAGTTATGCAGATGAAGCTGCCCAACGGCAATTACGTGATTCCAACTCCAAACCCGAATACGATCAACCCGTCGGCGCCCAGCTTTGACTCGGAGGGAAGCGCTTCGTTCAGCCAGGCCTGCCCATTCAGTGAAGACCAGTACATGGGCAATGGCGACTACGCGTTGAGCTCCAAGAACAGCCTGCAGCTTCGCTACTTTATGGCCAACAGCACGGCCGATCAGACAATTGAGCCGGCAAACCTGCCCGGCGCCGCCGTACCCGGATTCCCTTATGCCAATGAATCCAATTTCAAGAATGCTTCAGTCGCCGACACTTACTCGTTCACTTCGGCGCTGGTGAACCAGGCGAGCCTGGGTTACAACCGGAACTATGCCACTAACACCCAGGGAGAGCAGTTCACCTGGTCGAGCATCGGCGCCACCGTTCCATCGTTCGTCAACGCCATTCCCGGGCTGGGGGTGGCCAACGTGTCTCTCGGAGGCGAGGGGCAGAATGCGATCTTTATCCAGAACACTTTTATCGTGAAGGATTCTCTGGCCTGGACGCATGGGCGCCAAACCGTGCGCTTTGGCGGAGACTTCACGCGCAACGAATCCAACTCACCATACTTTCAATATTTCGGCGCAGGTTATTACCTCTCGTTTGCCGACTTTTTGCTTGGTCTTGACGCCAACGATAACGGCACCGCCGCAGCCGGCGTGCCCTACAGCAATGAATATCTCGACCTAGCGCTGCCCGGTGAGTTGAGCCGCTATTACCGCTATTTCGATGCCGCCGGGTACGCACAGGACGACTTCAAGCTCACTACGCGCTTCACTTTAAATTTGGGCGTGCGCTACGAACATCTCGGAGACTTTACCGAAGCCGAAGGCCGCAATACCCAAGTCAATTTGTCGATGGTCAACACCAATCCTCCGGCAGCTGGAACACTGCAAGGCTATGTGGTCCCCTCGAATTATCAGGGGACTCCGCCCCCTGGAGTTACTTCATCCGGTAACAAGCTTGGGATTGAGGGCATCGGCCAGAATGCGGTTGAGCCGCGAGTAGGGTTTGCCTGGCAGCTTCCGGGCAGCAATAACCTGGTGCTGCGTGGTGGCTATGGCATGTACAGGAGCCGCAGCGGCATCGCCGGGCTATACCAGGGCGTCTCCGCGCCGCCATATTCCGCAGTCGTGCTGGCAGAGGGTTCGCAGAACGCGCCCGCATCGCTGCAAGACCCCATCTGGCAGCCCATCCCAACTTTCCCGCAATGGCCCTCCGCAGAATACAGTCCAGCCACGGAGCAAAGCTTCCAGGGATTGGACTACAACTTTCAGCCTTCCATCACGCAACACTTCAGCCTCGATATCCAAACCCAGCTCTCGCGCAATGTTCTCTTCGATCTGGCTTACGGAGGCACACGTTCGACAAAGCTGATCGATGCCAATTATGTGAATCAGGCACTGCTCGCCAGCCCCTCCAATCCGATCAACGGGCAGACGAACAATACCCTTGCCAACATTCCCCTGCGTGTTCCCTACATCGGCTGGAATCCTGGCGGGTTGCTGCTGATCAAGTCGAACGGGGAGTCCTGGTACAACTCATTGCAAGCCAGCGTTTCAAAGCGCTTCAGTCACGGGCTCCAGTTCATTGCCGCCTATACCTGGGCCAAAGATCTTACGGATGTGCCCGGCGCGGTAACCGGCGGCGGATTCGGCGGCAATGTGTATGGAGACCAAAACAACCTGCACTCGCACTACGGTCCCGATGGCTTTATCCGAGACCAGCGCTTTGTGCTCAGTTATGTCTATTCAATTCCCTCTCCGGTTAAAGCGGCGTCGCCGGCAAATATCGCACTTGGCGGATGGATGCTTGCAGGTGTAACAACCATCCAATCGGGTCACCAGCTCACGGCGTATAACGCAGCTCCCAACAATGCCTATGGCATTCCTAACGATCTTGAGGACTACACGCCCAATTGCCACATTGCCGAATCGGGCTCGATTGAACACCGGCTCAACGGCAACTATTTCAATACGAACTGCTTTGTATCACCACCGGTGATCGGCGCCGACGGAGTTGCAACGGCATTTGGAAATGCGCCGACAGGAGATATCATCGGACCCGGCGAGGATGTGAGCGATGTTTCGTTGGGCAAGCAGTTTCCCATCAAGCATCCCAGTGAAGCCAGCCAGATTCTGTTCAAGGCAGATTTCTTCAACGTCTTCAACCACCCGGTATTTGCCGATCCGATCACTGCCTACGGAGAAGGTACACAAGGATACATCACTGCGACGGCCACCAATCCGAGAGTGATTCAGCTCTCGTTGAAGTATAGTTTTTAACGTAATTGCAGGCTTGGCAAACTCATGGGAAAATCGCGGCACGCGGCTCGACTGAGGCAAGTTTCAAAATGAATGCCTTGACCCGAGCCGCGTGCCGGACCATTCCTGCGTCACTCCAAATGCCCCTCGATCAGAATTACCCCGACTACGAAGTAACGCGCCGCGCGAGAATCTTCGTGCGGCATTCTTACATTGGCTGAATTCGTCGATTGCGAAATTCAATCGCAGTCAGGCGCGGAAAGGACACGCATGGACACAGTGCTGGAGCGGGAATTGCGTAACCTGAGGCTGTACTCGGGCTTCCTCACGGTTGTTGTATTGGGATGCCTGGCAACGTGCAGTTACCTCGTCGTCGAGAGACATCGCCTGGGCCAGGTCGACGTGGACCGGATCAATGTGCGCGAGAAGAGCGGCAAGCTCGACCTGGTGATCTCGAACGGCGAATTGATGCCTCCGGCCATTGTCGGCGGCAAGGCGTTTCCCAATGGCAGGCGCTCGCCGGGATTGCTGTTCTACAACGGCAAAGGCGATGAGGACGGAGGCCTGGCCTATACGAGCGAGACTGATTCCAGCGGGGCATATCATGCCGATGGGCAGTTGATGTTCGATCAATACAACCAAGACCAGTCTGTGGGGATTGTGTACGAAGATAACAACGGCGTTCGCGCTTCCGGCCTGCGCGTCTGGGATCGCGGCCAGGTTCCCATTGACCAGGTGCTGCACAAGCTGGATGGATTGCAAGGCGACCAGCGCAAGGCCATGGTTATGAAGTTGAGAGACGCCGGAGAACTGGGGACTAACAGGGTGTTCGTCGGCCGGAGTCCGGATAAGAGCGCCAATGTGACGTTGATGGATGGCCACGGCAAGCCGCGCCTGATTCTCAGCGTCGGCGATGCGGGGGTTGCCCAGATTCAATTCCTCGACGAAAACGGGAAGGTAGTTTCTACACTGCCTGCTCAAACGGGAGCAAAACATTGAGAATGCCGGAGTCTGCTCGAAAATCGAATCACTTTCCTCATCTGCTGTTGCTGCTGGGGCCGATTGGAATGTTTGCAGCCACTGCGCCCGGCAGTGCTGCACAAACCGCACCGCCGCGCCCTATCACCGATCCTCAATCCGTGCGCTCCGTTGAAAATAAGCTGGCGGGGCCGGTTCCAATCCAGGACCTGCTCTTCAGCAGGACTGTGCTGGAGCCCGCGTGGTCGCCGGATGGCAAGCAGATTGTATTCACCACCAACTTTACGGGCCGGCTCAATCTTTGGAAGGTGAAAGCGGGCGGAGGATGGCCGATCCAGCTTGTGCAGGGCGACGACCGCCAGTTGGGCGCGGCATGGTCTCCAGATGGAAAGTGGATTTTCTATCAGCAGGACGCGGGCGGCAACGAGCTCTATCAAATTTATAAAGTTCCCGCGGATGGTGGCGAGCCCGTCAACATTACCAAGGCGCCCGACGTTCGATTTTTGAACTTCCACATTTCGCCGGATGGAAAATTCATTGCCTCGGGAATGAAACCCAAGCACTCGGCTTCGACCGATATAGCGATCCTGAATCTGGCAGATGGCTCGGTGCGAAATCTTACCAACGAGAAATCGCCGAAATTCTGGTGGGCAAATTGCCTTTGGAGCGCCGATGGCAAAACCATCTATGCAACGCGCTCATCCACTTCCCTCTCCGACTCCAGCGTCTACCGCATCGATGTAACTTCAGGGAAAATGGAAGAGCTCACCCCGCATACCGATGACGTTTCGATCTCGGTTAGTTCTGCGTCTCCCGACGGGCGCGCCCTGTTGTTGTCTTCAAACAGTCGCGGCGGCGTATCGAACGTTGCTTTGTTCGACCTCGCCACTCGCAAAATGCAATGGGTCACCGACTCGTTGTGGGAAGCTTCGAGCGGCGACTTTTCTCCCGATAACCGGCATTTCACTTACGAAATTGACGCTGACGGCCGCACCGAAAGCTACATTGGCGATCGCCAGGGGCCGCCCCGCAAGCTCGCATTCCCCGAGGGCATTACGGGATTCTCCGGCAATCCAACTGCGTACTCCCGCGATGGAGAACATTTGCTTTTGACTCACGATGCCTCAAACCATCCAACCGAATTATGGGTGTACGACATCGAGACCGGGAGCGCCCGGCAAATTTCTCACTCGGCAATCGCAAGCCTCAACTCTGCAACGCTGCCGGCATCGCAACTCGTTCACTATAAGAGCTTCGATGGTGAAACGATCAGCGCGTTTCTATGGATGCCGTTCAATTTGAAAAGAGACGCTTCGAATCCCGCTGTGGTTCTTCCTCACGGCGGACCGACCGACCAGACAGTCGACCGCTTTAATACCACTGCTGCCGCGCTTGCTTCTCGAGGCTACATTTGCATTGCCCCCAACGTGCGCGGATCGACCGGCTATGGAGCTGCGTTTCAAAAGCAGAATTATCAGGACCTCGGCGGCGGCGACCTGCAGGATGAGGTGTACGCGACCAAATTTCTTTTGGCAACCGGCTATGTTGACGCGAAGAAAATCGGCATCACGGGCGGTTCCTATGGCGGATACATGACCATGATGGCGGTAGCGAAGACGCCGGATGTCTGGGCAGCGGCAGTGGAACAATACGGCATTGTGAACTGGGTTACGATGGAGGAAAAATCCGAGCCGTTCCTTCAGTCCTATGTGCACTCAATTCTTGGCGACCCGGCAAAGGACGCGGCCGTATATCGCGCCGCTTCACCTTTGACCTATATGAAAAATGCAACCGCGCCGCTGCTCGTGTTGCAAGGCGAGAACGATATCCGCGTGCCTAAAGAGGAAGCCGAGCAGGTGGTGAAGATTTACCAGGAGAACGGAAAGACGGTGGATGCGAAGTTTTATCCGCAGGAAGGCCACGGCTATGCCAAGCGCGAGGATCAGATCGACTCACTTCGCCGCGTAGTGGACTGGTTCGATCGTTACTTGAAAGCCGGGGCCGAAGGCGGATCAGCGGATTCCCGCGTCCAGTAACGGTAAAAGAACAAGCCCGACAGAATGGCCGCGACGCCAATTGTGGAGCGGATTGGACGAGCGATCCAAAGGCTGACAGAAAGCGAAACAGCGCCGATTGCAAACACGATCGGCGTCACGGGATATCCCCAGGTGCGGTAGGGACGAACCAGGCCCGGCTCGGTTTTCCTCATGCGCATCATGGCGAGCACCGCCATTCCATAGAAAAACCAATTGCCAAACATCACCAGCGATGTCAGGCTTTCAAACGATCCGGTCAGCGCCATCACGCTGGCAATGGCGCCCTGCAGAATGAGCGCGTGGCCGGGGGTATGAAAGCGGGGATGGATGGCCGCAGCATATCGGAAAAAGTTGCCGTCTCTGGCCATCGCGTAGTCGACTCGCGCGCCGCTCAGAATAGAGGAATTGAGCGTAGCCAGCGCGGAGATTGCAAGGATCGCCGTGATCCAGACGGCCGCGCCGTGCCCCGCCACAGTCTCAAGCACATCTGATGTGATTTTTTGCGAAGCTGCCACGCTCGAGTAGGGCAATGCGTAAAGACATGCGAAATTGAACAGCAAAAAAATAACGATGACAAAAATTACGCCGTGGATAATGGCGCGTGGAAAGCAGTGTTGCGGATTCTTCACCTCAGAACCCACGAGGTTCAAGTCGTTCCATCCGTCATAAGCCCACGCCGCCGCGGCCGACGCAGTCAAGAAGCCTTGAAGCGTGCCCCACCCGATGGAAGTTGGCCAAAACGGGCGTGTGTTCGCGCTGAGGTGAGGGTGGCGCAGCAGGAGAAAGACCAGGCAAATTACTGCAATGAGCGCACCGACCTTGATTGCGGTGAGCGCGACTTGCACCTCTCCGCCAAGCCGCACGCCAAGATAATTGATGATCGTGATTGCGACGAGCGCGGCAATCGCGCACAACTGCGCGGGCGTAACGGTAAACGGCGATATACGCAGGCCATGCCATGCAGGCAGCGAATACGCCTGAAAAAGCGGCGCCGCAAGCACGGGAAAGAAGAAACCGACGAATCGCATGAATCCGGCGGCGATTGCCGCAACAGATGCCGGGCGCGCTACCACCGAGTGCATCCACCCGAACAGGAATGCGATCCGGGGCCCGAAGCCGCGACGAAGATATGCGTATTCCCCACCTGCTTCCGGAATGGCGGCGCCGAGTTCCGCATAGCACATACCGCCGAGGAGAGAGAGAATTCCGGCTCCCAGCCAAACCGCCGCCAGCACTGAAACCGATCCCGCGTCTCGCGCCACTTCGCCGGGTTTCAAAAAGATTCCCGTGCCCACCATCGTGCCCAAAATGATGGCCCCCGACGCAAGTGGCCCCAGCGCCCTCTCGAGGCCGCCGGTTTCTTTTCGCTTGAGCAGGGTCTTGAGCATTACTTCGGGCCCTCTAAACGCGCGCGCACAGCAGCACCCTGGCGCATTGTGGAGCGCCTGCCCGAACCTCGGCCTTCTGCATTGGAGCAAGGGGCTTCGCCGAGAGCTGGCTGCATTTATTTCTCCTTCGTTTGAAAGATGATAACGAGCAGGGCGACGCCTAGAAAGGCAAATTGGTACGATGAAACGTTTCTTCGCGAGCTATTGCGGCAACTCTTCGAGCAACGCGTCGAGGTCGGCTTGCGTATTGTAAAAGTGCGGAGCAATTCGTAGTCCTCGACATCGCGCTGAAGTGATGATGTTGCGGCCTTCAAGATGGCTGCAGACTTCGGCGGCCGAATATCGCTGATGCAGGCACGTAACAATAGCGGAGATCTCTGCCGGAGCCGTCGCGCTGGTTACTTGATATCCCTTCTTCTCAAGGCCCGAAATCAGGTATGCACTCAGCGAGAGCACGTGCCGCTCAATGTCGGCCGGCCCTGCCTGTAGAAGCAGATCGATTGCCTCGCCTAGCCCACAAATGCCCGCAACATTTGCCGTGCCTCCCTCGAATCGGATCGCCCCATCGCGAAAATCGAGGTCGTGAACCAGATAGTCGCCATGATCTTTCACCGCTGTCCATCCAATGACGGTCGGCGCGATCTGCTGGAGGGCCTGGTCAGAGAGATACAGAATGGAAATCCCCTTGGGGCCGAGCAGGAACTTATGTGCTCCCGCTGCAAAAGCGTCCACAAAGTCTCTCTCCACGTCCAGTTCGAGCGCTCCAAGCCCCTGCACGGCATCCACTACAAAAAGAATGCCGCGTTCCCTGCAAAACTTTCCCGCGCGTTGAATATCGAGTCTTTGGCCGGTGGCAAATTGAACCCAGCTGAGGGCGACCACCCGCGTGCGCTCATCCGCCAATGCGAGCAACTCTTCCAGGTCCACCATGTGCGAGTCAACGCCGTTGGCAATCCGCATATCAACGCCATGCTCACAAGCGACACGGCGCCAGGGGTAAACGTTGGCCGGAAACTCCGCTGCAGTGGTAACGATATTGTCGCCACTGCGCCATTGAATGCCGTTGGCAATCGCGGAAATGGCTTCAGATGTATTGCGCAGAAAGGCGATTTGATGGGGCTTGGCGTTGACCAGTTGCGCAGCCCGACTGCGGGACGCGGTCTGCCTTCGTTCCATCTCTTCCCAAATCCGCGAGCCGCAAAGCATGGAGCCGTCGAGCACCTTGACCATGCAATCGCGGGCCGCGCTCGAAAGCGGGGACACGCTCGCATGGTTAAGGTAGACGTACCTCTCCGTGATCGGAAAATAGCGGCGGAATTTATCGGGAAGCTCTTGCATGCGGTCGGCGGGGAAGTGAGCTTCGGCTCCTTTTCTGCGATCGCCCACGTTTTCAAGCCGAGCGGCAACGTTGCTTGAGCGTGTCGAGGGCAATTGCAGGTTCAAAACACTTGTTGCAGATCGATACAATAATGCGACACAAACGTTTCTCGTGTCAATTGAATAAGGGGGAATTTAACGGAGGCAATTTGAGTGCCGCGGGACCAGCGACGGCGCTATCGATGCGAGTCGGGAACGCGAGCCTTGAGATGAAAGCGGCCGCTGGTGCGCTGTTCTTCAGAGATCGATTCAAGCACCGGCTGCAGGTTCTCAGACCGCAGGCTGGTAACCACCACCAGCACCGAGTTGAGAAATGCCATGGCGCTGGTATACGACGTGGCGAACGAGATTCGCTCGGTGGGCGTAATAAAGAACTCGTTGCAGTGGGAGATGATGGGCGAG
>Ga0182016_10000058_pt1 | contig 112215 bp, 104 predicted proteins | sample 712S2MmetaG_FD_120491 | JGI IMG/M metagenome (GOLD analysis project Ga0182016, IMG submission 120491) | Permafrost microbial communities from Stordalen Mire, Sweden - 712S2M metaG | ecosystem: Environmental > Terrestrial > Soil > Wetlands > Permafrost | place: Sweden: Stordalen | collected... | reverse complement strand
CCGGACCGAGGAGGCACTGGAAATCTCGCGGGCGCGTTACTTCGACCTCTACGATCTGGCGCCGGTGGGCTATTTCACGCTCAGCGAACAAGGGTTGATTCTGGAGGCCAATCTAACCGCCGCAAGACTGCTTGGGGTGCCAAGAGGCGCTCTGGCGAAGCAGCCCTTATCCCGCTTTATCCTCCCGGAGGACCAGGACATTTATTACCTGCACCGCAAAGCGCTGCTCGAAACGGGCGCCCCGCAGGCTTGGGATATGCGGGTGTTGAGAAAGGATGCCGCGCCGTTCTGGGTGCGGGTGGAAGCAACCGCGGCGGAGGACGCCGACGGGGCTTTCGTGTGCCGCGCCGTGGTGAGCGACATCACCGAAAGCAAGCGGGCGGAGCGATCGATCGAGACGCACCATGCCGAACTCCAGGAATTCGCTTACGCTCTGGCGCACGACCTTCAGGAACCGCTGCGCATGGTGGTGAACTTCAGTCAGTTGTTGGCGCGGGAGCACGCGGGAAAGCTGGGCGAAGACGCCGACCAATACATCTCTTATTCGGTCGAGGGCGCTTTGAGAATTGAGGCTCTCCTGAAAGGTTTACTGAACTATTTGGAAGTCACCGAACGGGACGACGATCGCTTATCGCCGATTGACTGCAACCGGGTGCTATCGCAGACGCTGTTATCCCTCCAAGCGGCCATTCAACAGAGCGGTGCTACGGTGACCTCCGACCCGTTGCCGACCGTGGTAGCCAAAGAGGGTATGCTGACGCAGATCTTCCAGAACCTGATTGCTAATTCGATCAAATATAGGGGCGAGGCGACACCCGCCATCCACATCTCCGCCGCGAGAACGGCGGAAGGCTGGCTGTTCTCGGTGAGAGATAACGGCATCGGTATCGATGCGGCGGACGCCGAGTTTGCATTCGGCATGTTCAAGCGGCTGCACGGAAGGGAAATTCCCGGTGTAGGCATTGGACTCGCACTTTGCAGGAAGGTGGTGGAACGCCGCGGCGGACGCATTTGGGTGGAGCCCGAAGCGGGACACGGTGCGGTTTTCAAATTCACGATTCCCACCCAGGGTCCGCCTTGACGGCCGCCGGGTTTCGTCTTTCCTTTCTGCGCGGTGCCCATAAACCTCGCCCCCGCCCGGAGCGTTGTTGGCCTTGCATACTGGAGTGAAATAGCCGAAACGGAGTGATTATCCATGGAAGCGAAGAGCGTTGCAAGAGACTTTCCCGTGGTTTGCGTGGGCGGTTCGGCCGGCGGCCTCGACGCCTACATCCGGTTACTCCGGCATCTGCCAGCCGATATGGGCGTTGCTATCGTCATCGTGAATCACCTGAGAACCGTTGCCACCCAGCTCGACGAGATTCTTCCACGATTCACGGAGATGCCGGTTGAACTGATCACGGAAAAATTACTCATCCAGCCCAACCGTGTGTTTATCATCCCGGAACAGCGCGATTTGCACGTTCTCGATGGCGAGTTCCGTCTCAAGCCGATATCGAAGCCCAGGGGATGGCCCGATGTGATTACGGTCTTTCTACGTTCCCTGACGCAGAACTGGGGCGGCAAACTTATCGCTGTAATTGTCTCCGGCTATGACGGCGACGGGGCAGCGGCGCTGTGCGGCATAAAAGAAGTAGGGGGCATTACCATCGCGCAGAAGCTGGACACAGCCGGGCAGCCGGATATGCCCGGGAGCGCAATCGCAAGCGGGTGTATCGATTTTGTTCTTTCGCCGGAGGATATCGCTCAAGAAATTGTCCGAATTGCGCGCGCGGCTTCATGAGTTCCTTGGCCAGGCCGCCGATGCCCGGACGTGAGCTAAACTCAAAGCAGCCACGCCAAAGAGCCGGACCATGACCACGGAAGAACGCCTGGAGCGGATCGAGAACGGTTGGATCGATATCCAGGAGGCCCTCAAAGCGGTCATTCAAGTCCAAGCCAACACTAGTGAGAGGATCGACGGCCTCGCCGAATCCCTCAAAATCGTCATTCAAGTCCAGACCAACGCCAACGAAAGAATCGACGGCCTCGCGGAATCCCTCAAAATCGTCATTCAAGTCCAAACCACCACCAATGAGAGAATCTCCGTCCTGGTCGAATCCATCGGCCAGTACGTAGACGCGGCCGACGCACGCACTCGCCGCCTCGAAGATAACCTCGACGCGCTGATTCGCGCCATTACCGCCGAGCACTCTAACGGTAAGAGCAAGAGCTGAAAAGGGCCAGCGGCGAAGTGCACGCGGAGTGGCGGTGCGGCACGTGCCGCGTTCAATACCGCCAGAGCCAGCGCGCCTTTTCCACTACCTTCGCGGTATTGGGCAGGAAAGCCTCTTCCAGGGTGGGGCTGAAGGGCACCGGGGTACCGGGGGCGGTCACGCGCACGATGGGGGCGTCCAGGTACTCGAAGATGCTTTCGGTGATACCTACGGCTAGCTCGCCGGCGATGCCTCCGGTGCGCGTATCTTCGTGCAGCAGCAGCACCTTGGAGGTCTTTTTCACGCTGGCGAGCACGGTTTCCCGGTCGAGCGGCAGCAGGGTCCGCAAATCCACCACTTCTATGGATGCGCCTTCCCGCGCCAGGCGGCTTCATCGGAAAGGCAGATAGACGATCTGTTCCCACCACTCTTCCGCGCGCGAGGCAGCCCACGCCAGAAGGAGAGACTCGACAACCTCGCCTATCGGGCTCCGCTGGGGGACAACGAAAACACCGGGGCTCGATTTCCCCGCGGCTTGGCGATCGCGGACGTGCCGCGTCATTGTCCTGCGGTCGTGCGTGATCAAGATTCGGCCTTGTTGAGCCGCGAGATCGAGGAGGGCAGGATCGGGCGTTCCGCGCAGGCCAGCATGCTTCACGTCGAGGATATCAAATCGCCGGCTCGCGAAACCGAAGGCCTTCGACGATATCGGAGTCGAGGTCCTCATCCGCGAGAAAGCGGACCGTCACGTCGGCTTCGATGCGCTTTGATGGCGAGCGGCGTTCAGGCGGGCGTAGAGGGCTGGATTCGACCGGCTGAGAGGCACGGCGGACCGTTCCAGTTCGCGCTCACCCTCCGCCACATAGTCCTGGATCGCGCTCTCATTCTCAAGGTAATATGCGATTGCTCCATAGACTTGCGAAAGCTTGAGCGTTGGAAAAGACTGAACAATTTTGTCGGGAGAAGCGCCCTGCTGGAACCGGATCACGACCGAGTCAAGGGAGACACGTGTACCCGCCAGGTAAAGGCCCTCGTCCCGCTCTTCGATATAGGGTGAGGATGGGTATGCCATAACGGTTCTGATGCCAGTTTATCACCGCCGGGCGGGCCGAGCTCCGCGCCAATCCTCAATACCGCCAAAGCCAGCGCGCTTTTTCGATCACCTTCGCCGTATTGGGCAGGAAAGCCTCTTCCAGCGTTGGGCTGAAAGGCACCGGGGTATCGGGCGCCGTTACGCGCACGATGGGGGCGTCCAGGTACTCGAAGATGCTTTCGGTGATGCTGACGGCCAGTTCGCCGGCGATGCCGCCGGTGCGGGTATCTTCGTGCAGCAGCAGCACCTTGGAGGTCTTTTTCACGCTGGCGAGCACGGTTTCCCGGTCGAGCGGCAGCAGGGTCCGCAAATCCACCACTTCTATGGATGCGCCCTCCCGCGCCAGCTCGTCGGCGGCATCTAGAGCGGTCCACAGCATGGCGCCGTAGGTGACGATGGTCAGGTCGCGGCCCTCGCGAACCACTTTGGCTTTGCCGATCGGCACGGTGTATTCGCCCGCCGGCAGATCTTCCTTGATGCGCCGGTAGAGGCCCTTGTGCTCGAAGAAAATCACCGGATCGTTATCGCGCACGGCGGATTTGATCAGACCCTTGGCGTCGTAGGCCGTCGCCGGACACACCACTTTCAGACCGGGGGTCCGGACGAACCACATTTCCGGGTTCTGGGAATGGAACGGGCCGCCGTGAATGCCGCCGCCCGAAGGCGCGCGCACCACGATGGGCACCGGCGCGTTCCAGCGGTAGCGGCACTTGGCGGCGAAATTGACGATCTGGTCGAAACCGCAGCTAATGAAATCGGCGAATTGCATTTCGGCCACCGGACGCAAACCCATCAGCCCGGCGCCGATGGCCGCGCCCACGATGCCCGATTCCGAAATGGGCGTATCCACCACGCGGCGCGCGCCGAAATGCTGGATGAAGCCGTCGGTCACCTTGAACGCACCGCCGTAAACGCCTACGTCCTCGCCGAGTACGAAGACGTTCGGGTCGCGCTCCATCTCCTCCCACAGCCCTTCGCGAATGGCTTCCAGGTAAGTGGTCGGCATGGCGCTAGGGCTGTTCGTACACGTCGTCCAGCAACGTGGCGGGGTCGGGATAGGGGCTTTGTTCGGCCCAGGCCACGGCTTCGTCCACTTCCTGGCGGATGCGGGCATGGGTGGCATCGAGCGCTTCGCGGCCGGCCCAGCCGTTTTCGAGCATGCGGGCTTCGAGGAGCTGGATGGGGTCGCGCTTTTCCCATTGCTCGAACAGCTCGGGAGGCACGTAGTGGGCCGCATCGTGCGCCGAATGGCCGGTCATGCGAAAGGTCTTGCATTCCACCAGGTACGGTCCGAGGCCGGCGCGCGCGTGCGCCACCCCGCGGCCGGTGGCATCGTACACGGCGAGCGGGTCGTTGCCATCCACGATCTCGGCGGGCATGTTGTAAGCCGGACCGCGGTCGGCCACGTTGGCGCAGGCCATCTGCAGTTCGAGAGGCGTGGAGTAAGCGTACTGGTTATTGTTGCAAATAAACACCACCGGCAACTTCTGCACGGTGGCCAGGTTGACGCCTTCGTGCCAATCGCCGCGGCTGGTGGCGCCATCGCCGAAGTAGCAGAAGGCGACGCCGTCCTTGCCCTGATATTTCAGCGCCAAGGCCGCTCCCGCCGCTACAGGCACGGTCGCCGCCAGCGCGCTGATAATCGACACCACACGGAGGTGGATGTCGCCCATGTGCATGTTGCCGTCGCGGCCGCGGGTCAGCCCGTCCACCCGCCCCATGTACTGGGCGAAGACGCGGCCGAGCGGCACGCCGCGGATAAACAGCACGGCCATATCGCGGTGCGAGGGAAAGAGGACGTCGTCGGGCAGCGCGTGCAGCGCCGAGCCCACCGGAATGGCTTCCTGGCCGCGGCCGACATATACCCCGCCCACGACCTTTCCCTGGCGGTAGAGCTTGCGCTCGATGCGGTCTTCCGCCTCGCGCATCAACGCCATGTAATAGTGGCAGCGGGCTGCCAGGGCGGCCAGTTTCTGGTCGTTCTCGCGGGTTTGCCGCACCGGACCGGCGGTGAGCAGCGCGCTCATCGGGGGCTCCTCATAGGTCTCTGAATGCACTGGTAGTATAACGCGATTGATGGTAGGTGTCAGCTTTGGGTCCCGGCAACCGCTCCCTGGGAAGCTGTGAAAAAATCACAAATCGCAGGCGGAACCGCCTGCGCCACCAAAGCAGGTGCATCGTTTTCAAATGCACAAACCTCGAGCGGACAGGTTCCAGCCCCTTTCCCCGCGCCAGCCAGTCCCCGGAACGCATATAATCGAAGGCATGTTGCGAGGGCGTGCGGAGGGGTTGCCGCGGATGCTATGGATGTTGGCGCTGGTTCCACTGCTGGCTGCCTCGGGCGATGGCCTGCCACCTCCGGCTAAAACCAAAGTCGACTTCGCCCGCGATGTCGCCCCGCTATTCGAAAAGCGCTGCTCCGCGTGCCACGGGCCGGGCCAGCAGATGAGCGGCTTGCGCCTGGATAAAAAGGATGCCGCGCTGAAGGGTGGCCGCTCGGGCCGCGCGATCGTTCCGCACGATAGCGCCGGGAGCCGGCTCATCCGGCTGGTCGCCGGCACGGATGCGGAAAAGAAGGTGATGCCGCCGGCCGGCGATCGCCTGACCGCGGCCGAGGTCGGCATCCTGCGGGCATGGATCGACCAAGGTGCGGAATGGCCGGAAGGCGTAAACGTCGCCGCGCGGGCGTCGCATTGGTCGTTTCAGAAAATCGCCCGTCCCACTCCGCCGGTGGTCCGCAACCCGGGCTGGGCGCGGAATGCGATCGACGATTTCGTGCTGGCGAAATTGGAATCCGAAGCAATCGCGCCGTCGCCGGAGGCGGGCAAACGCCAGCTCATCCGGCGCCTCAGCCTGGACCTGACCGGTCTGCCGCCTACGCCCGAGGAGGTGCGCGATTTCCTGGCCGACGCCCACCCGGATGCCTACGATCGGCTGGTGGACCGGCTGCTCGCCTCGCCGCATTATGGCGAGAAGTGGGGCCGGTACTGGCTCGACCTGGCGCGCTACGCCGATAGCGACGGCTATGAAAAGGACCGCACGCGGCCTTGGGCCTGGCGCTACCGGCAGTGGGTGATCGAAGCGTTCAACTGCGATCTGCCGTTCGACGAGTTCACCATCGAGCAGCTTGCCGGAGATTTGCTGCCGCACCGAAATCAGGACATGCTGGTGGCCACCGGCTTCAACCGCAATACGCTGACGAACCGCGAAGGCGGCACCGATCCCGAGCAGTTCCGCGACGAGCAGGTGCTGGACCGCGCGGCCACCCTGGGGACCGTCTGGCTGGGGCTCACCGTGGGGTGCGCCCAGTGCCACGATCACAAGTACGACCCGATCGCTCAAAAGGAGTTCTACCAGCTTGCCGCCTTCTTCAATACCGAGGACGAGGCGGACGTGCCGGCGCCGCTGGCGGGCGAAGTGGGGCCGTGGATGGCCGCGCGCCCGGAGTACCAGCGCAAACGCCGGGAGCTGCTGGAGCAGTATAAAATCCCGGAGGCGCAGGCGGATTGGGAAAACAAGCTGCGATACGCGGTCGCGCACAAAGGCGAGCACGAAGACTGGGATTTCGCCTACGGTGAATTCACGCACACCGTGGACAACGCCGCGAAGGTGTTGTCGCTCGATCCCGCCGCGCGCAGCGAAGTGCAGCAACTGGCGGTGACCGACGCCTTTCTGTCCTCGTGCGGCAATCTGTTTCCCAAGGAATATTGCGCCAGCCTGAAACTCGGTGAACTGCGCGGGAAGCTCGCCGATTTGCGCGCTGCGGCGCCGGAGATCAGCTACGCTCCGGTGCTGCTCGAGAGCGACACCCCGCGCAAGACCTACGTTCACATCAAAGGCGACTGGCGAGAGCACGGCGCCGAAGTGGAGCCTAACACGCTGGCGGTGCTGCCGCCGCTCGGCGTGTCGCCCGAACCGGCCCGGTTGAGGCTGGCGCGATGGCTGGTTTCGCCCGATAATCCGCTGACGGCGCGGGTAGCCGTGAATCGCATCTGGCAGGAATTGTTCGGGCGCGGAATCGTGCGAACGTCGGAGGATTTCGGCGCTCAGGGGGACCTGCCCACCCATCCGGAGCTGCTCGATTGGCTGGCCGGCGAATTCATGGAGCGGGGCTGGAGCACGAAACAACTGGTGCGGCTGATGGTGACCTCGGCCACGTACCGGCAATCGTCGAACGCGCGGCCGGAGCTGGAGGCGCGCGACCCGGACAACGCGCTGCTGGCCCGGCAGGCGCGGCTACGGTTGCCGGCGGAGCTGATCCGCGACGAGGCGCTGGCGGCTGCCGGGCTGCTCGATCTTCGCATCGGCGGCCGCAGCGTGAAGCCGCCGCAGCCAAAAGGCGTGGCCGAGCTTTCCTACGCCGGCTCGGTGAAATGGGTGGAGAGCGCCGGACCGGACCGCTATCGCCGCGGCCTGTACATTCATTTTCAGCGGACTTCGCCTTACCCGCAGCTCATGAATTTCGATGCGCCCAGCGCCGACCTTTCCTGCACCCGCCGCGAGCGCACCGATACGCCGCTGCAGGCCCTGAACCTGATGAACGACACGGTATTCTTCGAAGCGGCGCAAGGGATGGCGCTGCGGGTGATGCGGGAGGGCGGCCCAAGCTTCAGCGACCGGCTCGACTACGCGTACCTGGTGACGCTGGGGCGCGAACCGAACGATCGGGAGCGCGCGCGGATGGAGCGGTATTTCTCCCAAACGCGAAACCATCTGGCCGGGGACGCGCAGGCGGTCGCGGACTTGTTTGGGAACCAGGTGGAAGGCGTGGCGCAGCTCGACGCGGCGGCCTGGGTGGAATTGAGCCGCGTGATGCTCAACCTGGACGAGTTCATTACGAGGGAATAACCATGGACCGCGAAGAGTTCCGCAAGATCCAGACCCGCCGCAGCTTCTTTGAACAGTGCGCGGGCGGCATAGGCATTGCCGCGCTGGCCGAGCTCATGGAAAAGGAAGGCCGCGCCGCCGAAGTGAATCCGCTGGCGCCGCGCAAGCCGCATTTTCCGGCCAAGGCCAAGAACGTGATCTTCATGTTCATGGAAGGCGGACCGAGCCAGCTCGACCTGTTCGATCCCAAGCCCGGCCTGGAGAAATGGAACGGCAAGCCGCTGCCGCCGGAGTTGACCAGGGATTTGCGCCTGGCCTTCACCAAGCCGAACGCCGCCGTGCTGGCCAGCCCGCGCACTTTTCAGCCGTACGGCCAAAGCGGCATGGAATTGTCCGATTACATTCCGCACATCGGGTCCTGCGCCGACGATTTGTGCCTGGTGCGCTCGATGTACACCGACGCCTTCAATCACCATCCGGGGCAACTGCTGCTGTTCGGCGGCAGCATTCAGGTGGGGCGGCCGACCATGGGCGCGTGGGTGCTCTACGGCCTCGGAAGCGAATCACAGAATCTGCCCGGCTTCGTGGTGCTCGGCTCGGGGGTGGGAACCAGCGCGGGCACGGCCAACTGGTCCAGCGGATTTCTGCCTTCGACCTATGAGGGGGTGGTCTTCCGCAGCTCCGGCGACCCGGTGCTGTACCTGTCGAACCCCGCCGGCGTCACCACCGGCATGCAGCGCGCCAGTCTGGACACGCTGAAGGACCTGAACGAAGAACACCTGGCGCAAACCGGCGACGTGGAGATCGCATCTCGCATCGCCTCCTACGAGCTGGGGTTTCGCATGCAAGCCGCGGCACCGGATCTGCTCGACTTTTCCAAGGAATCGCCCGAGACGCTCGCCATGTACGGCATAAAGGAGCAGCCCGGTTCGCAGTTCGCCGTGAACTGCCTGCTGGCGCGCCGCATGGTGGAGCGGGGCGTCCGGTTCGTCATGCTGACGCACGCCAGTTGGGACGATCACACCGACCTGAATCGCAAGCTCAAGAAGAACTGCGATCTGGCCGACCAGCCCACCGCGGCCTTGATCCGCGACCTGAAGCAGCGCGGCCTGCTGGAGAACACGCTGGTGGTGTGGGGCGGCGAATTCGGGCGCACGCCGATGGTCGAAATTCGCGATCCGCGCGACGTCAACAACGCCGGCCGCGATCACCACCCCATAGCCTACAGCCTGTTCCTGGCCGGCGGCGGCATCAAGGGCGGGCAGGTGATCGGCAAGACGGACGACCTCTGCATGAACATCGTGGAAGACAAGGTTCACGTCCATGACCTGCAGGCCACCATCCTTCACTGCCTGGGCCTGGAGCACACGCGCCTGACCTATCGCCACATGGGACGGGATTTCCGGCTGACGGACGTCAGCGGGCAGGTGGTGGAGAAGATGTTGGCGTAGCCAGTCCGCGGCACGTTGGCGAACCTATGAAGCTGTGTGCTCAGTGCTCGCGTATGACGTATTTGGTGGGACAGGCCTCCCGGCCTGTCGTAGCCGCAGAGCGGCTCTTCCAGCCAGCGACAGGCCAGGAGGCCTGTCCCGCTCGGTAGTCGCGCCTTCCGCGAGCTACCTCTCTACCTTCCCCGGCCGCATCCGCAGCAGCGCGTCATCGCCCGCCGGAGAGGGATGCATCGGAGTGGGAGGGCCGCCGCCGCGGAATCTGTCGATCGCTTCGATAATCTCCTCCGCCATCGGGCGGGGTTTGAAGACCAGGAGCGTGACGCCGGCGGCGAGAACGAAAACCCAGACGCTGGCGTCGATGTGCCCCATACCCCCTCCTACTCCGTTTTTCTGACGCTCTCCGCGCCGGTCCCCATCTTCTCCATTTCGCTGAAGTACACCTTGCGGCCCTCGTCCATGGCGAGGTTCGACAGGATCACGGCCACCGAATCGGCCAGACCTTTTTCCAGGTCGGCGCGCGGGTGCTTGCCGGTGCGGCAGCTCTCGAAGAAGCCCTCCAGCTCCACGTCCACCGGGTTGCGGTTTTCTTCCTGTTCGAACACGCCTTTGGAGTACAGCCAGCGGCGGGCGAATTTGACTTCGCGATCGAGGAAGCTCTCCTTGCCGGTCATCTGCAAATCGCCGGTCATGATGGGGTAGGGCCCGTTGGCACCGCCGGTGGCGACCATGGTCGCGCCGGCATCGAAGGGCGTAGTCTTCTTGGCGGCCGGGGTCACCGTAGTGGTCTTGGGAGGCTCGCGGTACCACCAGGCAACCGGCAGGTGGACATCGTCGCCGACGGTAATTTGGACCGTGCCCTCGGTGCCCATGATGATCTCGCCCATTTCCGGCCGCTGCCCATTGAAATAGGGCAGAAACTGGTTGGTGCTGATGGACGAATACGTCATCTTCCGCCCGTTCGGGTAGCGGTAGATCAACTGGATGTTGTCGTACACGTCGCGGCCGTCCTTCAATGTGTCCAGGCTGCCCAGGCCCATCACGAACTCGGGCGAGGAGCCGAACATCCAGTCGGAAACATCCACCTGGTGGGAAGTCAGCTCGGCCGTCAAGCCGCCGGAAAACTGCCGGTAGAGGCGCCAGTTCTCGATATTGGAAGGGCCGCCCGGCTTCATGGTCCACAGCGAGCTGGGCTTGTTGATCATGTTGCGGTGCCACTGCGCGTGGATATGGTGTACGTTGCCCAGCACACCCGCGTCCACCATGTTCTTCACAGTCTGATAGAAGGTGCTGTAGCGGCGCTGCAAACCGGTCTGGAGAATCTGCTTGGGCCGATCATTGGCCAGGGCGCGCAGGCTGTGCACCTCGTCCGGCTTGAATACCAGGCACTTTTCGCAGAACACGTGGCGGCCGCTGAGCAGCACGTCGCGGGTGATGGGGTAATGGGCGAAGAGCGGGGTGATGACGAATACCGCGTCGATGTCCTTGCGGTCCAGCAGCTCGTGATAGTCCTTGTAAGTCTGCGGATTGTTGCCGATGGTTTGCACGCCGCGATCGAGCGCCACCTGGCGGATGTCGCAAAGGGCGACGCAACGGCCGCTATCGATATTCTTCAGGTGCTTGAGGAGATAACTGCCACGGCTGCCAGTGCCGATCATCCCATATTGCACCTGGCTGTTGGCGGCTTTGACCTTCTGAATGGCCGGCGCGCCTTCGATAACGGCGGCCACCGCCGTAACCGCTCCCGCGGCCTTCAATAAATCGCGTCGAGAAAGGTCGTTTTCCTGCGCCATGGAGGCACCTCAAATGTTGGAATTTGCTCCGATTGTAGCATGGCCGATTGGGAGGCTTGTTCAGCGGCATTCGGCAGCTCCTGGTCTTGGCCGATCGCGAAAGTCTTCTCCAATTTGATCTGTAGCATGGGAGCCAGGGGCTGCAGGGCGGGAGAGATCGCAAGTGGTTGCGGGGCTTGGGAAGATTTCCTTGCCGCGGCTGTGAATGGTCCATGGCGGCTTCGCCACAGCGGGGCATGAAAAATCCCTCTCGCCCGCGGGCCAAGGGTCGGCCGCTGGGTTTATAAAGCCAAAGGCGATGGCGGCCGCCTTCTTGCCCCATCGCATGATGGACAGATCATGGGGCCGAGTTTATCAAGTCCCGCCATATAGGTTCCGGCGCCGGCTCGCTGCGCCTGATCGCGATGCCTTGTTCCTGTCGCACAAGTATTTTCATGCGCTCGTTGTCATCTTCACGGCTAAATGGCACCTTTTCTTCACGCTATTCGGCACTCCTCCCGCGAGCATGGCTTGGGTCGTCGTCCCGGACTTCCTGCCGGCCCTGGGGCCAGATCATAGCGCAACATAAAGGACGTTATCCTATGCCACACCAGGACGTGGCCGGCGGTAATATGGAAGCCAATGCGGGGCTTGCGCCGACGCGGGTTGTTTCAGCTTTCTGAAGGCATAGGGTAACAGCCGGTGGTCGCGGTGCTTTCTGGGAAGGGCGCGCCGGGCCGACGACATCGTGCCGTAAACGGCCCTGGCCTTACAGCGACGGCGAGGCTATGTGCCCGAATGCCAGTACGAAAAAAAAGCAGAGGGGACAGACCTCGCAAAACACGCGACACGACGCCATATTATCCGTTACGCTGAAAAGGGGAACAGGCCCGAAAGGAAAATCCCATGGCTATCCAACTGACGCCTGAACAAGAACAGCGTATTCAGGCGATCGTGAACGCCGGCGCTTATCCTTCGGCCGAAGAGGCCCTCGATGCGGCCGTCGCCGCCGTTGAGGTTGCCGCGGCGCCGGGTTTTGAGGGGCCGCGGGAAGAGTTGGAAGAACTGCTTCTGGAAGGTCTCAATTCCGGCGAAGCGGTGGAGGCCGACGAAGCCTACTGGAATAGGCTGCGCGCGGAAACCGACACGATGGCGAAAGATCGCCTCGCGCGGAAGCCTGCCCGGTGAGAATTGAAGTCCTCCCAACCTGCCCCACATAAGGATCTTTGCGGGCAGGGAAGAAACTGAGGAGCAGTAATACGGTTTATGCGAGTAGTGGCGGGCGGGGATAATATGCGGCATCCGGCCGCCGCGCCCGCCCCCGGCCCCACTATGCTACGCTGTTTCGCCATGCGGGGTTTGCCGGGTTTGGTCGCCTTGTCGATGTTGGCCGCACCGGCGATGGGCGCGGTGCGGGCTTGGGAGGACGTGGTCACTCTGCCCACCTACCTGGAGGGTCCGGCCGACCTGAAGCCCGTTCTGGACGCGATGACCGTCAACGACTACGAGGCCAATTACCCCTACGCCAACCGCACCAGCCTGGGCCGCGAGCGCTCCATGTCCGAATGGCGCCGCCTGGTGATCGACAACGACTACCTGACGTGCAGCTTTTTGCCCGACCTGGGCGGCCATCTCTACACCTGCGTGGACAAACTGAGCGGGCGGCCGATGTTCCACGCCAGTAGATCGATCAAGAAGGGGTTGATCGGCCTGCGCGGCGCGTGGGTCAGCCTGGGCGTCGAGATGAATTTTCCGATCGGGCATACGCGCGTAACCGTTTCGCCGGTCGATTTCGCCTGGCGCCGGGAGCCCGGCCGGGCGATGGTGTGGGTCGGGGCCAGGGACCGCGTCACCGGCATGGAGTGGCGGGTGGAGTTCGTGTTGCGTGAAGGCGCCGCCATGCTGGAGCAGAACGTGACCCTGAGCAACCAGACCGCCGTGCGCCATCCTTACTACTGGTGGAACAACGCCGCTATAAAGCTGGAGCGCGATACGCGCCTGGTGCTGCCCGCCAACCTGGTGACGTTTCACGGCGAGAACCGCATGGACATTTGGCCGGTAGCCACCAGCGGCGTCGATAAGGGCGTCGACCAGAGCATGGTTAGCAACATGAAAGGCGCCTTGAGCGTCTTCGCGTTCGGCACGCGTGAGCCCTTCTTTGGGGCCTATCAAGGCTCCAGCCGCACCGCCACCGTGCATGTGGCCGACCCGGCGATGGTGCCGGGGAAAAAGCTGTGGGCCTGGGGCGCCAACGACGCCGAGATCCGCAGCCAGCTTTCCGACGACAATAGCGATTACATTGAAATCCAGGCCGGAGTCTTTTCCAGTCAGGAAGAGCTGGAGTTCCTGGGTCCCTTCGAGGAGCGGCGCTTCACCGAATACTGGCTGCCGGCGCGGGAACTCGACGGCGTTACCCGCGCCAATACCTCGGCGGTGCTGTACTTCGGTCGCCGCACAACGCAGGGCAAGAGCGAACTTACGGCCGAGTTGAACGTGACGCGCAACCTCAACGGGGCGCGAGTTCGCATCCTGAACGGTCCGGCCACGGTGTGGGACCAGCCTGGGGACCTGGCTCCGGCGCGCACTTTCTCGCATTCGATTCCCAATCCGGCGAACGGGCCGTACCGTTTCGAGCTGCTGGACGCGAAGGGCACGCTGCTTCTGGCGCATACCGAAGGAGTGTACGACGCCGATCCGGCTTCGAGCGTTGCTGTCGGCCCCTTGCCGCGAACCGATTGCGCCCATCCCGCCAGCGCCGAAGCCTTCGTCGCTTGCAACCAGGACAACGAACGTAACGGACATTATTATTGGGCCGGCGCCAACTATCCCAGGGGGCTGGAGCAGTTTCCCCACAGCGCGGCCATCGAGAAAGCGGCCGGGCGCCTGGCGGTGGGCCAACAGCGCTATGGGGAGGCGGTTCGCATGCTCGAAGCCGCGGCTGCGCCGGTTCCCGGCGACGCGGAGGTGACCTACTACCTGGGCCTGGCCCAAGCCGCTCTGGGGCGGGAGGAAGCGGCGCGGGCGACATGGCAACGCATTACCGCGGACACGGCTTTTGGAATGGCGGCGCGGGTGGAGACGGCCGCGTCGCTGGCGCGCGGCGGGAAGATCGAGGATGCCCTGGAGGGGCTTCGCCAGGCCCGCGCCTTGCCCGGCTTTCCGTTGCGGGCCGGACGCATGGAAGTGGCTCTGCTGCGCGCCGCCGGCGGCAACGACGAGGCCCGCGAGCGGCTGAACTACTGGCTGGCGATCTCTCCCGTCGATTCGTTTCTCGAATGGGAACGGGCCCCCGGCCAGCCCGGCGAGGCGCTGGAGCGCCATCTGGCGTCCGATCCGGAGCGGGTGCTCGATATCGCCGATCAGTACCTCGGTCTGGGGTTGTATAAGGACGCCCTGGCGGCGCTCGACCGCGTCTGGCCGGCGGTGCCCGCGAACGAAACCGAGCCGGGCGCGGTGCTGCCGCAGAACTACGCGCTGGTGGCGTACTATCGCGGATACTGCCGCCAGAAAGCCGGCGCGGACGGTTCGGCCGATTTTCAACTGGCCGCTGGGTTGCCGCTCGAGCGCGTCTTTCCCAACCGCGCCAGCTCGTTCCCCGTGCTCGAGGCTGCCCTCGCCGCCAATCCTTCCGATGCATCCGCCCACTGGTTGCTCGGCCTGCTCCGGATGAATGCCGACATGCCGGACCAGGCCATTGCCGAATGGCAGAAGGCGCGAGCCCTGCGGCACGATATACCGGAGTTGTATCCGCTCCTGAGCCAGGCGCTGCGCGATATGAAGGGCGACAAAGCCGCCGCGCTGGCGGTAATGGCCGAAGCGCCCAAGCCGCCGGCTGCCGCGCCGGCCCCGAATGACGCCGAAGGTACGCCACCGCCCGCCATTCCCCCGCCGGCGAGCGCGCCCCCGGCGATCGGCAAGGGCGCCTCCCCGCGCGATGTGGCAAACGCCGCGCTGATGAACGTGGCCGGCGGCCATCTGACGGAAGGCAAAGGTCTGTTCACCGCGCAGAATTTTCCCCAGGAGAAGCAGCCGGCCGACATCCGCAAAGCTTATATCGAAGTCCAGTTGCAGGCCTTGCGCGCCGAAGTTGCCAATCGCCATTGCGAGCTGGTGGAAACCGGGTTCGAAGTCATCGGCGCCGAGGACAGGGGCCTCACCTTCACTATGTACGGGTTCGAGGCCTTTATGAAGGAGCCGCGCTTCCAGTATTACCTGGCCGATCTGGAAGCCGGGTGCGGCGAGCGGAAGACGGCGCGCAAGCGCTGGACGAAGCTGGCCAAAGATGACCCCGAGGAAACGGGCGCTTCGCCCACGGAGGATTTCCCGTTCCCCGCTCTGGCGGCGGCGCGCCTCGACCCCGCCGAAGCAAAAGCGCGCCTGCAGGCGGCGGAGAACGCGGTCGAGAAACGCCTGGCCGCGGCCGAGCCGGAGAATCGCGGTCTGTGGCTATACTCCCAGGGTATGCTGCTGATGGCGCTGGGCCAGCGCGAAAACGCCGTCGCTGCCTTCGAACAGGGTGCCAAAGCCATGGACCGCGGCGAGTCGCAATACCTCAATCTGCTGGCGTTGCGCGAAGCGAGCGGGCGGTAAGGGGGACACTGAGCCGCACCCGAAGAGAGCGGTCGCGGCACATGGACTGCCAGTAACTATGACTGACTTTTCTTCACTGGCGACCAGGGGGAAACTGCGGGACGCGGCGAAGCGCAAGCTATTTCAGTCGCACCGGGTCTCGCCGGTGCGACTGATGGTTGATTACGCAGTAGTTGCCTGCGCGTTTTTTCCCGGCGTTTCGAGCGCACTCGTGTTCGTGGCAAAAACCGCTTGACCACCTGTGTTATAAATCACGAGATTCCCGTCGTCCTGCACTCTGAGAAACGCGTGCTCCTGGCCGTTTGTGCGCGAGCTGAAGACGGCCGGCGCCCCAGGGTCCGACCCCGCATACACGACCAGATTGCCGTCGAGCTGCATATCTGCTTCTGTCGCACTCTTCCCATTCGTGCCCGCAGCCCAAACAGGTATCCATGATGGACTGATCTGTTGGCCCTGTTGCCAGGGGGGAAGCGCAGCGTCGTTGACGCACTGTAACACAAGGTTTCCGTCACTCGCCTGTAACGTGACTCTGAATGTGCCACCGGGGGAGTACCAACTGTTTCCCATACCGAGTTTTATGGACGGTTGCCCGCCTGGGCTCTTGTGGGGACTATTCTGCTGGGGAACTATGTCACCCTGAAGATCGCCGGGGAGTAACTTAACGTTTAGCATCTTTGTTTTCCTCGGTGTCGAGAGTTTCACCCGGTTGTGGGCGAAGGCTCAAACCGGGATCCGTTAGGCTCCCGACTGCCAGCGAGTATACACCTAACTGCCTCAGGCCGGACCTTTATTATGACTTATGAGTTTATAAGTTCCTGGCGAGTTTTAGCTTGCGACTCTTCTCTGCCGCCCCAGGTGTTTCCCTGACAGAGTCAGTACTGAGCCTGAGTCCGACCACAAAGCGCTGGTAGCGGTGGAGGAAGGGGCCGTCCGAACTCTGCTTGGGCCTACGCCACACCAAGACCGCCGTCAGGGCTTTGGCCCGTGAGCTCGTACACCTTGCCGGTCAGGAGCTTGATATCGCCGCGGATTTCGCGCATTTCCCCACGTATCGCGCTCATGTTCGTGCGCATCTCGTCCCGAATGGCGCTGATCTGGACCAGACTCACGGTAAGGGACGCCAGGACGGCAATGGTCGGCAATCCGATCGCGAAGTAGATCTGGAGGTCCGTCATGTCCATGCGCATTATCTCCGGAAGGGCGCTGGCGGAGCACCCCCGGCCCTGGCCCCTGGGCAGCCTTTCGCCATGTGTTACTCTTAGCTTTCCACGTGTGCCGGCGCGCGTCAGTGAAGCTTTCATTCTGCGTACGTACCCGCTTCAGGAAGCGGACCTGGTGGTCAGTTTTTTCACCCGCGACCAAGGCAAGCTGCGAGGCGTGGCGAAGCGGGCGCGGCGTCCGAAGAGTGCTTTCGGCGCGGGGCTGGAACGCCTGTCCCAGGTGCGGATGGCGTATTTCCAGCGCGAAACCAGGGAACTGGTAAACCTGGATTCCTGCGAGCTGATCCGCTCCCAATTCGGGTTGGTATCGGACTACCGGACGGGAGTGGCTCTCGATTACGTGGCTGAAGTCAGCGACCAGTTGTTGCCGGCGGCCGAGCCGAGCGAGAAGTTTTTCCGGCTGCTGGCGGCGGTGTTGGACGACCTGCGCGCCGGGCCGTGGCGCGCGGTGACGTACTTCTCGCTGTGGGCCGTGCGCCTGTCGGGCTGGCTTCCGGAGCTGCATGTTTGCCTGGGCTGCGGCAGTCTCCTGGACGATCCCCAGGCGCCGGAACGGGCTTTTTTCAGCCGCGGCCGGGATGGATTATTGTGCGGCGACTGCCGGCGCACTTTGGCGGCCGGTGGGGGTGGGGAGTTGAGCTTGGAATCGCGGAGGGCGGCGGCGGAAATGTTGCGCACCCCTGTGGCGCAGCTCCAGCCGCGCCCGTGGAATCGGGAAACTTCGACCGATTTGCGGCGCTTCTTGGTGCAGCGGATCGAATCGCACATCGAACGGCGCCTGCTCACCGCGCCGCTGCTCGAGGATAACTTCTAACGGCATGCAAACGTTTCAAGAGATCGTACTCAAACTGAAGCAATACTGGGCCGAACGCGGCTGCGTCATTCAAGAGCCTTACGACGTGGAAGTAGGCGCCGGCACGATGTGCCCGGAGACTTTTCTGCGAGTGCTTGGCCCCCGCCCGTACCGGGTCGCCTACGTGCAGCCCAGCCGGCGCCCGGCCGACGGCCGCTACGGCGATAACCCCAACCGCCTGTTCAAGCACCAGCAGCTCCAGGTGATTCTGAAACCTTCCCCCGACGACGTGCTGGAACAGTACCTCGGCAGCCTCGAGGCCATCGGCATCGACCTCTCGAGCCACGATATCAAGTTCGAGGAAGATAACTGGGAGTCTCCCACCCTGGGCGCCTGGGGTGTCGGGTGGCAAGTCATGCTGGACGGCCTGGAGATCACCCAGTTCACCTATTTCCAGCAGTGCGGCGGCATCGATCTGGACCTGGTGCCCGCGGAGCTGACTTATGGGTTGGAACGCTTGACGGCCTTCCTGCAGGTCAAGGACAGCGTCTACGACATCGATTGGACCAAGGACTTCCACTACCGCGACGTGCGCTATCTCGACGAGCTGCAGTACTCGGTCTATAACTTCGAGATGGCCGACGTGCCGACTCTGTGGAAGCTGTTCGACCTGCACGAAGGCGAAGCCGCGCGGCTCTTGGCGGCCTACGACCCCAAGGCTGTCGACAAGCTGCGCTTCCCGCTGCTGGCGGCTTATGACCAGGTGCTCAAGTGTTCGAACCTCTTTAATACTCTCGACGCGCGCGGCGCCATCAGCGTCACCGAACGCGTCGGCGTGATTCAGCGCGTGCGCAAGCTGGCGGTGGGTGTGGCGCAGAGCTGGGTGGACCAGCAGACCCCGGCGGAGATCGCCCAATGAGCCTCCCCTTCCTTCTTGAAATCGGCGCCGAAGAGATCCCCGATTGGATGATTCCGGGCGCGCTCGAAAACCTGCGCCTGCTGTTTGAAAAAATCGAAATTCCGCACGAATCGGTGGCGCTGGACGCTACCCCGCGGCGCCTGGTACTACGCGCCGAAGGCTTGCCGGAGCGGTTGGCTGACACCCAGGAGCGCGTCACCGGTCCGGCCAAATCGGCGCCGGCGCAGGCCGTGGCCGGCTTTGCGCGCAAGCAGGGCGTCAAGCCCGAGGATCTGACAATCGAGACTACCGCCCGCGGCGCGTATTACACCTTTGTCAGGAAAGTGCCCGGCCGGGCGGTTCAAGATATCCTTGCCGATGCGCTGCCGGGAGTCATCCTGGGAATCTATTTTCCCAAGACCATGTACTGGACCGGGAAGAATGGCCCGCGCTTCATCCGTCCCATCCGCTGGCTGGTGGCGCTGCTGGGCGACCGGGTCGTACCGTTCGAAATCGCCGGAGTTAGAAGCGGCAACTTATCGAGCGGCCATCGCCGGCTGGGCGCGCGGGAAATCGCCGTCACCACGGCCGATTACGTCGAACGTCTCCGCGACCATCGCGTGATTCTTTCGGCCGCCGAGCGCCGCCAGAAAATCCAAAAGGAGCTGGCCGGCGTGCGCGTCAAGCCGGACCCGGCGCTGCTCGAAACCCTCGTCTACCTGACCGAGTATCCCGCCACCATCCGCGGCAACTTCGATCCGGATTTCCTGGCGCTGCCCGAAGAGGTCCTCGTCACCGTGATGCGCCACCACCAGAAGTATTTTTCGGTGGAAGACGCCGCCGGCAACCTGGCGCCGGAATTCGTGGCCGTCATGAACATCCCCTCCGATACCGAGGGCTTCGTCAAGAGCGGCAATGAGCGCGTGCTGCGCGCCCGCTTCAACGACGCCCGGTTTTTCTGGGAGACCGACCGCAAAAAGACCCTCGGGGCACGCAAAGCCGACCTGGCCCACGTCACCTTCCAGGCTAAGCTGGGCTCCTACCTGGAAAAGACCGAACGCACCATGGAGCTGGTTCGCCAACTGGGCGGAGAACCTGACGCCGTGCGCGCCGCCGAACTGGCCAAGTGCGACCTCACCACCGAGCTGGTGAAGGAATTCACCGAACTGCAAGGCGTGGTCGGCGGCCTCTACGCCCGCGCCGACGGCGAACCCGAGGCGGTGTGGCAGGCCATCTACGACCATTACAAGCCGGTCGGCATGGAAGATTCGATTCCGCGCGGCGAGGCCGGCCGGCTTGTCGCGCTGGCCGACAAGCTCGATACCCTGCGCGGATGTTTTGCCGTCGGCCTGGTTCCCACCGGCTCGCGCGATCCGTTCGCGCTCCGCCGCGCCGCGCAAGGCGTGGTGAAGATCCTGGTGGAAGGCCGCATCGAGATCCCCCTCGTCGACGCCATTGGCGGCGACCAAGCCCTGCGCGCCTTTTTCGAAGACCGGGTGAAGTTCTATTTCAAGGATGCGCGCGGCTTCCGCTACGACGAAGTCAATGCCGCCATGGCCCGCGGCTGGAGCAACCTGGTCGACCTGGAATCGCGGCTGGAACGCCTGCAGGCCCTGCGCACCACGCCCGATTTCGAGCCGCTCGCCGCCGGCTTCAAGCGCATCCGCAACATTTTGGAGCAAGCCAAATTCTCCGCCGACGGGACAGTGGACGAATCGCTGCTCGAACCCGGCCCTGAAAAGGATTTGTACGACGAATACCGGCGCATCGCTGGTCAGCCGATCGAAACGGTGATTTCGCGGCTGCGGCCCAAAGTCGATCTGTTCTTCGACAAGGTACTGGTGAATGCGCCGGATGCTAGAATCCGGTTGAACCGCCTGATGCTCGTCAATGCATTGTTTCGTGAGTTTTCCACGATGGCGGACTTTTCGGAAATTGTAACTAATGGATAGGAGCTACGCATGAGCAAGTATGTCTACTCGTTCGGCAATGGAACCGCCGACGGCGACGGACAGATGAAGGACGTTCTGGGCGGTAAGGGCGCGGGCCTGGCCGAGATGTCGCGGGCCGGCGCGCCGGTTCCCCCCGGGTTCACCATTTCGACGGAAGTGTGCAACATCTTCTTCCAAAACAAGGGCGCCGTTCCGGACGAAATTGAAACGCAGGTGGATGAGGGGCTGGCGCTGCTGGAATCCCGCCTGGGCAAAAAGCTGGGCGACGCCGCCGACCCGCTGCTGCTCAGCGTGCGCTCCGGCGCCAAGTTCTCCATGCCCGGCATGATGAACACCATCCTCAACCTCGGCCTCAACGATAAGACCACCGAAGGTCTGGTGGCCAAAACCGGCAACGCCCGCTTCGCCTACGACTGCTATCGCCGCTTCATTCAGATGTTCGGCGAAGTGGCCCTGAATATCGACATGGCCAAGTTCGACGAAGCCTTCGACGCGCGCAAGCACAAGGCCAAGGTGAAGTTGGACACGGAACTGACCGCGGAAGACCTGAAGGCCATCATCGCCGACTACCTGAAGGTCGTCAAGAAGGAGACCAAGAAGGACTTCCCGCAGGACGCCAAAGAGCAGCTCAAGCTGGCGCGCAACGCCGTGTTCGGCTCCTGGTGGACCCCCAAGGCTACCTACTACCGGAAGATGGAAAAGATTCCGGACGATCTCGGCACCGCGGCCAACGTGCAAGCCATGGTATTCGGCAACATGGGCGACGACTGCTGCACCGGAGTCGGTTTCACCCGCGATCCCGGCAGCGGCGAGAAAGTGTTCTACGGCGAATTTCTGGTCAACGCCCAGGGTGAAGACGTGGTGTCGGGAATCCGTACGCCGCAGCCCATTTCGCAGCTCAAGGACTGGAACGCCGAAGTCTACGATCAGCTTGTCACTATCACGTCGTCACTCGAAAAGCACTACAAGGACATGCAGGACTTCGAGTTTACGGTGCAGGAAGGCAAGCTGTACATGCTCCAGACCCGCAACGGCAAGCGGACCGGTCCGGCCGCGGTGCGGGTTGCCGTGGAGATGGAAAAGGAAGGCCTCATCGATGCCAAGACGGCCGTGCTGCGCGTGGCTCCCAACCAGCTCGACCAGTTGCTGCACCCGGTTTTCGATCCGGCTTCGCTCAAGAAGCTGGTGAAGTTAACGACCGGCATCGACGCTTCCCCTGGCGCCGCCGTGGGACGCGTGGCCTTTTCCGCCGAGGACGCCGTCGTGCTCGCCGAGAAGGGACCGGTAATCCTGCTCCGCAAGGAAACCACTCCGGACGACATTCAGGGCATGGATGTGGCCAGGGGTATTCTCACCGCGGTGGGCGGCAAGTCGAGCCACGCCGCCGTCGTAGCCCGCGGCATGGGCCGGCCGTGCGTGGTCGGCGCGGGGGCGATTTCTATTTCCGAACGCAACAAGATCGCCACCGTGGAAGTGGGCGGCAAGACTGTCACCGTTAACGAAGGCGATTGGATCTCGATCGACGGCACCACCGGCGCCGTCTACCAGGGCCAGGCCGATACCAAGGACCCAGACCCCAATTCGCCTACGTTCGCCACCTTCATGAAGATGGCCGATAAGTTCCGCGGCAAGTTCGGCGTCCGCGCCAATGCCGATATCCCGCGCGACGCCAAAGTCGCCGTCTCCTTCGGCGCCGAAGGCATCGGCTTGTGCCGCACCGAGCACATGTTCTTCGCCGAAGACCGCATCGCCCACATGCAGGCAATGATCCTGGCGAACAACGAAAAGGACCGCCGCAAGGCCCTGGCCAAGCTGCTTCCCATGCAGCGCAGGGATTTTGCCGGCCTCTTCACCGCCATGGACGGTCTTCCCGTCGTCATTCGCACCATCGATCCGCCGCTGCATGAGTTCCTGCCTAAGCGCGAAGAGCTGATGGTCGATATCGCCGTGCTGCCTTACGCCGACATCAAGAAGAAGAGGGAGCTGGTCTCCAAGTACGCCAATTTCGGCGTCGATGTCAAAACCCTCAAGACCGTCCTGCCGGCACTGCTCCACCGCGTCGAGGAATTGCACGAATTCAACCCCATGCTCGGCCTCCGCGGCTGCCGTTTGGGCGTCTTGTATCCCGAGATCACCGAAATGCAGGCCCGCGCCATTTTCGAAGCCGCCGTGCAGGTGGCCAAGAAGGGTAAGAAGGTGCTGCCCGAGGTGATGATCCCGCTCATCGGCGGCGTCAAGGAACTCGCAAACCAGAAGAAGATCGTGGTCGACGTAGCCACGGAAGTGCTGGCCAAGGCCGACATGAAGAAGCTGCATTACATGGTCGGCACCATGATCGAAATCCCCCGCGCCGCGCTCACCGCCGGCGAAGTCGCCACCGAAGCCGAGTTCTTCAGCTTCGGCACCAACGACCTCACTCAGACCACCATGGGCCTGTCGCGCGACGACTATACAAAGTTCCAGCGCGAGTACGAAGACAAGAAAATCTTCACCAGCGATCCGTTCGGCGTCCTCGATCAGGAAGGCGTCGGCAAGCTGGTCAAAATGGCCGTGGACGCCGGCCGCGCCACTCGTCCCGATCTCGAAGTCGGCATCTGCGGCGAGCACGGCGGCGAGCCCAGCTCGGTAGCCTTCTGCTACCGCATCGGCATGGACTACGTCTCCTGCTCCCCCTATCGCGTACCGATCGCCCGCCTGGCCGCCGCCCAAGCCGCCATCTCCGGCGACGGCAGCGAATCGTCCAGAACCGCGTAAGAAAGTTGCACAGAGGGGCAGACCATCGTTGTTCGTGGTCTGCCCTTCACCTCATCATTGTTGTCTCGCAAACTGCTTGGACCGCTGCAGTCAGAGCCGCGACCGTGAGGGAGCGGTTGCCTTTACGTCCCAGAAGTTGAAGTTACGCATCCGGCGCTCGTGTGTGCTGAAAGCTGACCGCTGATAGCTGAAAGCTCTTTTCGGACATGGTAGGTTTGTCTTGAGACGTTACCGTGTCCACACATTCCAAGGCCTTCCTCGCGCCCGAGGAATACCTCGAAATCGAGCGTCACGCGGAAATCCGCAGTGAATACTACCAGGGTGAGACCTTTGCCATGGCGGGCGCCAGCGAAGCACACAGTATTCTGGCGGATAACCTGGTCGTCGCGTTTCGCCTGAAGCTCCGCGGCGGCACGTGCCGCTCCTACTCACGCGATATGCGCGTGCGGGTGAGCGCTACCGGACTGGATACCTATCCCGATCTGGTGATCGCTTGCGGCGAACGTAAGTTCCTGGACGAGAACCGCGATACGCTACTGAATCCCACCCTCATCGTCGAAATCCTCTCCCCAACCACGGAAGCCTACGACCGCGGCAGGAAGTTCAGTCATTACCGCACATTGGAATCCCTTCAGGAATACCTGCTGGTTTCGCAGGATCGTGTCCAGGTGGAGTGCTTCAAGCGCCAATCCGCCGGCTTGTGGCTGCTGACCGCGGCCAGCCGTCTGGAGGACGTCATTTGTCTGGACTCAGTCGGCTGCACCATTCCGTTAGCGGATATCTACGAAGACGTAGTGGCAAACGACGATCGGGCCGGCGGCCTGGTTTAGCTGAAAGCCGACCGCTGAAAGCTCCGTTCACTGCTTAAGTGAGGCGCGCGCCATGTTTGTTTCCCGCCGCGCTATGGGAAAATGGATTTAGTGATCGTCATTGACGGCATATACTATGCGCTGGGGCTGGGCGGCGCCGGGGTGATCGTTGCCTGGCTGGCCGGCCCCTGGTATTCCCTCCCGCTGTGGATTCTGGCGCTATTCTGCCTGTACTTCTTTCGCGACCCGGAGCGGGCCATTCCGGCTGGCGCGGTAGCGGTTTCACCGGCCGATGGAAAAGTCGTGGCGGTGAAGGCGGAAGGGCCCGGGCTGAACCGCATCAGCGTCTTTCTGAATATTTTCGACGTGCACGTGAATCGCGCGCCTATCGGCGGCACCATCCGCCAGGTAGTGTATAAGCCGGGGCGGTTTTTCGTGGCGAGCCGGGAAGTTTGCTCGGCCGAGAACGAACAGAACGTAGTGACCGTATCGGGCGATGGATCCGAAGTGGTGTTCAAGCAGATCGCCGGACTGATCGCGCGGCGCATCGTCTTTCGGAAAAAAATAGGCGACACGGTGGGCACGGGCGAACGCGTGGGGCTGATCAAGTTCGGCTCGCGGGTGGATGTGCTGCTTGGCGAGGAGTGGGAGATCGTGGTTTCGCCCGGCATGCATGTATCGGCCGGATCGAGCGTGTTGGCGCGCCGCCGCGGCCAGGGGCAGCCGCAATGAAGGGTCTTAAGGACCGGCTGGCGGATCCCAAATCGCCGGAGCGCCGGCCGCGCCGGGCCGCCTACGCGCTGCCTACGCTGTTTACCGCCGGCAACATCTTTCTGGGTTACATTTCAATCCTTCGGTCGTTCGAGGGCGCCACGCTGGCAACCGCCGGCTCCGCCGACGCCCACCTGGCGTTTGCCAACGCCGCCAAAGCCATCGGCGCGGCCTTTCTGCTGGACGGCCTCGATGGGCGCATCGCCCGCATGACCAACACCACCAGCGATTTCGGACGAGAGATGGATTCGCTGGCGGACGTGATCAGCTTCGGCATCGCTCCCGCCGTGCTGGCTTTCGCCTGGGGCGTGCAATTCGTGGCCGCCGTACCCGGCGACGCCCTGCATAACGCCGGGTACTTTTTTGCCTTCTTGTTCCTGATGTGCGGCGCCGCGCGGCTGGCGCGCTTCAACATCCAGAAGAATCCGGTGCCCAAGAATCCCGGCCGCCCGGACCGCAAATATTTCGTAGGTATGCCGATTCCGGCCGCCGCCGGCGTTGTAGCCGCAGTGGTGTACGCCGCCGATGGCAATCCGATTACCTGGTGGCCGCTGGCCGTCGCCTGGCTGGCGTTGCTGGCGCTCGTGAGCTTTCTCATGATCAGCACCTGGCGCTACTACAGCTTCAAAGGCGTTGGCCTGTACAAGCCCTATACCCCGCTCATCATCATCCTGATGGGCATGTTCATCTACGCGATCTGGAACTACGCCCAGCCGGTCCTGCTCCTCATGGCCTCGTGTTACATGGCCAGCGGGATTGTGATTCGCCTGGGCGGGATGATCCGGCGGCGCCTGAAGCCGGCGCCAATGCGCGGCACCGCGGAGCACCAGGTTGGGTAACAGAGCCGTCGGCGTTCCGGGAAATGCGGGTTAACAACTAATGAATAAAAACGCGACTGTCGCCCTGGTGGGCTCCGAAACGTTATTGGGGCGGGAGGTTCGCGATCTGGCGTCGAACCAGGACTCCTTCGCCTTGCGGCTGCTGGCGGCCGAAGACGAGCAGCCCGGCACATTGGCGCGGGTGGGCGACGAGCCGGCCATCGTGGAAGAGTTGAAGGCGGAGAGCTTCGAGGGTGCGGAAGCGGTAGCGCTGGCCGGCTCGGCGGATTCCGCCAAACGTGGGCTGGAGTTGGCCGAAGAGAGCGGGATCGCGGTGGTGGATTTGACCGGCCTGGCAGAAGACCTCCCCGAAGCCCGGCTGCGCGCGCCGCTGGTGGAGGAAGAGCAACCGGAGGCGGACGCCCGCATTCATGTGATTGCCCATCCGGCGGCGGTGGCGCTGGCGCTGTTCCTGCGCCGCCTTCACGCTCATGAGCCGGTGGTGCGCGCCGTGGCACACATCTTCGCTCCGGCCAGCGAACACGGCAGGCAGGGAGTGGAAGAGCTGCAGCAGCAGACGGTCAACCTGCTGTCGTTCAAACCGCTGCCGCAGAAGATTTTCGATGCGCAGGCCAGTTTCAATATGCTGGCCCGCTACGGGTCCGAAGCGCCGAAATCGCTGGAAGAGGCTGAACTGCGCATCGAGCGGCACCTGGCGGCGCTGCTGGCGCTGGCAGGCGAGGGCGAAGGCGTGCCGCCGCCCTCGCTACGGCTTATCCAGGCGCCCGTGTTTCATGGCTACAGCATGTCGATTTGGGTGGAATTCGAATCGCTGCCCGCCGTGGAGGATCTCGAGAGTTCGCTGCGCTCGCCCGAGATCGACGTGCGGGGAGCGGATTTCGAACCGCCCACCAATGTTGGCCAGGCCGGGCAAGGCGGTATTTCGGTGGGGGCGATTGAGCCCGATCGCAACAGCGCCGACGCCTGCTGGTTCTGGCTGGTGGCGGACAACCTGCGCCTTACGGCCGAAAACGCGGTGGCGGTGATGCGTCAACTGATATGAAGAATGGGACTCCCTTAGTACACAGCTTCATAAGTTCGCTAACGTATTTCCGGGCAACCGCTCCCTGGCGGTCGCGGCTCGGAAACAAACGAAACCGAGCCGCGACCGCCAGGGAGCGGTTTTCTTTGATCCGTGGCCATAATTCCGAAATCGCGTACTTAGCAGCGGCGTTGGCCGCCTTCGCGGCAGGCTGCGGTTATCACCTGTCGGGCAAAGGCGACCTGATGCCAGCCACCGCCAAGACCATCGCCGTGGTCTTCCGCAACGCCACTACGCACTACGACCTGGCCCGCATGTTGCCGGCCGATGTGACGCGCGAGTTTCTGACACGGACTCGCTATAAAGTGGTGGAAGACAGCACCCAGGCCGATGTGATTTTGCAGGGTATGGTGGCGAACGTCATTCCCGGCCCCACCACTTCCGACCCGACTACCGGCCGCGCCACCGGGGCGCTGGTGATGGTGTGGCTCAATCTGACCCTCACCGAGCGTGCCACCGGCAAGCAACTGTGGGTCCGCAACGGCTGGGATTTTCGCGAACGCTTCGAAGTTTCCACCGACCCGCAGGTTTATTTCGACGAGAGCGGCCCGGCCATGCAGCGGCTCAGCCAGGATGTCGCCCGCGCCGTGGTCAGCACCATTCTGGAGCATTTCTAGCATGACCCCCTCCCAGTTTCTGACCCTGCTGAAGAAGCAGGGTCCGCCCCCGGTGTGCCTGCTGCTGGGGCCGGAGGCGTACCAGCGGCGTCGTATTCGCCAGACCTTGTCGGCGGGGCTGCCCTCCGATTCGCTGTCCGAGTACGACCTGGCCTCCACCAGGCTCGCCGGGATTCTGGACGACGCGCGCGCTCTCTCCCTGTTCGCCGCCGAGCGGCTGATCTGGGTCGTCAACGCCGAGGCGGCCTTGCCGCGCGGGCGCGCCGCGAGCGAAGACGAAGGAGAGGCCGAAGGGGGCGCCGGCGATTCCGCCTTGCTGGCTGCCTACGCCAAGGATCCCACGCCGGGCGTAACGCTGATATTCGAAGCCAGCCGCTACGAATTCGAGGGCGAGGACAAGCGCAAGATCGACCGCGTCGCTAAATTCTATGCGAGCGTTCCCACCGTGGTCGAACTGGCGCGCTATGCCCCGGCGCAGGCCAGACAGGAGGCGAGGAATCTGGCCGCGAGCGCCGGTCTCCGCCTGGACGACGCCGCGCTGGACGTGCTGGTGGAGGCGCTGGCCGGAGACGTCACCGGCATCGCCACCGAAATCGAAAAGCTGTCCCTTTACGCCGGCGACAAACCGGTTAACGAGCGCGACATCGCCCAACTCGTGCCGGACGCCCGTGCCGGCAACATCTTCGCCCTGGTGAACGCGATGGGCCGGAGAGACCGAGCCCGCGCGCTGGAGTGCCTGGATGCGCTGGTGCGCGAAGGCGAATATCTGCCGCTGGCGCTAGCCTTTCTTTCGACTCAGTTCCGTACCGCGCTGGCGGCCCGCGAAGCGGGTTTGAAAACGGCGGGGCAGATCCAGTCTCATTTTTCGCGCCTGGGCGTACCGATGTGGGGCTCGCGCGCCGAACAGGTGGCCCAAACGGTGGGGAAGTTCGGTGAGGCGCAAATCTCCAGCGCGATGGAATCGATTTACGAAGCGGACAAGGGATTCCGCGACGCACGACCGGACGACCGGGTCGTCATGGAGCGGTTGATTCTAAAGCTGGTGGGTGGCGCAGGCTCCAGCCTGTGAACGACGTGCCGCGAGGTCCGTCCCACTAGGCCGACAGCGCTTTGATTCGGGCGTGCAACTTAGACTTGTAGCGCGAGGCGGTGTTCTTCTTGATCGCCCCGTTTCTGGCGGAACGGTCGATCAGGGAAAAAGTTTGAGGCAACAGCGCGGAAGCGGCGGCGGCATCCTTGCTCAAGATCGCTCGGCGAATGGTGCGGATCTGGTGGCGAAGGCGAGTCTTGTTGCGGGTATTGAACTCCGTACGTCGTTGGGTTTCGCGGACGCGCTTAAGCGCGGAATACGTATTGGCCATCTGCTAAATCGAATCCTTACAGAGCGTTTGAGCCTCCAGCATAGCGCATTCCGGAGGTGAGGAGCAAGCTCCGGGCCACAGCCTGACCGCCCCGCCGCTCCGGCAGCCCCCGCCGGGCGACCCGAGGCCCACGCCCCTACCCTTCCCGGAAGAGCTCAAAGCCCTGCTCGGCGATGCCGGCCAAAAAGATATCGGAGTCGAGCACCCCGCTGCGCGGATCTGTCCACTTCGTTTCGTGCTATATTTTGAATGAGGAGCGAAATGCAGACAACAAAAGAGAGGATCAAGCCTAAGCGCTAAACGCGTTTCCAGGCGAGCTCGTACATCGCGAGCGCTGCTTGAAGACGGTGCGTATGTGCTGCGCTCTGCGTGAGATTACGCAGGTCCCCGCCCTTTAAATCCGCGTTAACGATTTTTTCCTCCTGTGCGCCAACCTTGGCTGCCGATTCAAATAGGTTCATACATTGGTCCAGCATTTCTTGCTTCTCTGAAGGCGCGCTTTTCAGCTCCGCAAGCGCGTCATAAAAACATGCCAAGTTGTAGTCGACATGCGACGCCATTCTGGGGTTGGGCCCGTCCTCCCAGTTGGGTTGTTGCTTGGCCCGCAGCAGTAGCCGCAGACCCGCCTCTAACCGGCTTTGATCGCCTCGCTCAAGAGTGATCGTGGCCAGGTTGAAGAGCGCTCGTTGTTGGCCCGGCCTGCGGCGGAGGCTTTCTTCGAAGGCGGCTCTAGCCCGGTCTAAGTCGGTCGGATTTGCCATGGTTGAGAACAGCCAGCCGACGTCGTTCAGCACCGAAAAAGGCCGCCCGAACTTCTGCAAGGCGAGCTCGAAGTAATACTGCGACCGTTCGAAATCGGATTCCAATTGCCGTTCGACCGCAAACTTGCCCGCGTAGAATTTTCCAAGCAGCCGGAGGTTTCCGAGAAGCTCGGGGCCAGGGTTCATCGGTGTCAGGAACTGAATCGCCGAGAAGCTTTCAATTGTGAAGATCGACTGCCGCGTCATCCAATCGGATTGGCCGTAGAGATTGGAATCGTCATCGAGAGCTGGGATCAGGCTACTGAGCTGTTTGAACGCTTCGGCCCGGGCCGATTCGATATTGGCAAACATCGGGAACTTGGCCCGAACGTCGTCCGCAAGTTTCTCGGCCTTCTCGACCGCCTCGTTGGCTCGCGTGACGTAATTCTGTGCGCTGAAGAAAGCGAAGACACCTTGCGCCAAAGTCAGCAAACCGGCAACGCCTATCACCATTGCCAGTAGCCACTGGGCGGTTGCGGCGTCATGCGATATGGAGTCCATCTGGTCTTTCAGAACTCCGCGGGCTCTTGCGATCTGGTCCACTTGCTCCTGGAGATCCGCCATGCCTTTGCCGGCAACGCTGGGGACTGGGGCCCTTTGCGCGCCCACTGGAGTGCCGCTAACCGGTTGATTTCGTTGACCGTGAAGCATGCTAGGCAGAGTCCAGAACAGGAGGCTCGAGCCGGTCAAACCGAGAAGGATCGGGATGAGGCTCAGCCATGTCGGTACCAAGTGTAAAGACTTCATCGTCCCCAGCATAGTACAACCACCACCGTAGGCCTTCAGTCGGCCCGATGCGACTCTAGTTCAAACCCCTTTTCGGCGATGCCGGCCAAAAGGGTATCGGAGTCGTGGCCGTGGAGGCGGAAGATTTGTCGCACCAGGTCGCAGACCGATTCGTGGCCGCGCTCGAAGAACACCAGGATGGAGGGGCCGGCGCCGCTCAGGGTGCAGCCCAACAGGCCTGGTGCGCGGAGCCGGACAATCTCGTCCAGGCCGGGCACCAGCGGCGCGCGGTACGGCTGGTGGAGGCGGTCCTCCAGGGTGGCGGGAAAAGCCCAGGTTGCGCCGGCGGCCAAGGCGGCGATCAGCAGCGAGGCTCGCTGCACGTTGAAGACCGCGTCCGCCCGGCTGTAGACGGCCGGCAAAACGGCGCGAGCCTGGGCCGTGGGCAGTTCAAAGTCCGGCACCACCACGCCCACGCCGAAACGCTGTGCCATCTCGATACGCACGGCGCGGGCCACGCCGCCGGAATCGATGGCGCTGGCCACGATGCCGCCCAGGATACAGGCGGCCACATTGTCCGGATGGCCTTCCAGGCGTGCCGCTTCGTCCAGCACGCGGGCCGGCTTCCAGCCGAGATCGAGCAGGCAGTCGGCCACCACTACTCCCGCGGTAAGAGCCGCGGCGCTCGAGCCCATCCCTTTTCCCAGCGGAATCTGGTTCGAGATTTCGAGCTCGATCGAAGGCATCCGCAGGCCCAGGCTCTCCGCCACGGCTACCGCGGTCTGCCAGATCAGGTTGTCCGGCCCGGCCGGAATCGAAGCGGCATCGCGGCCGCCGACGCGGATTTCGAGCGTGGCGCTGCGCCGGAAGCGGCAGGTGAGGTACACGCCCAGAGCCATTCCCAGGGCGTCAAAGCCGGGACCGAGATTGGCGCTCGAAGCCGGCACCCGCACGGTGTACCAGGTCATAATCGCAGACGAGCGAACCGGCCGGGTGTCCGGCGGTTACCGGATCTCGAGGATTTCCTTTTCCTTCACCTTGGATGCCTGGTCGATCTTCTGCATGAAGGCGTCGGTGGTCTTCTGGATCTCGTCCAACGCTTTCTTTTCGTCGTCCTCGGTGATCTTCTTGTCCTTCATCAGTTTCTTGACGGCTTCGTTACCGTCGCGGCGAATGTTGCGGGTCGCCACACGGTGATGTTCGGCGCCCGCATGCAGTTTCTTGACCAGCTCCTTGCGCCGTTCCTCGGTCAACGGAGGGATCGGCAGGCGGATCAGTTTGCCGTCGTTGGAGGGGTTCAACCCCAAATCCGACGCGCGGATGGCCTTCTCGATGGCGCCGATCTGGGAGACGTCCCACGGCTGCAGGGTGATCAGGGACGGTTCGGGAACGTGGAGATTGGCAAGTTGATTGAGCGGCGTGGGCGTGCCGTAGTAATTCACGCGAATGTGGTCCAGAATGCCCAGCGAGGCGCGCCCGGTGCGGATCGAAGCCATGTCGTGCTGCAAGTCGGAAAGGGCTTTCTCCATCCGCGTCTTAAGGCTCGCTTCGACCTCCTTCACCGAATTGAAGGTTGTGCTGGGTGTTGCCGGCTGTTCAGTTTTCATAGGACGGTCGCTCCGAAACCCCGGTTTTATTGAATCACGGTGCCGACGGGCTCACCCATCGACATTCGCATTATATTGCCTGGCACGTTGAGGTTAAAGACGATAATCGGGAGATTGTTGTCGCGGCACATGGCGATCGAGGTGGCGTCCATCACGCCCAACCCTTTGGCCAGCACATCGAGGTAGGTAATTCTGTCGAAGCGGATCGCGCCGGAGAACTTGAGCGGGTCCTTGTCATAAACGCCATCCACGCGGGTGGCCTTGGCGATGATGTCGGCCTTGATTTCGAGCGCCCGCAGAGTAGCGGCGGTATCGGTGGAGAAATAGGGATTGGACGTGCCGCCGGCGAAGATCACGATCCGGCCCTTCTCGAGATGGCGGATGGCGCGGCGCCGGATGTAGGGTTCGGCGACCTGGTGCATTTGGATCGCGCTCATCACCCGGGTGGGGATGCCGGCGTGCTCCAGCGCGTCGGAGAGGGCCAGGGAGTTGATGGCGGTCGCCAGCATGCCCATCTGATCGGCGGTAACGCGGTCCATGTGCAGCGCGGCGGCGGCCACCCCGCGAAAAATATTGCCGCCGCCCACGACCAGGCCGATCTGGATGCCCGTTCCGGCCACTTCGGCCACCTCCGCCGCCAGCGCATGGACACGTTCGGCATCGATGCCGAACTTCGCCTCGCCGGCCAGGACCTCGCCGCTCAGCTTCAGCAGGATGCGCGTGAAAGCGGGCATTAGCCGGCCGCTTGCTCTTCGCTCGATCCGGCGGCGGTTTCGCCGACCTTGAAACGGACGAAGCGAGCCACGGTGATGTTCTCGCCCAGCTTGGCGATCTTGGTCTTGACCAACTGGCCGATCGAAAGCGTCGGTTCCTTTACGAAGGGCTGCTCCAGCAGGCAGACCTCCTCGTAGAACTTGTTCATGCGGCCCTCGATCATCTTTTCCGCCACGGCGGGCGGTTTGCCCTCATTCAGGGCCCGGGCGCGCTGGATGTCCCGCTCTTTCTCCAAAACGGCCGCGGTCACATCTTCCTTGCGGATGAAACGCGGGTCGGTGGCCGCCACGTGCATGGCGATGTCGTGCACCAGTTCCTGAAAGTCGACGGTGCGAGCCACGAAATCCGATTCGCAGTTCAGTTCCACCATGACCCCCAGTTGGCCGCCGGCATGGATGTAGGTCCCGATCAGCCCCTGGCGAGTCGCGCGGCTGGACTTCTTTACGGCCGAAGCGATGCCCTGCTTGCGCAGCCAGGTTTCCGCTTCGCTCATATCGCCGCTGGTCGCCGTGAGCGCTTTCTTGCACTCCATCATCCCGGCGCCGGTGCGTTCTCGCAATTGTTTGACTAGTGTTGCGGTAATTTCCGCCATAACGATGCGTTCAGTCCTTGTTCTTTATTCCGCAGTCAGGACGGTACAACGCGCCCCCATTCGGGGCACGGCGCGGTTTTCATTCTGACGTCTATCTTCTGACTTCTGGCTTCGTATTTTAGTGTCCGGCCTCGGTCGCCACCACCGGCTCGGCGGCCGTTTCCGCGGCGGTTTCCGACGCCGGGCCCTTGCGCTGCGACTGCGACGTGGTATCGTCTTCCAGGCTCAGGCTCTCGGCCATGATTTTTTCCGCGTACTTGGGATCCAGGTATTCGGTGGCAGCCGCCATACCCTCCTCGGCCACGGTCTCTTCCTGCACGATCTTGTCGGCCGTGAAATCCTGCGCCGTGGCCAGCAACCGCCCTTCAATCACCGCATCGGCGATCTTGCTGGCGAACAGACGGATGGCGCGCAGCGCGTCGTCGTTACCGGGAATCACCCAATCCACTTCATCCGGATCGCAATTGGTGTCGACAATGGCCACCACCGGGATACCCAGACGGCGGGCTTCCTTGACGGCAATGGCTTCTTTGTTGGAATCGATGATAAACACCAGGTCCGGCAGCCCGGGCATATCTTTGATGCCGGCCAGATTCTGATCGAGGTGCTTGCGCTCGCGTTCCAGGCGGATGACTTCCTTCTTGGGACGGCCGGCGTAGCCGCCTTCCACCGAAGACATGGCCTCCAGTTCCTTCAGCCGCTTGATCGACTTTTGCACCGTGGCCATATTGGTCAGCAGACCGCCCAGCCAGCGTTGGTTCACATAGTACATCTGGCAGCGCAGAGCCTCTTCGGCGACTGCTTCCTGGGCTTGCCGCTTGGTGCCCACAAACAATACGTTCTTGCCTTGGGCGGCCATCTCGCCCACGTAGCGGGCGGCGTCCTTGAACATTTTCAAGGTCTTCTGCAGGTCGATAATGTAAATGCCGTTACGTTCGCCGAAAATGTACTCCTTCATTTTCGGATTCCAGCGCTTGGTCTGGTGCCCGAAGTGAACGCCGGCTTCGAGCAACTCCTTCATCGATATTGCGGGCAAACTACCTCCTAGTAGATTGGCTGAGGGAAATCCCCCTCGATGGGCCTTCGACGGCGTTCCGCCGCCGTCCGCGCGGTCCAAAGCGAGATTTGCGCGGACGGAGGCAAAACCGAAAGCGGGAAACTAACGCTTGGAGAACTGGAAACGCTTGCGAGCGCCCTTTTGGCCGTACTTCTTGCGCTCGTGAGCGCGCGGATCGCGAGTCAGATAACCCAGCTTTTTGAGTTTCGCCCGCAACTCCGCGTTGAACTCCACCAACGCCCGGGATACCCCCAGACGGGCGGCGCCCGCCTGGCCGGCAACCCCGCCGCCATCGGCGAGGATCAGGACATCGAACTTATCGATCGTTTCGGTTGCCGTCAGCGGCTGCCGCACCACCGCGCGCGTGCTTTCGGTAACGAAATACTCACCGAACGCGCGATGATTGACCGTAATGTCGCCCTTCCCGGGACGCAAAAATACTCTTGCCACCGACCTTTTGCGGCGGCCCGTACCCAAATATTGCACCAATGTCGCTGCCACTAAGCCTTACCTTCCGTTATTTCACCGCCAGCGCGACCGGCTGCTGCGCTGCGTGAGGGTGCCGGTCGCCGGCGTACACCTGAAGCTTCCGGTACATCTGTTTACCGAGCTTGGTCTTGGGAAGCATGCCCTGAATGGCGTCTTCCACAATCCGGATGGGCTTTTCCGCGCGCACCCGTTTCAAGCTCTTCTCCACCAATCCGCCCGGATACCCGGTGAAATGGCGATAAATCTTGTTTTCTTCTTTCCGGCCCGTCAGCCGGACTTTAGCCGCGTTGATGACGATCACATGATCGCCCGTGTCCAGGAACGGAGTATAGCTCGGCTTCGTCTTGCCCATCAGCAGCATAGCCGCCTTGGTGGCCAGCTTGCCCAATATCACGTCCTGGGCGTCGATCAGATGCCACTTGCGGACAATACCGTTCTTGGAAGGGAACTCAGTACTCATTGACACACGTCTCCACCTAAAGCCAGTTGCAAACTTTAAGGGTAGCGGGAGAAGAGGCCGTTGTCAAATTGTCACGAACGAATCGCGTTGAGGTGGCGGGGGCGCGGGAAACGCGGTTTTTCGCACTTTGGCCCAAATAACCGTCAGACAGTAGGCCACGAAAAGCAAAATCAAGGTTTCGGTGGGGAAGCGATAGCGAACGCTGATAAAAATCACGTAATAGGGAAGGGGGAACAAGAGGATTACCGCCAGCAATGGATACACCGGGTAGCCGCGGCGTGCCGTGAGGACGGCCCCGACGAGGAAAAAAGGGAGCCACAGAGAACCGGTCAGGCGCTTCCATAGCATCAGATTGGAAATACCGTGAACGTGGGCGGTGTAGACCGAATCGTACCCGATCCACCAATTACGGATTCGCAGCCCGGTGAGGTCGAGGAACTTGCCGGGATTGTGGCGGATAAACTCAATCCCCTCGCGCCCGCACTCGCGATCATAGGCGGCCTCGCCCAATTCTCGCATCCGTTTGGCTTCGACCGGGGAATCGGAGGCGCATAAAGCGAGAGTGTACAGGCCCGAGCCGGTCCTCCAGGCAATGTCGTTATTGCCCATCCGCAATTGGATACCGCCGCTGCTGCGTGGCGTGAACTCCCCTACCAGCAGCGCATTCCGGATCATCCATGGCAGCATCGCCAGGAAGCAGACGACGGCTGCCAGGCCCGGTTTCCAGTAACGCCAAATTTCCAATCCGTCGCGTCCGGGCAAAATGGTTCGTGGTGAAGGAACCGTAACACGGGCTTACCGATCCAACCGGGGTGTTGGTCGATCAACAGGAGACGGCCGCCGGGCACTAGACAACGCCCGGCCTCGCGTAGAAAAGCCGCGACGTCGGGGATGTGATGGAAAACATTGAGCATGCCGATAAATCGCACCGATTGATCCGCGAACGGCATGCGGGTGGCATCCACCACCCGGTCTACCCCGTCATACGGCAAAACATCTGTCGTGACCAATTCGGGAATCATTCGCTGCGCGAAGCCGCCGCCAGAACCAAGTTCCACGGCGAGGCCCTCATTCGGGCAGGCTGACAGACACGCGGCATATCTGGCGTATATCTCGGTGTAGAACCGTTTCAACGCCGGCTTAGCATCGATGACGGCACGGATCTCGGCGATCCGGTCGGGGCTATCGAGAGAGTCCATGCTGAATAAATCCCAGTTTGATCCGGAGGAATCCGATCGCTGTCATTCTCAACAACTGAAATCCATGCCGGAACCGGCTGATGTTGGTGCTGCCGACGGCCTTCGCAGTACGCCCGGAAAAACCGGCCGAGCATCTCGGGGGGCATGGTGAGATCGGCATCGAGGATGGTCAGCAAAGGCTCGGTAGCGTGCGCGAATCCGAGGCGAACGGCGTCGGCTTTGCCTTTGCCCGTCTGTTGCAGAGCCTGGATGCGGAATTGCCCGCGATAGAGTTCCACCACCCGCAGAATCTCAGCCCAGGTGTCGTCGGTGGAGTGTCCTTCGACGAAGATCACTTCTATGGGGCAGCCCAGGTCGGGCATGCGTTTCAGTGCGTTCTCAATATTGCCCCGTTCGTTGCGGGCGGGAATCACGCACGAAATACCAGTCGGTGTCTTCGGGACGATGGGGCGGAGCACCGCGACGTCGGTAAGGGCAAACCAGCGCAACATCGGTAGTGCGGGCATAAGCCGGTTCACGAGATCGCCTATGCCAAACAGACGCCAGGGGCAGTACCCAACCTGCCGCTGGCGAACAATCCGGAAGCCCGAAATCTCGGCTACGTTCTCCAGGTCGACGCGCGTAATGAAGGTGCTGGGGAGTTCGCCGCGACGAATGCCGACCCTGTTTGCCAGCGTGTACAACCAGCGAAGATACGGGTTATAGAGGACCACTAAAACACGCGAGGTGCGCGCCAACCTGGCATTAAGCTGCAGTAGCAACCCTTGGATGTCGAAGTGATGATTAAAGGTTCCGTTGATCAGAATCGCGGTGCGCAGCCCGTCTTCCGATGTCAGATCGGGGAAGTCCTCGCCGTCGTCGATCACCTCTTTGCGCGGGTTATCGATTTCAGCCAGGAGCGCACCGGAGTCGTTTTCGCGAGGCAGCCACTGGAGGACGCGGTCGTAGTATCGGGTGAGAGCGCTCAACTCCCGTGCGAGCAGTCGATTCAGGTACCTGCGCCACCGGCTGGTCGCGGAGGGCCGCGGGTCGCATCGCTCCGCGGATAAAACAGAAGGCGCTTGCATCATTCGAGTAAACGAAGCCTGTCACAACGAGATGCTACGTTGCCAGATGATATCACACTACCCTCCATCGATCCGCCGTGTGAGAGACAGGGATGGCCGAATCATGAGGTCAGTCTTCTAACTGGTAGAAAGGGTTTCATGTGTTCCCACAGTACGGCGCAGCACAGATCCGCCGCGAACCCCGCCGGCAGGAAGATAGCGAAGCAAATAACGACGAACCTAACGGCTGAAATACTGGACGAAATAGTACGTCAGTGGGTAAACGGCGAGAATGGAGGCCAGCAACAGCGCCGGAAGCCGGTGCCCGGTCCGCCACATGAGAAAAGCCCAAACCAGGCGAAGAGAGACCAAAGCAGCCGGATGACGAAGGTGAGACAGTTGGACGGAAGATCGGCCCAGAAACAGGCAATCCGGGCCAGAGTCAGGTCTCGGAAACACTAGGGAGCAGAGGTCCACGAACGGCAAGCAGGAATATGGCGGCATCCGGCCGAATACGGGAGATGCGGAAACCGCGGCGACGAGCGTCTCTCGAGCGTCCTGTATAGGTTCCCATCTCGTCCGCAATTCTCGCACAACTTCGCCCCGTGACGGCGCAGAAAGGGCCGCGATGTACGAACCCATCCGCCGCGGCACCGAAAATCTCCGTTCTAGAACCGGACGCGGCGCGTTAGCGAGAGGGCGTGGCGGCTCATAAAGGTATAATCTCTACATCGATGGTAATTTTGAGCGTGGCTCGGTTGCGTCCGTTCGATCCGCCGTTCGGCGCTCTACTCGGGAGCTTCAGCGCATGAAGCAGGCCGTCGTCATTGGAGCTGGCCCGGCGGGGTTGACCGCCGCTTACGAACTATCGACCCGAGCCGGTATCCGGCCCATCGTGCTTGAGAAGAGCCGCGAGATGGGCGGTATTTCCCGCACCGTCAACTACAAGGGGAACCGGATCGATATAGGCGGGCACCGGTTTTTTTCCAAGGTGGACCGGGTCATGCGCTGGTGGCTGCGGATGCTGCCGCTCGAAGGCGGCCGGAACGGCGCCGAGGCCATCCGGTATCACGGCATGGAACGGAGCGTGGACGCGGCACCGGCCGGCCCCGACCCGGCGCGCGAAGACCGCGTCATGCTGCTGCGCTCGCGTAAGTCGCGCATTTACTATCTGCGCCGCTTCTTCGATTACCCCGTCACCCTGAGCAAGGACACGCTGGTCAAGCTGGGCGCATGGCGCACGGCGAAGATCGGGCTCAGTTACGTGAAGAGCGCGCTTCGGCCGCTCCCCGACGAACGCACGCTGGAACAATTTTTCATCAACCGTTTCGGCAAAGAGCTCTATCTCACGTTTTTCAAGAGCTACACGGAAAAGGTATGGGGCGTCCCCTGCGACAAGATCAGCGCCGAATGGGGCGCCCAGCGCATCAAGGGGCTGTCCATCCGGGCCGCTCTCGCGCATGCCTTTCGCAAGGCCTTTCCGCGGAAAGTCGAGGGCGCGCTCCATCAGAAAGGCACGGAGACTTCGCTGATCGAGCAATTCCTCTACCCTAAGTTCGGCCCTGGGCAGATGTGGGAGGAAGTGGCGCGGCGGGTGCGGGAACTGGGCGGCGAGATCCAGTGCGGCTGGCGGGCCGACCGGGTCAGAACCGACGGCTGGCGGGTGACGGCTATCGAAGCGGTGTCGGAAGAGACCGGCGAACGGCGCACGTTCGCCGGCGATTGCTTCTTCTCCACCGCGCCGATCCAGGAACTGATGCGCTGTTTCGACACGCCTCCGCCGACCGAGGTGCTGGCCGTGTCGGACGGCCTGGTGTACCGGGACTTCATTACCGTGGGGCTGCTGCTGCGCTCCCTGAAGATCCACGACGGCACACCGCGGGGGCGGAAACTGATCAGCGATAACTGGATCTACATTCAGGAGCCGGACGTATTGCTGGGCCGGCTCCAGGTCTTCAACAACTGGAGCCCGTTCATGGTGGCGGACCCGTCCACGGTTTGGCTGGGGCTGGAATACTTCTGCAACCAGACCGACGAATTGTGGAAGTTGCCCGATGAGCCGATGGTGGCGCTGGCCAAAGAGGAGTTGAGCAGGATCGGCATCATCGACGCCGGCGAAGTGCTCGACGCGGTGGTGCTGCGCGTGGAGAAGACCTATCCGGCCTACTTCGGCACCTATGACCGTTTTTCGGAAATCCGCCAGTATACGGACCGCTATGAGAACCTGTTTCTGATCGGCCGGAACGGCATGCACCGTTACAATAACCAGGATCATTCCATGCTGACCGCCATGATGGCCGTGGACAATCTCGTGGCCGGCATCACCGACAAGAGCAATCTTTGGGACGTGAATACGGAAACCGAGTATCACGAAGAGGCAACCGCCCCGGATCGGCAGGCTGGCCTCCAGGGCGGGCAGTGAGCGGCCAGCGCAGCGAACCGTTAGGCTTGAAGCGGCTATTGGTCCCAACCGTCGTGGGGTTGGTCTACCTGGCGTTCTGCCTCCTGCTGGACGCCGCCGCCGGGGCGTGGCACACGCCATTTGTGGCCTACCCGGACGAGCCGGCGCACTTCGTCGGCAGCGTCATGTTCCACGACTGGGTGCTCTCCGGCCGGCTTCTGCAGCCAATGGCGTTCGCGCGGCAGTATTACGATCACTACCCCTATTTCGCCGTGGGCTATTGGCCGCCGTTATTTTACGTCGTGACGGGCGCCTGGTTTCTGCTGGCGGGGGTGGGCCGCTGGCAGGCATTGATCGTCCCGGCGGTTTGCGCGGCCGGTTCCGCCTGGCTCCTGTTTGCGCTGGTGCGCCGGCGCGCGGGAGCGGTGGTGGGTTTCTGTGCCGGCCTGCTTTATCTCAGTCTTCCGCAGGTCCAGCAATACACGACCATGGTGATGATCGACCATGTCAGTTCCTTTCTCGCCCTGATGGTGTTGTTTCTGTCGCTGCGGTTGCTGCGAAACCCCTCGCTCCCGAACGGAGTCCTGTGTGCGTTGGCCAGTGCCGCGGCAGTACTCTCCAAATACAGTGCGCTTTATCTGTGCGCTTTGCCATTCGCTCTCACGCTCTTCTCGCGGCGATTGAACTTGTGGCGCAAACCAGCGTTCTGGCTGCAGCCGGCGATTGTCGCGGCGATGGTTGGCCCCTGGGCCTGGTGGACTGCGCGGCTGGCAACTTACGGCTTACCGCCCGGCCGTCGCTCTCTTAATTGGGAACGGGTGCTAGCGTTCCTGAGTGGCTTGTTCCACATGTTTCCGGCATCTCTGCAGCCGCTTTTGGTGGCGGGGCTGGTGCTTCTGCTTCTGTTCCGCTCGCGTTGGGGGGACGAGGACTTGGGGGCCGGTCTGCTGGCGGCCGGATCCGTGGCGTTCCTGGTGATTTCTCCGGTCGGTCCCGACGAAACGCGCTACCTGCTGGCGGTTGCCGCGGCATTGCTGGTTCTGTCGATTTACGGCTGGACGGCGCTTCTATCCGGGATTTCTGACGGCCCCAAGCGCGTCGCCGTGGCGTGTCTTGTTACCGGCACTTTGTTGTTCTCGGTGCTCGAATGGGGCCGCTTTCCCCGGCCCGCCCGGTATCCGGTGGAGGCGCTGGTGAAAGCCGTCATCGGCGACCCGCGCTGGCAGGGCCGGAGGATCATGGTGCCGCCCAACCTGGAGGGCCCCTTCATCGCCGAGTTCGCCTGTCTGGGGTCGCGCAACCCCGCCTATCAATTGGTCCGGCCCAATAAGGTTTTCTCTTCCCAGAACTGGTTCGGCGACGACTACTCGCCCCGGGTTCACTCCCCCGAAGAAATGATGGATTACCTTGGGCGGAACCCGGTGAGCCTGATCCTCTGGGAGGACCGCCCGCTAACCGAGTTGCGCCTCCATGAGCGCGTCATGGCCGAGATGCTGCGAAGCTACCCGGCCGCCTGGCATCCCGTGTTTTCCGTCCCCGGCGGCGGCTCTTCCTCTTCCGCGTGGACGGTCTTCGAGTACGTACCGAAGAGGCCGTGAGAGCGCGGTCACGACCCTCCTCGGACCAGACTTGAATCCAGCTTTCCCCTCAGGCAAGCAAAGCACGCCGAACTGCTTCCGGCTCGCGCGCGATCACCGTCAGGAAGGCTCGAGCGGGGCCGCTGGGGACTCGCCGCCCGTGCTCCCAGTGTTCCAAGGTTCGTTTGCTCAAGCCGAATAATTTGGCAAACTCGCCCTGCGAGAGAGAAATCTTCTCCCTGATCGCCCTGACATCGATGTCTTCGGGGACGTGTACTTCACAGCCGTGATTCTGCTTGCCCCTGGCAAAAGCGAGCGCTTGCCTGGCGCTCTCGATCATTCGCTCGCCCGCTGTCGGTTTCTTCTTCGTCATTTCGACTTCTTCCCAGACCCATAGGTGTTGACGATATCCGCCAAGACGCTCTTGAAAACACGACGTTCCTTCGGAGTCAAATCGGTTTTCTCGTTCTTGGCGAAGATATTGAGCAAGAAGACGGGAATGTCCGTCCCGGTGAAGAACGTAATGACCCGGTAGCCGCCACTCTTTCCCTTGCCCTCCCGGCAAAACGCACTTTGCGGGCGCCGCCCGTTCCCTCAATCACGTCGCCGGCCGCCGGGTTGGCGGCAATCCAGGTCACGATGGCAAGCCGCTCCGCGTCGGGTAGTGCCAACGACTGCGCATCGCTAAGGAACGCCGCTGTCTCTACCACGGTCTGCACATTCCAGTATACTCCGCTGGAGTACACTCAGGCCGAGCCCGCGAGGGTGCTTAACCGATCTGGGGATTTCGCAGCTTCGGCGCGGCAACCGCTCCCTGGCGGTCGCCGGGAGCGGGTTTCGCCGGAACGGCTTATTAAGTACCCTATCCTGCCCGTGAACGCCGGAGTCGTCACTGACTATGCTGGAAAAGCGTAACCTGATCGAGCGTGATGGACGCGCTCCCCTTGTTTTGAAGGATCAGCCGGAACTCGGAGCCGTAGACGTTAAACAGAACGCTGCCCGCGTCCCAGTAGCTGAACGCCGTCGCGGCTTTGCTCTCCGCTGTCACGAACAGCTCCGCGCTCGGAACCGCCCAGCGAGCCTGCAGCACCAGCCCCGATTCGCCGAGCGAAGTGGCCGCGGTGGTACACGCCACACACTCCATCGTGACCGCCACGGTAATCGCGGAAGTGTAGTCTAACGTCGAGTCCATCGAATACGTTTGGCCGGCTGCGATCGTGATGTTCTCAAATACCTCGGAGTTTGAGTTCACGGCGACTAGCCCCGTGGGCACTGACTTTGAGGTCGCCTTCTTGGCGAGAGAGGCGTCGCCGGACTTCTCCGTGGCAGCTTTCTCTGGTTGGATACCCGCTCCGGCGCCCGGCCCATCTCCGGCAAACGAGGGACTCGCGGACGAAGCCGCGAGCACGGCGGCGGTGACGATTGTAGCGATGTTCATAATGGTCGATGCGGCCGAATCCAACACAAGCCGACTGGCCGCTACATCGCCTACCATGCACTTTCCCGCCCATCGTGGCGGCCGGTAACGGCAAGCACTTGGCGATCATGGGGGAGGCCCGAGCGGCGGGATTTCGGCAAAAGCGGCAAAATCCTGCCGCCCGAACGCGAAGTGCGCCCCGGGCTCCTACCTCTGCACCCGTCCGGAGCCGCCGCCCTTGATCAGGGCCTGCACTTCCTCCGCCGCGATGCGGCTGAAATCGCCCACCACGGAATGCTTAAGACAACTGGCGGCCACCGCGAATTCCAGGGCCTCGCGGTGCGTCGCGAGCGTCTGATAGCCGTAGATCAGGCCCGCCGCGAAACTGTCGCCGGCGCCCACGCGGTCCACGATGTGGGTGATGTCGTAGTGGCGGCTGAGCATGAACTCGTGCCTGTCGTTGAGGCAGGCGGACCAGCCGTTCTCCGAGGCGCTGCGGGACTCGCGCAGGGTGATGGCGACGGCTTCCAGTTTCGGGTAGTCACTGAGCACGATGTTGGTCAGGCTCTGGTATTGGGCGTAATCCAGTTCGCCCGACTGGACGTCGACATCCACCTCCAGCCCCAGGGTCATCTGCACGTCTTCCTCGTTGGCGACAATGATGTCCGCCAAGGCTACCAGCTCGCGCATCACCTCCACCGCCGGCTTACCCCACTTCCACAGGTTCTTGCGGTAGTTCAGATCGCAGGAGACCTTCACGCCCTTGGCGCGCGCCGCGGCGGCGGCTTCGAGCGACAGCGCGGCGCAGGAGGCGCTGATGGCGGGGCTGATGCCGCTGATGTGGAACCAGCCGGCTCCGTCAAAGGCGCGGTCCCAATCGATGTCGCCCGGTTTGGCCAGAGCGATGGCGCTCGAATCGCGGTCGTAGACTACCTTGGAGGGCCGCTGGTTGGCGCCGGCCTCCAGATAGTAAATGCCCACCCGCCCCTTGGTGCGCGCGATGGCCGAGGTATCCACTCCGAAACGCCGCAATTCGGCGATGGCGGCGTCGGCTATGGGGTTCTTCGGGGGCAATGCGGTCACATATCGCGCCGGCAGCCCCAGTTGCGCCAGCGACACGGCGACGTTGGCTTCTCCCCCGCCAAAGGTCGCCACGAACGCCGGCGTTTGCAGGAAGCGCTCGAAACCCGGGGGGTTCAGGCGCAGCATGATTTCTCCGAAGGTTGTAGTCGTATAAGGCATCACAGCAGATTTTAACGTGGCGACGCGGGCTTGTCGCGCCGGAGCCCGCCGGAGGAGTCGTGCATCGCGCCGCCCGATCGTACCGCTCAACCGCTCGACCGGGGCAGGTTGCGTCCCATGGGCGCGTTCTGCTATAAGAGCTAAACGTCCTCAGTGCCAGGCAGGCGTGAGATGGCTGAGAAGAAGAAGACACCGGCGTCCAGGACCGACGAGAAGGTCGACGAAAGGCGAGCGGTTCCCGTACCGGCGGCGCCATCCCCAAAACCGCCGGACCAGGGCGAAAGCGGGGGCGCCGACGACGGCGTGTGGACCGCGCAAAAACAACTGGCGGCGTTTGAGGCGGCCAGCAGGCGGTTTCACGCGCGCTCTTTCGGCGAAGCCAAGGTGTTGTTCGAGCAAGCCGCCCGCGGTCCCGAACGCGACGTCGCTCACCGGGCGCAACTCCACGCCGAGATGTGCGCTCGGCGCCTGGAACGGCAAGGCCCGGCTCTGGTATCGGCCGAGGATTTCTACAATTACGGCGTGGCGCTGTTCAATACCGGCAAGATCGCCGAAGCCCGCGAGAACCTGAACAAGGCTCTCGCCATGGCGCCCAACGCCGACCACATCCACTACGCATTGGGACTGGCGCAAGCTCTTTCCGGCGATCTGGATCGCGCTTACGAGAACCTCAAACGCGCCATCGAAATCGAGCCTCGCAACCGCCTTATCGCGCGCCAGGACGCCGACCTGGCGCCGCTCGCCAGCCAACCGCCCCTCGAGGGCTTGCTCTATCCTGAAAGAAAGAGCTGGTAATTGGCGCCAAGCGTTCCGCGCTCAGGCGGTCGGCTCTCAGCCGGCGTGCGGGTGAACGCCGGCGGCCGAAGGCTTCAACATGAAAAATCAACCCCCTCTGCGCGTGGTCGCGATCGGTGGCGGCACCGGCCTGTCCGCCCTGCTGCTCGGGCTCAAGCAGTACGCCCGGCCGGCTGGCGCTTCCCAACCCGTCCTGGATATCACGGCTATCGTCACCGTGACCGACGATGGCGGCAGCTCGGGCCGGCTGCGCCGCGAGTTCGACGTCCTGCCGCCGGGCGACATCCGCAACTGCATGGTGGCGTTGAGCGAGGATTCGGCCTTGCTGGCGCGCCTGTTTCAATATCGTTTTTCGGCCGGCCGGGGGCTGAAGGGCCATAGCTTCGGCAACCTGTTTCTGATGGCTCTTACCCAGGTAATGGGGGACTTTACCGAGGCCGTCGCGGCTTCTTCGGAAGTGTTGAAAATCGCCGGCCGGATTTTTCCCTCCACGGCCGCCAACGTAGCCCTGGAAGCCACTCTCGCCGATGGCGCGCGGGTGAAAGGCGAGACTCGCATCAGCCGCAGCCGGCAGCCCATCGGCCGGGTGCGCCTGGTCCCGCCGAAGGCGCGGCCGCTCGAAGCCGCTCTCAGCGCCATTGCCGAAGCCGACGTGATTACCCTCGGGCCGGGCTCGCTTTTCACCAGCGTCATTCCCAACCTCCTGGTGGATGGTATTCCCGCCGCCATTCGCTCGTCGCCGGCCGTGAAGGCGTATTTCGTCAACCTGATGTGGCAGCCCGGCGAAACCACCCGGTTTACCGCCTCGGATCACATTCGCGCCATCCATCGCCACGCCCGCGGCAAGTTTCTGGACTATGCCGTGGTGAACATCCGGCCCATCCCTTTGGCCGCCAAGCGCCGTTACGCCCGCCAGGAGGCTCTGCCGGTGGATAACGATATCGACGCCCTGTACCGGCTCGGGCTGAAGGTGATGGCGGGCAACCTGGCGCAGGTCGCCGGCAAAGTGCGCCACGACCCGGCGGCCACCGCGGCGGTAGTACTGCGGCTGGCCCAGGAAGGCCGGCGCCGCCGCGACCAGCCATAATGGAAACCATGGAGACTCCGGTAACGGTAGTGATTCTGGCGGCGGGGCTGGGTACCCGCATGAAATCGCGCAAGGCCAAGGTGCTCCACAGCGCCGGCGGCCGCACCTTGATCGAACAGGTGGTTGCCACCGCGCTCGAGCTGGCGCCGCCCGAGAGAGTCTTCGTGGTGGTGGGCCATCAGGCCGATGCCGTGCGGGCCGCCGTGCGCACGCCGGGAATCGGTTTCATCCGGCAGGAAGAACAGAAGGGCACAGGCCACGCGCTGATGGTGGCGCGAGAAGCCCTGTCCGGCCTGGACGGCTGGCTGGTGGTGGTCTATGGCGATGGCCCGTTGTTGCGCGCCGCCACCCTGCGCAGCCTGATCGGCGCCGCCGCCGGCAATGCCGCCGGAGTGCTGCTTTCCGCCATCATGGAAGACGCCACCGGCTATGGCCGCGTGCTGCGCGGGGTGTCGAACCGCGTGACCGCCGTCGTCGAGCAAAAAGCCGCCACCGCGGAGCAACTCGCCATCCGCGAGGCGAACATGGGCATTTATTGCTATCGCGCCGATCTGTTCTGGCGCCACGTGGACGAAATCCGCCCCGACAATCCCGCCCACGAGTATTACCTGACCGACATGGCGGAGATTCTCAATCGGGCCGGCCACTCCATGCTGGCTATGCAAATCGAAGACCCGCGCGAATGCCTGGGCATCAACAACCGCGTCGAGCTGGCCGAGGCAGACCGGCTCTTGCGCCAGCGCACGGCGCAGCATTGGATGATCGAAGGGGTGACCATCGAGAAGCCGGATACCGTATCCATCGACGCCGGCGTGCAGATCGGCATGGATACGGTCGTCGAGCCCTTTGCCCGCATCCTGGGCACTACGTCGATCGGCGAAAACTGCCGCATCGGCGCCGGCGCCATCCTGCGCGACAGCGTGCTGGCGGACGGAGTCGAGATTGGCGCTTACACCGTGGTTCAAACGTCGCGTGTCGGCGCCGGCGCGAGCGTAGGACCGTTCGCGCGGCTGCGCATGGACAACGAAGTCGGTCCCGGCGCCCATATCGGGAATTTCGTGGAGCTGAAAAAAACCAGCTTCGGCGCCGGCGCCAAGGCCGGACACCTGGCCTACCTGGGCGATGCCCAAATCGGAGAGGAAAGCAATATCGGTGCCGGAACCATCACCTGTAACTACGACGGCAAGCGCAAGCACCCGACCGCCATCGGCAAAGGCGCCTTTGTGGGCAGCAATTCCACCCTGGTGGCGCCGCTCGAAATCGGCGATGGCGCCTATCTGGCCGCCGGCTCGGTCATCACCGAGAAGGTTCCCGCCGATGCCCTGGCTCTGGGGCGCGCCCGCCAGGTGGTAAAACCGGAGTGGGCGGCCCGCCGTCGCGAGCGGCAGAAGCCGTAGGCCGCAAGCGCCAAGCGGGCGCTTAACCGATCTTGTGGAAATCCGCTCCGGGCAACCGCTCCCTCGCGGTCGCGGCTCGGTAAGTGACTCCAAACACGCGGTGTCTGTAACCGAGCCGCGACCGCAAAGGGAGCGGTTTCCGCGCCTAAACCGCGAAATCCCCAGATCGGTTAAGCCGCCGGCGCCAAGCTCTGGAGACGCTCAACTCTTTCCGCCGAGGACCACGATGCCTTCGGAAAGCGCAGCCTGCGCGAGCGGGCCGTCCGAAGTCGCGAGAGGGAGATTGGCGCGCCATGCCAGGTCCATATAGGCCGCATCGTACGCGGTAATGCCGTGCCGGCGCGCGAGGGTTTCGAAGCCGACGTTGGACCAGGGGGTTTGTGGTCCGACACGAACGCGGCCATCAGTAGCGGTGCCTTTCATGCAGGAGATCGCGGGTTATCGTCTCGCCGAGCGTGAGATGGTGCTTCTCCCCGAACTCGAGCATGCGCCGGACAGCTTCCTCCCGCCCGCCAGGGGTCAAGGCAGCGCTATGAATTGCTTCCTGAAAGGCGGCTTCCTCGGCGAGAGACAGGAGATACTCCTCCAGGGCGACTCCGCTGGCCTGAGCCCGCGCAAGGAGTCCAGCCTCGACTTTCGGCTTCAAGTGAAGTGTAACCGTCATCGTGCCCGCTCTCTCTCAGTTTACGTCAGCTTCACGGCGCTCAAGCCCGCTGGCGGGAGCCCGAAGCGCACACTTTCGACGGCTATATTTCAGAGAGAAATCGATGGCAGCCTTCCGCCTACTGCCCGGCCGTGACGGCCGACGCCTTCCGGCTTTGGAAACATTCCCGGCAATATACCGGCCGGCCCTGGGTGGGCCGGAACGGTACCGTGGTCTCTCGCCCGCACTGGGAGCAGGTAGTCATGGTTTCCGACTTGGTGAAACCGCCCCCGCCGCCATTGCCCTGGCGTTTGCCCTTGCAAGCCTTGCACCGCTTGGGCTCGTTTTTAAAGTTCTTGTCGTGGAAGAAGTGCTGCTCTCCCGCTGTGAAAACAAATTCCGCGCCGCAGTCGGCGCATTTCAGAACGCGGTCCTGAAACTCCGGCATAGCAACTGTGCCCCGTACTCGACCTGAACCATTGTCGGATAAGGCGGCGGGACTCGCGGTCCCGCCCCCAGGTTTATTCCACTTCCCGGCGATTTTTCTTCCGGTTCCTCTTGCGGGCCAGCGCCTGCTTGGCCCGGAGCTTCTCGCCCGGCTTCAGATAGTAGGAGTGTCGCTTGACCTCCTTGATAATGTCCTCTTGCTGGACTTTCCTCTTGAAGCGGCGAAGGGCGTTTTCCAACGTTTCGCCCTCTTGAAGCCTTACTTCAGCCAAAAAACCACACCTCCCCACTAGACCTGGATTCCTATACCGGTGTGAAACTAAAAGGAAAGGGGACAATCCGATGCACGCTCGGCGGCGATGGCGATCCCCAAAATCCCTACACCACGCATAGAAGGTACTGATATCATAGGTTGTTGACAAATAAAGTCAAGCCTAATTTTCGCAAGGCCAGCCGGGGCACCCTGCCAGCCTCCGCTATTGCCTAGTATTTTCAGGTACTTACGTGGAAATCAAAAACGTCCTCGCGATTCTACTGGCGGGCGGTGCCGGTGAGCGCCTCTACCCTCTGACGCGTGACATTGCCAAACCGGCTGTGCCATTCGGCGGGGTCTATCGAATCATCGACTTTACGCTGTCCAACTGTATCAATTCCGACGTCCGTCGTATCTTCATCCTAACACAGTACAAATCCCTGGAATTGACCCGCCATGTGCGCGGCGGCTGGAACATTCTGTCCCCGGAGCTCGGCGAGTATATCGAAGTCCTCTCACCCATGAAACGCGTCCACGAGGATTGGTATCAGGGCACCGCCGACGCGGTTTTCCAGAATTTTCAGAGCATCGAGGCCGAAAAACCCGATCAGACTCTAATCCTTTCCGGCGATCACATCTACAAGATGAACTACCGCGAGATGCTGGATTGGCACGTGTCCCACCGGGCCGATGTCACCATTGCCACCATCCAGGCGCCCCCGCTCGACGCCCCCCGCTACGGCGTCTGCCAGATCGATGCCGATAGCCGCGTGGTGGGCTTCGAGGAAAAACCCCAGCATGGTAATCCCCAGCGCTCGCCTTTCAACCCGGCCATGATCGCCGCCTCCATGGGCATCTACATTTTCGAGACGCCGGTTTTGCTGGAACTTCTCCACGCCGATGCCGAGGATCCCTCTTCCAGCCACGATTTCGCCCGCGACGTGCTCCCCCGCAACCTCGACCGGCTGCGCATCGTGGCTTACGATTTCCAGGACATCGGCGCCAAGCAATCGCGTTATTGGCGCGACGTTGGTACGCTCGACGCCTACTATGAAGCCAACATGGACCTGGTGGACGTGGTGCCCGAATTCAACCTCTACGATGCCCGCTGGCCCATCCGCACCAACGCCACGCCCCGCCCGCCGGCCAAGTTTGTCTTCGCCCAGGAGGGCCGCCGCATGGGCGTCGCGGTGGATTCGGTGGTGAGCGGCGGCTGCATCATCTCCGGCGGCCGGGTGCTGCACAGCGTCCTCTGCCCCGGAGTGCGCGTCAACAGTTACTGCGAAGTGGATTATTCCATTCTGTTGCCCGACGCCGAAATCGGCCGCAACAGCCGGGTGCGCCGCGCCATTATCGATACCGGCATGAAGATCCCCGAATCGAGCGTCATCGGCTTCGATGCCGAAGCCGACCGCGCCAAGGGTTACCATGTCACCGAGACCGGAATTGTGGTGGTGGCGTGAATTACTAGCGATCGAAGCTTAAGCAGGGAGCCATACTTGACCGATATCCTGGAAATCGTAGGACGAAAGGCCTTGTGCAAATGAGGAAACTGGTTCTGGTGCGTCACGGCGAAAGCCAATGGAACAAGGAGAATCGCTTTACCGGTTGGACCGACGTGGATCTTTCCGCCAAAGGCATGGAGGAAGCGCGCGAAGGCGGCCGCGTGCTGAAAGCCGAAGGGTACCACTTCGACGTGGCCTACACGTCGGTGCTCAAGCGCGCCATCCGCACCCTGTGGACGGTGATGGATGAGATGGACCTGATGTGGATTCCGGTGTACCGCTCCTGGCGCCTGAACGAGCGCCATTACGGTGCCCTGCAAGGCTTGAACAAGGCCGAAACCGCGGCTAAGTTCGGCGAGGCCCAGGTCAAGATCTGGCGCCGCAGCTACGACGTCCCGCCGCCCGTGTTGACCCCCGACGACGAACGCTACCCCGGCCGGGACCCCCGCTACCAAAGTCTCACCCCGGCTGAACTGCCCCTCACCGAGTGCCTCAAGGATACCGTGGCGCGCTTCCTGCCCCTCTGGCACGATACCATCGCCCCGGCCATTCAAAGCGGGCAAAACGTGCTCATCGCCGCCCACGGCAACAGCCTCCGCGCGCTGGTGAAATACCTCGACCAGGTCTCCGAATCCGACATCGTCGAGCTTAACATCCCCACCGGCATGCCCCTGGTCTACGAACTGGACGACAACCTCCAGCCCCTCCGCCACTACTATCTCGGCGACCCCGAGAAAGTGAAAGCCGCCATGGATGCCGTAGCCGCCCAGGGAAAAAAGAAATAACTCGCAGAGCAAGCATCACCGTGGGGCAGACCATCGTTTTTTGTGGTCTGCCCTGTCCTTCCTCTCCCTTCCCTTCTCTTTCCGTCTCTTCCCTTGGCATCCCTGAAGTTTTTTTCTTGACTCGTCTACTATACAGTAGTAGCATCACCGTTAGACAGTAGTAGGCGCCAACCATGGCCCAGCTCAAGCTCAGTAAACTCGAACTTCAAATCCTGGAGGCCTTCTGGGCTCACGGCAAGGCATCCATTCGCGAAATCCAGGAGGCGTTTCCGGATCCCCGCCCCGCCTACACCACGATTCAGACCACCGTCTACCGGCTGGAGGGGAAGAAAGCCGTCCGCCGCCTTCGAAAAATCGGCAACGCTCACATCTTTGAGCCGATGGTGGCCCGCGATGTGACCCGGCACCGACTGCTCGATGAGATTCTGAGCTTCTTCGGCGGCCGCGCCCAACCGATGATGGCGCAGCTTGCCGAGGCGGGAAAGCTGACTCGCGAAGACATTCGGGAGCTGGAAAGGATCATCGAGAAGCGCGATCGTGAGCTGCGGAACGCGGAACCAATGGGGAGGACGAAATGATCGGAACCCTTACGAACCATCTCTGGCAATCCACCGTGTTTGCCTTGGTTGCGGGGCTGCTCGCGGCTGCCCTGCGCAGCAACCGCGCCAACGTTCGCTACTGGTTGTGGTTTGCGGCATCGTTCAAGTTCTTGGTTAACTGTCGTGTCGGACGCAAATCGAGCGCCACAAGAAAAGCGGCCCTCGCCCTGGCGGCAGTGTTGGCCGTCGCCGCGCCTGTCGCCGTCGGCATGGTGACCGCGCCTCTTCGTGCCCAAACCGCCGGCCTTATGTGCACCGAACCGGATCCGGCCATCCGGCTGGAGCTGCAGTCGGCCGACGATAAGATCCTTCAGGTCGACGGCATCGCGCGCGACCAAGAGGCCCAGACGCTGGCGCGGGAACTGGTCGACCGCTACCCGGACGACTTCATCGTTCACATGCGCTACCAACAGTGGATTCGCGCCACCACGGGGCCGGCCGCTCTTATCGAGCGTTATAAGTCGCTGGCTGCCGCGCATCCGGGCAATCCTATGTTTGCCATTTTGTACGCGCAGGCGCTACGGAACACAAATGCCGCGAATGCCTCGCAAGCGATTGAGATACTCAAGAGCGTAGCCGCCAGCCCGCTCGATCCATGGGTGCACCTGACTCTGGCAGAGCTTTACTCGTGGGGCAAGTCCGCCGATCTGGCGCAAGCGAGCACTCACTTGGACGCGTGGTTCGGCGCGTGCCCCACCGTTACCAACTGGAATGCGCTCTCCGGCCTGATCGGCTATGGCTCTGCCGCCACCGCGGCCAATGAAGCGGCCACCTTGCGCGCACAACTGGAGAACGAAACCGATCCGCACCTGCTGCTTTCCTGGCGGTTCGTCTGGCTTCTGGAGCTCAAAGCCCAGCCAGCGGCCGGGCCCGCGGCCGTCCGCCAGCAGATTGCTTCCGACGTCGCGCGTCTGGAGGCCATCCCCGCACCGAACGATAACCGTTGGCCCGAACTTCTGGAAACCGGCCGCCATCTGGCCGCCAATCAATAAAGTCTCGGCTCGGAAAGGCACGCAAGCCGCGACGGTTAGGGAGTGGTTGCTCAATATATGGTCGAGATTACGAAATTGAGTACTGGCTCGCGTTCGGAACTACGATGACGTTTTTGTGGGACAGGCCTCCCGGCCTGTCGCTGGAGTTTCTACGTTTTTTGTGAGAATGAACGGCATTTCGAAGCACCCACATTGGTGGGGCAGGCGGTGCCGCTATCAAGGATGAAAACGACCTCGCGGGCGCCATGGCCCGGGTGATGAACGACCAGACCGGGTATTATTCGATCGGCTACAAGCCGTCGGCGTCGGCCTCAAAGGGCGCGCGCGGAGAGCCGCGGTTCCGCCAGATCGCGGTCCGGGTTACGCGGCCGGGATTGACGGCAAGGTTCCATTCCAGCCTCTATGTAGAGGAGCAGGCACAGCCAACGCCCGCGAGCGGCAACCAGCGGCTGGCGGCCGCGGTTTCCTCGCCCTTCGCCATTCCGAATGTTCGCATCAGGATCTCGACCACGTTCTGGAACGCGGGAGCGCCCGCCGGCTCCATTCTCGACACGGTCTTGCAGGTGGATGCGCGCGATTTGAATTTCAGCACCGAAAGCGACGGCCGGCGTAAGGCCGTGTTCGACATTCTGGCCGTGATTTATGGCGGGGAAAGCAAGCCGCTGGATACGTTCGATAAGAATTACACGGTGTCTCTGACGCCCGACGGATACCGGACGGCGCTGGCCGACGGTCTATTGCAACGCCTGGAATTGGCCGTGAAGAAACCAGGGGCCTACCAGGTCCGCGGCGCGGTGCGCGACCGGCAGGCGGACCGCATTGGCACCGCGAGCGACTTCGTGGAAGTACCGGACCTGACCCATGGCGGGCTGGCGCTCTCGGGAATCGCACTGAGCGCCTCGGCGGGAGGCGCGAGTCTCGTCAGGTACCATCCGGGGCAAACAGTCTTCTATGCCTGCCGGGTCCTGAATGCCCGGCCCGGCGCCGATGGTTCGATTCATGTGGAGGTGGAGGCGACACTTTTTCGCGATCGGAAAGCGCTGGGAAGCAGTAGGCCTATAGTTGTGGACGGCAAGGATCAACCCGACCGCAAACGCCTCTTGGTGGCCGATGATTTCCGGCTTGGCACGGCACTACACTCCGGGGACTTCACTCTGCAGGTGACAGCCGTGGACAAGAACGCGCCGGTCAAGCGCGACACCGCGATCCAATCCATCGATTTCGAAGTCGCCGAAATGGAATGAAGTGACGGCACCGGTCATCGGCTCGATGCACGGCCGGATTCCTGTCACCCATCGTGCGCGTCGCCGGTCCTATTCGTGAGGTAGCGCAGAGCGCGATCGACGCATGAGTCCAGGTTCGCATCCGTGTCGATAACGAGTTTGGGGCCGTCGATCGGCTCCCACGCCTCGCGAATTTGCCGATAGAGCTCCGGTGTGCGATTCGCGGCGGGGTGGGTGTTTTGCGCCATGGCTTCCGCCAGGCGGGCCAGCGCGCTCCGCTCCGCGCAGACGCACTCCAGCGTGGCGCAAGCGGCCCCCACCTGACGGCAGAACTCCATCGCGCGCTCACGCTGATACCGGCGCGAGAACGTTCGGCCATCCAACAGAACGTGAAGTTCGGCATCCCTGGCCAGCAGATACGCGGCGGTTTGCAGCATGATCTCCTGGCAAAAATCGTCCTGCGCCAGCGAATACTCGACGTAGGCCGGTTGGAACAGCGCCGCCCGAATCGCGTCCTTGTCGAGAACCGCGCCCGGAAGCCGCTGCGCCAGCGCTCGCGCCAGCGTGCTCTTACCCGTACCGGGCAGTCCCGTCATCATCACGATCATCGATAACTCCCAGCTAGAGCGCGCGCAGCCATGAAAAGGTCTCAGCCATGTTCCGCGACTGGAATACCAGCGAGCCAGGCACGATCGCATCGGCGCCGGCCTGGCGCAGGAGAGGCACGGTCCGGGAACGGATGCCGCCATCGGCGACCAGCCGGACCCGAGCGCGCCGTTCGCCCAGCATCGACGCCGCGGCTGCCAGACGGCCGCAGGCTTCCGGCGCCAGATCCTGGCCCTTGACGCCTATCGCGGTACCGAGCAGAAGTAGCGCATCGATGCGGTCGAGGTACGGCTCGGCCGCGCCGACCGGAGTGTCCAGGCGCAAGGCCAGGCCGGCTGAACGGCCCGCTCGTCGAATGGCTTGAATGGCCGCCGCCACTTCGGCCTCGCCGGCTTCGGCGTGTATTGTGATCAGGTCGGCGCCGCTGGCTACGAAGTCCTCGATAAGGGTCGTGGGGCGCTCGACCATCAGGTGAATGTGAAATGGCCGCTTCGTGAGCGGACGCAGGGCACGCACCAGATCGGGAAAGAACAGCAAGCCCGGGGCGAAGTGAGCGTCGCACACGTCCAGGTGAAACGAGTCGGCGAATGGCTCTACGCGCTCAATCCCAGCCGCTAAGTTGGCGAGATCCGCCGACCACAAGGAGACGTCGGCCACCAGGCGCGTACGCGGCAGATCCAGCCAGCCGCTCGTGTTCAAAACGCACCAGCCGCAGGGGCTTGTTGCATCGAGGCACGAGGCGAGGCTCCCTGGATGGGATACGAGTTCATTTGCCTAATCGTATCAACCGTTGGCGGCGCCTGGTCAATCCCGGTGTAATGGCCACGCCGGGATTAACCAGCCTTAACCCCGCGGCCCCTGGCCATGCCACCCGCGAGACGTGGTAAAGTCAAAGGAGTCAAAGGCTTGCGGATGTGGCGAAACTGGCAGACGCGCTGGATTTAGGTTCCAGTTCCCGCGAGGGAGTGTAGGTTCAAGTCCTATCATCCGCACCAAGATAATAAAGCACTTAGTACACAGCTCATAAGTTCGCTAACGTATTTCCGGGCAACCGCTCCCTGGCGGTCGCGGCTCGGAAACGTGGCCGTAATTCCGGAAAATCGGGTACTTAGCAAGATACGCCGGCATCCATCAGCTTCGGTGCGGGTGGGGGCCCTCGCGTGGCGCCAGGCCATGCAGGATCATGGCGGCGAGGCTCTCGGCATACGCCGGGGTCGGCTTGCCGTGGCGAACCATCAGCAGAAAATGGAGCGGGCCGTACATGGCGTCGAGCACCTGCTCGATATCGAAGCGCTCCGGCAGCAGGCCTTCGTTCTTGAACTTCTGCAACGCCTTTCGCGAAAGCGCGCGGCGCGGCTTGATCCAATGGGAGAGGAAGGCCGCCTCCACCTGCCGGTCGTTCTGGGCGGCGGCGATCACGGCCGACAGCAGGCGCCCGTTTCGCCCCGACACGACCCTGGCGAACTGGCGCAAATGAACGGTGACATACTCTTCGAGCGTGGCGGTTTCCCGAAGCGGCAATTCCGGGGTGACGCTCTCGACGAAGGCGTCGATCACGACGGCGACCTTGTTCGGCCACCAGCGGTAGATGGTCGCCTTGCTGGCGCCGGAGCGCTGCCCGATGGCGTCGCAGGTGACGTTCGAGAATCCCACCTCTTCCAGCAACTCGAGCGCGGCATGGCGGATGCGGTTGCGGACCGCTTCGTCGCGGGGGCGTCCGGGCGGCCTGGCCGGAATCTCTTCCTCGAGGGAGTGTTCCATGAACGCTCCCCGTAGTGTATCATGATAGGAAACGAAACAGTATCGTTTCGTAATAAACAGGAAGGTCCGTCTCGATGTGGATCGTTCGGGTTGCTCTGACACGGCCGTACACGTTTCTGGTGCTGGCCATCCTGATCCTGATCGCGAGCCCGGTCGCGATCCGCCGCATGCCTACCGACATTTTCCCCAACATCGATATCCCGGTGGTGGCGTCGGACTGGACCTTTACCGGCCTGAGCCCGGTCGAATTCGAGGGGCGCATCATCTCGCAATACGAGCGCAGCCTCTCCACCACGGTCAGCGATATCGAGCACATCGAATCGCAAACCCTGAACGGCATGTCGGTGATCAAGATTTTCTTCCAGCCGGCGGTCAACGTCAACGCGGCCATCGCCCAGGTCACCGCCATTTCGCAGACCGTGCTCCGGCAGATGCCTCCCGGCATCACCCCGCCGCTGGTGATGAACTATAACGCCTCGACCGTGCCGATCCTGCAGCTTTCGCTTTCGAGCCCGACCCTGGCCGAGCAGGAGCTGACGGACCTGGGAATGAACTACATGCGCTCGCAACTGGCCACGGTGGCTGGGGCGGCGGTTCCCTGGCCGTTCGGCGGCAAGACGCCGCAGGTGATGGTGGACGTCAACCCGGCGCTGCTGGAGGCCAACGGGCTCGCGCCGCAGGACGTGGTAAACGCGGTGACGCAGCAGAACCTGATTCTTCCGGCGGGCACGGCCAAGCTCGGCGAATACGAATACAACGTGGACATGAACGGCAGCCCGCGCTCCATCGAGGAACTGGCGGACCTGCCGGTGAAGGCCGTCAACGGGACCACCATTTACCTGCGCGACATCGGCAGCGTGCGCAACGGCTTCGCCCCGCAAAACAACATCGTGCGGCAGGACGGACGGCGCGGCGCCCTGCTCACGGTCTACAAATCGGGCAACGCTTCCACGCTCGATATCGTCGGCGGCGTTCGCCAGCTTCTGCCCGTGGTGGCGGCGGCGCTGCCGAAGGACTTGAAAATCACCCCGCTGGCCGATCAATCGATTTTCGTCCGCGCCGCCATCGACGGCGTGGTGCGCGAGGCGGCGATCGCGGCCTGCCTGACGGCAGTGATGATCCTGCTGTTTCTGGGAAGCTGGCGCAGCACGCTGATCATCGCCGTTTCGATCCCGCTCTCGATTCTTTCCTCCATACTGGCGCTGGCGGGCTTGCACGAAACCATCAACATCATGACTCTGGGCGGGCTGGCGCTGGCGGTCGGAATCCTGGTGGACGACGCCACCGTGACCATTGAAAACATCGAACGCCATATCGAGCTTGGCATGCCGCTGGACGAGGCGATCTTCGAGGGGGCGGCCCAGATTTCGGTGCCCGCGCTGGTGTCCACGCTTTGCATCTGCATCGTATTTCTGCCGATGTTCTTTCTCAACGGGGTGCCCCGTTACCTGTTCGTGCCGCTGGCGGAAGCGGTGGTCTTCGCCATGCTGGCTTCCTATGTCCTGTCGCGCACGCTGGTCCCCACCCTGGCCAAGTATCTCCTCAAAGCCCACGGCGGGCGCCGCGGCGGATCCCGCTGGAACCCTTTCTCGGCTTTTCAACGGGGTTTCGAGCGCGGCTTTATGGCGCTGCGCCGCGGCTACGCCGCCACGCTGGCGACCACGGTGGCGCACCGCGGCATCTTCCTGCCCGCCTTTCTGCTGGTCTGCCTGGCCACGTTTTGGCTGATTCCGTGGCTGGGGCAGGACTTCTTCCCCGGCGTAGACACGGGACAGATCAAGCTGCACATGCGCGGGCCCACCGGGATGCGCATCGAGGAAACCGCGCGCCTGTGCGACCTGGTGGAGACTTCCATCCGCCGCAGCATTCCCGAGAGCGAAATGGACGGCATTCTCGATAACATCGGATTGCCCTACAGCCCCATCAACTTGACTTACAGTAACTCGGCGCCCATCGGCAGCCAGGATGCGGACATCCTGATCACTCTTCGCCCCAATCACCGCCCCACCAATATCTATGTGGAAGCGCTCGCCGAACGGCTGCCCAAGGAATTTCCCGAAGCCACTTTCTCGTTCCTGCCCGCGGACATGGTCAGCCAGATTCTGAATTTCGGCCTTCCCGCCCCCATCGACGTGCAGATCGTCGGCCCCAACGTCGAGGCAAGCCGCCAGTTCGCCGACAACCTGTTGAACCAGTTGCGCCAGGTTCCGGGCGCCGCGGATCTGCGCATCCAGCAAGCTTTCGACCAGCCCAAATTTCACTTGCAGGTCGACCGCACCAAGGCCGCCGAAGGCGGGTTTACCCAGCGCGACATTGCTAACAACCTGCTGGTATCGCTCAGTGGAAGTTTTCAGACGACTCCTTCTTTCTGGCTGAATCCCCAAAATGGCGTCAGCTACAGCCTGGTCACACAGACGCCGCAGTATCGCCTGCAAACGCTTCACGACCTCGAAAACATCCCCATCACCGGGGCTGGCGCCGCGCGGCCGGAGATTATGGCCGACGTGGCTTCCATCCGGCGCGACCACGAAATGGGGGTGGTTTCGCACTACAACGTGCAGCGCGTGGTGGATATTTACGGGTCGGTTCGCGACCGCGATCTGGGCGCCGTGGGGCGCGACCTGGAGCGCATCGTGAACGCCGACCGCAAGCGGCTGCCCGCCGGCGCCCGGATCTTCGTCCGCGGCCAGCTCGCCACCATGCGCGATTCCTATGTCAGCCTGCTCGGCGGCCTGCTGTTTTCCATCGTGCTGGTGTACCTGCTGATCGTGGTCAACTTTCAGTCGTGGCTGGATCCGTTCATCATCATCACGGCGCTTCCCGCCGCGCTGGCCGGCATCGTGCTGTTCCTGTTCTTCACCCACACCACCTTGAGCGTTCCCGCCCTGATGGGCGCCATCATGTGCATGGGAGTGGCCACCGCCAACAGCATTCTGGTGGTCTCGTTCGCCAAGGACCGGCTGGTGGCCACCGGCGATTCGCTCGCCGCCGCTCTCGAGGCCGGCGCGACCCGTTTCCGGCCCGTGTTGATGACGGCGCTGGCCATGATTATCGGCATGGTGCCGATGGCGCTCGGCCTGGGCGAAGGCGGCGAGCAAAACGCGCCCCTCGGCCGCGCCGTGATTGGCGGCCTGATCTGCGCCACGCTGGCGACGCTGTTTTTCGTGCCGGGGGTTTTTAGCTTGCTGCACCGCAATTACAAACCGGTTCGCCCAACGGAATGACATAGTTCTCGAATCGAAGGAGTCCGCGTCTATGAATACGGATGAAAAGATGCCAGACGGCGGCGTGGCTCGATCCCCGGCCGGTCTCGGACCCGCCGCCCGCGTGCTGTGGTCGCTGTTGCTGGCCGCGGCGGCGGCGCTGGCCGGGTTGTTGATTTTTCGTGGCATTCAGGAGCGCGTCCATGCCGAGTCCACCCTGGCGCAGCGCACCGAGCAGCGGGCCGTGCCAAGCGTCCAGACGATTCAGCCGAAACGCGGCGCCCTGGCCGCCGACCTGGTGCTGCCGGGAAACATGCAAGCCTTCACCGACGCACCCGTCTATGCCCGCACCAACGGCTACCTGCGGCGATGGTATGTCGATATCGGGGCCCGTGTGCGGGCGGGGCAATTGCTGGCCGAGATCGAGACCCCGGAGATCGACCAGCAACTGCGCCAGTCGCGCGCCGAACTGGCCACGGCGCAAGCCAACTATAAGCTGGCGAAATCCACCGCCGAACGCTGGCAGGACCTGCGCAAGACGGATTCGGTGGCGCAGCAGGAGACCGACGAGAAGCTGGGCGACCTGGAATCGAAAGGCGCGTCGATGGAAGCCGCCGGAGCGAACGTGAAGCGGCTTGAAGAGACGCAGGCCTTTCAGAAAATCTACGCGCCTTTCGACGGCGTCGTCACCGCGCGCAACATCGATATCGGCGACCTGATCGACGCCGGCGGCAACGGCCCCGGCAAGGAGCTCTTTCACCTGGCGGCGGTTCGCCAGATGCGCGTCTACGTGCAGGTGCCGCAGATGAATTCGCGCAGCACCGCGCCGGGCACGGCCGCCGAACTGTACGTCCCGGAAATGCCCGGACGCGGCTTTGCGGGCCGCGTGGCCAGGACCTCGGACTCCATGGACCCGGCTTCCCGCACGCTGAAGGTGGAAGTGGACGTCGACAATCCCCAAGGCGTGCTGATGCCCGGCGAGTTTGTCGAAGTCCATTTCAAACTGCCCGCGCCGGTCAATTCGCTCACGCTTCCGGTGAACGCGCTGCTGTTCCGCGCCGAGGGAATGAGCGCCGCGGCGGTGCGCGACGGCCGCGTGGTGCTGTTGCCGGTGACGATCGGCCACGATTACGGCGACTCGCTCGAGGTCGTCTCGGGCCTTCGTCCGGACGAGCGGATCGTCGTCAATCCGCCGGATTCGCTCGCCAACGGACAGGTGGTCCAGATAGTTCCGGCGGGAGCGCAGCCATGAGCCCGGGGATGCGGAAAGGGCTGGCGGCCGCGGCGCTGGCTTGGCTGGCCATCTCGACGGGTTGCAACGTCGGCCAGAAATACCAGGCTCCGGCGGCTCCGGCGCCGCCCGCCTTCACCGAGCCGCCGCCCCAATCCTTCACCGAATCGAAGGACTGGAAGGCCGCGGCTCCCGGCGACGCCTGGACCAAAGGCCGATGGTGGGAAGTCTTCCACGATCCCGAATTGAAAGCGCTCGAAGAGCAGGTCGATGGCGCCAACCAAACCTTGAAGAGCGCGGAGGCGCGCTTCCGCCAGGCCCGCGCGTTGGTTCGGGAAAGGCGCTCCCAGCGCTTGCCTACCGTTACCGGAGGCCCGTCGATCGCCGACCAGCGGCTATCGTCGAATGCGCCCGTCCCCGCGCCCCGGTCCGAAACCGTTTCCGGCAATTTCAACCTGGGGTTTGAAGCGTCCTGGGAACCCGATCTGTGGGGCCGAATTCGCAACCTGGTGTCTTCCGCCGTCGAAAGCGCTCAAGCCACGGCCGCGGACCTGGAAAATGCGCGCCTGAGTCTCCATGCCGAGCTGGCCCTGGACTATTTCGATTTGCGCAGCCTGGATGAGGAACAGCGCATTCTGGAAGACGCGGTTGCGGCCTACCGGAAGGCGCTCGAACTCACCGAAAACCGCTACCGGGGCGGCGCGGCCAACCGGGCGGAAGTGGCCGAAGCGCGCACGCAACTGGAGGCCACAGGCGCCCAGGCCGTGGACGTGACCGATATGCGCGCCGAGTACCAACACGCCATCGCCGTGGTGACGGGGCACCCGCCCGAAGGGTTCGCGATCGCCGCGAAGACCGGGCCGTCGGTACTGCCCGCGGTCCCGACCGGAGTGCCTTCGGCGCTGCTCGAGCGGCGCCCCGATATCGCCGCCGCCGAAAGACGCGTGGCCGCCGCCAATAGCGAAGTCGGTCTGGCCCGCGCGGCATTCTATCCGCAGGTGCTGCTGGCCGCCGCGGTGGGCCTGGAAGGCAGCAGTATCACCAACTGGCTGAACTGGCCGAGCCGGCTGTGGGCCGTCGGGCCCTCCGCCGCCCAGACATTGTTCGATGCGGGAAGACGGCGCGCCGCGCTCGAGGAATCCACCGCCAATTACGACGCCCTAGTGGCGGATTTCCGCGAGGCGGTTTTGACGGGTTTTCAGCAGGTGGAAGACAATCTGGCGTCCTTGCGGATTCTGGAAGTCGAGGCCGGGCGCCAACGGCAGGCGGTGGCATCCGCGCGCGAATCCGAGGCGCTTTCCTTTAATCGCTATAAAGGCGGCCTGGTGACCTATCTGGAAGTCGTCACCGCGCAGAGCGTCCGGCTGCAGAATGAGCGGGTCGCGGTGGATATCGAACGCCGCCGCCTGGAAGCCAGCGTGATGTTGATCCGGGCGCTCGGAGGCGGCTGGAACTCGAGTTCGCTGCCGCAACCGGAGGTGCTCACTTCGAAAGTTCCCTAACGTATTTCCGGGCAACCGCTCCCTTGGCGGTCGCGGCTCGGAAACAAACGAAACCGAGCCGCGACCGCCAGGGAGCGGTTGCTTTGGTGGGGCAGGCGGTTCCGCCTGCCAACCAATTCTCTCACGGCATCCCAGGGAGCGGTTTTCTTGATACGTGGCCGTAATTCCGAAATCGGGTACTTAGCCCCCAACGTGGCGCACGCACTTTTGCGTGCCGCGTCGAGACTCGTCTCGACGCTCGCTTTGGTTCGATCGGAAGACGCCCCTTCGTGGAGCGATTCTGGGCACGTAAACACATGTCGGGGTCGAAAGCTACATCTCCGTCGGGCAGGCACGCCTCGGTTTCTCGCCGACGCGGCGCGACGTCCCCGGTTCGGGTGCAAGCGTCGAGAAAGTCTCGACGCGGCACGCAGGAGTGCGTGCGCCACGTTAAGTTGGCGCGGCCTAACCGCCAGCGAGGATAATTGAGGTTATGGAGACACGGAAGATCGGAAATCAGGGTCTCGCCGCGGGCGCGATCGGTTTGGGATGCATGGGCATGACCCATGCCTACGGGACGGGGGATGAAGCGGAGTCGATTGCGACGATTCACCGCGCGCTCGACGGCGGCGTGACCCTGCTCGATACGGCGGAAGTGTACGGCCCGCACACCAACGAAGAGTTGGTGGGTAAGGCGATCCGCGGCCGGCGCGGCCAGGTCGTGCTGGCGACGAAGTTCGGGATCGTACTGGGATCGGGGGCGAGCCAGCTCGACGGGTCGCCCGCCAATGCCAGGCGCGCCGTGGAAGGTTCGCTGCGGCGGCTGGGCGTGGACGTAATCGATCTTTATTACCTGCACCGCAGGGACCCGGCGGTTCCGATCGAGGAAACCGTGGGCGCGATGAAGGAGCTGGTGGAGGCCGGCAAGGTCCGCTATCTCGGTCTTTCCGAAGTGGGCGTGGAAACCATCCGCCGGGCCCACCAGGTGCATCCGATCAGCGCCGTGCAGAGCGAGTACTCGCTGTGGGAGCGTGGCATCGAGGAATCGATCCTGCCCGCCATGCGCGAACTCGGGGTGGGGTTGGTACCGTTCAGCCCGCTCGGGCGCGGGTATCTGACGGGCGCCTTCCAGTCGAGCTCCGTTTTCGTGGCCGGCGATTTTCGGCGCAGTCTGCCCCGGTTTGACGATGCACACATGGCGGCGAACCAGAAGCTGGTCGATACGGTGACGGCCGTTGCCGCGCGCCATGGGGCGAGCCCGGCGCAGGTTGCGCTCGCCTGGGTCCTGACAGTGGCGCCGGACGCGGTGCCGATTCCGGGCACCAAGCGGAGGGCGTACCTGGACGATAATCTGGGAGCGGTGAACGTTCACCTGACGGCGGAAGATATGGCGGAGTTGGACCGGTTGGCGTCGATGGTCGTCGGCGACCGCTACCCGCCGGCTTTGGCGAAGACGGCGGAACGGTAGGGCAGCCCGATCCGGGGGGCGCAGGTTAAACGCGGCAACCGCTCCCTGGCGGTCGCGGCTCGGTTACTGGTGCCGCGCGCTTACCGAGCCGCGACCGTTAGGGAGCGGTTGCCGAGATTCGAGGGCACGGCATGTTCAGTGGAAACATCAAATTGAAAAAGGAACTGAGCCGGCGGGTGGAGCGTTGCGCCAGGGCCGGAGGGTACAGCTCGCCCCAGGAGTTCGTCGAGCACATCGTCGAGCGCGAACTTGCCAAGCTGGAGGACGCCCAGACCGACGAGAACATCGTGAAGAAGCTTAAGGGCCTGGGTTACATCGACTGAATGCGGACTGTAACGGACTCGTGTGCAACCGCTCCCTTGGAATCTGTGAATAAATCATACGTCGCAGGCGGAACCGCCTGCGCCACCAAAGCAAGTGCATTGCTTTCATTGGTGGGGCAGGCGGTTCCGCCTGCCCAGCGAATCGGAAATGCGCGAGACCACAATAAACGATGGTCTGTCCCACTTAATTGCGAAAGCGGGCCCTGAGCGATGGCACTGGCGACACTGGCCGCGTTCAGCGTTGTAGCCGGGGCGGCAATTGCGTGGATTTTCAAAGTGGCCTCGAGCCGCCTGGCGCTCCGGTTGGCGCGTCGCCGCATGCGCGCGCACCTGCTCGCCATGCGCTTGTTTGGCGGCGATCCGGTGGTCGTCCTCGGTTCGCAAGGCCGCCTTCTGGCGTGGAGCGCGCGCTATATGGCGCTTCTGTTGCCGCCTTTCCTGCTGGTCGCCGTACCGCTGTTCTTCGCCTGGGACCCGATGGACGCGGTGTGGGGGCGCGCTCCTCTGGCGCCAGGCGATACGGCCGTAGTGACGGCCCGCCTGCGCGGGGACGTCTTGGGCGCGCAATTGATTGTGCCGGCCTTTCTGGTGGTGGAGTCGCCGCCGGTGCGGGTCCCGGATGAACGCGAAGTGAGCTGGCGCGTACGCGTCCGCCAGGCAGGCTCGGGAGAAGCGATGGTGCGGGTTGGAACCGGGCGCGCCGGCAAGTGGATCGAGGCTCGTCCCGGCCTGCATTACCTGGCCGAACGGACTGCGACGGCGGGCAGCCCGATCGAGTGGGTCGAAGTCCGCTATCCGCGCGCATTCCCCAGCCTGGCCGGGGTTTCAGCCGATTGGGTGGTCTGGTTCTGGTTGATTTCCGCGGTCACGGCCCTCGCCCTGCGCCGCAGGCCGCGGATCGCAATGGGCTGACCCAAGATCGTGGGGCAGACCATTGTCTGCGATCTGTCGCCTCGACGAGGCCTTAGGAGCGTCGGCCACAGAAGCATGAACTCGGAAACACCCCACGTCATTTTTGTTCTGCCTCTTCTTAGCGTATGCCTTCTTTCGCGTCGGCGCGGGGCCTAAATGAGCTTTTCTTGTTTTGCTGCGGGGGCTTAATCGTAAGCGATGGAACGGTGCTTGATGGTCAGGACGAACACCACGCGGTTCTGTTCGCGAATATCGCAAATAATCCGGTAATCGCGAACACGATAACGCCACAGCCCGCGAAGCTCGTGGCGCAAGGGCTTTCCGAAGCGGCGCGCGTCTTCGTCCGTGGCGATGCGGGTGTCCAGGTAGTCGAGAATTTCCCGCTGCACTGCCCGGTCAATGGCCTTTAGGTCTTTTTCGACCCGTGGGTCGTACTCAATCGTCCAAGCCAAGGTTTTTGCGCAGCTGATTGGAAGTGATGCCGGGTTGAGGGTCGGCAAGGCGTTCCTGCGCCGTGCGAAGATCGTCAGCGTCCCCTTGATAATGCTCCACAATGAAATCGCGCACGTAATCGGACAGGGGCACACCTCGCGCCTGCGCGGCGGCGTTGAATTGCGCCTCTATCTCCTTCGGCATGTCGAGCGTCACCCTCATGCCTTCAGACTACGGCAAAACGGCCGCGCCTGCAATGTGGCTTGAAAGTTGAGCCCTAAGTTAGCACCCGCCCGTCCATCCACTCCGGCCGGGCCACCCCGAACAGATCCAGAATGGTGGGCGCCAGGTCCTCGATGCCGGGGTTATCCCCAGCCAGGCGCAGGTTCGAGAAAAGCACCCCCGGCACCAGCACCGGATCGACGGCGTGATCGCCGCTCCAGGCCTTGGGATTGTCCTCGATGAGCTGCCCGGTCACCTGGCCAATCGCCGATTCCCAGGAAATGCGGTATCCGTCGCCGTAGCCCACGATCAGGTCCGGCGCCGCGTCCAGATACGGCCCGCGGTAGAGCGAACCCGTGGCATACACGTGGGCTACCGGGGTTCCGCCATCCTCGTCGCGCAGCGCAGTCAGTCCCGAAGCGATCTCGCCGGTGAGCGCCGCGGCGTCGCCGGCCGGCACGATCCCGTGCGCTTCCCTGCCGCTCAGATTCAGATACAGGCCCGAGAGCCCCAGCGCGTAAGCGCGCGTCCTCGACCAATCCACGTCCGCGAAGAAAGGCGCGGAAACGGCGCCATTCTCCCCATGCGTTTCCCGCAGCGCCAGATAGCCGTTCCGGTGCAGCCACGTGTTGATATGTACCGAGCGCCGGAACGTGCGGAAGCCGTGATCGGAAAGCACGAACAGGGCGGTTCGCTCGTCCACGAACGGCAGTATCTCGCCAACCAATTCGTCCATGCGCCGGTACATCTCTTCAATCACCGCGCCGTGCGGGTTGCCGGGCTGGTTCATCTGGCGGTTAAACATATGCTGCAGGCGGTCGCTAGTATCGAACACGCAGGCCACCACGCCGCGGCGCGCGGTCTTCAAAGCGGACAGAAACATGGAGCGCCGCTCCTCGAAGATATCCCAGGACTGCTTCAGGAACGCGTCCTCGCCGATCACCCGCTCGTTGAGCGCCCAGGTGTCCTCGGCCATCCCGGCTGTGGCGAAGGGACCGGCCAATCCCGCCAGGTACGCGGCATAGCAGGAGGGATGGCTGATCGGCAGCGCGGGCCGTTCCGGGTCGAGCTGAATCGGGGTCATGTACAGCGAAACGTGCGGGGCGGTTTCGGTCGCGAGGAAGCGCACCAGTCCGCAAGCCTTAGGCCCCAGAGCGGACCTGAATTCGAGTGGCAGCCAGCCGCTATACTCTCCGGCACGCAAGCGGTGGCGCTCGCCTTCGACCTCCAGATCGACGCGGTCCGGCGCCTCGACGCGCACTTTCAAAGAAATGGTGAGCGGCGCGCCGCTCGCCTGGAACGTGTCCGCCGGTCCCTCGATCCGCCCTTCCAGCCAGTCGCCTTTGCGGTGCAATGGGTAGCGGCTGCCGCTCTCGTATTGGACTTCGTCGATGCGGGTGGTGAATTGGGAGAAACTGCCCTGGGTCCCGCGCAGGTCGGGAACGCACATGCCCGAGAGCAGCCGGCCCGGAAACGGCTCGGCGGGAAAGGTGATGGGAACGCGCAGAATCGTGCAGTCCACGCCGCGCTCGCCGAGAATGCTCCAGAACGTCCGGCTCTTGCGGCGCAATTCGACCGGAGTCCGGCTGAGCGGGATGCGATACCGGCCGAGCTTCAGTACGCGGCGCGGAGTGCCGACACGGGCCGAGGACAATTGCGGCAGGTAGGTACGCAAGTCCCGGTCGAGGAAATCGAAGATGTTGTGCTTGGCCGGGCTCACGCCGGTCGCGAAGGTGGACCAGGCTACCGGAGAAAGCGCGGGGAAAGTGGTGCGCAGGCGCCGGTAGCTGCCGCTCGCGCGCAGCCGCGCCAGGTTCGGCAGCTTGCCCTCTTCAATCAGCCGCTCGGTAATGGCCGGATCGAAGCCGTCCAGCCCCAGCACGATCGTCTTTCGCACCTTGGCCCGCGCGTAGCCGCCGCGCCGGCGCACCAGCCGCCACAGCACGCGGAAGGGCCACAGCAGCACCGACAACGCACCCAGCAGCATGCCGGTCAGAAGCGTCAGGAACGAGCCGAGAAAGGCAAACCCCGCACCGGGCCCGATATAGGCCGGCGGAATCGGGAACCCGATCACCGCAGCTTGCCCTCGAGGAACGGAACTTCAAGCACCTTGTCGTGCACGATGGGGCCGTGGCCGAAATATCCGTCCTCCCCGAACAGTTCGCCATGATCGGCGGTGATGGTCACGTAGCTGTTCTTGGGGAGCAGATCGAATAGCTCCACGAATACCGTGTCCAGGTACTTCACCGCCGCGATCTGGCGCTGCCGCAGCGCGGCAAGCTGACGCTCGTCGAAAAACTTGCCCTTCCGCCGCACCAGCTTGCCGCCGACCACCGATTCGTCCAGGTGCTCAAAAGCCCCGTGTACGCCGTGGATGCGCGGCCAGCTTTCCTGCGGTTCGCCGGGCAGCGCATAAGGATAGTGCGTCTCGCCCACGTTCAGCAGGTAGAAGGAGGGTTTGTCCCGCTGAAACTTCATGGCGCGCACCATGGCCCGCATGTCGTTGTGCCGGTCCATCAGCCGGAACGTGTCGAAACCCGTGTTGATCGGCGTCTTCGGGTTTAACACCGGCAGCGAGACCATGGCGTGCGTGGCGTAACCCAGCGTGTCCTTCAGGAACGGCGGCAGGTAGAGCCTGGGGACCAGCGCCTTGAACTCGAAATCCGTCGTTCCCAGCCGTTCGTTGTATTTCAGCAGGTCCCGCCTGTAGTACTCCGAAGCGAACACGTGGGCCGGGCTCGTGTGCGGCATCAACCCCATCAGCAGGTTGAAGTGGGACGGCGAGGTCCAGGATGCGTAGGACCAGCGGCGCTCCAGACGCCCCAGTTTTCGCATCGTCGCCGGGCGGGCCTTCACGAACGCGTCGTACCGGCAACTATCGAGCACCACGAGCACGTAGTTATTGCGTTGCGGCACGCCCCGATTATCGCAGATCCATCCCTTTCAGAGCCGCGACCGTTAGGGAGCGGTCGGACCCCGTCGCTGGAAATCCGAACGTTGGTACTAAGCCTTCTGCCAACATTGCATTCATTAGTGTATTTGGATACGATGCTGAATATGAATAAACGGCGTCTCACGCGGCGCGAAAGCCAGCAATTGACGCGCGTCAAATTCATCGAATCCGCCGAGCGGGTGTTCGCGCGCGACGGCTTCGACGCGGCTTCGGTCGAGCAACTCGCCGCCGAGGCGAATTTCTCCCGCGGCGCTTTCTACTCGAACTTCGAGAGCAAGGACGAGCTCTTCCTCGCGCTCCTCGACAAGAAACGCATCGAGGCGCAGCACGCCTTGGACGCCATTTTGCGCGAGAAGAACGACGCCAATGAGCGTTTCCAAGCCGCCCGGGATTGGTACGCGGACCAGTGGCAACAACGAACGTGGACGGTTCTGAGAACCGAATTCAACTTGCGCGCGCTGCGCCAGCGCACGCTTAGGAAACGGTTGAGCGCCCTCTGGCGGCAGGAATTGGACGCCTACTCGGACCTCCTCGCGCAGTACCTTTCCCAAGCCGGCCTGACGCCGGCCGAGAGCCCGCGCACCATCGCGCTGTCGCTGCTGGCCGCCGCTCAGGGTCTGGGCATGCTGTCGATGCTCGCCTCGGACGCGGCATTCGAGTCCAGCCTCGCCGAGTCCCGAAAGCTGGCGTTCGACCGTCTCGTCCCCCGTCCGCCCGATCCAGCGCCCCGTGGCCGGCGGGGCTCGAAGGAAAACCCGAAAGAAAAGAGGTAATCCATGGACCCGAGAATTCCGCTTTTGATTTTTCTGGCCGGCGTGGCCGCGTCGTGTTCGTCTCCAGGAGACGGCGGGCAGGCGCCGGCCGCCATCCCCGTCAAGGTCGGCAACGTCCGCCGCATTCACACCGCCCAAACCGTTCCGGTCAGCGGGTCGGTGGTCTCGTGGAGCGACCCCGCCAACGTTGCCTTCGTGGTTTCGGGCAAAGTGGTTGAGGCCGGCCCCAGGGAGGGCGACGCGGTCCGGAAGGGACAAGTGCTGGCGAGGATCGATCCGGCGGATTATACGCTCGCGGTCGAAGCTGCCGAAGCACAGGCGGCGGCGGCGCGGGCCTTGCTCGACAAGGCCGAATCCCCGGCGCGTCCGGAGGTCCTCGAACAGGCGCGGATTGCCTTTGCACGGGCCGAGGACGAGTACCGCCGCATGAAGCAGCTTTACGATTCGAAGAGCCTTGCGCCCAACGATTTCCATAAATTCGAAGCCGCTTATGAGGCGGCCGGGCAGCAGTACAGGCAAGCGCAGGCAGGCGGCCAGAAGGAAGATCGCGCGCAGGCGCGGGCGGTCTACGATCAGGCGGCCGCGGCCGCCGGCATAGCGCGCAAGCACCTCGACGACGCCACCCTCCGCTCGCCGGTGAGCGGCTTTGTCTCGAGCCGCTCGGTTCAGGTCGGTGAGATGGCTTCCCCGGGGCGCCCGGTTTTCCAGATCGTCGAGCTCGACCCGGTGGAAATCACCGTGGGTGTGCCGGAAACCGATATCCATCTGGTGCGGCTTGGCCAGAGCGCCGCGGTTCAAGTCCCGGCCGCGCCGGGCGAGGCGTTCGAAGGCACGGTCCGGTTGATCAATGTCGCGGCCGATCCCACCACCCGCACCTACATGGTCCGCATCCGGGTTCCCAACCCGCAGCACACCCTCCGGGTGGGCATGATCGCGGAGGCACAGATTCGCAGCGATCTCGCGCTCGACGCCATGACGCTGCCCGGAGAATCGGTGCTGCACGATCCGCAGGGCGCCACCGTGGTTTTCGTCTATTTCCCCGAGCAGAAGCGGGTGTACTCGAAGCGCGTCGAAACGGGCACGGTCTACGGCCGGGAGATCCAGATCAAGAGCGGCCTCGCGGGCGACGAGTCCGTCGTCGTTGCCGGCCAGGAGCGGCTTCGCGACGGAGTTGCCGTGGCCGCCGCGCCGGAGGCGAGGTAGGCGCATGAACCCCATCAAAGGCTCTTTGCGCTATCCGCTCGTGTCCGTCATTCTGGCGGCCATGGCGGTGGCGGTTGGGATCCATGCGTTTCTGACCATGCCGCGCACCGAGGATCCCAGCATTACCATTCGCCAGGGCCTGGTGCTGGCCGCCTATCCCGGCGCCACCACCGAACAGGTGGAGCAGCAGGTCACCAGGAAGCTGGAAGAGCACATTCTGAAGTTCCCGGAGGTGCGCAAACAGAAAACCTACTCCACCAGCCGGCCGGGACTGGTGACCGTCAAGGTGGAGCTCGAGGAGAACGTCACCAACGCCGACCAGTTTTGGGCCAAGCTGCGCCTGGAGCTGATCGAAACCGCCCTCACCGAACTGCCGGCCGGTGTGCGCGGCCCCATCGTCAATTCCGATTTCGGCGACACGGTCGCCATGTTGCTCGCCATTCATGGCCGGCGTTACGGCTATCGCGAACTGCGCGACTACGTGGACCGCATTCAGGACGAGCTGCGGGGTGTCCGCAACGTGGGCAAGCTGGCCACCTACGGCGAGCAGGGCGAACAGATCTGGATCACCAGCAGCCTGGAGCGGATATCGCAATACTTCGCCGATCCGCTGCGCGTCATCGAGTCCTTGCAGCAGCGCAACATCGTCCAGAGCGCCGGCAACCTCGATATCGGCGCGGAGAGAATCCCCCTTCGCGCCACCGGACTGTTCACCACCGAAGACCAGATCGGCAGCGTGCTGGTGGATATATCGCGCACCGGGCAGCCGGTGTATATTCGCGATTTCGCCAAGGTGGAGCGCCGCTACCAGGATCCGTCCTTCGTGGTCCGCTACGACGGCGAGCCGAGCGTCATGCTCTCCATCGAGATGCAGAAGGGCAAGAACATCGTCGAATTGGGCGACGAGCTGGGGGCCGTCTTTGCCCGCCTGTCCGCGCTTTTGCCGCCCGATATCCACGTCGATCCGATCGCCAACCAACCCGCCGTCGTCCGAACGCGCATCGCCGACCTCAGCCGCGAATTCCTGCTGGCGATCGGCGCGGTCATCCTGGTCACCATCGTGCTGCTGCCGTTGCGCGTCGCGGTCATCGCGGCGGTGGCGATTCCAGTCACGGTGATGACGTCGCTCGGCGTACTGGACACGATCGGCATCCAGTTGAACCAGGTTTCGATCGCCGCGCTGATCATGGTGCTGGGCATCGTGGTCGACGACGCCATCGTCATTGCGGATAACTATGTCGATTGCCTGGATCGGGGCATACCCAGGCCCGATGCCGCCTGGCAATGCGTGCGGGAGGTCCTGGTCCCGGTGGTCACCGCCACGCTCACCATCATCGCTTCCTTTCTGCCGCTGCTGATTCTCTCGGGCTCGGTCGGCGAATTCATCAGCGCCCTGCCCATTACCGTCGCGGTGGCGCTCGGCGTCTCCTTCGTGGTGGCGATTCTGGTCACTCCGCTGCTGTGCCGCTTCTTCATTCGCCAGGGGCTGCACCGGGGCCAGACCGAACTACGGCCCGGCCAAAAGAGAACCAGTATGCTCGACCGGCTGCAGACTGCCTATAACCGGTCCATCGTATTCTCCATGCGCCGCAAGCCTCTGACCGTGGTCCTGGGCCTGGCGGCGGTGGCGGCTGGCGTGCTGATGCTCCAAACCGTCCCGCAGCAGTTTTTTCCTTCGGCCGAACGCAACCAGTTCGTCATCGACGTGTGGATGCCTCGAAACGCCCGCATCGAAGCTACCGCCGCAACCATGGGCCGCATCGAGCGTGTGCTGGCCGGCAAGGCGGAAGTGGCGCACTATGCGGCATTCGTGGGTCGGAGCGCTCCCCGTTTCTACTACAATGTGAGCCCGCAGGATCCCGACCCCGCTTACGGCCAGTTCATCGTCGATACCAAAGACGAAAAGACGGTTCCGGCCCTGGTGTCGGAGCTTCGCCGGAGCCTGGCTGAAGAGGCGCCCGAAGCCCTGGCGATTGTCAAAGAGCTGCAACAGGGCATGACCATGGAGGCTCCCATTGAGGTCCGCATTTCCGGATACGGCGTCGCCGAGTTGCAGCGGATCGGAACCGGCGTTGAGAAAATCCTCCACCAGGTCCCCTATGCCCAGTCGATTTACAACGATTACTTCGGCGACTCGGGCCTGGTGGATGTCGACATCGATACGGAAGTCTCCAATCGGCTGGGATTGACTAACGCCTCGGTCTCTGGCCTACTGGCCGGCGCCTTCAGCGGGGATCCGGTCGGCACCTTTTGGGAAGGCAACCGCGCCATCACGATCCTGCTCCGCCTGGAGGCCGCGCGCAGGAGTTCGTTCGAGGACGTCCGCAACGCTTACGTGCCCTCCGCGATTACGCACGCCAGCGTCCCGCTGCGCTCCATCGCCCAATTGACGCCCCAGTGGCAGACCAGCCGCATCGTGCGCCGCAACGGCGTCCGCACCCTGACGGTCCGCGCCTTTCCGCAACGCGGGCACTATGCCTCCCAGGTCCTGAACGCCATCGACCGCCCGGTGAAAGCCCTGGCGCTCCCCGCCGGCTATCGTCTCGAATACGGCGGCGAGATCACCAACCGCAACGAAACTTTGCCCATGATGACCGAAGCGCTGGCCATCAGCCTGGTCGCCATTTTCCTGGTGCTGCTGATGCAGTTTCGCAACCTTTCCGAACCGCTGCTGGTGATGTGCTCGATCCCGCTGGCGATGTTCGGCGCCATGCTGGGCCTGGTGCTCACCCGCAACCCATTCGGTTTCACGGCCTTCACGGGCATGATCGCGCTCTCCGGAATCGTGGTGCGGAACGCCATCATCCTGGTGGATTACATTAACGAAAAGCTGCGCGAGGGGCACTCGCTCGAAGCCGCCGCCATCGAAGCCGGCGAGCGCAGGCTGCGCCCGATTTTCCTCACCACCATGGCCGCCGCGGTCGGAGTCACGCCGATGATTATTTCCGGATCGAGTTTGTGGAGCCCGCTGGCGAGCGTAATCGCCGTGGGGCTGGTCTCTTCCATGTTCTTTACCCTGATCGTGGTCCCGGTCCTGTTCGTGCTGGTGAAATCGCATGGCGCCTCGAAGCCCGCCGCCGGAGCCGGCGCCATCATAGCCCTTCTGCTGGCGCTCTTGCTGACCCCGGCGCCAGCCCGCGCCGCCTCGAGACAACTCACCTTGCCCGAAGCGGTCGATCTGGCGTTGAAACAAAACTCGGCCCTCAAGATTGCCCGCGCGCGCGTTCGAGAAAACCGGCAAAAAGAGGTTACCGCGCGAGCCGATTACTTTCCGCAACTGGCCAATAGCACCAATCTTTGGGGTCTGTCGGACCGGGAACTGGTAACCATTCCCGCGGGCAGTCTCGGTGCCATATCCGGCATCGGCCCCTTTCCTCCGGAGAACGATGTCATCAACCAGGGGTCGAGCACGGTGCTGCTGACCAATACCACCCTCGGCCAGCCCTTGACGCAATTGTTCAAAATCCGTGCCGCCAACGACGTGGCCTCCGCCGAGCGCCGCGTTACCGAAGCGGACCTGAAGAAGGACGAAGACGAAGTGGTGCTCGGAGTCCACCAGCTCTACTATGGCTTGCTGGCGGCCCGCAAGCGGATCGAGGTCGTGCGGGCGGAAATCGCGGCGGGAGAGGAAGCCCTGCGGGAAGCTCGAAACGCGGTGGATGCGGGCGACGCCCTGGAAGTTGCGGCGGTCGGCGCGCACGCCAGCCTGTTGCACAGCCAGCAGGCGGTGCTGGCCGCCGAGAACCAAGTCTCCGATTTGACCGCCGAGATGGACGACGCACTCGGTTTGCCCCTGGATACGGAACTGGACTTAGCGGACGTGAAAGTGTCCGCGGATGCCAAACTCTCCCGCCAGCAGTACCTCGATGCGGCGCTGGCAGGGAACCCGGAAGTGCAGTCCGCCCGGGAAACCGTGGCTAAAGCGCGCAGCGGCGTGCGCGCCGCCCAGTACGAGTACATTCCCGACATCGGTGCGTTCGCCCGTCACACCTATCAGAGTGGCGTCCCGTTCGTGGCTCACAATTTCGGCACGTTCGGGCTCCAGATGACCTGGAACATCTTCGATTGGGGGAAACGCAAAGGCGTCGTCGGCCAGCGCGACGCGCTTCTCACCCAGGCCGAAGAGAACCTGCGCCGCGTCACCGACCGCGTCTCGGTGGAGGTGGATAAAGCGTATCGGAAACTGGAGCGGTCCGAACTCATGATATCGGTCGCCGCCGAGGCCCTGGCCCTCGAAAGGGAGAGCCAGCGGCTGAGCGGCAACCAGTTCCAGGCCGGCGTCATTTCCGAAGCCAAGAACGCCCAAGCCGTGGCCGGGACCAGTAAGGCGGAACTCGACGAACTCGAAGCCCGGCTGGCACACGAATTGGCCATAGCGGAGATGGATCGCGCAGCCGGCATTCGCTCCCACTGATTCGGCACGCGGCCGCCAGGCCGTAAAAGCGTCCCGCCCTATTCCCGGGTCATGCGCTCCACCACCACCCGCCTGGCATTCTGCAGAAGAGTGGTAGCTTGGGGCAGCGATCGGACGGCCTCGGCCACTTCCGGATCGGTCTGGTCGAACACCTGGCTGCTGGCATCCACGTTGAACGCCCAGAGGTACACCTCGCGGGCCAGGTAGCGCCGGATCCAATCGTGATCCTGGGTGAACTGGGCTTCGGTGAAGTGGTAACCGTGCTCGAGCAAATAGTCGTGCAATTGTTCCAGAAAAGCGTTGTCCGGCATCCAACCGTCGGGCAGACGGGGGCCGTGCTGGGCAAAATAAGAGCGTGTGAACGCGAAGATCCCGTCGCGGTATAGATCGGCCTGCAGGGTATCGATGGGAGGCGCTTTGTACTTTTCGTCCGGGGTGATGCCGCCCCCGCCGTAGACGGTGCGGCCGCTATCGGTCATCTTCACGTCGTCGGCGTTGCGCGTGAGCCCGTCCTCGTGGGTGTAGTAGTCGTAAAAGGACAGCCGGGAATAGTCGCGCTGAATCAGGCGCCCGCTGGGGGTGTAAAAGTGCGCCGTGGTAAGCGCCAGCGCGGTCCGGTCGGGCAGCGGGAAGACGGTTTGAACCAGGCCCTTGCCGAAGGTGGTTTCGCCCAGCACCCAGGCGCGGTCGTGGTCCTGCAGCGCGCCGGAAACGATTTCCGCCGCCGAAGCCGATCCGCGGTCCACCAGCACCACAATGGGGTAATCGCGGCCGCGGTTGCCATGATCGGCGGTATAGACCTTCTCCGGGGACGAACGCCCGCGCTGCGACACCACCACCTGGCCCTTGCGAAGAAAATGGTCGGCTACGTCGACGGCCTGCGTCAGCAGACCGCCCGGATTGCCGCGCAGGTCGAGCACCAGCCCCTGGACGCGGTCCTCGCCCAGGCGCTTGAGCGTGTCGTTCATCTCCCGCATCGTATAGTCGCCGAAACTCAGAATCTTGAGATACGCGACGCCGGGTTTGAGCCAAAAGGCGGGTTGCACGCTGGGGCGGATAATATCCTCGCGGACCAGGTTGAACGACATCGGCTCGGCCACGCCTTCCCGCCGCACCCCGATCTTGACCGAACTGCCGCGGTCGCCTTTCAGCAGGTCGACCACCTCGTTGGTGGTGAGCCGGTCGGTGGATTTGCCGTCCACCGAAACGATGATGTCGCCGGGGCGAATGCCGGCGCGATAGGCCGGCGATCCGGGAAACGGCGCATGCACGACGGTCTGGTTATGGCGCGGGGAAACCTCCATACCGACCCCGGAATAGTGCCCCTTCTGGTCTTCGTTCCAGAGCGCGTACTCCTTGGGATCGAGGAAGTTGGTGTGTGGATCGAGGCTGCGCGTCACCCCCGGCAGCGCGCCGTCGTAAATCGCCTGATCGGCGTCGACCGGCGTGGCGAAGTTCTTTTCCACCAGCGCGTACGCTTTGGTGAAGGTCGATATGACCCCCGGTGCGCTCCGATTGGCGGAAGCATCCGGCGGCGACGCCCGCAAGCTGCCCGCGAACCGGCCCCAGGGGAGCGAACCCAGCAGGATCAAAACAATCACGGCCGCCAGACCATTCCGCCTCAGTCGCATAGAACCGCTAGCCCCCTCCCCTTCACTTCAGTAGACGCCCGCGAACCCGTTTTGGCTTCCAAAAACCATTATGTCGCGAAAGGGAAGGCGGCAAGTTGGCCCGAGCGGCGCCGCGATTCCGTGTTGACCAATGGACGTTCGCCAGTTCCCAGTATGTTTCGAGTCTCAGCGCGCAAACCGGTGATTGATCAGCGAAGGCAGGTGATAGGCTTGGTTCAGCAGTTCCGCCGGATCGGTTACCGCCCACAACACACAGATTGCTTCAGTCACCGTGCCGATTGGAGCGCCTTGAGAGACGACCAGCAGGCCCGGGCTTGACTTCCCTGCCGCCAGGTGGTTCCGGAAGTGATTCAGCATGGTCCGGCGATCGTGCGAAACCAGCACACGGCCCTGACTGGCAGCGCGGTCCAGAAGTTCAGGGTCGCCGAGGCCGTCGAGCGCGCTCTCCTGGGCCGAAGCGAAGTCAATCGCGGGCTCCCGCCGCCGGACCGCCGTGACGATTGCGAACTTGAGATCGCTATCCGCCTGGAAGCGAATCCTCAAGAACAGGACTCTTCCACCTTGGCTCTGGCCCGCTGGATCTTTTCCCACAGAACCGGGTTCGCCTCCGACATGCGGATGCCGCTGCCCTCGAACTCACGCTCGGTTTCTTCGAGGTACCTGTCGATCTCGGGCTGGTGGTCCAGATAGAAGGCTATGGCGCCGTAGATCTGTGACCGTTTGAGCAGCGGAAAGTCTTCCTGAATTGCCTCAGGCGATTGCCCCTCGTTGAACGAGCACACGACCGAGTCGAGCGAAATACGCGTTCCGGCCACATAGTAGCCCCCATTACGCTGTTCGACATACTCGGCGTGCATATACAGCTCCTGCTTCAAGTATATGGCGAACCCGGCGTCAATGCCGCCGCCGCCCTCAGGCCGGCAATCCGCGGTGCACAGCGTCCAGCACCCCGTTGAGAAACTGTACCGAATCTTCGCTCGAAAACTTGCGCGCCAGCTCGAGTGCCTCGTCGATCGAAACCGCCGCCGGCGTCCCGGCGTGGATCATTTCATACACCGCCAGGCGGAGAATGTTGCGGTCCACCGCCGGCATGCGCTCCATCCGCCAATGCTCGGCGTGCTTGCCGATCTGCCCGTCGATTTCCGCCAGGTGTTCCACCGTGCCCTGCACCAGGCTGGAAGCGAAAGCGTCCCGCTGCGGATGTTCCTCGGCGAACAGGGCGTCATAGTAGGCGTCCATGGTTTCTTCCAGCGGTTGCCGGCGTGCGTCCCACAGAAACAGGATTTGCAGCGCGCGCTCGCGGGATTTACGGCGGGAAGGCATCAGCCCGCCTGCCGCAGTGCGCGCAACAGATTGGCCATTTCGATGGCCGTCATGGCAGCGTCGAAGCCCTTGTTTCCGCCCTTGGCTCCGGCGCGGTCAATGGCCTGCTCCAGCGTATTGGTGGTCAGAATTCCGAAGGCGATGGGTACCCCGGTCTCGGCCGCCGCCGCCGCCACGCCCTTGGCCGACTCGCTGGCCACGTAATCGAAGTGCGGAGTCTCGCCGCGGATCACCGCGCTCAGACAAACAATGGCGTCGTAGCGGTGCTGACGCGCCAGTTCGCTCGCCACCAGGGGGATCTCCCACGAGCCCGGTACCTTCACGACATCGATCTGGTCCGCCGCCGCCCCGCTCCGGTTCAGCGCGTCCAGCGCCCCCGCCAGCAGCCGCTCGCAAACGAAACTATTGAAGCGGCTCACGATGACGGCAAACCGCAAGCCCGCCGCGTTCAGATGACCTTCAATGGTTTTCGGCATGTTCATTTTCCAGCGAATTCCGGGCTTCGTTTTTCCAGGAACGCCCGTGTTCCCTCGCGAAAATCCTCTGTAGCGGCCGATAATCCGAAGACCGCCGCCTCCATCCGCAATCCCTCTTCCAGCCCGCCGCCGAAACCCGTATCCACCGCTTCCATCACGAGTGAAATCGCCAGCGGCGCGTGCCGCAACACCTTCTCCAACCATGCGCGGCTGGCCGCTACCAGTTCGGCCTGCGGCACTACCGCGTTCACCAGGCCGATGCGGTAGGCTTCCGCCGCCGTGATCGGTTCGGCCGATAGCAGCAGCTCCAGTGCCCGCCCTCGCCCCACCAGCCCGGGCAGCCGCTGCGTACCGCCGTAGCCCGGAGTCAAACCCAATCTAACTTCCGGTTGGCCGAATCGCGCGCTCTCCGCCGCAAACCGGACCGTGGCCGCCATCGCCAGCTCCAGCCCTCCGCCCAACGCATAACCGTTCACCGCTGCTACCGATGGCTTGCCCATGGTTTCCAGCATGCGGAACACCCGCTGCCCCCGCAGTGCCACCTGGCGCATTTCGTTGGAGGAAAGCACCGCCAGTTCGGCCACATCCGCACCCGCCACAAAAGCTTTGTCGCCGGCTCCGGTGATCGCCAGCGCGCGCACCGCCCGGTCCGACGCCGCTTGCGAAAACGCCTGCTCCAGCTCGCCGATCACCGCGCTCGAGAGCGCATTCAGCTTGGCGGGACGATTGACTGTGATCCAGGCAATTCCGGCTTTGTCCAGATCCCACTGGATGTTGTCAAAGGACACTATACGAAGAGTGTAGCACCCTGGTTTGGGAGTCCTGGTCCGGGCCAGTTTCTTGGCGGCGCGTCAAAAAACCGTCGCTATAGACCATCATAGGAGACATGTTTTCAGTAACTTAGATTTGGAGCTGCGAGTGCACTCCAGTGACGGTATGACGTTCAGCGTGCTCCACGAATCGAACCTCTGGCCGGCGGTGAAAATCATGAGCTGGCTGGCTCCGCTGGAACAGGACGACCCGGTTGCGTTTCGCCATGTGACCACCCGGATTGCCGAAGGTCTGACCACGGCCGCCGGCCATGCTCAGTCCGAGGGCGACAGCGACGAGGCCGCGCGCTGCCAGCAACTCGCCCGCATCTTGCAGGGCGTCCTCGGTAAACCGGCCTCGGCGCCCCCCTGCGCGCAGGTCGCCGCACATGACTAAACAAGGAGCCAACCATGACGATCAGCGGCTTGAATTCCCTCTACAGTACGATAAGCGGCGTGTTCGGCGGATCGAGCAATTCCTCCAGTTCCACCAGCGCGGCCAACACCTCCTCCGCCAGCCAAATCACGGATTCGCAGCAATTCTCGCCGGCCGCAATGATGCTGAGCCTGCTGCAGCAACTCCAGCAGAGCAATCCGACCGAGTTTCAGCAGGTGACGGGGCAGATCGCGACCAATCTGCAAGCCGCCGCGCAAACCGCGCAATCGGCGGGGAATTCCACCCTGGCCACTCAGCTCAACCAGTTGGCGAGCGATTTTCAGAATGCGCCCACGACCGGCCAGTTGCCTACTGCCCAAGCGCTGCAGCAAGCCGGCATCGGCGGCCATCATCATCACCATCACCACGCCGATACGAACTCGTCCAACTCATCGAACTCTTCCAACTCGCTGGAGTCCCTCTTCAACTCGCTCGCATCGAACGGATCGTCGTCCACCGCATCGAGCTCCAGTTCGCTCAACCCCATGGCGATCATCTTCAACACCCTGGAGTCGAGTGGATTATCGACCGGCGGGTCCGGTTCCACAGGTAGTTTCGCCCTGTAGTCGTTCGTCGTCTTGCTAATGTACGACAAACTTGTCCCGTCTGTAACCTGAAGCGGGAGGCAGGCCATTCGTCCCGTTTGGCCTGCCCTATTCAATTCGTGGCGCAGGCTGTCAAGCCTGCAGAGCCGAGATTCTTCTCGGCTTTTCTTGTTGTGCCTGACCTCGGCACCTGCCAGTCCAGCCAAAGTGAACAGCATCGGGCTTAAGCCCAATCGCGCACAAAATTGCCCACCCCAAGGCTGATGCGGAGGCGCGCTGGCTGGAAAAGCGCGTGGCGCGGCTCTAGCCCGTGATCGGTCGTGAGTCGAGACGCGGGCATAGCCGTATTTCATGCCCGCATTATGGGACAACAAAACGGAAGGGTTCGGGACGCTCTTTATTTACTCGTCGCCGAGTTACGAACACCCGCGCTCCTCTCGGACAGGTGTGACAGTTCGTAGAACGTCCGCACCTGAAGACCTCCCGGCGTGAACCCCGAACTCAAGCATCAGACCCACTTCCCGCGTCGCACAAATCACGACCCAGTAACGAACCTCATATCCCGCAGACACAAAGTCAAGGGCAGGGGACTCCGGAAAGAAGCGAATGCCCTCTGACATAAGGCGGTCTTCAATAACCTGCCTTTTCATACCCGGCATAAATTCACGCGAGTATTTCCCTTGCACGTGCGCTAGGTACAGGTCCACGCATGCCCACCAGCCAAACATAAACAGCATCAGGCCTAGCGCTGAAACGATCAATAATATGCGCAGCAGTCTCACATCCTTGATCTTAAATCCCAACTGCGACCCCGAAAGTCTGTTGTTTAGCTGTGTTGCACAAGGGACCGCTCGCGGGACAGCCTCACGGTCGGTAGACAACGGTGTAGTTGGGATAGCGCGTCAATGTCCAGAAACGCAATTCACGGCGGGTCAGGTCCGGCCGGGAATGGCCGCGCAAGGGAGCCGCAGCAAGGAAGCTGCACGCCCTATAGATTTCCTGCTCGACCCGGTCGGCGGCGTCTTCGCTGTCCTGCGCGATGAAAGACCAGATGTCGAAGATATCGGCTTTAGCATGCGGCGTGAGCGCATAGGCGCTCATTGCCGGTTTGCGTGTTCCTGGCGCCAGGCGGCTTTCGCGGCCTGGATTTCCCGCTTCGCCTGGTCGCCGCCCGTCAACTCGCCGCGTTCGGCCTGCAAATAGCCTTCCTCGATGTGCTGGCGCGTTTGAAGCATGTTGTCATAGAATCCGGCCACGGCACCCTCGATGAGGTCGTCGGTTCCGCGTCCGCTCGTGGCGGCGAGGTCCAACAGCTTCTTTTCCGTGCTGGGGGTACGATTCACTTCCGTGCTCTTCGGCTCCTTCTCTCGGAATACGCGAATAACGGCCCGATCCACACTTCTCATGACAGCAACGGAAACATTTCCGGGCAACCGCTCCCTAACGGTCGCGGCTCGGTAACGCGCAAAACCGAGCCGCGACCGCGAGGGAGCGGTTGCTCATTTCGTGGCCGTAGTTCCGAAGGGGGGGGTGCTCAATTCGCCCCGCGGCCGCCGCGCCCACCCGCGGGCGTGGGCTCGGGCAAATCCTTGCGCGGCAGTTTGTCCGGCCGCGTGGCGGCGTTATACACGAACACCGCCTCGATGATCGCCATCTGCTCCATGTCGGCCTGTTGGATGCGGTCGTATACGTCCATGTTGGAATGGTGGGTGCGCGTTTCGTAATCCATCGGGTCCTGAATGAACTGGAAGCCGGGCAGACCGACGCGGTCGAAGGACTGGTGGTCCGTGCCGCCCGTGTTGCGGATGGTAATCACGCCCGGCGTCAAGTCCTTCAGCGCGGCAAACCACTGTTCGAAGATGGGCCGCGCCATTTCGTTCTCCTGCAGGTAGATGCCGCGAATCCGGCCGGTGCCGTTATCCACGTTGAAGTAGCCGGCGAACCCGGCGTGCTCGGCGGTGGGTTTCATGACGGCGGGATCGGCAAAGTGTTCCTTGACGTACGCGGCCGATCCCAGCAGGCCTTCCTCCTCGCCGCCCCACAGCGCCATGCGCACGGTGCGGTCCATTTTCAGGTTGAGCGATTTCAGAATGCGCATCGCTTCCATGGCCACCGCGCTGCCGGCGCCATTGTCGGTGGCGCCCGTGCCCATATGCCACGAATCGAAGTGCCCGCCCACCATGACCAGCTCGTTCGGCTTGCTCGAACCCGGGATCTCCGCAATTACGTTGAACGAATCCGTGTCGCTGGTATCGAACCTGGTCTTGATATCGAACGCCAGCTTCACCGGTACCTGGTGCCCCAGCAGCCGCGCGATGCGGTTGTAGTTCTCGGCGGTGATGGCCACCGAGGGGATGTTCTTAGTCGGATCTCCGGTTCGCGGCGAGCCGTTGCTGGCAAAAACGGTGCCGCTCTCGCCGCGTGCCGACGCCGTCACCGTGGCCAGTACGCCTTCATCGGCGAAGAACGCGCGCTGCTTTTCCTGGAACGCCTGGCGTTCTTCTTGAGTCATCGCCGCCAGCGGGCCTCCGCGGCCCCCACGCCCAGCCGCGTTGCCCGTAGGCAGCACTTCCGGAACCAGCGCCAGCAGTTCGTCATCGGTGTAGCGATGCGCCAGCGGCGTGGTCGGGAACGCCAGTTCCGGCGCCTCCACCGTCAGCACGATCTTCCCTTTCAGCTTGCCGTGCCACTTATCGAGATCGGCCGGCGCCTGGATCTGCGCCAGCATCGCCTCGCCCGTCACCATCCCGGTGGTGCTTCCGCTCCACGCCTGCGGATAGCCGATCAGCGGCATGTAGACCGGCTCGACCATGGCGCCGCTGTACCCGGTCACTTCCCAGCTCGGGATGGCGCCCCCGCGGCCGCCCGCGGTCGACCACTTTTCCAGGTGAACGTTGCTCAAACCCCATTCCTTAAGCTGACCCACCGCCCACTCCCCCGCCCGCCGGAACTGCGGAGAATTGGTGAGGCGCGGACCGTAGCGGTCGGTGAGGTTGTACATAATGTTCATGACTTGCGAGTTGCCGCGGCCTCCCCGGCCACCACCGCCGCCAAAACCTCCACCGCCGCCCAACTCGGCGGTCTTGATCTTGTGAATGACGTTCAAATCTACGTGCTCGGTGGCCTGCTGAGCGACGATCAGCAGCGGAAGGAGCAGCGCAAAGGACACAGCGAAGAATGTTTTTCGAGACATCGGTTTTGGTTCTTAGAGCATACCAAACGAGAAATGCGCCCGGTTTCTGCCTCCGTGGCGCACGCACTCTTGCGTGCCGCGTCGAGACTCTTCTCGACGCTTGTGCTCCCCGTGGTAGCCCTCTCGGCCGGAGGCCGCCTCTGGTGCGGTAGCCTATCCGGATGGACAGCCAAACCGCGGAATCGCGCGGTCTTCACCGGGAACTCGGCCTCACCGACCTGGTGCTGGCCCAGGTGCTGAACGTGGTCGGTTCCTCGTGGGTGGGGATAGCCGCCAGGCTCGGCCGGGCGCACACGGTCTTCTGGCTGGCGGCGATGGCGCTGTTCTATCTGCCGCTGGCCGCGGTGGTCGTCTGGCTCAACCGGCTCATGCCTCTCGAAGGCGGCCTCTACCAGTGGGCCAAAGCCGGATTCGGCGAAATGGCCGGTTTCCTGACGGCCTGGAATCTGTGGTTTTACGCCGTGGTATCCGCCGCGTCCATTCTCTTCGTCATTCCCACCGACATCTCGTTCATGATCGGTCCCGGCGCCGCGTGGCTGCCGGGAAACAAGCTGGCAGCCCCGGCCCTGATCGGCGTCGCCATGGCCGTCATTACCCTGGTTGCCATCCACGGCCTCGACGTCGCCAAATGGCTGCACAACTCCGGCAGTGTGATGATCCTGGCGGCCTACGTCATCCTGCTTGGCCTCCCGGTTTGGGCGCTGGTGCGCGGCGCCATCCCGCATTACGATCCCCTGCCCTGGGCATGGCCGAAGCTGAACTCGTACAACCTGGCGGTCTTCGGCCAAATGTCGGTGGGCGGGTTGAGCGGTTTCGAATACGTGGCCATTCTGGCCGGCGAATGCCGCAAGCCGGAGAAGACCATCGGCCGCAGTGTGGTGATTGCCACGCCCATCATCGCGCTGATGTTCATCCTGGGCACCAGCTCCGTGCTGGCGTTTCTCTCCGGCCAGGAAATCAACGTGATCGGCCCGATTCCGCAGACTATGCGTGCCGCCATGGGCCCCGGCATGGCGCCATTCGCCATTCTCCTGCTGCTCGGCCGCGCCATCGCCGCCGCCAGCCTGCTGTTCACCGGCCTGACGCGCCTGCCCATGACGGCCGGATGGGACCGCCTGGTGCCGGCCTGGTTCTCGCACCTCGACCCGCGCCGCGGCACGCCGGTCCACTCCATCCTGTTCACCGCCGCGCTGATGATGGCGCTCATCCTGCTGAGCATGCTGGGCGTGCGCGAGCAGGAAGCCAGCCAGTTGCTGACCGTAGCCGCGACCGCTCACTACGCCATCGCCTACGCCGCCCTGTTCGCCATCCCGCTATTCGGCGCCCGCGCGCTGGCGTCCCGCCTCCCCGCATGGCTCAAATTCCCCGCCGCGGCCGGCTTGTTCACCAGCCTGGTGAGCCTGGCGATCACCGTGCGACCGATCGTCGACGTGGTCAGCCGCACGGCCTATGCCGCCAAGATCTGTACGGTGGTGGCGATCGTTAACGGGCTGGGGATTGTGATTTATCGGGCGAGGCCGGGAAGGGTGGGTTAAGAGCGGAAGGGGATCGCGAAACGTTCCGTCTGTTTCCGCGGCGTTTCTCCCCCGATATTCGGGCAGCGCGGAGCTCTTCGGCCGTACAACGTTCGATCTCCCGGACATGTTCCAATAGGGTCTGCAGCGTGCTGCCTACCTGCTCTCCCAGCGCGCCGGCGGAAAGCACGTGGACAATGTATTGATTTAGGCTGGTTCCGTTCACACGCGCCCTGTCGGCGAGGGCAGCGTGGAGGGAGACTGGCAGACGCACCAAAATCCGTCCGCTGAGGTCGCTGGTTCTTGTGGGCTTCGGCACCGGTAGCCCCTGTTCCAATGTCACTCGGAACCATTCCAGCTTCGCCTCCTGAGCACGACCATAGGCTTCGGCGGCGGTGGCGCCGCTCGCGGAGCATCCGGGCAGGTCCGGAAACTCGGCCACATAAAGAGAGTCTTCATCGTCGTACTCGATCTTTACCGGGTAGTGCAGAGCTTCGAGATCTTCCAGAGAGTCGGTATTCATTGGTAATCTCCACTTATTTCCGGCGGAGAGCCGATAGTCCCACGTAGCGCCTCAATCATCTGTTTTGCCTGACTCTGGTCATGCCGCGAGATTCGATCCGAACTCCGCCGCGCGCCGTGAGGACGATAGAAGTTCCGAGGGTAGCGAAAAAGCGGGTCCTCCCTGAGCAACGGATGGAAGTAGACCCAGTGATTGGGGTCGCCTGTTTGCCTGAAAACGAAGCCCAACGCTTCCATGGCAGCCTTGATTGCATCGAATTGCCCGGCACGAATCGCCTCAACAGCCTTTGAAAAGGCGGCTTTGCGAGTTTCCTCGTCTGCCAATCGATCTCCTCGACGTTCAACGACAGGCCCTCAATCAGATGATATCATATATGATACTACCCACGGCGCGGCTGAGCCGGGGTCCGGCAAACCTCCGCGTTTGTCCCCGCCCAATCGAGTACAATATCGAAAAACCCCATGCACTCGAAAATCCTCGTCCCCTATTCCCTCGCTCTCCTGCTGCTCTCTCCCGCCGGTGCCCAAACTGCTGTCGACGCCGACCCCATCAAGACTCTGGTTGCCCGGCTCGACCTGCAACGCTACAAAGAGACCATCCGCGGGCTGACGAAGTTCGGCGACCGGCGCCAGGGAACCGACCGCAACCGTGCGGCGCTCGACTGGATTGAAGCCCAACTCAAGAGCTACGGCTGTACCAATACCGAGCGCATCCACTACGTGTACGAACCTCCGCAAGGCCGCGGCGGCGGCAGAGGCGGACGCGGCGGTGCGCCCGGAGGAGCCAGGCTGCGGGGCGAGCGCGCGCCTACGGCCGTCAATAACGATCCCGATTTGCAGCCGGACACTCGGCTGCGCGAGCTCAACTCGCCGGCCTCCACGCCGGGGCCGCGCGAAGAGGTCTTCTGCACCAAGATCGGCGCCACCCATCCGGAAGAGATGTACATCGTGGGCGCGCACATGGATGGGATCGGTTTTGGAGAAGCCGCCAACGACGACGGCTCGGGCACGGCGCTCGTCATGGAGATCGCCCGTGTGCTGAGTGCCACCGATGTGGTTACCGGTCGCTCCATTCGCTTCGCGCTTTGGAACAACGAGGAAACCGGCTTGAATGGCGCCCGCGCCTATGTCGACCAGCGCAAGGATCTGCAAGGCAAGCAAGACCCTCCCGGCTCGGGCAAATATCCGGAGCCGAAATGGCTGGGCATGATCCAGCACGACATGATGTTGTTCGACCACGGCATGCCGCGCAAGGACGGTACCGTGAGCGACCAGCAGCGGCCCGAAGCGGACGTCAACATCGAGTTTCAGGCGACGTCGCAATTCGCGGCGCAGGCCGCCGCGCTGGCCTGGGCGTTTCAGGCGGCCAATGAAAAATATGCCGGCGACTATCCGGCCGCGGTGGGCAATCACATGACCAATACCGACTCCACCCCCTTCCAGGATCTGGTGCCGGCCATCAGCCTGCGCGAGCTCGAGCGCGGCGCGCAGATTGGCGCCGGCTGGGACCCCACCCACCACCAGCCCATCGACGTCTACTCGCATTTCTCGGAGGGCGATTTCCGCCTCGGCCTGAACGCCACCCAAACTACGCTAGGCGCCGTCGCCCAACTCGCCGGAGCGAAGCTACAATGAACCGCTCTCCCGAGGGCGGACACGCTCCCGCCGTACCGTGCCAATCTCGACACAGCAGGCACGAATGCCCGCACGAGTTCGTGCGCCACGTCGGGCACCAGGATTTTGCATGGTTATTTCATGACGATCCCTTAGTCCTGTTCGACCGCGCCTGAACTGCGAAATCCTCCGTTCGGTTAAGCACCTCACGGGGACGGAGCCGCTCGCCGCTCACTTCGCCGCGGGCTTGCCTTCGGCGTCGATGACCACCACCTCGCCGATTTTGAGTTCGCGAATGCCGGCTTCGATTTTGGACAGGTCGCCCACCAGCAGCAGGGTGGCATTAGCGGGATTGGCATATTTTTCGGCGGAGGCGTTGACCGCTTCCCGAGTGGCCTTTTGGAACTCCTCCACCTGGCGCTGGAGCTCGGAAACGGGCAGCCCCAGGGTCCAAAGGTCCCGAACTTGTCGAGCCACGCGGGACAGGGATTCGAACTGCTGCGCGTACCCGCGCACCCGATTGTTGCGAGCGTCGGCCAGTTCCTTCTCGGACACCGGTTTCTCACCGGCGATGAACTTCAGCTCCTTCTGGAACTCGGCCACGGCTTCCTTGGTTTTATCGGTCTGGACCCCGCCGCTGGCCTCCCAGGCGGCGTACCTGGAATGGGCCGCGACCGATGAGAAGACGCCGTAGGAGTAACCTTTATCTTCGCGGATATTGGAGCCGAGACGGGCAGCCGCGCCGCCGCCCCAAACGGTATCCGCCAGGTTCAACGCGTAGTAGTCGGATGCCGAGCGCGCAGGCGCGGGCAGCAACTCGCTCACCACGGTCTGCGCGGCGTCGGGCCTGTCCACCAGGAACACCTTACCCACGCCCATGGGCCGCGGCGCCGGTATGGACAACGCGGGAGCGGCGCCGGCCGGCCATGTGCCGAAGCTGTGGCGCGCGAGCTCGGTGGCGTCGGCCAGAGTAATGTCGCCGGCGAAAACCAGCGCCGTACTGCCGGGTTTCCACCAGGCTCGGTGGAAGCGCGCCAAATCGTCAGCCGCGATTTTCTCCACCGTGGAGGGGTAACCTTGCGGCGGCCGCCCATAGGGGTGGGCCGGGCCATAGAGCAGCGCGGGTCCCACGCGCGCCGCGATCGCGTCGGGATCGTTGTAGGCCTGCGCCAGCGAATCCAGCCGCTTCTTCTTTTCGCGGTCCACCTCGTCCTGGGGAAAGCTCGGATTCCGCACGATGTCGGCGAGGAGATCGAAGGCGGCGGGCAGGTTGCGCCGCAGAACCTCCAGGTTGAGGTTAGCCGATTCGGGAGTGGCCGCGCCGGCGATGCTGGCGCCGAGGTCGCCCAGTGCCGCATCGATCTCGATGGCTTTCCTGGTTTTCGTTCCCCGCTGCATCGCCTGCACCACCAGGCTGGCAAGCCCTTCCCTGGCCTGCGGATCGGCGCCGCTGCCGGCTCTGGTTGCCAGCGCGACGGCCACTTTAGGCAGGTCCCGCCGCTCGGCCACCAATACCTCGAGGCCGTTTTCCAGCCGCGCGGACTTTACCTCGGGCGCCTGAAAAGGACGGTCGGGCCCTAGCGCAGGCGGCTTCGAACGGTCCAGTTCCGTCACGGCCGGCCGCTGCGAGTTCTCGGGATGGAAGCGGACGGCGACGCGATTGGGCGTGTCCAGCCAGCGCGACACGGCGCGGCGAATATCCTCGGCGGTCACCCGCTGGTGCCGCTCCAGGTCGGCGGCGAATTTATCGGGACGCCCGAGAAAGACGTTGTACTGGTTGAGCAGATCGGCCTGGCCGCCGAAGCCGCCGATCCGTTCCAGGCCGGTGACGAATCCGAATTCCCACTTGGTTTTCGCGCGTTCCAGTTCCTGCGCGGTCGGGCCCTCTTTGGCCAAACGCGAAATTTCCGCGCCGACAGTCTGTTCGATCTCCGCCAGCGAGGCGCCGGGCCGGGCGGTGGCGACGACGGCGAAGAATCCGGCAATCTCCATCGAGCTTTGGAACGCTTCCACATTGGTGCAGAGCTGCCGGTCGTGCACCAGCGTTTGGGGTAGGCGGGCGGAAAGGCCGTCCGCGAGGATGGACGACGCCAGGTCCAGCACGCCATCGTCGGGGTCGAAAAACGCGGGACTGGGCCAGGCCAGGTAGGTGCGTTCGCGCGGTACGCGGTCGTTCACCTCGATGGTTTTCGGAGACTCGAGCACGGGAATCCAGTGCTTGGGACGGTCCAGAGCGGGGCCGGGCGGTATCGGTCCGAAATATTTCTCGACCAGGCGCCTGGCTTGAGCGATATCGAAATCGCCTGTGATGGCGAGCGACAGATTGTTGGGCGTGTAGTAGGTCTTGAAGAAGTCGACCACGTCGGCGACGCTGGCGGCATTGAGATCTTCCGGGCTGCCGATGACGTCGTGGGCGTAGGGGTGGCCCGCCGGACTCAGATTTTGCTGGAGCAGCATGAAGGCGCGGCCGTAGGGCTGATTCTCCAATCCCTGGCGGCGCTCGTTCTTGACGATGTCGCGCTCGTTATCCAGCTTTTGCTTGGTGAGCACGTCGGTCAACGTGGCCAGGCGGTCCGATTCGATCCAGAGAACGTATTCCAGATTGGCGGAGGGTACGGTGGCGAAATAGTTGGTGCGGTCCTCGGTGGTGGTGCCGTTCACGCCTCCGGTAAACAGGCTGGCGCCGGCTTTCTCCAGAAAGCCGAAATACTTTCCGTTGGCATCCTTCGAGCCTTCGAACATCATGTGCTCGAACAGATGGGCGAAGCCGGTGCGGCCCGCGCGCTCGTTCTTCGAGCCGACGTGATACCAGCTATTCACGTGGACCATGGGCAGCTTGCGGTCCACGTGCAGGATGACGTCGAGGCCGTTGGGCAGGGTAAATTTTTCGAATTCGATCTTAGGCGCGTCTTGGGAAAAAGCCGTCAGGGCAGCCCCGGCCAGCGCTACCAGAAGGACAAAGCGGTTTGGCATATCGCGTCTCCTCGGGCGAACAGTGGAAAGTATTCCACATGCTAGCCCAGGAAAGGCGGCAAGTCCACCGGTGCAGCGGCGAACTGGTGGGGCGGACGCCCACGTCCGCGCGGGTCCCCCTGGACCCGCCTTTCGTCGCAAGGATCAAGCGCCCGCGCCGGTGGTGCGCGACCTGGGGAGTGGCTCGCGGACGCGGGCATAAGCGTTAGGGATAAGCGTTAGGAACAGCCTGACGCGACGCCGACGTGAACTCGTGTTTCGGGACACACAGCTCCGTCCCTCCACTCGATTTTATGCCATGGCCGCGTTTTCCGTGGCCGTGGCTTGGCTGGGAGGTCGCCGCCAAGAGGCTCGGGTTCGGCCGCTCATCCCCCGCTCGCGCAATTTGGGCGCCTCCCCTCGATAATGAGAAAGACCCGTTCGCGATTGGTTCCGCCCCGCGCGACGCGGTAAGCGAGTCCGGGCTCGACATACTTGGTATCTCGAGGCATCGAGGAAGAAGTGCGTCGCCAAGGGCTAAAATTCTCATCCGGGACACACCCCTCCGTCACGGAACGCCTGTTCTCGCGGGCGTCGCGTCAGACTGTCCCCACTGACCTCATGTTAGCTGACTACTTGCCGTGAAAATTCAGGCTAGGGCAGGGTCATGCTGGCCTGGAAGGTGTGGACATACTTCCACGTCGCCTGCCCGCCCAGCGAGAGGCCGGAAGCCGAGAACGCGGTCACTTCGGAGGGGTCCGGGTCGACTTCGATGCTGATCACAATCGGCCCGGGAGCCCCCGTCACGCATTGGCTGAGTGGAGGGTACACCGGTGGAGGATACATCGTTATCGTCCCGTCCGACGTGCTTACCGTTCCCGCAAAATTGGAAAACTGGTAGCCGCCATATGAGGCCGGCACCTGTTGGATGAGCTCGACGGTGGTCCAGGAGTTCGGATCGCCGCCGCTCCAATTGATCGTGAAGGGCGCACATGCGGAAAATACGACCGCTCCCGCCAGCGGCGTTTGAATCTGGATGTCGGCGCCGATTTGAGTGGTAGCCTGAAACGCTCCCACGTCCGCGCCACCGCCCGCGGTCACCGTGTAGGTGCCCGCCTGGATAGTGCCATTCAGAAGCGTTGCCTGGTATGCCGAGAGGCCGCCCAACCGTCCCTGCTGAAACGGAGCCGCTGGAGCCTGCGTCGCGGTGAGGCCGGGGCCCTGCGCCGTCACCGTTCCGGCCGCCAGGCTGCGGTAGCCTGGAACGGGGCAGGAAGGGCCGAAAAGCGTCATAAAACCGGCGGCGTTTTGGCTGTAGGCCGGGGCAGCCGGCGCCGTCATTCCGGGTGAGGACTGCAGGGATACCGTCACCGTATCCGCCCGGAGGTGAGGTACGGTTGGACCGTGTTATAGGTTTCCGTCTCACTGACGGTTTTTTGCCAGGTGATCTGCCCGTAACCCGCCGCCGGCGGATCCACGCAGGGTCCGCCGCCCTGCCGGATTGCGAGCGTGACCGGCTGGCTCATCGCCAACGAGTTGTCCTCGTACGCAATCTGGATTGGGACCGCGCAGCCCTCGCGCACCGAGGCCGGGATCTGGACGTTAGTCTGGTCCATCCCCACTAGGCCGGGCGCGAGGCCCTGCCACGCTTGCGGTGCTCCCGGCGGGCTCTGAAAGTCGAACAAGACGCCCTCGCCCAGCGGCGTGGAACTCTCATTTAGCGGCGTCAGCGGGGTCGGCACGCCGTCCGGTGGATATTGCCCGGCCATGGAATCAAGGCCGGTCCCATAGATCGATATCCAGCCGCCCGGGGAGGCGCTGTTGGCGGAAGAGTTGACTGACACGCTGCCGTCGGCGGCCACATTGAGCACCGCCCCCTGGCCACAGCCGCTGCCATCCATGGAAAAGATGCCGAAAGCCTGCCATGCGTTCGCAGGCGCGCTGAACGGTACGCTATTGCCTGCCGCGGTGGACACCACTACGCCGGCGACGACCACCACGCCCGGGGTTTCGTCGCCCGGAGATGGGACCTGAAGGTTGATCTGCGTAGGCGAAACATAAAGCAGGGGCGCGGCAACTCCGTTCCACGCCACGCTTGTGCCGCCAAGCTGCCGCGGCAGCGGGTACGCCTGCGCGGTCGCCGCCGCCGCGGCCAGATTCGTTCCGAACACGGAAACGATGGACCCGGACGGGCCGAGCGTTGCCTGGTAGCTGGCGGCGTTTACCAGGCTGGTCACCACCGGCGTTTGGCACCAATCACCAAGCCATGATCGGCAGGACCGCCAGCCCGATCAGGGCGCGGAGAGCCCGGCTCCGGCCACTTTGCTCATTGCGCATGGCTTTGGGCCCCCGTGACGGTGAATGTGAAGCTCTGGTCCTGGCCGGAAGAGGCCTGGAACGCGGCGCCCCCGGCCGGCGCGGTAAGTGGGGCGCCGGTTGCGTCCGCGAGCGCCACGTCGCCGCTGTAGATCCACAGCCAGAAGGGCGTGCCGGCGGGGATGATCAACTGGTAGTTGCGGCCGGCCGAATCGACGGCCGTGTTTTGCGCACCCTGGTATGCGCCGGTGCCGTACGCGACCCCGACCAGGAGTTTGCGCGGGGTCCACGGACCGTCGACCACCCGCGGCAGGAGCCCCATGGGATCGTTCACTCTCACATTTAAATATACGCCCTTTGCCAGGGCCAGCGTCTGGCTGGTTGTCGCGCCCGCCGACACTGTCGCCGGGACCGCCTGCCCCCAGACGCAGGGGTCCAGGTAAGGTGCCGAGGGAACGCTGGCGCAGAGCAGGTGCGGCACGGCCGGCAAGCCTGTGACGGTGAACTTGCCGTTCGAATCGGCCGTGACGGACCCGCTCACGGCGTTGGCTCCGGGAGCAAGAGCCTGCCCGGCGCCGCGCGCCGGCTGGGGCTGGACGGATAGGTAGCGCACGACGGCGCCGGCGAGCGGGACGCCCTGTTGGTCCGTAACGGAACCCTGCAGCGCCCCTGTCGCTCCAGGCTGCGCCAGAGCGAACGAGACGGGCAACAGCGCGCAAACCGATAAGGCCTTCATAACCGACATGACCGTGCTCCTCCTCTACTTGCTGGTGGGTACATACGGACCTTGGCCGTTGTGAAAGCCGGGACTGAAAGCCGGGACAGACGATGCTTTTCCTGATTTCGCGATTCCCGGAGATATTGTAAAGCACCGTCTGTCCCGTGTTTCCGTCCCGCTCACTGGAAGGCCCAGATCTGCACCAGCGGGCTGATGGCGGCGCCGACTAAGAGTTGAAGCTGCACCGGTTCGCCGATTGGCGTGCCGGTCTCCGGCACGGCGAAGTTGACCTGAGCCGCGCCGAACACGTCGCCCGGCGCAACGCCGGCGTAGAACGTTTGAGCCGCGGCCGAGCCGGCGCCGCCCACGGACGATTGCGCAATAAGCGCCGGGCTCTGCGGGAACAGACAGGAAGGGCAAGTCTGCAAGACTGCGCCGTCCGCGGGGAGGGGCACAGCCTGGCCGACCCCCGTCCCGGTCGCCCAAATTGCCACGATGCTGCCTGAGTGGGCCGGGTTAGTCCGCGAGTTGATCGTCCCGTCCTGATTCACGGCGGCGGCATATCCGGTGGCCGGGTCAGTGATAAAAATGGCCGGTTGGGCCGGAGCCACGAACAGGTTGGTCAAGGCAGTCGTTCCCTGCGGGGTGACCAATTGCAGAGCCACAGTGTCCTGGCCGTAGATCTCCACCGGAACGACCGCATTGATCTGGTTTGCGCCCACATAGAGCAGCGGAGCCGGCACGCCATTGAAGAGGAGCCGATAGCCGCCGAGCGTGGAAGCAACCACGTTGTTGGATATCTGGGCGCCCAGCGCCGTCGCGGGGCCCAGGTTGGAACCGTAGAGAGTGACGAGTTCGGCCGGGCGACTACGCCCGAGGCCGCGAAGGCCGCCGCATTTCCCATGTCTAAAAGGCTGGGCGCGGAGGCGGCCACAGGGAGCAGCAGCGAGCCGTTGGCCCCCAGGGCGGCAATTCCGGACTGTCCGGAGGCGATCGCGACACCCGCCGCGCCCGGCAGCGCCGGGTAGAGGGCGGCCACCTCGGTGCCGTCCGGTGACAAGGGAAAGCCGGGACAGGGGAAAGCCGGGACAGACGGTGCTTTTCCTGATTTCGCGTTTCCTGGAAATATTGTAAAGCACCGTCTGTCCCGTGTTTCCCCCCTGTCCCGTGTTTCCCCCCGTGTTTCCCCGCGCGCGGGTTCGTCCTACTGGCTCGTGCCGGTCACCGTGAGTCCTATGACCGCTGGCGTCGCGCCGGCCGGGACGTTGATTGCCGTTCCCAGCGCCGGGAACGGGTTGCCCGATTGATCGCTTATGGCCAGGTGGGCGGCCAAGACCTGCAGGCTCACAGAGGTGCCGAACGGAATCGTGATTACCTGGTCTCGTCCTGTGGCGGTGCTCGACTGGATTGGGGCGCTGTAATGGACCCCTTTGCTCGTGACGACGTGGATCTGGAGGTCGAGATCCACGGGGCCAGTGACGGACTTCAAGAGCTGCTGTGGGTCGTTGACGTGGACCCAGACGGCCGGGCCCTTCGCCATCACGATTTTCACCCCGGATGTTGTCTGCCCGGCGCTCACGGTGAAATTCGGGGCGGAAGCGGACCAATGGCAGGGGTCGAGGAGCCCCGGCGTTGCCTCCGCGCAGGCGATATACTGGCCGGGCGCTAGACCGTCAGCCTGGAAGGAGCCGCTGGCGTCAGCCGCGACTATCGCCACCAACGGCCCGGTGATCACGGGCGGCGCGGGGGAGGGAGGCACAACTGAAGGAGCGCGGCTGATCAGCACACGCGCGCCGGGAACGGGGTGGCCGCTATCGTCGAGGACCGAACCCCGTTAAGCTGGCGCTGCCATTCGCCGCCAGCCGGCAATCCGCGCCGAGAAGAAGCGCGAGGAGCAGTATGAAGAACAGCTCCCCGAGACAACCGGAGCCCAGTGGCCCGCAGTCCGCGATCGATTTCAGTTTCCGCCGGAGTATCATGGTGCACCTCATTGCATTTTCCTTGGGGGAGGAACTGCCTCCTTGCCGTCGACAATCGCCCCACGAGTATACGTCGGCCTGACATTCGCCTCCGTCCTTGCAGGCTGAAAGTCTTCGCTATCCAACTGCAAGACATGCGGAGCGCACCGATTATCACTTAAGGAAGCTAGGTCGACTAGTATCGTGCGGCCACCTGCCAGCCCCGGTCCAACTTCGGCCTTGTCAAGCTTCCACGCGGGCGTGCTTCCTGAGGGGACATCGCGCCCACAAATCTCGCCGGTCGTCAGCAGACGCCTGGAGGCGGACGGCGCGCCCTTCTCGTCCAGGGTGACCAGAACGACCCCCGGACCACTTGCAGCGCGATCCTCAAAAAGAATCGCCCGGCTGTCGGCTGCCCAGTAAAGTCGGGTTCCCCCGACCGAGATGACGCTGGCCCGCTGGGATCTGAGTATTGCTGCCGGGGAAATTCCGATGCCCGGGAGGGAAGATTACCCCTCCCACGTCGATGGTTTCGTTTGGCTCGTCCGCAGGCCGGTTCTGCACCGGAGTTTTTGTGAGGTCGTAAACCATGCATTCATCGGACCCTTCTACGCCGTGCAGCGGGTAGAACTTCACGTAAGCAATCCACCTTTGGTCGGGGGACATGGCCGGGTAATACGCCCAGAACGCGTCAACCACCGAAGCCCTAGCTTTGTCTACCACGTAGACGGCGGTGGCGTGCCCCATGTCACCGTACACCACCAGCCGACCATCGGGCAATGGGCAGACCTCTGCAATCTCGGAAATCAGCGATCCTTCCAAGGAAACTCTAACGGCAGCGCTCCCCCTGCCAATGTAGAGGGCCGTACTGCCGTTCTTCTGGTCCACAGTCGCGGAGATGTCCTGAAGCGTGGGACTGACGCCCCCGGGAGCTCCGCAATACTCGGGGTGCGACTGGGCGATCTGTCCCCAAACGGGACACATCCAGACCGCGGGGAACATGGCAAGACTGGCGATTTTCATGGCTCACCTCAATCGAATAGCGTAGTAATACCCATAATCGCCCACCGCGTGGGCGCTGCAGGATGTGCTTGTACCGTTATACATGTCGATATGTGCGGGATTATTTAGGGATTGTTCCGTTGCTTGCCCGGAGCAGGCCGGGCACAAGTCCTGCACTGAGCGCAGCCCCCTTGAGTCATCGTTGTCGTTCTGGTCGAACAGGAGTATCGCATCCGACCATACAGACGTTCTTTGCCCCGGCGGCATAAGCTTTCAGAACAGTGTTTGTTCCGTTCGAGTCGTACACTCCGGTGCCATTCAGATTCACCGCGCTGGCGAACTGGGGGACCACCATCATGGTCTGATAGTAGCAATTCTGGCTATCCATCTTGTAGATGACGAACACAGGCTGCGGGGTGCCGGAGCACGACGAATGGTAGGGCGTGTTGTACTGCGTGAAATGGGTATATCCGATTGTGAAGAAGCTCACAGGAGCGGTCACGCTAGCAGTGTCCCACGTCGCGGTCACACTGCCGTACTGTTGCCCGCCTTGAATCCGGGTCCGGAATGTATCGCTGAAGGAGCTGCCGCCCTGAGACGAGGCGTGCGGCGTCGAGAGCATCTGTTGGCCCTGGGAGTTGCTTACGACAACGGTAAGGTTGCTGGTCTTCTGCCCGGCCAGCTGCGTGCTGATCTTTCCGGTCACCAAATCCACGGTAACGGTGATGCCCGGCGGGGTGGATGTCCGCGACCAGGTCGTAGTGGGCGCGACCGGCGCCACGGAGACTAGGCTCGTCGAGTCCAGCCAAGTCCCCGCGGTCTGGGACTCCGTTCCGAGGCCGCTCGTTTCGGTAACGCTAGCTGAGCTGCACCCGGGCGCCACGACGTCTGTACTTGGGGCTCCAGTCACGTAACAGGAATTCGTGGAACCGTTGGAAAAGGTGACCTGCCAGGTTCCATCTGGCTGAAGGGACCCGCCAAGCTGCCACGTTATGGTTCCGCATACGTCCGTAGTGTACGTCGCCAGGCTGTCGCTTGTTATTATTCCCCCGGATGTATCGATGCTGATTGTCTCTCCCTGCCCAGCGTTGTTTGTCCAGGTTCCGCTGATGTCGTCGCAGCTCGTCGTGGAGGCGGAGGCCGGCGGCGGCGGCGTTGGCGCGGTCTCTGATTCGGGTGGCGATTGGTATACCGGGGAGCTTGTCACGGGCTCTTGCGCTGGTTCGACGATCACCGTTCCCAGCGCCTCCCAGGGACCAGCATACCCCGAGCCCGAGCCGTAGTTGATCTGCGTTAGGACGGTGTACGTGCCGCCGGGGCCCGGATTGAAGTTGAAGTTAAGGACAACCGTCGCTTCCGTCGGGTCGGTGGCCGAGTTTGTAATGGACGTGAGGGAAACGTTGCAGAAGCTGTCGCCCTGGTTGATGCCGAAGCCCCATGTCGTCCCGGTGCCCCCGTCGTAGAGGTCCAGGCCGTCGGGCCGCCCCCAGTCGCCATAACAATGTGCGTTTCCCGAGCTGTCCTCCAGGTAAAACTGCCCCCAGGCGATGTCGTTGGCCCCGTTGGCTTGGTCATAGAGGTTGAACGCCAGCGAGACGTTGGTTGAGGGAGCGACCTCGGCGCCGTTCGACCCGCCGTTGATGCTGAGCGGGGGGAGCGTGACGGTAGGCGCGAAATTCGCCGTGACGCTCTCCGGCCCGTTGATCGGCGGCAGACTCTGTGGGCTCGTCGTGCCGCTCAGCGGGCCGCTGAACCCCAAGAACTGATAGCCGCTGTACGCGCTGGCGCTAATCGACGGGGCGGAGCCAGCCGTCAACCACTCGCTGCCGGGGCTGATGGTGCCCTCGCCAGCGGGGCTTACCGCGGTCGTCAGGTAGTACTGCGTCAGGTAAGAGGCGGTGATGGTGGTGCTGGCTGCGTACACGGTGTGCGAGAGTGCGCCGTTATCGCTCCAATACGAAAACGCGTATTGGGTTCCCGCGGGCGTCCCCGAGGGGGCGGCGGTTGACGGCACCGACACCGTGTGCTGCGATCCGGCCACCCAGGAGAAGGCGTAGGGCGAGGTGTAGTTCGCGCCGTCGACCGTCAGCGTGATTCCGGTGGGCGCCGTTGTGATCGTCTCGGAGACGTTACCACCGCCGGCCGGGACCGCGAAGTACCCGGAAATGTCCAGCACCAGTTGGGTGGAGTTCGACGCGTATGCGTCAATCCAGCCGCCTGTGTCCGGGACTACCGCCATATTGTTGGTGATGGCGCCATCCAAGGCGTCCAGCACTGTGGCGAGGGCCGGCTGCGGCTGCCCGTACTGCCAGAACTGCAGGTAACCCAGCGACGTCGGCGGCACCACGGTGGCATTCAGCACGTAGCCTTCGGTCCCCGTGGGCAAGCCGCATGAGCTCGCCGCCACATCCGCCGGCAGGGTTCCGGTGAATGCTCCAGCGCCCTCGCGCGTATCCAGCACCCGGCAGGGCGTAAGCGTGTAGAGCAGGCTGCCCCCGGCTTCGGCGGGGCGAAATAGCCCTCGATATCGATCGTCAGGTCCGTATTGTCGGCGACGTACACATCGGCCTGGAGCTGCCGAAGCAGGCCAGGCCGTTTCGTCCCGGCTCACGACCGGGCTGGAATCTTACTAACCGCCTTACTAGGTGGTCGCCCGTTTTGCGGTTACGGTCGTCGTCATCGGATCGCCGCCGCCACGGCCCGGACGGGTTACATCCAACTTGATCGTGTCGCCATCCACGGTTCCCTTGTACGTGATGACGAAGGTGTTGCCGTTGAATTCCCGCTTCACCGCGAAGGAAATGTTGTTGCCATCCACCTTGCCGTCGGAGATTTCCTGGTCGGCATTTCCACCGCGGCCCATGCCGCCCGATACCGTGCCGGTGAGAGTGCCGCCATCCGCTTTCAGATTCAGAGTGACGGTCTGGCTCCCGTTCCGACCCTGTTGCTCAAACGTCCACTTGCCGCTGACGTCGGCAGCCATCAGAGCGATGCTGGCGACCAGGGCAATCAGTACTACAAAAAGCAGCTTTTTGGTCATAGTAAACCAGTAGGCGTACCCAAACGGACGGACGTTACCCGTCGCTTTACAACGAATTGCCGCCAGGCGGAATCCGGTGCGGACAGGATTTTTGGGAACCAATCACCTCCCTTCCGCAAGCCCTAACCGATCTGGGGATTTCCTGGTTAGGCGCGCCAACCGCGCCCCGACGGACTCGGCTCGGTTACAGCACCGCGTGTTTTCAATTACTTACCGAACGACTCCATGGCGCACCGCCTGCCGCCGGCGCGCGAGCGAGCCGCTGAAATCGGGCCCCCCGAGAAATGCGGATTAGAATGAAACTAATGCCGCGCACGGCCGCCCCTTCCGCCGAGTGCCCCGCGCCGATGATCGTGGAGTGGGCCATGTCCGGGCTGGCCGCCAGCGGATTCCTGGCCGCCGCGCTGGCGGGCGCCCTGGACCGCGGTTCGATCCTTTTGGGGACCGCCGCGCTGCTGCTCCGCGTGGGCAAGCTCGTCTCCCGGCGGGAAATCCCTGGCCACAAGCTCCTCGAGTTGCTCTGTCTCCCGGTTTGCGCCGTTTGGTTTGGGGTGGACGCGCTGGCGGCCTCGCGCGACCTCCATCTTGCCGCGCTCCACGGCGCCGTCCTGACCGGCGGTTGGCAATTGGCTGTTTCCACGCTCCCCCGCTCCCGCTGGATCGCCGCCGCGTGGGGGGTCTTCGGGCTCCTGCTGGCGGGAACCGGCGGCGCGGGAGTCTCGTTTTTGTTTTTTCTGTTTCTCTTTCTGGGGTTCGGCTCCGCGGCGCTTCTGGCCGCGCAAGTCCGGCGCGGTTTCCCGGGCGGCGCGGCGGGCAAACCGATCCGCGGATTGACCCTTCGATTGCTGCTTCTGGCCGCCGCCATCGCGCTGGCGGTCATGTCCTTCACCACCGGCCTCTTTCTGCTCCTGCCCCGCGGCGCGGAAGTGGCGGCTCGAATCTCGTCCCATCGCCTCTGGATGCCGGGTTTGGCGGGACGGGTGACCCTGGGCGAAATCGGCAAGCTGCAGGCCAGCGCCCGTCCGGCTTTGCACGTTCGCATCTTTGGCGACCGCGATGGCTCCACTTTACGCTGGCGAGGGCGGGTGTTCGACCGGTTCGACGGCTCGTCCTGGCAGACCGACAGCAGCGAAACTGCCATTACGGTCGACCACGGTCATGCCGCTCTCATCTCCGGTGGCGCCGTCCGCCCCGGCGAGCGCCTCACCTACGATGTGGAGATCGAGCCCTCCAATGCCGATACGCTATTCCTGGCTGGCCGCACGGAATCGCTCGACTTGCCCTATCCCAGCCTTATCGAATCCTCCAGCGGCACCTACCGGTTGCCGTTCGCACCCTACGGCGGCATACGTTACGAAGCGTACAGCCTGCTCGAAGACCCGCCCGAGCAAGCCGGGCCGCTCCGCCCCGCGTTCCAACTGAGCCGGGACGAGCGCCGCCGCGAGTTGCAGTTGCCCAACCGGCTCGACCCCCGCATTGGCGGACTGGCCCGCGGCTGGGCGCGGTCCGCGCCTACGGACCTGGCCGAAGCCCGCGCCGTGGAAACCCATTTGCGTTCGGATTACGGCTATACGCTGGAACTCCCGCGCCGGCGTCCGGCCGATCCGGTGGCCGATTTTCTGTTCCGCCGCAGGCGCGGCCACTGCGAGTATTTCGCCTCTTCCATGACCATCCTGTTGCGCACGCTGGGGATTCCGGCGCGTCTGGCAACCGGATTCGCGGGCGGCGTTTATAACCCGCTGACCGGCCTTTGGCTGGTGCGGACCTCGGACGCTCACGCCTGGGTCGAGGCCTGGCTGGAAGGCCGCGGCTGGACCTCCTTCGATCCCACCCCCGCCGCCACCTCCGCCCCCGCCGCTTTCGAAACGCGGCTGAGCCTCTATCGCGATGCCGCCGACCTATGGTGGAACACCTGGGTGGTTGGCTACGATCCGGTACGGCAGGGTGTGTTGGCCGATCTGGTGGATCGCGGTGCGCGCCACATGGGCGTGGACTGGATGGCGTGGCTGGCCGCGGCGCGGCAATCCAGACATTCACCGCCGTTGCGGCCGCTGGCCGGCGTTCTTGCCGTGCTGCTCGGTTTAGCCTTGGCCGGATTCGGGTGGAAATCCGGACGGCAGTGGCTGCTGCGGCTCCGCTTCCGAAGACGCGTGATCGGGATCCGCCGCGGCCGGTTGTCCGCGGACGATGCCACGGTCCTGTACCGGCGCATGTTAGAGCTGCTCGGACGCCAGGGCTATCATAAGCCGGCATGGTTCACTCCGGCCGAGTTTGCCGGCACTCTGGAACGGTCCGTTTGGGGACCGCGCGTGGTCGAGTTTACGGCGGCGTACAATGCCGCACGCTTCGGCGCCGGGCGGGAGGCCCCCGCTCGTCTTTCGAAGATGCTGGACGATCTCGAAAGCGCGGTACGGGCCGGCTTAACTATGGCTGGGGCGGAACCTCGCTCCTGAGCGCCGGCGGATTGTGGCCGGGATCGCGAAAGAAGGCCATCCACAAAAACCGCTCTGGCGAACCCGGGCTTGCGGCCGCGGGCGGGATCGCGGTTAAGTGGCGCAGCAGGAAGCGGCAGGCGGCGTTACGGGATGGCTCCATGGGTGACTGCCGCATGGCGCAGCGTACGCTTTCGAGCACCTCGCGGCGCTCTTCATCCATGGTCGTCGGGCGCGAAGCCCGCTGGCGGAACATCTTGCGCGGGGCCCGCTCCAAAACCGGTGTGGCAGCCATCAACGTCCTCCGCTAGATCATATCGGACCGCGCCACACTTCCATGAATCTTGCGCATTAAAGTTCTGCGTGCGGCCCGCCGATAGGAATGCGTGGAGCGCGGATGATTTGGCTGACCCGACTAAACCAGACGGTTTTGGTACTGAACTCCGACCTGATCGAACACATTGATATTACACCGGACACGGTGATCACTTTGACCAGTGGCCAAATTCTGAGAGTGCGTGAGAGCGCGGAGGGAGTGATCCGCCGGGTGGTCGAATTCCGGCAGCGAATTCAGGCTGTGCCCGTAGCCGGTCCGGCGCCGGGGCCGGAAAGTCCGGTTCCGGGATTGGAAGGCGTCTAACCTATGGCCGAATCGCCCATTACCGCCGCTCCGCCGGCGGCCAAGCCTCGCCCCAAGGGTGGTAAGACCGGCACCGCTCATTTCGATGTCGCCACGCTGGCTGGAATCGCTCTGGCGCTGGCCGGCATCCTGGGCGGGCTGCTGCTCGAACGCGGCAGCATTCAGGATGTTGTCCAGACCACGGCCGCCATGATCGTTTTCGGCGGTACCTTCGGCGCCGTGCTGGTGACTACGCCGATGCCGGTGTTCCGCCGCGCGCTGCAAGGCCTGAAGGCGGTCTTCTTCGCACCAGACGAAGCCATCGCCAGCCGCATCGAAAGCCTCATCGAGTTTGCCACCAAAGCGCGGCGTTACGGGATTGTGAGCCTGGAAACGGAAGCGGCCGGGCTGCCGGATCCATTTCTGCGCAAAGCGATGGGGCTGGCGGTGGATGGCACGGACCTGGCCGAATTGCGCAAGATCATGGAGATCGACATTGCCTTGGCCGAGCAGGCGGGAGAGGCCGAGGCCAGAGTGTGGGAGGCGGCTGGCGGTTACGCTCCGACGGTTGGCATCATCGGCGCCGTCATGGGCCTGATTCAGGTGATGAAACACCTGGAAGACATCAAAGCGGTAGGACACGGCATCGCGGTGGCCTTCGTGGCCACGGTGTACGGCGTCGGCTCGGCGAACATCTTCTTTCTCCCCGCCGCCAATAAGTTGCGGGCGCGGCACCACGCCACCACGCTGCTGAACGAGGCGACTCTGGAGGGCGTAGTGGGCATCGTCGAAGGCTTGAATCCCACCTTGTTGCGGACCAAGCTCAGTTCGTTCGGTTCGCCCGAGGCCGCGCCGGCCAAAGCGCGGCCGGCCAAGGCGCCGTCCCGCGCGCCCCGAGCCCCCGCCGCGGCCGCACCGGCCCGCGCCGGAGCTCCGCAGCCCTGAGGACGCCACCTGGAATCATGAAACGTATCCGCCAAAGCGCCCATGACAGCCACGATCGCTGGCTGGTGTCCTACGCCGATTTCATCACCCTGCTGTTTGCCTTTTTCGTGGTGATGTTCGCCTCCACCCAGGACAATCGCCTGCGCGCCGATCAGGTATCCGCTTCGGTGCGCGACGCCCTGGAGCACGGGCAATTCAGCAGCGCCATTTCGATGGTCCTCGGGCGCGGCAAGGACCGCAACGACCGAAAGCCTCCGCACTCGGTCGATAATCCGATCGCACACAAAGTCGCCGGCCCTTCCCTCGCGCACCCGGCGGATTTGAACGCCTCGCTCGAAACCCTGGCGCGCAACCTCGCGCCCGAGCTGGCGGCCGGCAAAGTCGGGCTGCAACTGGAGGGCCGAGGGCTGGTCATCAGCCTGCGGGAGGCCGGTTTTTACGCCTCGGGAGACGATACGGTTTCTTCCGCCGGATCCGACACCCTGGCCAAGATTGCGGGCGTAGTCAACGCCCTTCCCAACCCGGTTCGTCTCGAGGGCCACACCGATTCCATTCCGATTCACAACTCGCGCTTCCACAGCAACTGGGAGTTGTCCGCGGCCCGGGCTATCGCCATGCTCGGCGTTCTGTCCAGCCGTTTTGGGGTTGCCGAAGAACGGATGGCCGTGGCCGGCTACGCCGATACGGCGCCCGCCGACAGCAATGAAACCGAGGAAGGCCGGGCGCGCAACCGGCGCGTCGACCTGGTGCTGCTGACCCGCGAGGGGGAGCTCGCCGAGCCGCCTCCCGCTAAGGGACAACCATGATTCTCTCCACTACACGCTTCGGCGACCTCAACGTCGATGAGACCCAGTCGATGGAATTCCCCGAAGGATTGCCGGGGTTCGAAGATTGCCGGCGATTCGTACCGTTTGAACACGCGGAATGCGCCGGGCTGATGTTCCTCCAGAGCATGGAGCGGCCGGACCTGTGCTTCCTGACGCTGCCGGTGCGGTCTCTGCGGCCGGATTATTGTCTGCTGCTGACGCCGGAGGATTCCGAACTGCTGGGGTTGCCCGCCGGCCGGCCACCCCGGATCGGCACCGAAGTGGCGGCCATGGCGATCCTGAGCGTGCGGGAGGGCCAACCTCCCACCGCCAACCTGCTCTCCCCGATCGTGGTCCGTGTCGCGACCGGCCGCGCCGTGCAGGCCGTCCGCCCCGACAATCGCTACGGCTGCCGCGAGCCGCTGGTACCCGAGGAGGCCCAATGCTCGTGATCCGGCGCCACGAAGGTCAGACCGTGCTGGTAGGCGACGATGTGGAAATCGTAATCATCGAGTGCGGCGGGCGGCGGGTGAAACTCGGCTTCCGGGCGCCGCGCCAGGTGGCGGTCATGCGCGGTGAAGTCAAACTGACCAGGGAGCAAAACCTGGCGGCTTCGCAGCCCGTTTCTCCGGCGGCTTTGCGCGAAGTGGGTAAGCGCCTGCCGGTTCTCGGCGCCGGCGGCGGGAAGGTCCCCGGCGTGGCTGAGATCGCCGGGCCGGTCCCTGCTCCGCACCGCGGCACAGCTTCCCTGGGAGGTGACAAACCATGACGGGCCGCGCCGCGAGGCGGGAAAAGATGAGACGGGCCGCCACGCCGGCTGCCGGATGGCTGAGCCGGGTCTTGGAAGCGCAAACGGCGGGCCGGCTGGACGAGGCCGAGAAGCTTTGCCGCCAAGCGCTCGCGCACAACTCCGCGCAACCGGATGCCTGTTACCTTCTGGCCCAGAACCTGAAACAACGGGGAAAGCTCCGGGAAGCGGCCATCCTGGCGGCGCGCGCGGCCGACGGGAGGCCGTCCGAACCGGTATTTCACCAGGGGCTGGGCGATATTCTGCAGGCCAGGAACGAATGCCAGGCCGCTTTACTGTGCTACCGGCAGGCGCTGGCGTTGCAGCCCGATCTCGTCCCGGCGCTGGTCAACCTGGGCAACACTTTGCAACGGATGGGCCGGTTCCGGGAGGCGCAAATCAGTTACGGCCGCGCCATCCAGGCCGATCCACGATGCGCCGAGGCTTATGACAATCTCGGCAACGCCTTGCGCGGCGAGGGACGGACCGAAGAATCGCTAGCGTGTCATGCCGAAGCGCTGCGGCTGCAGCCCGGCTACCCGCAAGCGCTGGTAAACACGGCCGCGGCCTTGCTGGCCCTGGGCCGCTTCGCCGAGGCGGAACGCGCCGCGCGGCAGGCTTTTGAAACGGCGCCGGAATTGCACGAAGCGGCATCGAACCTTGGGGTCGCGCTGGAGAAACTGGGGCGCCTGGCGGATGCCGAACAGTGTCTCCGCGCGGCAATCCATCGATTTCCGCGGCAGGCGTATCTTTGCGTCAACCTGGCCAGCGTTTTGCTCCGCGGGAAGCGCGCGGAAGAAGCCGAGGGTTGGTGCCGGCGCGCGCTCCAGATCCAGCCCGGATCGGCCGAGGCATACTTCAACCTCGGCTGCGCATTGCGGCACCTCTACCGCAACCAGGAAGCCTCGGAGGCTTACCAATCGGCCCTGGCGCAGCGCCCGGACTATGCCGACGCGTGGGCGGAAATGGGGGCCCTCCATCTCTCCGAGAAACGGCCCCCGGAAGCTCTGGCGTGCTTCGACGAAGCCATCCGCCGGAAGCCGGACCTGGCCGTCGCCCATCTCGATCGGGCGATGGCGCTTCTGGAGGCGGGCAATTTCGACGAGGGCCTGCAGGAATACGAGTGGCGAATGAAGTGTTTCGACCGGCCCCCGCGCGGGCTGGCTTATCCCCCCTGGAGGGGCGAACTGGTGGAGGGCAAAGCCGTGCTTCTCTTCACCGAGCAGGGTTTGGGCGATACGATTCAGTTCGTGCGCTACGCGGAAATGGTGGCCACCCGCGGCTGCCGGGTGATCGTGGACTCACAGCCGCGGCTGCTTTCGCTGGTGGCCACGGCGCGGGGCGTCGATGCCGTGGTGAGCGGAGAAGCGAAATTGCCGTCGTTCGATCTGGCAGCCTCTTTGCTTAGCCTGCCGCGCATTTTCGGAACCGGCCCCGATCGGCTGCCCGCCCGGGTTCCTTATTTGCGGGTTGCGCCGGATCGCCTTGCGGCCTGGCGACTGCGCCTGCGGAAGTCGAAAGGGGTACTGGCGGGGCTGTGCTGGCGGGGCAATCCGGACAACCCGTATGACCGGAAACGCTCGATGAACTTGGCGGCCTTGGAGGAGTTGGGCCGGCTGGAGCATGTCGAATGGGTCAGCTTGCAGTTGGGCGCCGGCGCGCGGCGGGAGGCGGAGGAGGCGGGCTGGCTGCGGCAGGTGCTGCGCGACGATTCCGGCATCGACGATCTGGCGGCGGTGATGGAGGTTTTGGACGTGGTGGTATCGGTGGATTCGATGCCCGCCCACCTGGCCGGCGCGCTGGCGCGGCCGTGCCTGCTGTTGCTGCCGTACGTAGCCGACTGGCGGTGGGGGCGGGAGGGCCGAACCACCGGGTGGTATCCCACTCTCCGTCTGTTCCGCCAGCGGCAGCCGCGGGATTGGTCGGCGCCGGCCGCGGAACTGGCCGAAGCGTTGCGCGCCTGGCCGGTTCAAGCAAAACGGGGCGGGGCCGATATGAACGAATGAAGGCAGCGGGCGGGAAAAGCCCAGCCCAGCGGCCTCCGGCAAGATGCCAATCTTTCACGACAGGACGTAAAAAATGTCACTTTCGATCCAAACCAACATCGCATCGCTCGTCTCGCAGAACGATCTGCTGACGAATACCAACTTCCAGAACCAGACCATTCAGGAGTTGTCGTCGGGGTACCGCATCAACTCCGCCGCCGACGATCCGGCCGGCCTGGCCGTGGCCAATCAATTCAAGAACAACGAAATGCAGCTCACCCAGGGCATTGCCAATGCCAACGACGGCGTCAGCGAACTGCAGATCGTCGATGGCGGTCTGACCAACATTAGCAATATTCTCAATCGTTTGCAGACGCTGGCTACCGAATCGGCGTCGCAGACCTTTACCGGCAACCGTTCCACCATCAATAACGAGTATCAGAACCTGCTGTCGGAAATCGACCGGCAAGCGTCCAATATCGGGCTGGCCGGCACCACCACCGGCGACTCGAATAACACCAACATGTCGGTTTACATCGGCGGCGGCAGCACGCAGACCAATTCGCAAGTGCAGATCGATCTGAGCGGTAAGACCAATCAGGTCGATTCCGTGGGCCTGGGCCTGGGGGGGACCAATGTTTCCGCGGGCGGCACGGAGCTGTCGTACGTGAACGGCACACCGGCCGTCGTTGCCAACAACGTTAATCTCAACAACGCCGGCGGCGACTATTCGGACAACCAGGCGTTCACGTTCAATATCGAAAACGCAGCGGGGGCGGCGGCACAGGTGACGGTTTCCACCGGAGTGGGCACCGCGGCTACGACCGCGGCCGATGCCATTGCGAATGTCAACGCGGGGCTCACAGCCGCGAACACCGGGATAACCGCCTCGATCGCCGCTGACGGCACGCTGCAGTTTTCCGGCTCGGTAGCGTTTAGCGTGCAGGCCGGCACGGCGGCCGGCGGCGACGGCAACGCCAACGCCGGCGGCATAGCCGCAAACCTCAGCTATGCGGACAACAACGCAACCATGTATTCATACAATCAGGCGGCACCGGGTACGGCCCTTGGGACTCCCGGGGCTTGGACCGGCCTAACTACTGGGGAGACCGTCGCGGTAACCAACGCGCAAGGAACGGTCGATGTAACGCTCAATGCCGCCGATACCACCACCAACGCCTCCACCATCGCCGCCCTGAATACGCAACTGAACTCTATCGGAATCTATGCGGTGGCAAACTCCGTGGGCGGCACTGACGCCAATCCGAACGCAGCGGGCGGATTCACCCTGCAGAGCGCAAGCGCATTCACTCTGGACAAAACGGTGGCGGATGCCTCGGCAACGAACTCGGTGTTCGGAACGGGCGGCAGCACGGGGGCCATCGCCGTGACCGGCCCTACAACTCTGGCGAGCGGAGCCGCCGACACCGCGATTAATGCCATCGCCGCCGCCGTGTCGCAGCTCGGGCTGGTGCAGGGCCGCGTCGGCGCCGGAGAGAACCAGTTGAATTATGCCATCAGTCTGGCCACGTCGCAGCTCACCAACTTCACGTCGGCGGAATCCCAGATTCGCGACGCCAACGTCGCCCAGGAGGCAGCCAACCTGACCAAAGCGCAGGTATTGCAACAGGCGTCTATTGCCGCCATGGCGCAGGCCAATTCGGCTCCGCAGCAGTACCTGGCCTTGTTGAAGGGTTAGTAGCAGCGGTTTCAGCGGAGGACGTATCGCCGCTTGAGGCGCAAGCGTAAGCGGCCGGCCCGGGCGGGTTGTTTCGGAGCGAGTCTTCGAGGCGGCCTTCCCGGGCGGCCGCCATCTTTTGGAGGAGAATATGAGCTCGGTTTCTTCCACCAGTTCGCTATTCACCGGGACCAGCCAGTTTTCAAGCGAATTGCAGACGGCACTGCAGACCGAAATGACGGCCGCCGAAGAGCCGCTGACGCAGATGCAGACGGATCTGACGACGATGCAGTCGCAGCAAACCGAGCTGGGCACCTTAAGTTCGGATTTCACCAAACTGCAGACGGCGATCGCCAATGTAGCAACCGCGGTTGGCTCCAGTTCGTATTCGGCTTCGCTTTCGAGTTCGACGGTGGCGTCGGTTACTTTAAGCGGCACGCCCGAAATCGGCAACTTGAGCCTGGATGTCAGCACCATGGGGACAGTCGACTCCTCGATGAGCTCCGATCCGTCCGGAGGAGTCACTACCAAAGTGACGGACCCGAGCAAGGGCAATATCAGCGATGCCACCGGCTACACCCTGACGGTAGGCTCGGCTTCGACCACCATTACCCCCAGCGGCACTTCGTTATCGGATCTGGCCGATGCCATTAATCAAAGCGGCGCGGCGGTGGAAGCCATGGTGGTGAATATCGGCTCGTCGGCTTCGCCGGATTACCGGCTCTCCGTCCAGGGCACCCAGTACGGGGATCAGGCGATTCAGCTCACGGCCAACGATGGCACCGAATCGGGGGATTCGTTGTTCACGCTCGGGACGACGCCCGGAACGGACGCCACCTATCAGGTAAACGGCGAACCGTCGACTCCGATTTCCACTTCCAGTTCCACGGTGACGCTGGCGTCGGGAGTCACCGCCACGCTCAAGAGCACCGGCACCACTACCATCGGCATTGCCCGTTCCACGTCGGCACTGACCAATGCCCTCTCCAACCTGGCGAGCGCTTATAACAGCGCGGTGACCGATCTGAACAGTAACCACGGGCAGAGCGGAGGCGCTCTAACCGGCGACAGCGTGGTGAACTCGCTTTCGCAAACGCTCCAGAGCATAATGGATTATTCGAGCGGGAGCCCCGGGAGCTCCGGGTACACCTCGCTGACCGGCCTGGGCTTTTCTTTCAGTACGACCGGGGTGCTGTCCTTCGATCCAACCACCATCGACGACGCCTCCAGCAGCCAACTGAGCCAGGTTTTCAGCTTCCTGGGCTCGCCGACGGTAACCGGCTCGTCGGCGGGAAGCGGGTTTCTGGAGACGGCGACGAACGCGATGACGTCGGTCCTCGATCCCTCCACGGGGTATTTGGCCAGCGACATCACCCAGGTCGGAAGCAATATCACCGCCGAAAACACCAAAATCAGCAACGAAGAGACGTCGCTCGAAAGTTTGCAAACCAGTCTGACCAGCCAGATGACGGCGGCGGACTCTTCGATATCCTCGATGGAGCAGCAGTTGGAGTACATGCAAAGCCTGTTTTCCGCCACCCAGGCGGAAGAAGAAACGATTGCGATGGGCTAGGGGAGAGTGAAGTTTGTGAATCAGCTACCCGGGTTGGACCAAGCCGAGGAGAGGCTACGGAGCGCAGCCGCGAGCGGCGATTTTGACGCTGCCCAGCGAGCGGCGCTCGATTATACGCGCGCGGTGGAGCGGACCCTGGCCGGGTTGGCGCCGACCGCGGCGGCCGCGCGCATCCGTCAGGCGATGAGCGCGGTGGAGGCGGCGCGCCGTCAATTGTGCGTGGCCCGGACACGGCTGGAGCGCCGTCTGCGGGCGGTGGAACGGAGGGTGCGCTTTCAGCAGACCATCCTTCCCACCAGTAGCTGGCGAATCGAGGCCTGAGGCGCTCCCGTGGGCACCGCCGCTCTATCCGGCGGATTGCGATGCCGTTGGGAAAGCGCTTTTGCGCGCCGCGAGAATCAGCGACAGCCCGGGCCATGGCATCAGGCCGTCGATGCGGCGCCAGAACCAGACCGTCTTATCGAACAGCTTCAAGACCAGCTTGCTGATCCGGCGCGAGCCCAGCAGGCGGCTGTAGGCCAACCAGGGCACGACGCCCGGTTTGTTCAAGCTATACGCCTTCTCCACCTGGAATCCATGCGACTCGAGCAGCGCCGCGGCTTGGGCGCGCCGGTAGCGCCGTTTATGACCCAGGCTGCGATCCAGACTGCCGTAAAGGAAAGGTCCGTTGGGCACCAGCACCACCAGCGTCCCACCCGCTTTCAAAGTGCCGCGCAGCCGGTCCAGCACCGGGCCGGGATCCTCGACGTACTCCAGCACGTTCAGGCATAGCACCGTGTCGAACCTTCCTCCCAGCCCGGCGAAATCCTCGGCGGCTTCGGGATCGAGGCGCCTCACTTCCACGTTGGGCGTGCGCAGAAACCGGTTCCGCAGCGCGTGCAGACGCAGCGGATCGGCTTCCGCCGCCACGTAGAGCAGCCTCCGCGACATCAGCCGTCCGGCGAAGTTGCCGATCCCGGCTCCGATCTCGAGCACAGTGTCGCCGAGATGCGGACGCAGTTTCCCGCACAGCCAGCTCAGGTATTGCGGCGTCCCGGTCAGGGTATCAATGACTCCGCGGCCGTAGGGCTGCGCGTACAGATCGTCGATCAGCCAGAAACGCAGCACCACCAGCAGGGCCTTCACCCCGTCCTTCCAGCCGATCTTCTTGCCTTCCTCGTAAGTGCGGCCGTGATAGCTGATGGGCACTTCGTAGATGCGCAGCTTGCGCTTGGCGCTCTTCATGACGATTTCCGGTTCGAAACCGAACCGGTCGCTGCGGATGGGAATACTCTTCAGCAGGTCCGTGCGGAACACTTTGTAACAGGTCTCCATGTCGGTGAGGTTCAGGTTACAGAACATGTTCGCAATCAAAGTCAGACCCTGGTTCAGCATCGTATGCCAGAACAGCAGCACCCGCCGTTGTTCGCCGGAGAGGTAGCGGGAGCCAAAAACCGCGTCGGCGTGTCCGTCCAGCAGGGGTTTCATCAGCTTCGGGTACTCGGAAGGGTCGTATTCGAGGTCGGCGTCCTGGATGAGGGAAAAGTCGCCGCCGGCTTGCTCGATGGCGGTACGCACGGCCGCGCCTTTTCCGCGGTTGCGTTCGTGCCTATACAGCTTCAGGTCCGGGTGCTCGGCGGCAAACCTCTCCAGGATGGCGAAGGTGCCGTCGGTGGAGCAGTCGTCCACCAAAATCAATTCCCTCTCCATGTTTTCCGGGAGGGGCGCGGCCAGCACCTGCAGCAGGCACCGTTCCACCACCGTCCGCTCGTTGTACACCGGGATCAGAATCGAGAGCTTCACAGGTCCACGAGTGTAACAAGAGCGGGGAGCGAACCCCAACACCCAGGAGAGTTCGGAATCTCGACACAGCAGGGACGAATGCCTGCGCCACGGGGGGTGTCAGGCTGCGCCGGGGAGGGGTTTGTTCCAGGAGTCGGCGGATTTGTGCATTTTTGTGCTTTTTGCGGCGGGTAATCGGGACGCGCGGCGTTCCTCGAGTTCGGACGGGGTGGGAGCGGTGGCTTGTTCGATGATGAATCGGGCGGCTTTGAACTGGACGCTGGGCGAAGCTTTGTCGTCGCGGAGGATGCCGCCGAGGGTTTGGTAGGCGAGGTCGGCCAGGGTCATGGCTCTTTCGCGAAGCATGAGGTCGCGATCGGCGAAGGCTTGTTTGAGGGCGGCGGCGAAATGGGGCAGGTCGCGGCGCCAGGCGAGGACGTCCTTGCGGAGGACTTTGGCCAGGGT